>Ga0209187_1000135_pt1 | contig 163809 bp, 133 predicted proteins | sample BantaG_FD_187430 | JGI IMG/M metagenome (GOLD analysis project Ga0209187, IMG submission 187430) | Marine algal microbial communities from Bantry Bay, Ireland - BantryBay_4 metaG (SPAdes) (version 2) | ecosystem: Host-associated > Algae > Red algae > Unclassified | place: Bantry Bay, Ireland...
TAAGGGGCTGCAAGTTGTACTTAATATTAGAGCATTATACCGTAGCGGAAAGGGTAAAAGAATTGAGAGAATAATCTTAAACAAATTTAATAATGCTGCTTGATAAGCGTAAATCTGAATTACACCCTTCTCACATTCTCACATTCTCACATTCTCACATTCTCACATTCTCACATTCTCACATTCTCACATTCTCACATTCTCACATTCTCGCATTCTCGCATTCTCGCATTCTCACATTCTCACATTCTCACATTCTCACATTCTCACATTCTCACATTCTCCCATTCTCACATTCTCACATTCTCCCATTCTCACATTCTCACATTCTCACATTCTCGCATTCTCGCATTCTCACATTTTATTGCAACATTGAAGCATTGCATCATTGAAGCATTAAATTACGTATCTTTGCGGATGGATTTATTGGAAATTAAGAACGTTAGTAAGGCATTCGAGCAAAATGTGGCGGTGGATGATGTGAGTATGACCATACCTGAGCAGTCTATTTTTGGTTTGTTGGGACCGAATGGAGCTGGAAAAACGACCTTGATTCGTATGATAACCAATATTTTAGCTCCTGATTCGGGAAGCATTTTATTAAAAGGAAGTCCTGATCCTAAAGATCGCATGTATAAGATTGGTTATATGCCAGAAGAACGTGGTTTGTACAAAAAAATGAAGGTGGGGGATCAGTTGATGTATTTGGCTCAGTTGAAAAATATGTCTAAATCGGCAGCTAAGGAACGATTGGACTATTGGTTGAAACGCTTTGAAATTGAAGATTGGTGGAATAAAAAAATTGAGGAATTGTCTAAAGGGATGCAGCAGAAAATCCAGTTTATTTCTACCATTATTCACGATCCTAAGTTGATTATTTTGGATGAGCCTTTTTCTGGTCTTGATCCTGTAAATTCCAATTTAATAAGAAGAGAAATTTATGAGTTGAGGGAGAATGGTGCAACGGTTATTTTTTCTACACATAGAATGGAGCAAGTGGAGCAAATTTGTGAAAACATTGCACTGATTAATAAAGGAAAAAAGATTTTAAATGGTCCTTTGAATGAAATAAAAGATCAATTTAAAGAAAATATTTACAAATTAGAATTTGTTGGGGCTTTGCCCGATATGACGGGAATTCCGTTTAATATATATGAGCAGAAAGAGGCAGAGATTGTTTTACAATTGCGAAATGATCAGTCTCCCAATGACATCCTTCGATATTTTGTTGAAAGAGGCACAGAGATTCATGCTTTCAATGAAATATTGCCAAGCATCAATCAAATTTTTATAAATCAAGTAGGAGGCGAAACAGATGAATAAGACCTGGCTGATCATAAAACGAGAATATATTTCAAGGGTAAAGAAAAAATCCTTCATTATAACCACCTTATTGGCTCCAATTAGTATGATATTGCTTATTGGCATACAGGTGTTTTTTATGACCAGAGGTTCTGGTGATAAATCAATCATTATCAAAGATGATAGCGGGATGTTTGTCGAGCAAAAAGGCAATGCATTTCAAATTAAAATTCCTACAGATGCTCAAATTAAATTTCAGGGAACAAACTCGGATTTGTCTGTTGTTTTGGAAGAATATGATTCTAAAGGTTATGATGGAGTTTTGCACATTCCAGAAATGAAGAACCTTCAAAATCCACCAGATCCAACCTATTATTCAAATCAAATGTTGGGACCATCTGGAAGGGTTTCCATCGAAAAGCGGTTGGCGAAAACCATTAAAAACAAAAAAATAGAGCTTGCAGGCTTAGATAAACAAACCTTAGAAAACCTTGAAACAAAGATCAATATCAAGGAAATGACGGGCGATGAGGAAGGAATGGAAACCAGCAGTATGATCGCATCGGCAATTAGTTTTGTGATGGGGTTCATTATGTACATGTCTATCATTATCTATGGTCAAATGGTGATGCGTGGTGTGATGGAAGAAAAAACAAATAGAATTGTTGAGGTAATTTTGTCTAGTGTAAAACCCTTTCAATTAATGATTGGAAAGATTGTTGGAATTGGCGCAGTTGGTTTGACGCAATTTCTAATATGGATCATCAGTTTGGTTGGTATTTCTTTATTGATGAATGTTTTTATGGCAGCATTTATGGACCCCGCCGCCTTACAACAGATGGCAAATGGCAGTGCCAATCCAGCAGGGTTGGACGCAGCAGCACAAATGAATCCTGATGAAATGCAAGCGGTAATGACGGAAGTGCTGGCTAAATTGGGCAGTATAAACTGGATATTTTTAGGTGTTGCTTTTATATTTTATTATTTGGGTGGATATTTGTTTTATTCCTCCTTGTTTGCTGCTGTCGGTTCTGCAATAGGGGAGGACAGTACAAGTAGCGAATCTCAAGCATTGGTTTTGCCAATAACCATGCCGATTGTAATTACTCTTTTTATTCTTATGGCAATCATTGAAAACCCGAATGGTGGGCTTGCTTTTTGGGCATCTATAATACCTTTTTCTTCTTCTATTATAATGCCAGCAAGGATTGCTTTTGGACTCTCTCCATTTAGCATCGATTTTATTTTATCAGTTCTATTTTTGATATTAGGTTTTATGGGAACTACTTGGGTTGCTGCGAAAATTTATCGAACAGGAATTCTAATGACAGGCAAAAAAGTAGGTGTAAAAGAAATTGTCAAATGGGTAAAGAGATGATTTTTTTTCGCATACTAATGAATTAATTTATATTATATTAAAATAATACTGTATGTAAAGTCGGCTAAGTTTTAAATATTTTAAGGGTTGTTATATTTTAAATTTCATTTATTGTTTATTTGTTTTTTTATTTTTAACGTTTTCTAAATTCTCCATATTCCTTAAATAGTTTGTCTTTAAGTAGTAACTTATATACCTTTGCCATTTATGGTGATTGGCTAACTGTTTAGATATAAATATATGCAATTTTACATACTTCTGGAAGTCAATCATTTCACAAAATTCACATACTAACTAACAAGATTGCTTTTGTATTTTTGATTAAATATCAAAGAGTTATAATGGTTTAGCGCATAAAAATATATACATATGACTATTTTAATCGTCATTTATTATATGAGTTAATTCATTTGTAATGACAAAGAATAACTGGGCTTACTTTGTCTTTTATTTTACTGAAATACAAAAGTCTAAAATTTCATTTATGAGTCTACTCCAAAAAGAGATAATCTTCACAAAATGGAATTTTTTAGATGAGATTTACATTTTTCGAGATTCGTTGATGCCTTAGCATCAGCGGATTGAGAAAGATGGAAAGGTCGCTAAAAAAACATTTTTGATTTTTTATCTTTCTGGAGTGGACTCATTTATTAATTTAAATTCAAATGGTTAGATTATGAGAATTAAAGCCCCCTTGATATTAATTATCAGTGCGTTTATTTCAGTGTTATTTACAAATAATATTTTTAGTCAAACAGACTATTGTGCAGATAAATTTCACGTCAAACAGGGTAGTGGGAATGGAATTACTTTTAGCAACTCTTCCTGTGCAGCTACTACTTATTTTACAATTACAAAAGGCGTTGGTCGAGAATATCAATATGGTACCGTTACCAATTCGAGCATCAAACATTCTATGGATGCCGCCTCTGTTAATGGCTGGACTTGGGGCGTGAAATCCCAAAAGCCTGTTATGGCTGTAAATACAAATGGAAATTTAACGCTTAAAGGACATATTTTTTGGGGACAATCTTTGTTTAGAAATGCAGGAAGAAATAGTGGTATTGAACTAAGAGGTTACGATGGTACGCCTTATATTGACTTTACTACAAATCGTTCAACAGATTTTGATGTTAGATTAATGCTAAAAGATGAGAATACACTGGCAATTCATGGTGGAGGTCTAAGTATTGGAACACATGCAAAACCTACATGTACGGAGTATTTATTATCAGTTGATGGAAAGATAATTGCGGAAGAATTAAAAGTGCAACTCAGCGAAGATTGGTGTGATTATGTTTTTGATGAAGAAAATTTTGAATTAATGTCTCTTGAGGAAAAAGAACATTTTACAAATGAAAACAATCACCTTCCTGCTTTTGAACCTGCTGTCATTATTGATAGTGAAGGATTAGAGTTGGGTGTTAATTTAAAAAATGCAGTACAAGAGTTGGAGGAAGCTTATCTTCATATTTTTAAATTAAATAAAACGATTGAAGATCAGCAAACTTTAATTAACAATATTCAAGAGCGTCTCGCGAAATTAGAAAATAAGTAGACAATAAAATTCAAAATAAGATGAGAAAGAGAATAATAAATTTATTGCTTCTTTCAACATTGTTTTTTTTAGAATATAATTGTCAGCTTATTGCTTGTAATGTATTTGAAAATGGAAGTGCTTCCATTGAAACAAGGGTTGAAAATTGCGAATTAGTAGTTGAAGGTTTGATTTTAGGTCAAAATTCTTTTTGGAATGAAGATCAAACTTTAATTTTTACGGCAAGTCAAGTTTTAGTACACAAAATTTTTAAAGGCGATCTTAATATTGAGACCAATAACAACGACAATATACGAGAAATAATTACCATTATTACAGAAGGTGGACAGTTGGAAAATTTACGTTATGAAAACTCCATAGCTTCTACATTTAATGTCAAGGAATACGGTATTTTTTTTCTAGATCATCTCGAATTCTATCTCTCAGATGATATTGAAGGAAAAGCAGCCGTTCCATCCAATAATCAAAATTCTTTTGTAAAATTTGATGCTAATTTAGAGAGAGGTACAGATCAATATAGATCTTATCAAAATATCAAAGAAGAATTATATTTAACAATAAGTGAGACGGTTGGCGCAAACTATGAAATCATCAATGTTTTGCGAACAAAAGAGGAGCAAAATTTAAGTTTAAAAGCGTTTGACCAAACAAATTACCCATCTATTTCTTGTTTTTTTCCTACAGTCATAAGTGCAGGTACAGGCAGTATTCTTTCTATTGAGGGGGATAATTTTGGGGCATATGACGGAGGCCAATTTTCGGGCGGAAATTGTGGCATAAAATTGTATTTGGAAGGAAGTGGACGTAACTATATAAGAAGTGAATACATTGTCAGTTGGACAAATAGCAAGGTTGAAGTGATGATTCCATCAAATGCATTTACATCCTATGTTGAAATAACGAACGATACAGGAAAGACAACGATGTTGCCACAGAAATTAGAAATTAATTTTGCGATTTCCAATAAGAGTTTTTGGAATGGGACAGCGAATGATTTTAATCCCAATCCCAAAAAAGTATTGGTTGGTAATAATATCTTAAATGGATATGATTTTTTAATAAGTTCAGGCGCATCAAATAATGGCCGTTCTTTATACGGTGATTCAAATGCCAAAGAAAGTTTTTTGAATGCCTTGTTTACAGCCCAAGAAAAAATGGGTGTTAATTATAGATTTTTAGGAACAACAAATATAGACAGAGTAGCCATAGATGGTAAAAGTGTGGTGATGTTTCAGAATGACAGCCATAATTTTAGCTCTCCTGCAACACTTGCTTATACTGGAACTTGGGCAGAGTATTGCGAAAGTACAGATGCCTGGGAATTACTTGAAGCCGATATCGTTTTTAGGAAAAGTCCTTATTGCAATAATTTTGATTGCTTTTGGCATTACAGTACTTCAACTGATGATTCTGTTCCACCTTCTTATAATCAAAATGGACCAAATTATTACGATTTTGAAACGGTGGCTTTACACGAAATTGGACATGCTTCTTTATTGGCTCATACAGGAAATGTTTACAACTTATACCAAAATAATATAACACTGACCACAGATGAATCCAGACCAATCATGTTCCCTTCTTTCAGTATTTCGAAAGTAAGAAGAACGCCGAGAGCTTGTTCAGATTTAAAAAGTGCTGCTTACATTAATGAACAATCAGAAAATTATGTTTCTGTTTGTGGAGATGCAACAAGAGTTCCATATCAAACGAGTGCGTATTTTTCGGAATATGGAACGGCATTGTGTTTAGATCCGATTGAGCAATGCATTTCACCAGTTTGTAATATGCAAAATGTTTACAACATAAGTGAAGATATAGATTCTGGCGTTTATGCCTATTTTCAAAACGTAAATCATAGCATTGAATTTATAAATAATTATAGTGAAATAAGCAAGGGAGCAAAAGTTGATTACAAAGCTTCCAATTATATTTCATTTAAGCCAGGTTTTCAAGCAAGCTCAGGAAGTGAAGTGCATGCAAAAATAGAGGCTAATTGTATTGGCTTTATATCTGATAATAGATTAATTAGTCAGGAAGAGAATGAGCCAGATGACGTGGTTTCAAAATTGATTGTTTATCCGAATCCAGTGAGAAATCAAGCCACAGTTCAATTTTATTTAAAGAACAAATCTTCAGTAACGATAGAACTGTTTAGTTTACAAGGAAAGAAACTAATGACGGTTGTTCAGAATGAGACATTGGAAGAAGGCGAGCAAAGTTTCTCTTTTGGTGTGGATCATTTAGCAGCTGGGACTTACATATGCAATGTATTTACTTGGGAAGGCGCATTAGGAAAAAGGCTGGTTGTTCAATAAATAATGCGAGAATGCCTGAATGCGAGAATGTTTGTTGGTGCTATTGCCACAATTTTTTAATACTGATGCTATTGCCGTCTATTTTTAACTTCAACTGCGAATTACACTCAATTAATAGCACTGCAACCATAGCATAACAAAGTATAAAGTGGTATTCTCACAATCTCGCATTATTAAATTTCAACCAAAAAACGAAATTCAAGGAGTCAGTCGAGCCTATAACTGCCTATTTTGAACTTTTTTATTGATAATAGAACAATATATTTTATATTTTATGTTTTGTGTGTAAGTATTTGTAAATCAGTATTTTAAATGATTTTTTTAGACAAAAAACAGAAAATAATGCTTGATTAGGGAACTAACAATCGTATTTTTTGTGGTTGTCAAATTGGTACATGATCCTTTATTTTTGGAATGAGTTAATCATCATAGAAGGATAAAAGTTCTTGATAAGGAATAATTTATTCTTTTGTTCAGGCGGTCAATTAAGCAGAAGACTTGATTGACCGTTTTTACTATAATGTGAAAGTTGTCATATAGCACTATTTATCGTGTAGAATTTTTAAAAGGCTATGGTTAACTATGAAATCCCCTTGTTAAATTGTTGGTACTAGTAATAAAGTACGAATCAATGTATATTTAGGAATGTTGATAAAATAAGTTTATCTTTTTGGACCGAACGTCGGACCGAGCTTATTTTTGTTTCTGACAAGGCAGAAAATAGCCCTGGGCCGACACTCGGTAGTTGAACTACGGTGCGGCTTTCTAACGCAGTCAGGGACACAAAGAAACATCCTAAATGGTAAAGTTATTTAATCAGCATTTCTTAATACACTGTAAATTAAATAAATGTGCTTTTTGAGCTTTGTATTTTTGAACTATACAAAGAACGCACGGAAACTGATAGCAGGGCTACCAAGTTGAGTACGAGATGCAGTATAGTACAAAAAGACATGTTCAAAAAGTATAGTTATTTATTTTACAGTGTACTTAACTTGCATGATAAAATAAAAGGTTCTTTTTTTGGAAGAATTGTAGGCTACGACCGTCTCTTGGAGATGGTCGTTTTTATTTTAGCAAGTTATCAATTTTCTTTGACTTGACCTGCACCATCTCAAAGCTTGCATTTTCAAGTGCTGCATTTTCAAATGAGCAACGCCCAATATTTTGAGCAGCATTTGAGTAACTTAGAAATTAAGAAATTTACTTACCAAAAAGCCAATAGTTGTAAAATTAGTTTTTATGTTTTAATAGATTGTTTTTTAAATTAGTACGAATATGTATTTTTATTTATTTGTGAGTTTTGTCAAATAGTTAACTATCTTATTGTGTTTGCACACAGGCAGGTTGTTGGGTTATATTTGAGCTATAATTTGATTAACGATATAAATTTAAAAAAATGAACAAAAGAATTTTTGCACTATTTCTGTGCGTAGCTATGGTTTTTGTGGGATGCTCAAAGGTTGATGATGAGATAGGTTTTGCAGAGGCTAGTACTGCGACTTCACAAAAGATAAAATCGATAGAAAATGAAAATTTTGCAGAAAGGGCTTGTGCTAATCATTATTGCGAAACTGAAGTATTAGAAGATTGTAATGATAATATACCAGGAGTGATTTACCCTAAAGTAGAACTACTAGAAACAAACGGCTGTAATATAGCTGGTTTTTTTGCTGTTAAGAATTCCTATAACTTTGGATTTAGATTTGTTACCAATGAAGGCTACGATGGAATTGTAAATTCATTTGTGCCTCCCCTTAATGAATGCCCCGATAAATTTACCTGGGAAATATCCCGTTTAAATGAGGGAGTTATTTATACTTCAAATTGTAGTGATTTTACTACTGTATTTTATAGTGGTATACAATACTGGGTAAGCTTAGAGGTTCAATGGCAGACATCATATGGTTATCATAGTAGGGTATCCAATTTTACGTTTGAGATGGAAGAGCAAAAAGGTAATCTACCTTGTTTACGTTTAAAGCACTTAATGGATCTTGATGGAGATAGGCTTGCTCCTTGCGGTGGCGGTGGTACCGAAATGGCACTCACAATGTAGTTAACAAAATAGGTAATAAATCATCTTGAAAATTATTTTTCAAGATGATTTATTTTCTTGTGCTTTACTTAGTAACCATCTTTTTTTAATAACCTTTTGTAGACTTGAAATTTCCGCAATTAGGTTATCGCTTTTATGATCTATGGAATGTTTTGCAAGGTATAGCTTTTTGGTGAATTTTATGAAAGTTTCATATGGTTCAATAAAGTTTTGAGGAAGTACATTGTTTCGTTTTAAATATGTACTATAAGATTTAGCTAGGTTAAAAAATAAATCATCATAATCTTCCAACTCAAAATAACATTGTAGTTGTAAAGCTTTTATTTGAACAGCATAAACGGGGTTTTCAAATTGCACTTGAGTTATTTTAGATAGAACATCTGAATAATGCCCTTTTTCAAATAGAACAAGCGCATTACAGAGTGCTAAATTGTGTTCTTTGAATTCCGATTTGAGATATTTACTGTAATTTGTGATAAAGTTTTCTGTCCAGTCAAGTTCGCCAACAGTACAAGCAACATCGACAATTTGCTTAAAGTATTCACTTTGGATAAAACCGTCTTCAATGATTATCATATTATCAACAGCAAATTTATTTAGTTCAAACATTTTACGGGCAGCGTTTTCATTACCCGCTAAATGATTTGCATAATTCATCCTTATTAAAGCGTGAATTATATCGTGTTTTTCATATTGATTATACTTTGACAAATGTTCTTTGAATTGATTCTGTAGATTTGATATGTTTGAATAATCTTGATCGTTCAGTGACTTGAGGAGGTTGCCCAATAAAGCAATTTGAGGAATGTTAGCAAAATTTTCTGTTGTGCTTAAATTTACAATAGCCTCCAAAATCATTTTACTATTTTTATCTATAATTGGATTTTTAGATACAATTACTTTTTGATTTAATTTGTGAATTAAGGTGGTATATAATTTAGCAGAATAATAATAACTGTCAATGTCTTTAGCTAAGGTTTCTTGGCTAATGACATTTTTCGAAAATATAGAATGGTTAGGGTGGAGAAAGGACATGTTATGGAGTTTGTAAATATTGTGCAAATGCTCAATTCCCTCAAAATGAGATTTGCTCCAGTCCTTTTCTACTTGGTTTGCTTTTAGGAAGAATAATTTATCTAATTTTCGATCTTTCAAAATATCTAACACCAACAAATCACGTTCAGCCTTATCTACTTCTAATTTTTTTTGTATTAAAAAATTTTCTAATGAAGTATAAAGGATGTACATCAGATCAAACAATCTTTGGTTTGTTGGAACATTGTTTTTAGATACTTTTTTTTTAACAACTTCTTTGGATACTTTGCTTTCAGGGTAATCTGGGTGAAACTTTTTTATATAGTTAAACAACAAATAAGCCCCACTCGTTTTACGAAAGGAAGCTCCTTCCAGATAACTACCAAATTGTTTGAATTCAGAGGTAGACAGTGTTTTTAGTAAAATAATTAGTTTGCTTTTTTCCATACATTTTCATTAAGGAATATTGATAAAATATACTTACCTTTTATAGCAAATATACATTAGTATAGTGAAAATAACTATAGTTAAGTCAAACTTGACCAACTGAAAAAAGTATGATAATTTTATTTTATATATTTTTAATTGCGTATGTTTGATTTAAAAAATTCATTTTTATAAATACTCAACATGACCTAAATTTGGATTCATTATGAAAAAGATAATTTTATGTATAGGTTTTTTATTGTGCTCTGTAACCAGCAGTTTCACACAAAGAGTCATAAAAAATGACGGTAAAGATATAGGTGGACAAATAGTTACTGGTACAATAGATGATACAAATTCTGGCACAGTTGGCGGCATAATAGACTTCTGCACAGTTGGCACAATAGATTTTGGTACAGTAACAGTGGGTACAATAGGCAATGTGGGTTCTAACGACAATACGGAACCTGACCCTCCTTGCAGTACAAAAAGTATGCAACAAATCCTCAGTGAAAACCCAGATTATGCAACTTCGTTTCAGGCAATAGCCGAAGATATGCTATTTGCAAATACAAATACTAGAGAATATGAATTGGATAAATTTGTTATTCCTGTTGTCTTTCATTTAATATTTTCCAGAAGTGAGAATATTTCTAGCTTTGATATAAATGAAATTGGTACTGCTTTGACAAAATTAAATCATTATTTCAATAGAGATTTAGAAGGAGAACCGTTGATTTTACCAGATATCAGCGATTCTTTTAATGGTGAAATTGAGTTTCGATTAGCTGGATTAGATCCCAATGGCTCGCCAACTAATGGGGTGAATAATTTGATCGTAGATATAGACATAGATGTAGATTCAATACCTGATTATATATGGAAAGAGCCTGGGGTCATTCCTTCTCAAATTTATAATGGTGAAGTAATTCAGTGGCCAAATGATCAATATCTTAATATTTATGTAATGGAAAATTTGGGTAATTTAAGTAATTCATATGGTCATGCAACTTTACCCTATCAAACACATATAGAATTGAATACGGATATGGATTCAAATGCCTATTTTAAAGATGGTGTTTATATTACATTTGATGCATTAAAAGAAGTTGAAGCTGAACATAAGAATGCACTTGCTCATGAGGTTGGGCATTGGCTGGGTTTAGAACATATCTGGGGAGGAAGTAAAGACGACGACTGCGATAAGGATGATTTTGATGCCTTGAAAGGTGTTGTTTCTACTTTGGATAGTCAAAGTTTAGATGATCGTTTTAATGATACTCCAGCATCAAGCCAAAGCTATTCTGAATTTCCTGACTGTGCAGAAACTCAAACTTCTTGTGGAAGTGTCGATATGCACGATAACTTTATGTCTTATGGACACTGTCGAGCTGCTTTTTCTAAGGGTCAGGTGTCTTTAATGAAAACAATTTTGCAAGGCAATTTACTTAATAGAAAAAAATTGTCCTCGTATACAAATCGAAAAGCTGTTTTTAAATGTCCTCCTCCTTTGTCTTCTGATATAAAAATAATTGATAGAACAAATTCAACTATTACATTTAACGCACCAGATTTTGATGATGTTAGCTACTATTTTGATGGTGTTAGTAGTGCGTCTACGTCTCATATAAATGGAGATGATCATATCACCATTCATAATTTAATTACTTGTATTAGTTACATAATTACTATGGAAGTTCATTGTACTGCACCTCAAACCACTGAAAAAAAAGTTAGCGTTGAACCACCACCATCTGGTTGCAATAATTTTAAACGAGACATAAATGATGAAATAAGTAATGAAATAATTGGCATTTATCCAAATCCAACCCAAGGAATTTTCACTCTTGAAATGAAAAATACAAAGGACGTACAGGAATTCTTTGTAACAGATATTACAGGAAGAAAAATGAATGTGAGCAGTATACAAAGGTCTGACAGAACTATGGAATTTGACGGTTCAAATCTTGATGCAGGATATTATGTGTTGACAGTTATTAGTAAAGATGGTAAAAAGGTGTCTAGGAAATTGATTGTGAACTAGAAGATTGTTCTATATACAGGAAAATATGCATTTATATATAAATAATAAAAGTAAAATATATTTGCAAACGAATAGTTATTAATTCTATGTCCCTAAAGAGGTTTAAATATAGAATAAAATATTAACCCATCTCTATTTAATGTAGAGATATTTTTTTTTATTTTAATTTATTTTCCATCCATTTTCCAATAGAGAAAAACAAGAATTTTGCATTATAAATATTTGATTTTCAGTATTTTATATTGAATTTTAATTTGATAGTAAATAATGGTTTACAATAGTCAGGAGTTTATCTGTGGTTGTAGGTAGGGTGAATGCTCCCTTATATTTGTGTTCAGGTAGTTGGTGAAGAAGTGATTTTGCTTTTTTATTGCTACAACATATTTTGCGCAAAATATGAGTGAGGCGTTATGCTGAAAAGCCTTTAAATAAAACAGAGTAAGCATATTTCATATAAACAAAAATTTAAAATGAAGAATTTAAAATTATATTTTATATTTACTGCAATCATAATGTTTGCGATGGTTGCTTGTAGTAAAGAGGATGTTATTGATAATGATAGTTTATTAGATCAAAGTTCATTAACTAGTAATAAAAATAGCTATAAAGATCAAACTTCAAAAGCTATATTTGAACTTGCTAAAAACCTTTCAATTGCTGTTGAAAAGGATCAATTTATTTTGTCAGATCTTGAAAAGAGATGTGATCTTTCAAATGAAAATGGTCATTATGAGAAAGAACTTTTTTACCATTTAGACAAAGAGGTAAGTTTAGGGAAATTGACGGATAATAATTTAAGTAAAATCTTAAAGTCAGATAATAATAATTACAAATCTTCAGAGAATATCTGCGGTGTTCCAGGACTTTCAATTTTGCTAGAAGGAAATTTAGAGTCAAGTAATTATAGCAATAGAATCTATTTAGACGATGGCTTTGATGATAGCGATCCTAATGCTCATATAAAATATTACGAAAATGGAGTAATGAGTTCTCATTCAATTAGTGAAGTTCCAGATGCAAAAGCATTTGTAGTTAGAGTTTGTGAAGCATATATTCCAAAAAACGATCCAATGTTTGATATTCAGAAAAAGGCTACCACTGCATTAATAAAGAATATTGGATATACAGATTGTGGGGAAGAAATAAACATTGTTCAAAGTACATTAAAAGCAACAGACTTACCTGAAGCTGATAAAGCCAACAATGATGCGTTTAAAACAGAAGGAGACTGTGACAGAGACGATAACAATGATAACCTTGCTGAAAACATTACTTTGTTTAAAACAACTAATAATCATGAAGGTTGGAGAGGGCGTCATGGTGAATTTATGTTTTTTGCAATTTGGGGTAGTGATGTAGAATACGGATTATCAAGTGATGGTTTATATGTAGATGGAAATCCTTTATCATATGCAGTAAGTGGAATCTATCCAATAAAAGAGAATGAATTAGCTCAAATAAATTATAGATCTATTGTTTGGGATTTACCAGAGTATACTAAAAAAATGAAGTATGTAATTTATGAATCTGACGGTGGATCTACAAAAGAGGTTGATTTTTCATTAGAAGTAAACTTTGAAGTGTTTGGTCAGGAGATGACTCCAACAGTTAATATACCTATTACTATAAATGATGGCGATGACTTTGTTGCGGAACAAATAGTTAACTATTGTGATGAGATTGGTGACATATGTTGTTCTGGTGTAATACGAGGTGCACATACAACAGGTGATGGTGGAACCTTTGATCTTGATGATTTTATATGTTGTCTTGCTCAAGGTAATATTGGTGAGGATTATACACCAGGAGGCGGAGTTACATTTTTCTTGAACAATGAATGATTTTAATTTTCTAAATTTACACCCTGGCTATTACATCTTAACAGTCAATTACGGATTTGATAAAACAAAATCTAAGAAGTTGTTGATTCAGGATTGATTTAGAATAAAATATCGAAGTTCAAATCAGGAAGTTATTCTTTGACCATTACATAATTAGAAATATTTCCATTAAATCCCCATCTACAAAATGCGTAGGTGGGGATTTTAAAGATTCAATCCCAATTTTCAATATTGGCTTGCTCTTCATGTTCATTTGAGTATATAAAATTCAGAGATACCGACTTATGATCGTCGAATATTTCTACACGATTACTCGATGCACTTTCTTGCCTTACAGAAGTTACATCATCAAATTGACCTTGTATTTCTTCTTTTTTAGGTCCAAGAAAAGTTTCTGTAGGAACTCGTTTCTTTATTTTCATAGACTTTCGGTTTTAATTATGGATAATAGAACTAATATAACAATAAAAAAAGAATTCTTCAAATGTTGATTTTTCGTAATGTGTTTTTTTAGCTTTTAGCTTTTGGCAACAGCCAACAACCAAAGGCAAAAAGCCAAATGCAAAAAGCCAACAGCCGACAGCCAAAAAAGCCAACAGCCAAATGCAAAAAGCCAACAGCCTAGCTTATCTTTACAATGAAATGGAAAAGTATCTAAAACAAACGGAGTTCTTTGACTTTGAGCACGAGGTAGTGCAAAATTTTGTAAAACTTCATACGAAAGAGGCGAATTCTTTAAAAGAAAAGGCAGTAGAGCTGTTTAAAGCAGTAAGAGATGGTTGGTTTTACTACCCTTACAATGTTTACGGTAATAAGGATATGTTGAAAACAAGCGCGATCATGCAAAGGGAAAAAGGGCATTGTCAAGATAAAGCTTGCATCCTAGTTTCCTGTTTTCGAGCGATTGAACTGCCTTCGAGATTACATTTGGCAAAAGTAATCAACCACATTGCTATAGAAAACATTGAATCCAAGTTTGGAAGCAAAGAACTCACACCACATGCCTCTGTCCAAGTTTTTTTAGAAAATAAATGGATTGACATCACGCCCGCATTCAATAAAGAACTTTGTGAAAAATTAGGGGTACATACATTAGAATTTGATGGCGAAAACGATGCCATGTTCCAACAATTCAGCAAAAATGGCAACCAGTTCATGGAATACATAGAAGATTATGGCGTTTTCGAAGATTATCCCTACGAATTTGTAAGAGCCAATCTCAAAGAACATTATCCACAAATAACTTGGTTATAAAGAATCAGAATACATATATTAAAAAATATTCTCGCATTCTCGCATTCTCGCATTCTCGCATTCTCGCATTCTCGCATTCTCGCATTCTCGCATTCTCGCATTCAAAAATGAACAATTTGTTTCAAATTTGAAATAAAAACAACCAAAATCAACACTAATTCTCTCTGCATTCCTAAATTTGCAGCGCATCAGTTTTAAGAATTAATGAAAAAACATTTATCGGCGTTAGAAGAGAAAAAAGCACTTGCTCGTGTTGGAGGTGGTGAAAACCGAATCGAAAAGCAACATGCTAAAGGAAAACTCACTGCTAGAGAGCGAGTTGCGCTATTATTAGATGAGGGAAGCTTCGAAGAATTGGACATGTTGGTTCGCCATCGCTCCACAGATTTCGGGTTGGATAAACAAAAATTTTACGGAGACGGCGTAGTCACTGGATATGGAAACATCAACGGACGATTGGTTTACATATTTTCTCAAGATTTTACCGTTTTTGGAGGTTCTTTATCCGAAACACACGCCGAAAAAATCTGTAAAGTAATGGATCTAGCCATGCAAAATGGCGCGCCCTTGATTGGTTTAAATGATTCAGGCGGAGCGAGAATCCAAGAAGGCGTAGTCTCTTTAGGCGGATATGCTGATATTTTCCATAAAAATGTAATGGCATCAGGAGTCATTCCACAAATTTCATTAATCATGGGACCCTGCGCGGGTGGGGCAGTGTACTCTCCAGCAATGACAGATTTTGTGATGATGGTAGAGCAATCTTCCTACATGTTTGTCACAGGACCGAACGTTGTAAAAACCGTAACTCACGAGGAAGTAACCTCTGAAGAACTTGGTGGAGCACAGACCCACGCTTCCAAATCTGGCGTGACACATTTTGCGTGTGAAAATGAAGTGGAATGCATTAATCAACTAAAAAGCTTATTATCTTACATTCCTCAAAATTGCGAAGAGCAAGCACCTGTCTATCCGTATGTGCTAAAGGAAAATGAAAGACGGGAAGAGCTGATGAACATCATTCCAGAAAATCCCAACCAACCTTATGATATGCGAGAGGTGATTACTGGAATTGCCGATCAAGATTCTTTCACAGAAGTCCACAAAGATTTTGCAGAAAATATTTTAGTAGGCTTTATAAGAATCGCAGGACGCAGCATTGGAGTTGTTGCCAATCAACCAGCAATACTTGCGGGTGTTTTAGATATAAATTCATCTAGAAAAGGAGCGAGATTTGTAAGGTTCTGCGATGCTTTTAATGTGCCTTTATTGGTGTTAGTAGACGTGCCAGGATTTTTACCAGGAACCGATCAAGAATGGAATGGAATTATTTCCAACGGAGCAAAATTACTGTATGCATTTAGTGAAGCAACCGTTCCAAAAGTTACTGTAATTACCCGTAAAGCCTATGGAGGTGCTTACGATGTAATGAACTCAAAACACATCGGCGCAGACCTTAACTTCGCTTGGCCAACCGCAGAAATTGCCGTAATGGGAGCCAAAGGAGCCTCAGAAATCATTTTCAAAAAAGAAATTTCAGAAGCAGAAGATCCAGCAGCAAAACTAGATGAAAAAGTGGCAGAATACACCGAAAAATTTGCCAACCCATACAGAGCCGCAGAAAGAGGTTTCATAGATAAGGTCATTCACCCAGCCGAAACAAGAATCAAATTAATCACAGGTTTCAAAATGCTGGAAAATAAGGTGCTGAATTTACCCAGAAAAAAACACGGAAATATTCCCCTGTAAAATATTTGAAATAGACATAACGATGATGTAGAGATGTGATTAATCGCGTCTCTACATCACACATCGTTACTCATCGTTACGTGTTTTTTACAACCGATTCTTCCGTTTCCAAATTGGCAAAACAACCTTATCCCTTTTATAAACATCATCACGAAAAATCAACTCACCCTTTTCATCCACATAAGCAGTCCAATAAAAAAGTATAATAGGAATCGGTTCCTTCAAATGAACCCTTTTTGTTTTTCTTTTATTCAATACATTCGTCAAGCTCTCTAAACTCCATTCAGGATCATCCTGAAAAATAAACTCGGCAAGTTCCATCGGTTCTTCCAAACGAATACAGCCGTGACTATAAGCACGAGAATATTTTTTAAATTTACTTTTAGACTGCGTATCATGAAGATAGACATTATACCTATTGGGGAAAATAAACTTAATTTGTCCCAATGCATTTTGTCTTCCTGCTTTTTGTCTTATTACGTAAGGAAAATTATTTTTTTTAATAGTACTCCAATCCACAGAATGAGGATCAATAGAACTGCCACCCGAAAGTAATTTGTAATCATTTCTAGCTAAATAATCAGGATCTTTTTGTATTTTTGGAAGCAACTCTCTTGATGAAATGCTGTAAGGAACCGTCCAAGTAGGATTCATTTCAATATATTGTAGCATATTACTGAAAATAGGCGTTTCCGTTTTAGTAGCTCCTACCATTACCTGTTTTCTCATAACCACCTCATTATTTTCAAAAACATCTAAATAAAAACCTGCTATATTTACGATAATGTAGCGATCTGTTAATTCCCTAGACAGCCAACGCCAACGGTCTAAATTCATTTCAGCCTTGTAAACCATTTCACTAAAAGGCTTGTTTAAAGTTTTAATAGTTTTAGGTCCAATGACACCATCAGGAGTCAAACCATAAGCTCTTTGAAATTGCTTTACACTTTGGAACAAGGTGCTGTCATAATAGGTCGGATCATAAATCATAGCTATCCCATTTATAGACTCGATCACATTTTCATAAGTAGTATAACTTGTATCTTTAATAATCTGAAAAGAATCCCGAGTAACATAGATTGTATCATTACAAACAGAAAAATCTTCCATATTTTGTAAATCCCGATTAGAAGATAATTCATTCGCCTCTTTTACAGTGACTGATCTATTAGGTATTCGCTGTTCTTTTTGATCAATCAAAAAATTAACACGTTTTCTCAATAGAACAATTTGTTCATCATAAGTACCAACTTCTAATTTTTGTTTTGCTTTTAATTGAGTTAGATCAGTATCTCTTTTTGCTTTTTGCTTTAATGCTTCTAATTTAGACTTTAGATTTCGGTACGGAGCGATTTTAGGCTTAAGAGATTCAAAAAAAACTGTTAAAGTATTTTGTTCAATCGCATCAACCAGTTGTCTCGTTAAATCAACAGAATCCCTTGGAATTTCCCATTGCAAAGACAGTTCAGCAGGATCAATTACCCCAAATCTAAGATCATTTGCCAATTGCAAAGCAGCTTCTGTACACTCTATATCCAACAGGCTCAAATCATTAAGGTCCGCTTGGTATAAATTGAGCCAAATATTATCGACTTGGTCATATAAATATTGTAATTTTGTTAAGTAATATCTCTCAGGGCTAATTCCTTCATCAGAGATGTTCTTTATGATTGTGAGTAATTTTTTAGCACTTTCCAGTAATCGTATTTCCGAATACCAAAGAGCTTTATAATTACGATTTTCGTAAAATGTTTTAGTAGAATACTTAAAGACGGGCGTTTTCAAACTATCCAATGCCAAAGGATCATTTTTGGTATCAGGATCTAAGATAATAGTGTCCAGCTTTTCTACAGGTTGATTGGAGAGATTTCCTTCAATAAAAGAACTCAAATCCTGAGAAAACAGGGCATTGTTGATTGCAATGATGTGTAAAAATAAGACACAAATGGTTTGCAACAGTTTAATTGAAAACTTGCTCATTTGAGGTATTTTATAGAATGATGCGAAAAAATATTTATATTTACAGTTGGAATAGTACCTATGTTAAGTACTAAAACGTTAATGTTGCCGAATATGAAAAAAATATTTATTTTACTCTGCTTAGTTTTTAGTACCTCTTCTGCGATTTTGTCACAACAAGATACGCATTATACTGGTTATATGTTCAATAGTCTAATCATTAATCCTGCCTATGCAGGTAGTAGAGACGCGACTAGTTTTACAGCTTATTACCGACATCAATGGGCAGATATATCCACCGCTCCAAGAGATTTTTCAATCAGTGCTCATACGCCTTATTCCAATAATGTTGGTTTGGGTGCTTATATGGAAAGCGATTGGATAGGCGTACACAACAGATTGAGCTTCTTTGGCAGTTATTCCTATAAAATAGAATTAAACAACAATGCGCAATTGGCGGGCGGCTTGCAAGCAGGTATTATGCGGTATGGCTCTAATTTTTCAGAAATCAACTCTACTTTGAGAGATCAAGACGATATTGTTTTTAATGAAGATCAGGCTAGATATTTGCCCAACTTTGGTTTTGGACTTTTTTACTATACCAATCAAGGATATATAGGATTGTCAGTTCCACATTTATTGAACAACAAAATTATAAAGGACGAGCCTGTAAATTCAGAGGTTCAATTATCTAGACAAATTAGACATATTTTTATAAGTGGAGGAACAGTAGTTGCGGTAAATGATTTGATAAAAGTCAGACCAACTGCGATCTTAAAAGCAGGTCCATTCGGAAAAGCACCAGTTTCCTTTGATTTAAGCTTTGCACTTATTTACAACAACCAATTCTTAGTAGGATTGGCACATCGTTTTACAGATTCCATTTCCTTTTTTGGAGAATACCAAATCAATCCAAACCTAAGAGTAGGTTACGCCTATGATTATCCTCTAAAAGCAATTTCTAATTTCGCAGGATCACACGAAGTTTTTGTTGGCTACGACATCCTAAAAGACAATACCAAAATCGTTACACCAAGATTTTTCTAATAAGAAGACAACAAGTATTTAAATAAATGGAGGTCGCTTTATGATCTGTCGAATTTGTAATTGGTATATATGATTACGCACAAAAATCATAATTCATAATTAGAATAAGGACGGCGAGCACCATTTCCAATCTTGTAGTCTCCGTTGACCCATTGCCATGCATTGAATGAATTGGTTTTGGTCGTTGTACTGAGGCGTTGCATGTAACGCCTGTAAAATATTGTGCTACCTAGTGGCAATTTCGAGATCAAGAACTAATGTGCTACGGCACAATCGACAACTTAACGAAGACAGTCGTCTATACAGATAATCACTACCTTTTCCTAACTGCCAAAACTCATTCAGAAGCATAGATTTTTGTACCTTATTCTCAGATGTTTTTCTTATCCACATTCATTGATATTCAGCTATTAATTAGTTAACTTGCAATTACTAATATAATTGATGAAATTTTGGAATCAAATTTTTGCCAAATTGTCTTATAATAATCACAAGACAAGACAGTTTGTCGTAATTTGATAAATTTCGTTTGTTTTACATAATAAAGAACAGTTTTTGCTATTATAAAAATTATGGAAAAAGTACGTGAAATATTATTAATTGAATCATCTAACTTCATTCCAGCACTTATGGGAGATAAACTTTGGATTGATAATAACTTTATTGAATCAAGTGATATGATAAATAAGAAGTCTTATCAAATTTCAAATTTTGGAACTCATATACCCCTAAATGATGGACATTCAACCTTGATAGATGCAAGTATACCCTATCTACAAGTCAGAAGTTTATCTGAGGAGAAATTAATTAAATTTTATTCAATAGTTTCTAAAGAATTTCCTGAGATACTAGTTGAAAGCATTAATTATAATCTTGTTTATCATTTTCAATCGGATGGAATATTCAAAAAGGTAAATGATATTGTATTAAAGACAAAATCAATGGAGTTAAAAGAAATTAAGTTTACTAAAAATGAATACCAAATAGAGTTATATGAATGTAAAGAAAATAGATTACATATTAATCTTGCGAACTCAATAAGATTTGATGAATCCACTAAAATCTCAAGTGCTAATTTTGATACGCAAGAATTTATTTCAAAAAACAAATTTTTTTTAAAAGAATTTTTAACTAAAGAATTAAACTTAGATGCAAAATCAATTTATTAACTCAAATTCGTGTCAAACAACATATCAGATTCAAGTTTGTGTTTCTCCAAACTATCAAAAACCTGAGATAGGAATAAAGAAACAACAACTATTGAACTTTTCAAAAAGATGCTGGGATTTATATTCTCCGAGACTTTTAAACATTTCTTTAGACATATTTGAATTAGGAAAATTAGAATATGAAAATACTAATTCTAAGATTATTGATACAATACTTGAATTAGATAGTAATCCTTTAAAAGTTAGTTTATCCACAACACATGATGGAAGCTTGCATTATACTTTTAGATTTAAAGATGGGCTGACTTTATTTATTGAAACCTTCTTATATTTAGAGGAAGAAAATCATACATATATTGAGTTATTTAGAAATGACTCCTTATTATATTCTGACCATCAGGATATAGATACTGGATTAGAGATCATCAAAAAAAGATTTCCAAAAAACCTTTCAAGGAATAAAGATATTTTCTACTTAAATTATTTTAACCAAGATTGTGACTAATTATCCAGAAAATTTAATTCCAACAGATACTACAGCTAATGAAATTAGAACAAATGTTTGTGATCATTGTAAAATGATTCACCGTGTTGATCCAGATTTTGATCTTTATACAATTGGTGATGAGATAGATCCTGAAGTAATTAATTATGACAGACTCTGTGGTTTATCCTTAAATGTTCTTCTTTGCAAAAGAACCCCATTATCAAGTATATGTAATAAAGATTATGTAAAATATGAATTATTGGATTTAAGTAAAAAAATGGCATTTCAAAATTTCACATCAGGAAGTGAAGTGCCAAATTCAGAAGATATTAACTTCTATTTTAATACTAAATTAAAAGTCATAGGATTTAAAAAGTCTGATTTAGAGAAAATATCAGATAATTATCCTTTTACTAAAAGTGGTAAAGATGAAAAAACTTATAATTTTAAAATTAAGATAGAATATAAACCTACAATTGTTAATGTCTTTCACTTTCAAGTTGAGATATATGGGAACCATATAGATAACAATAATAAAGAAGGTGCATTCAGAAAATTAAAAGGCAAAACATCAAGTAAGAAGTATTTGGATTCAATTATATCAAAAATAAGAAATAGAGTTATTAAGGATAATTTTTTGTTTGAAGTTATTTGATTTTTTTAATACTTGAGAATGTCTGTACAAATTTTCCCCAAGCATCTTTTCCAATTCATTCCATACATTTCCACTCGCATCGGGCGTATTTTCGCAGATTTAGCCCCTCCGTCGCCAAATTCATCCTCCACACTTCCCTTTCTAAAATACAAGTCCTGAAAGGACGCAAGATCAAAGGGATGGATGCAATCCATCTAACTTTTTAGTTGAAAATTGGATGTTGAAAGTTGAAAACGTTCAGTTCATCACTAACGAGGTTTTAAAAAAACGGAATAATAGTCACGCTATTTATTTTGATGCTTGCGTAAAAAAAATGATACACTGTTGATGTAATCCATCTTGTAAAAATGTCAAACCCAAGTCCTGAAAGGACGCAAGATCAAAGGGATGGATGCAATCCATCTAACTTTTTAGTTGAAAATTGAATGTTGAAAGTTGAAAACGTTCAGTTCATCACTAACGAGGTTTTAAAAAAACGGAATAATAGTCACGCTATTTATTTTGATGCTTGCGTAAAAAAATGATACACTGTTGATTTAATCCATCTTGTAAAAATGTCAAACCCAAGTCCTGAAAGGACGCAAGATCAAAGGGATGGATGCAATCCATCCAACTAAGGATTATTTAAAGGTGGTTAAACTACCAATTCATAATTCATAATTCATAACTCATAACTCATCACGCCATTACAAGCTCATTTTAATCTGCTTCTCAATATCATCCACCAATTGTTGGAAAGTGACATCCGTATCATATAAATTAGATACCGTTTGACAAGCATGAATTACCGTACTATGATCTCTACCACCAAAAGAACGACCAATAGATTTTAGAGAAGCGTCCGTATAAAGTTTGGCAAAATGCATAGCAATTTGTCTGGCTTGCACAAATTCTCTTTTTCTAGATTTTCCCACCAATTGATCGTAAGCAACGCTGCATGCCTCACATACTTTTTGCTGAATAAGATCTATTGAGATAGATTTTTGAGAATTGGCAATGAAGTTTTTAAGAATCTTTTTTGTTAATGGCAAATCAATCTCCAATTTCATCAAAGAAGCCTGGGCAAGAATGGTAATCAAAGCACCCTCCAGTTCACGAACATTTGTGGTAACAATATAAGAGATGTATTCAACAACCTCACGCGGCAATTCAATTCCTTCCGCATGCATTTTCTTTTCAAGAATGGCCAAACGAGTTTCATAGTCTGGTATTTGCAGATCAGTCGTTAAACCCCATTTAAATCGAGAGATCAAACGCTCTTCCATTCCGTGCATATCCTTTGGAGGACGATCACTGGTAAGGATTATTTGTTTTCCCGATTGGTGCAAATGATTGAAAACGTGGAAGAATATATCCTGAGTTCTGTCTTTGTCAGCAAAAAACTGCACATCATCCACAATCAAAATATCCACCAATTGATAGAAATTGATAAAATCATTGATAGAGCCATTTTTTACAGCATCTATAAATTGATTACAAAATTTCTCAGAAGAAACATAAAGGACAGAAACACTAGGATAATTAGCTTTTGCAAAATTTCCAATTGCCTGAGCCAAGTGCGTTTTTCCAAGACCCACACCACCATATAAGACTAACGGATTAAAAGCAGTTCCACCAGGGTTATTTGCCACAGCAAATCCAGCAGATCTCGCTAATTGATTACAATCACCCTCAACGTAAGTTTCAAAAGTATAACTTTGATTGAGTTGAGAATCAATTTGCATTTTTTTCAAACCAGGAATAACAAAAGGGTTTTTTATTCCTTCTTTTGGAGGTTCTGGTTGTTTAGGTTTTTTTAAGAATCCAGGTTGATCATTTGCCTGAGTTGGCGTACTTACCGTAAATGGAGTAGAATCGCTGTTTTTATTTTTCGAACTATTCTCAATCACAATACGATATTCAAGACGCGCATTGCTGCCAAGTTCTTGATGAATGGTTTTGCTCAACAATTTTACGTAGTGCTCCTCTAGCCACTCATAAAAGAATTGACTGGGTACTTGTATAGTAAGTACAGAATCTTCAAGTTTAACTGGCGATATTGGCTCAAACCACGTCTTAAAGCATTGTTGGTTAACATGCTCTTTGATGATTTTGAGACAATTTTGCCAAATATTAATAACTTCTGGTTGCACGACTGAAGGCAAAGCTGATGGATTTAGGTGTTCACAATTATAACTTCAAACAAAAAGACAACCTTTTAAATTCAAACATACTCTTAGGACAGAGAAAGCATTTTTACAGACAGTAAATATCTGTTCGGACTGAAACAAAGTTTTCTAACGAGCCAAAAATGGCTTATTCAAAGAAAATCAATATCGGCGCATTGATTCAGATGATTCCCTATTGTAATATAACTGAAGTTACTTACCAATTTGATATGCTAGAAATGAACGTTTTTAATCAAACCAAGTCTTTATCAAAAAAGACACAAAGCACTAAAAAGTAGTGATTTGATTAAAAAGAGTATTTCAGGCACAGAATTGTACGATTTATCAACAACTTCAACTAAAGTTTACAAAAATATTAAACTTAAACGTAGTTATCTTAATTAATTAAATGTTTTTTATATTTTTTTTTGTGAGCAAGTTATATTAGAGAAAAAATAGGATGGGGCAATCAAAATATTCTCTTATTTTAACAACTATTGCACATTGGTACTTTTAGATACCACTTTTTTTCGTTTTTTCGTTTTGGTGAAATAAAAGTCTAATCTTCCTAACCGAATTCCTGCCCAGCCCACTTGATTGACCAATACTTCCTCTCCTTTCTTATTTTGTACTGATGTTGGTATATCTAAAAATGTATGTGTATGACCACCAAGAATCAGATCAATATCTTTTGAATTTTTTGCTAGCATTACATCACTGGGACGATCACTCTCATATTCATATCCCAAATGAGACAAGCAAACAACCAAATCACATTTTAGATCGTTTTTAAGCGTAGAAGCGGTTTTATTTGCATTCTTCATCGGATCTAAATATTCAGTCTCTCCAAATAAGCCAGCAGGAACTAAACCATCTAATTTTATGCCAAGTCCGAAAACTCCGATTTTTATTTCTTGAAATTCAAAAATTTTATACTTATTTACATTCTTTTGTAAGGGAGTATTGGATAGGTTATAGTTGCAATTGAGCATATCAAAACTAGCATTATCTAGGTGCTCCGCTAGTTTTTCTATTCCCGCATCGAAATCATGATTGCCAATTGTTGCTGCATCATATTTCATGCGATTCATCAGTTCAAATTCTAAATTTCCTTCATAAAAGTTAAAATAAGGTGTGCCTTGGAGAATATCGCCACAATCAAATAGCAGCACGTTGTCTTCTTCTTTTCTAATTTTTTCAATCAACGTTGCTCTTTTTGCAGCTCCACCAAGCCCCTGATATTTGCCTCCATCCATAGGAAAAGGATCTATCCTACTGTGAACATCATTGGTATGTAGTATGGTTAGTTTTGTAGTATTATTTTTTGCAAATAATTCTGTCGGAAAACCACCAAGTCCCAATACTAGAATTCCTGATGTGGTGTTTTGTATAAATTTTCTACGTATCATAAATCTATTTGATTTGTCTTTAAACCAATTTTAATAAAATTTATTTGTAAGTTGTTCGTTCTTCTAGGTTTACGCTGATTATTTTCTTTTCTCTAACATATTCAATAAGGGCATCTCTAAATAATAGATCAAGATCCTCTCTTTCTTTGGTTTTTAGAAATGAGCAATTATCACCACCATTTGCAATGTAATCTGAAACACAGAAAGCATATTTACTCTTTAGGTCTAACGATTTTCCATTAATTTTATACTCATGCTGCTTATTAAGCGTGTCTAATTTTATTTCTACTCCTTTGGAAATCGGCCAACCTCCTAAGTTGCAAGCATGGTCTAATAATTCTTTAACCAACGCTCCATCCAAATGAACAATGACTAATTTGTTATCAAATGGCATTAACTCAAAGATATTACCCAAACTAATTTCTCCAGCTTTAATATAGGGAACCCGCATGCCTCCATAATTAGGAAGGCTAAAATCTACAGTTCCCTCGTATCTTTTCTTTGCTGCAAATAGAATAGCATCTGCCACAAAATTTCCAAGAGTCGATTCTGGTTTGGCTTTTGTCAGTTCGGTTTCTGATATACCAATGATCGTATTCATTTTACTATTAAGCTGATCTCGGTAAGGATCAATTATTTCTTCAATTTCAGAATCAGGTTCCAAAGAAACATCTGTAAGATAATATTGAGATTTACTATCAGAAACTTGATAATAAGACTTACAGCCCAAGAAAGAAAGGCAAAGTAGTAAAAATATTTTTTTCATAGGATAACAAGATAAAAAAAATATAATTAAATCTAGTATTTCGACAAGGAATAGCTCATAAATAAGTGTTCTAATTTGACTTAACGTGGTAACCATTAAAATGGATCAGTAGCCAATGCTGAGTTATTTTTGAGCCGTTCCTAAACTTGCAAAACACAATTTGTGCATTATGTAGTTGAGGAAAATAATTTATAAATTAAACCAAGCTTAAATGCCAATCAAGAAAAAAGATAAGATAACAGAAAGCAAGGAAGCAGAAGTTAAAGAAACAGAAAGCAAGGAAGCAGAAGGTGAGGAAGCAAAAGATAAAGGAAATCTTTATGACAGAATGTTCAAAGAGAATGGCGAATTTATGTTTGAACCTTTGTTAGAGATGGAATTAGGCATGAAAATTAAAGAGTACCAACCTCTTCAAGAAAAGTTGCCTAAAACATTGGAGCGTGAGATAGATTTTCTTTACAAAATCATTACAGAAGTTGGCAAAGAAATGTTATTGCATATAGAATTTCAATCAACAAACAACAGCGAAATGATTTATCGTATGGCGGAATATCATGCTTTGATCTATCGTAAATATAGAATGGCTATTGAGCATATTGTGATGTTTTTGGGAGCAAGTAAGCAAAAAATGATTTCAGAATTACCTGAAGAAGCCATTTTCAAGGGCTTTAAGTTAATTTGCTTTAATGAAATAGATCCAGAAAAATTATTAAGCATTGAAAAGCCAGAAGTCGCCATTCTAGCATTATTAGGCAAATACAAAAAGGAACAAAGCGAAGATATTTTAGGTTTAATATTAGACAAGCTACAGCAATTACCAAAATATCAGGAAGCACCAGGTCGTTATATAAATCAGTTGCTAATGTTGTCAAAATTGCGTAATTTAGATAAAACAATCACCAAAAACATAAAAGCTATGCCTATTTTCACAGATGCCATGATAAAAGACCACGTTCTTTACAAAGAAGGTAAGGAAGATGGAATTGAACAAGGAATTGAGCAGGGACGGGAAAAAGAGCGAGAAGTACTCAAAGCCGCAGCTGAGAAAAAAGAGCAAGTTCTTAAAGCCGCCGCTGAGAAAAAAGAGCAAGCCCTCAAAGCCGCCGCTGAGAAAAAAGAGCAAGCTCTCAAAGCCGCCGCTGAAAAAAAAGAGCAAGCCCTCAAATCAGCAGCTAAGAAAAAAGAAGTACAAGCCATCATCAATCTTCACATAGATGGTGTTGATATAAAGATAATATCTAAAGCCTTGAATATTTCACAAAAACGAGTCAAACAAGTGATTGAGGATTGGAAGAAACAATCACCAAAAACATAAAAGCTATGCCTATTTTCACAGATGCCATGATAAAAGACCACGTTCTTTACAAAGAAGGTAAGGAAGATGGAATTGAACAAGGAATTGAGCAGGGACGGGAAAAAGAGCGAGAAGTACTCAAAGCCGCAGCTGAGAAAAAAGAGCAAGCTCTTAAAGCCGCAGCTGAGAAAAAAGAGCAAGCTCTTAAAGCCGCAGCTGAGAAAAAAGAGCAAGTTCTTAAAGCCGCAGCTGAGAAAAAAGAGCAAGCTCTTAAAGCAGCTGCTGAGAAAAAAGAGCAAGCCCTGAAAGCCGCCGCTGAGAAAAAAGAAGTACAAGCTATTATCAATCTGCACGTAGATGAAGTCGATATAAAGATAATATCTAAAGCCTTGAATATTTCACAAAAACGAGTCAAACAAGTGATTGAGGATTGGAAGAAACAATCTTCAGAAAAATAAAAGATATGCCTATTTCAGTGATGTTAAGGGACAGTTATTAATCTTCTGTCCCTACAATGAATGGCAGCTATCATTATTGCATCACTTCGCATACCATTCTCCAATATAAGCTTCTGTAGGTTTATTTTGTGGAGTATATTCATCATTATTCGGACCACCAGCAACTTCATCATAAGGGCTCCAATTCCATAAAAAACCACCAGCAAACCAATCTACACCCCAAAATGTTTCAAAGATAGCTTGATAACCATTTCGTTGTGCTTGGTGATTTGCGGTACTCAAGTTTTTTAAATTTTCAAATTCCCACTGACGCCATGTTGCATGGTTGATGCTGCGATAACCATATTCCGTAAAAATCACCTTTTTCTTATATTTCTTTTGGAAAGATTCGATTTGTTTAAAAGGTTGATTCCATAATTTTTTGAGTTCGTCTACTTCAGGAGTAGCATTTTCTGAAAGCGGAAAATAAGCGTCAATGCCAATATAATCCAGTTGGTCCCAGAATTTTATTTTATCAAAATTATCCCAATTGGCTGCATAAGTAAGTTTGCCAGAATATACAGTACGAATGTCTTCGATTAAACGATCCCAAAATTGAGGACGCAATTCAATGGTTTTTTTCATTTCAGTTGACATACAGAACAATTCAACTTCTTGCTTTTCCGCTAATTCTGCCAAACAAACTAAATAATTACCATACTCTTGTTCCCAATTTTTCCAATCACTTTCTTTTTCCAACTTAAAATCTCCAGGCCAACCATAAGATGGAAACCAAACCGAAGGTTTTAACATAACTTTCAAGCCTTTGCTTTTTGCATTGACTATCATTTGTTCAATGCCCTCCATCGTTTCACCCCATTTTTGGTCTTTGGTTTCATAGCCAAACTCAGGATAGTATTTATTATCATATTTTCCATATTGATATGTGACTAAGGAAATCCAACTTGCATTTAAGGCTAGAATTGGATCAGCAAAAGAGTCACCGACCTCTTTATAAGCGGGCATTACATTTACACCCTCAATTTCTTGAGATTGTACATGCAATGCAAAACATAAAAATAGGAGTGCAAAGCATATATTATTCAATCCAACATTCATATATCTAATTTTTATCTATTAATACAATTCGGAGCATTCAAAACATTCTGTTGATTACCGTGGTTAAATACTGAGGTTGACTACTGTTCAACTACCGTGGTTTAATATTGTGGTTAAATTCATAATTCATAACCCATAATTCATAACTTATAATTAATTTAAGTCCTTAAACGTTATCAAATGATAAATTTTGTGTAAAATAAGAGAAATTAAAATTAATAAATAGCTCGTGATTGACAAATCCATACTTCAACAAACAGCTTTGCTCATTTCAAAGGAACTGTATATTGACAAAGACGAGATAGGTTTGCCAGAACACTTTGACTTGCTAAGACAGCGTGTGGTTTACGTGATAGGATATTTAATTGACAATGATTTTGAACATTTGTTAAATCTATTGTATATAATGGATGTAGATGAGGGTAAAATAAGAGCTATTTTAGACGATCATTCCATACTAGAACCCAAATATCCCATTGCCGATGTGGTTATTGAGCGAGAAATGCAGAAAGTAAAGACAAGAATTGAATACAAACAAAAAAAAATAGATGATGATCTGGAAGCCTGGTAAACGCTTGATTTTTCTTGCATTTTTACTTGCATCCTGTTTCACAAATCGAAAAATGAATGTGGATTTTGCTCCTGAGTATTCCGCAAGAAAAAAATCTGAGATTTTAGAAGTAGCACTATTGAAATCCAATGATTTTGAGACAACTGTTTATTTAAAAATTTCAGAAAAAACATTTACCCAAAAAGAAAAGTTAGCAGAAATGGAGATTTTGTTTGTCGATGAACAAGATCTGAAAAGCAGTCTCTCTCAAAATCAATACTCTTGGGAGCAATTGATGGCTGGATTGGATTTTAAATTGGATCTAGAAATTGAGCAACAAGGAAACTTAGTTTTTGTAATCAGAGATTCTGAGGCTAATATTTTGGTGGAAAAATCTGTAAACATTGCCCAAGAACGTTCAGGAATTATTTTACGAGATGTTGATGATAAATTGATCTTTTCTAAATTTTATGAAAGACCAGAACCTTTGAAAGTATCATATGATCCATCAGTTTGTGAACAAGTTTATGTTTATAAAACGAATGAATCTTTTTTTCAAATTCCATCGCTTCCATATTATATCAAAAAAGACAGCATAAAAGAAGTTCCATCATTAGAAAAAATTTCATTTAACCAAAACAAAATTCAATTTAAAGAGAATGGGAGCTATTGTTTTGTTTGTGAGAAAGCTTACTTGAAAATGCACAAATGGCTTTATTACCAAAGCTCAAGGGACGATGCAGTAGCCAATAATTCTTTTTTAGAAGCATTGAAATACATTTGCACTGAAGAGGAATATAAAAAGTTACTAAGTAGCTCAGATAAACAAAAAGCAATAGAAACTTATTGGTTAAAAAAGGGGGGGGCATACGGAAGAGCAGCCATTTTACAGAATGAATATGCTCAGAGAGTCAATAATGCAATCAACCTATTCAGTAGTTCAAAATTGGGTCATTTGACAGATCAAGGAATGATTTACATTGTTATGGGACAGCCTCAAAGAGTCGAGAAATATCAAATGAAAGAAATTTGGAAGTATCCAAATTTTGAAAATGTATTTTTCGTTTTTGAAAAAAATGATTTTGGTGAAATGATTTTGATTAGAAATGAAGCTTATGAGGCTATTTGGAACAAAGCTGTGGGTTTTTGGTACAATGGTGTGCTTGTCAGATAATAAACATAAATATTCCTTACATTTGTAAGGTGAAGACAAATAAGAAAAAAATAATATTCGGACGCCATCCCATTTTGGAAGCATTAGAGGATTATCAGAAAATTGATAAAATTTACCTCAAGAAAAATGTCAAGGGAGAGTTTTATGAAAAATTGTACAAGCTTGCAAATGAGCAAAACATTCCCATCCAAACGGTTCCTGTTGAAAAATTAAACAGGATTACGATGAAAAACCACCAAGGCGTGATAGCTGAGGTAGGACTCATCTCTTACAGCAATGTAGAAGATGTTTTGTCTGTTGCTTATGATTCAGGCAAATTACCTTTGTTTTTAATCCTTGATAAAGTCTCTGATGTTCGGAATTTTGGTGCGATTGTCCGAACAGCACTTTGTATGGGCGTTCATGCCGTAATTATTCCCAAAAAAGGCAGTGCCAATATTAATGAGGAGGCCGTTAAAGCCTCTGCAGGAGCCATATTGAAGATGCCGATATGTAGAGTAGATAGTCTAGAAAAAACACTTGATTATTTTAAATCTGTAGGCGTTTCTATTGTTGGCGCAGATTTAACGGGAAGCGAATATTTTCACGAGATAAGTTTAGCCGTGCCACTAGCCGTAGTTATGGGTTCCGAAGGTGCAGGGTTAGAGTTAGGAGTGATGAGAAGAGTCGATTATTTAGTGAAATTGCCGATGATGGGAAAATTTGATTCATTAAATGTATCTGTAGCCACGGGGATGATTTTATACGAGGTAGTCCGACAAAAATTTTTAAACCCCTCATAGAAAAGAGTTACTCAAATCCGAGAAGCAGTGTTTATTATGAATGAAACGAATTTAATGGAGGCTAAACCTTTTTTTTCTAACAGAAAATCCAGTTTTGATCAAAAAATAGCAACAACAAAAAAGCAAATCAACTTGATTTCTACTTTGAGGCTAGTTGCAATTGTTGCGATCATTGTTTTGATATACTTTTTTGTCCAATCAGCAAGTTATTTGTTTTTGATTGGTGCTTTCCTTGTAATTGCTTTGTTTCTATTACTTGCAAACAAGCATCAAGATCTTATTGATCTGAAATTTCATGTCGAAGCTTTATCAAAAATCAACTATAACGAACTACAAGTGCTTGATGGAGAATTAATGCATTTAGATAATGGTTTAGAATTTGTAAATACCCAACACGATTATACTTATGACCTAGATGTTTTTGGCGATAATTCTATATTTCAATACATCAATAGGTCCTGTACCTATTCTGGTAAAAAGCGATTGGCGAATATTTTGGAAAATCCACTCCAAGATATTCCATCAATAATCGAAAGGCAAAAGGTGATTCAAGAACTCTCTGAAAAAGTGGAGTTTCGCCAAGAGTTTCAAGCAAGAGGCAGTATTGTAAATGAAAACCCAAAAGAAAATGATGCTTTGATAAACTGGTTAAAAGAACCTGCCGTTTTTTTGAACAACAAGTTTGTCAATGTCATTCGGTTTTTATTTCCTGCACTTTTGGTTCTTGCCTTAATAGCTTGGCTTTTTGACAGTCGGTTTATGCCTTTGTTTGCAATAATGGTTGTTATTAATTGGGTAGTAATAATTTTGTATGGAGGAAAAGTAAATGCCATTCATTTAAAAACAAGTAAGAAAAATGGCGTGCTCAAAAAATACTTAAAACTCTTACAAGTATTTTCAAAGGAAAATTTTACCAATAATACATTGGTGCAAATGCAATCAGAGTCGAAAGCATCCATTCAAGAAATAAGCACCATCGCAAAAATTGTCAACCGCTTTGATCAAAGGCTTAATATGTTGGTAGGCATTGTTGTAAATACTTTTTATCTGCACGATTTGCACTGTGTGGTTGCTTTGGAAAAATGGCGTGAAAAGAATCGAAACAAAATTGAAGGTTGGTTGGAAGTACTTTTTGAAATTGATGCATTAAGTGGACTTGCCAATTATGATTTTTGTAATCCAACTCATATTTATCCAAATATCTTAGAAGCAGGTTTGTCGGTTCAAACAGAAGGGTTAGGGCATCCATTATTGGTCCATCAAGAATGCATATTGAATGACGTTGAATTGGGAAAGTCAGAGTGTATGATTATTTTGACAGGTGCGAATATGTCAGGGAAAAGTACTTTTCTACGATCTTTAGGAACCAATACCGTACTTGCTTTGATTGGTGCGCCCGTTTTCGCTTCAAAATTTGACTGTCCATTATTGAACATAATGACGAGTATGCGACTAACGGATTCTTTGAAAGAGCGTGCTTCTTATTTTTATGCAGAACTTAAAAGGTTGCAGATGATTGTGGAGGCATTGGAAAAAGGAGAAAAGTTGCTGATTATTTTGGATGAAATTTTAAAAGGAACCAATTCAGATGATAAGTTAACAGGTTCCATTGCACTGATAGAAAAGTTTGTTGGTTTTAATGCTTTAGGTATGATTGCGACCCACGACCTTGAACTTGGTAAACTAGAAGAAGAGCTGGAAGGCAAGGTAAGCAATTATTGTTTTGAAAGTACCATTGAAAACGATGTATTAAGTTTTGACTATAAACTAAATAAAGGAGTAGCGAAGAATAAGAACGCTACATTTTTATTGAAAAAAATGAAGATTGTGTAAGTAGGCAATTTTTTAACGGCATTGTTGGATGCAAATTATTTTTTATCTTTGAAACTATACATTGAATTGGAAAAACAAATTATTTTTTTTATTTACTTTAAACCATTCTATTTTGTGCCTTGTCAAAGCAGATGTGTCATAAAGTAAAATTAAATTTAAAAATTATGAAACTACAGCAACTACTAATATATGCACTATTTGCATGTTTGGTTTTTTTGAATCTCTCTGCACAGAATGATAGCGACGATAGGACTTATGAAGTTAGGTATTGGCAAAACATGAACAATACGGGAAACAATCCTATTCATGTGGATACGATGGTTTATTATGGAAGAGATAGGACGGGCTTTGACTATTCCAATGCCGATTGCATTTCTTATTTCTGTAAAGAAGAAGATAATATGCTTTATTCGGTTGTAGATAAATTTGAAACAAATGAAAAAGAGTGGAATTTGGTGCAACATTTTGTTAGAAAAATGGATGTGGTCAATGTTCCCTTTAAAGGAAAGTCTAGAAAAGTTTATTGGGTTTTTGTTTCGGATTTGAATAACCGAAACTCAGGAGTTGGAACTTATTCGCTGGTTTCCAAAGAGTTTGGTGTAATTTGTCGTTGGAATTCTGATGGTGAGTTTTTTCAACTAAATAGAATAGATCTAGTTAAGAACAATAGAACTTTGGAAGAATTGGATTTGATTCCATTAATGGATAAGCTTTATCAGACCAAGGTTTTTAGAAATTAGTTAAAAAGTTGAAAGTTGAAAGTTGAAAGGGAAGTGTGGAGGACGAACTTAACGACGGAGGTAGCTCAATATGCGAAACTACGCCCGATGCGAGTGGAAATGTATTGCATTCATTGGAACAGATGTTTCGGGAAAAATTTACCACGAAGGAATGTAGAGACATTGCATGCAACGTCTTCACGCATGCAAAGCCTTCCCACAACGCCCAAAACCCGTTCCAATGAATGCAATACATTGTAGCGGACAGCGGGGAGCCGAAACGTCGGACCGCAACTTACTCGAAGATGATACTCGCCGTCCTTAAAAAAGTAGAAAGTTGAAGATTGAAAGTTGAAAGTAGGCTCCATCAATCAAGTTGAGGACAGGTTCCCCAATCAAATTGAGGACAGGCTTAAATATTTTTATTCAAGTATTTAAATCTCAATTGTTCCGCTAAAAGTATTTTCAGCGGGACCGATTAGCCAAATATTTTCAAATAAGGAAGGAGTAGATTTTGTCAGTTTTACGGCAAGGTCTCCTCCTTTTGTTTTGATAGAAATATGATGCTCCCCATTTTCAGATTCGGTATGAATTAAATAAGCTATACTGGCGGCAGTAACGCCTGTTCCGCAAGACCAAGTTACATCTTCAACACCGCGCTCAAAAGTTGCAATTTCTAGTTGATTGTCTTTTACAATTTCAACAAAATTTACATTTATACCCTTTTCCTTGTAGGTTTCGTTGTTTCTGATAGCATAACCTTGCCCAAAAATGTCAAATCCAGCTAAGTCTTTGATGAATTGTACATAATGGGGAGAGCCTGTATCTAAATCATAATCACAATTTTTTTTAGAATATTTATCCACATTATTCATCAGCAAATGGATGCGCTGATTTTCGACCTTTCCTTTATGTGCTCCATCACAAGCAAGGAAATCAGTATTCGTATCAATAATACCTAGTTTATTGGCAAATGAAACGATACATCTCCCTCCATTGCCACACATACTTCCTTCATTACCATTAGCATTATAGTATTTCATTTCAAAATCAAAATTTGTGTGATTTCGTAGTAAAATAACGCCATCCGCGCCAACCCCGAGCCTTCTGTTACACAACTTTTGGTATAAGAGTGGTTCAACATCGGGAAGTAATTGTTGACGATCATCAATAATTACGAAGTCATTTCCAGTACCTTGGTACTTATAAAATTGAATTTGCATAGAAAATGTATTAAATTTGTGTCAAGCTTATACAAGCCGCCAAGCTTCCATATAAGTTAACACTACTACAAACAGTTCAAGAAACAAAGCTAACCAAGTTTCTCGTCTTTTAATAATATGCTCTGTTTTGATGATTTGGTATATCCAGTCATCTAAAATTACTATTAAATCTACTTGTGTGCAACTACAACGTATACTAAAATCTTGTATAGTTTTTAAACACATTTTGATAGTAAACTAATTAGAAGAAAACCAACTTAAGAAAATGAGGAAGTATTTACCGAGTGCTTTAATAGCCTTTTTTAGTGCATTGCTAGCTGTATTTATCTATGATAACTATATCCAGAAAGAAGTACACCCTGTCATCTATGAGGTGCAAAAAGGGGATAATATGCCTACGAGAAATGTATCTTTTAGAAATAATGGTACTACTGGTCCATTGCATGGCGATTTTACAGTAGCTGCTGCAAAAGTCACAAAATCAGTGGTGAATATTAATGTTATAAAATCGGTAAAAAACACCAATATATTGCAAGCCAAAGTAGCTGGCTATCCAGATACTTATGATCACAATAAAACAACTACCAAAGAGAGTATTTCAGGTTCTGGAGTATTGATTACAAAAAATGGATACATTGTTACAAGTGCGCATGTTGTAGAAAATGCGGAGCTTATTGAAGTGAATTTGGAATCTGGTCAGCAGTTTTTTGCCAAGATGGTAGGAATTGACCTTAATACAGATATTGCCTTGATGAAAATAAATGGAACAGACTTGCCATTTATGGAGTTTGCAAATTCTGACAAAGTTAGAGTAGGGGAGTGGGTTTTAGCAGTTGGGAATCCTTATGATTTATCATCAACAGTTACGGCTGGAATTATTAGTGCAACAGATAGATCACTTGATTTGTTTGATGGATACATTGAGTCATTCATTCAATCAGATGCAGCAGTGAATCAGGGAAATAGTGGAGGAGCTTTGGTGAATGTACATGGTTATTTATTGGGAATAAATTCGGCGATTGCGACCAGTTCTGGAAATTTTGAAGGTTTTTCTTTTGCAATTCCTTCAAATATCGTTAAAAAAATTGTTGAGGATTTGCAAGAACTTGGATATGTGCGAAGACCTTATTTGGGTATTGAAATACGCGACCTAAATCCAGCTGATGATGGAAGGCTTGCTAATTATGATGGTGTGCGAATTGTGAATGTACTTTCAAATGCTGCAAAAAAAGCAGATTTAAAAATAAATGACATAATTGTTAAAGTAGAAGGATACCAGACAAAGTCGTTTCAAGAAATGCAAGATGTGTTAAGTCAAGTAGATTTTGGTGGTGAAATCAGTGTTACTTATCTAAGAGGTAATAAGAGAATGTATACCAAACTAAACTTGAAAGAAGTCGAAAATAACTCTGTTGCAATTGATATTGAACACTTATTAGGAGCCAAGGTGAAACAGCTGACTGCCTTTGAGTTAAAAAGATATGGCTTGAGCAACGGTTTGCAAATAATTGAACTTGACAATGGCATGCTTCACAAAAACACGGATATAAAAAGAAATTTAATTATAACAGAGATAAACAATAAAACAGTTAGTTCATTGGAGCAACTTCATGAGATTTTATTCAAAATAAAAGAGCGAAGTGCTATTACCATTACAGGTGTTTATCCAGGCAACAATGAACTTAAATATTTTTCTTTTGGAATGCGAAAAAAGGAATCAAAATAAACTAGTCTAATATAATGAACTTATTATTTTATCGTTACCTAGAAGGAAATTTCATTCTATATTTAATGCCACTAACATCACCTTTTGTGATTTTGGCTAATTTCCTTTTAAGCATTCTCCTTTTTAAAGGTTTTAAATGTTCCGTGAATAATTTGCCTTCAGTATGATCATATTCGTGTTGAATAACACGTGCAGCCAGACCAGTAAAGGTTTTTTCGTGTTCTTTGAAATTTTCATCCACATAACGCAGCGTTATTTCACTTGGACGAATGACATCTTCCGAAATATTAGGGATACTTAAACAGCCTTCGGTATAGGACCATAATTCGCCTTGCTCCTCAATTTTATACGCATTGATGAATGCCTGTTTTATCCCTTCTTCTTCAGAATCTTCATCCAAAATTAGGCTACTATCAATAACGAAAATTCTTTTAGACAATCCGATCTGAGGAGCTGCAAGACCAACACCATTGGCATTGTACATTGTGTCAAACATGCTTTCGATCAATTCAGGAAGCTTGGAGTCTTTTAAATCAACATCTTTTGCGACTTCTTTCAATACAGGAAAACCGTAAGCAAAAATCGGATATACCATAGGGAGTTTATTTACTATTTACTAATTACATAATTATGCACCAAAAAACAAAAAATTAAGAGATAGTTATAAGTATTTTAAGAAAATAAATAAAAATAATTTATACACATAAAATTTTTTTAAAATATATCTCATCGTTTTCTTAAAACGTACTATTTACTATTCATAAAATCTTGTAGAATAATTGTAGCACTGACTTCATCAATCAATGCCTTGTTTCTTCTTTTCTTCTTCTTCACCCCAGACTGTATTAAGCTTTGCATAGCCAGTTTGGAAGTATTTCGTTCATCAATTTTGTGTACCTCTTTGCGAGGAAATTCTTTGTTTAATTTCAAAATCAACTTATCCACGTGAGGTGTTAAGTCTGTAGGTGTCTCATCCCAATTTAAAGGATACCCCACTACAAAACAAGAAACATCTTCCTTTAGACAGTATTCTTTCAAAAAATCAAACAAATGAGCTTGTTGGACGGTCTTCAATCCAGTTGCTATAATCTGTAAATTATCAGAAACTGCAATACCAACCCGTCTCAATCCATAATCTATTGCCAAAAATCTAGCCATAATCGCGCAAAAATAATGTTTTTAGGAATAAAATTTAATTTATTTGACTTTTAGTGTGTTTCTAAAGTATTCTTACCACAATACTAAGGGCTTATGCGAAACAAATATAATTTTTTGTAAATTTAGAACCATGTCTCTTTGTTTTTGTTAGAAATTGTATTCAAGACAAGCATTATGCAAAAAGCACTTATTATAGGAAGCGGTTTAGGAGGTCTAGCAACGGCATTGCGACTCTCCACCAGAGGCTATCAGGTAGAGATAGTAGAGAAACATCATCAGGCGGGTGGAAGATTGAATCAAATTAGTAAAGATGGCTTTACTTTTGATACAGGTCCATCTTTTTTTAGCATGAGCTATGAGTTTGACGAATTGTTTAAAGATTGTGGAATTTCCAACCCTTTGCAGATGAATGAGTTGGATCCTGTCTATACTGTTTATTTTTCTGGTCGGAAAGATCCTTTTTTTATCCACAAAGATTTGAAAAAACTGGCAAAAGAATTTGAAGGGATTGAAGATGATTTTGAAAATAAAGCAAGGGCTTATCTCAAACAAGCGGGAGAGCTATTTCACGATACAGAGCATGTTATTGTCAAAAGAAATTACGACAGTCTTATTCAGTATGCAAAGTCGCTGCTTCAGGTTCCACTAAAACACAGTCCGCTGTTAATTAGGAATATGTGGCAAGAACTCAATCGCAGGTTTGATTCGCAAGAAGTGAAAGTGATTTTTTCTTTGGTGGCATTTTTCTTAGGAGATACTCCTTTTCAAACTCCAGCAGTTTACAGTCTACTCAATTATACGGAACTTCAACATGACGGATATTATAACATTCAAGGTGGGATGTATAAAATTGTGGAGGAGATTACTAAAATTTTATTAGAAAGAGGCGTTAAATTTCATTTTAATACAGAAATAATTGCTATTGAGCAGGCTCAAAATAAAAACGGAAAGCAAAATGAAATTGTTGCATTTATAGATCAAAATAAAAAGAGGTGGACAGCGGATTTTTATGTTTGTAATAGTGATGCAGCATCTTTTAGAGGGCAGATTTTAAATCGTCCTAAATATTCAGAAAAAAAGCTGGATAAAATGCATTGGACATTGGCACCTTTTACAATTTATTTAGGAGTTCAAGGGCGAGTAGAAAATTTGCATCATCATAATTATTTTTTGGGAGAAAATTTTGAAGATTATGCTAGTAAAATTTTTAAAACATCTATTAATCCAGAAAAACCTTATTATTATGTAAACGCACTATCAAAATCTAATGACAATTGCGCACCTAAAGGTTGTGAAAATTTATTTATCTTGTGTCCTGTTCCCGATTTGAGATTTAAACCAGATTGGTCAGATAAAGAAGCATTGGCAAAAAATATTTTGGAGGATCTTTCGCAAAGAGTAGATTTTGATTTGATAGGAAATACGTTAACACAAACGATTTACGACCCGATTGACTGGCAAAATAAATTTAACTTATACAGAGGAAGCGGATTAGGTTTGGCGCATGGATTAAATCAAGTGGCGGCATTAAGACCAAAAAACAAAGACGAGCAATTTAAAAATTTGTATTATGTAGGAGCTTCTACAACCCCTGGAACAGGATTGCCAATAGTGGTGATAGGTTCTAAATTAGTAACAGAAAGAATAGAGAAAGACTATGCAACAAGCGATGCAACTATACAACGAGGTGTGCAACAGATGTAGTGAAATAATAACCAAAAACTACAGTACTTCTTTTTCATTTGCAATAAAAACACTCGATAAGAAATTCCATAGAGGTATTTATGCTGTTTATGGATTTGTTAGATTGGCAGATGAAATTGTAGATACTTTTCATGATTTTGACAAAGTTAAGCTTCTTAAGAGGTTTAGAGAAGATACTTATATTGCAATAAAGGAAGGAATCAGTTTAAACCCTGTATTAAATTCATTTCAGTGGGTCGTAAATGAATACAATATAGACATTGATTTGATAGATGCCTTTCTGGATAGCATGCAAATGGATTTATTTTTTGATAAATACGATTGCTCTATGTATGGCGAATATATCTATGGGTCTGCTGAGGTAGTTGGTTTGATGTGCTTGAAAGTTTTTGTAGAAGGCGATATTGCAAGATACGAAGAGTTGAGAGAACCTGCTAAGTATTTAGGCTCCGCGTTTCAAAAAGTGAATTTTCTGCGTGATATGAAAAGTGATTTTCAAGATAGAGGGCGGGTTTATTTTCCAGGAGTAAAATTCAATGCATTTTGTCAAAAGGATAAAAGAGAAATCGAAAAAGACATTGAGGAAGATTTTGAAAAAGCCTATGATGGGATTATGAATCTTCCCGAGGGAGCAAAATTTGGTGTACATACTGCTTACGTTTATTACCAATCTCTTTTTAAGAAAATAAAAAAAGCATCGGTAGATACTGTTTTGCAAGAACGGATAAGAATTCCCAACGATAAAAAAGTACTGTTATTAATTAGCAATGCTTTTAAACGGCAATTTAGGATACTTTGAAGAGAATTATGAGTTATGAGTTATGAATTATGAATTGCATTTAACCACAGTTATGAATTACGAATTCCATTGTTGTTGCGCCTGATAATGTCCAGTAGAGACAAGGCATGCCTTGTCTGGTTAATTAATTATGGGTTAGAATTTCCATATTATTGCGCCTGATAATGTCCAGTAGAGACAAGGCATGCCTTGTCTGGTTAATTAATTATGGGTTAAAATTTCCATATTATTGCGCCTGATAATGTCCAGTAGAGACAAGGCATGCCTTGTCTGGTTAATTAATTATGGGTTAGAATTTCCATATTATTGCGCCTGATAATGTCCAGTAGAGACAAGGCATGCCTTGTCTGGTTAATTAATTATGGGTTAGAATTTCCATATTATTGCGCCTGATAATGTTCAGTAGAGACAAGGCATGCCTTGTCTGGGTAATATCGGTAATATATGAGTTGTAAAATATTTTTTAAAACCAAAATAAAAATCTTTAAATGAACAATGCTATCCGAATAACAAACAAAGGCGTTTGGGTAGGTTTGCTCATTATTTTCCTATGGTTTGCTAATCTAACAATTGCGCTTAGCCTAGATTTTTCCTTTACCAATCCATTGACCTATTTATTATTTTTAATTCAAACTCATTTGTTTACAGGGCTTTTTATAACGGCACATGATTCAATGCATGGAACAGTTTCAAATTCCAAAACACTAAACGATATTGTTGGTAAAATTTGTACTTTTTTATATGCTTTTTTTCCTTATCAAAATTTATACAAAAAACATCATTTACACCATAAACATGTCGGAACAGAACACGACCCAGATTACAACGAAAGCGGTTTTTTTAGATGGTATTTGAAATTTGTTTTTGAGTATATTACCGTATGGCAATTTTTAGGCTATGCCATTTCATTTAATATTTTAAAACTATTTCTCCCAACTCCCAACTTGATTTTTTTCTGGATCATTCCAGCGATTCTAAGCACTTTTCAGTTATTTTATTTCGGCACCTACCTCCCACACAAAGGCGAGCATGACAATGAACACAAATCTAGCAGCCAATCCAAAAACCATCTATGGGCATTTATAACATGCTATTTTTTCGGCTATCACTACGAACATCATGATAAACCTTATGTTCCGTGGTGGCAATTGTATCAATATAAATAATGATTTAATAAACGCAGCTGCTGATGTAAGTTCGGGATTGACAACTAATGTATAACTATTGCACAATCGACCGTAACCAAATCGAAAACAGCCGCTTTAGCAGATAATTACTGCCTTTTCCTAACTGCTAAAACTCATTCAGAAGCATAGACTTTTGTACAGTGTTGTGGTTACTTTCTTCTACTTTTGATTGTGTAATCACTTTTTGACAACTAATTTATATTTTATTCTTAACATCACTAATATTTCCTCCAAGTTCTTTTATCCTATTCAGTATTAATTGTTTCATGTTTTTAATAATTAGTTACAACATGCACATAACACAGATTCCACAAACCCCCTCTACTTCGTATTCAACCCCTTCCCAAAGAAGTAACTCATAAATCGATCAACCATAAAGTACATTACAGGTACAATGATAAGAGTTAAGAAGGTTGCGAAAATTAAACCGAAAATAACGGTCCAAGCCATTGGTCCCCAGAATAAAACATTGTCTCCACCAATGTAAATCGCAGGATCAAAATCTCTAAGCAGACCAGTAAAGTCAATGTTGAATCCAATTGCCAAAGGAATCAATCCTAAAACGGTTGTGATAGCAGTTAACAAAACAGGACGCAAACGAGTCGCTCCACCTTCCACAATCGAATCCACGACTTGTTTTTTGGTAAGTCTCGTAGAGCCTGACAAAGCAAGCGTATCACGTTTTCTTTGTCGAACCAAATTGGTGTAATCTATCAATACGATGGCATTGTTTACCACAATTCCAGCTAGTGAAATGATACCAATTCCAGTCATAATAACGATGAAATCCATTCTAAAAATGGAGTATCCAAGGAAAACTCCAATGGTACTAAAGATAACCGATGCAACAATAATTGCAGGCATGGCGATAGAGTTGAATTGAGAGACGATAATTAGGAATATTAATGCAATAGCTATCATTAGTGCATTTACTAAAAAGGCAGTTGATTCTTCTTGCTCTTCTTGCTCACCCGTAAATTGAACCATGTAACCTTCTGGCAATTGGTAATCTTCCATTAAGTCTCTATACTGTGATACAATTTTTGTTCCGTTGTAGCCTTCTAATACATTTGATGAAATAGAAATGACTCTTTGTAAATCCTTTCTTTTTACAGAACCAATAGTAGATTCATATTCTGAGCTTGCAACAGCAGAAACAGGAATTTGAACGACCTGACCATTGCTTTGATTTTTGAAAGTTATTTTTTGATTTAATATCGTTGATAAATTGTATCTGTTTTCTTCGTTAAATCTTAAATTTACTGGATATTCATCTTCTCCTTTTTTATAGGTAGATATTTCTTTTCCAAAGACAGCCGTTCTTATATCACTTGCAATCATACCTGTAGAGAGTCCGTATCTTCTCGCCTTGTCTCTGTCGATATTTACCAGCAATTCTGGCTTGTCTTTTTCTAAATTTATTTTTAATTCTTCCGCACCTTCTACTCCCGAGTTTTCAAGATAAGATTTTATATCATCTGACAATGCAATCAGTGTTTCATAATCTTCACCGATAACATCTACATTTATAGGCGGACCCGTAGGTGGACCATTTTCTTCCTTTTCAACCGTTATACTCAAGCCTGCAAAATCCGATAAATTTGCCCTGATTTTTTCAAGAATTGCATTAGTGGATTGTTCGTTTCGTTTTTCATATTCATAAAAGAAAATGGAAACTCTAGACTTATTTGGAGTAGAACTGGTATTGAATCCCTCCATTGGATTTCCAGCACCCTTACCTACATTCGCCAATACTGCTTCCACCATATACTCATAAGGCTCTAATGTCTCAATAACAATGTCTTCTATTTCCTGAGTAATTTTATTTGTTTTTTCAATATCCGTTCCAATAGGATATTCATTATAAATATAAATTTGATTAGGCTCGCCATCAGGGAATAAGACGATATTAGGCTCGCTATTCTGAAAAAGAGTCAATGAACCAAACAACAAAGCAAAGGTTGCTATCATAAATAATATTGGTAAAATACCAGACAAGGCAAAACGCAATACTTTTGTATAAACTTTTTCTAATACTGGCATTGCGGTCTCTAAAAATATCTTTGAAAGAGGTTTGAAGATGTAAGTTTGTATAATTATCATCGCAGCAACAATAGCCAACAAGCTTCCCATTATTCTTAAACCACCACCGTCATTTTTAAAACCGAAGAAATAGCAAATTCCTGCAAGAACAGTAAAACCCAAAAAAGATAACCAGACTTTCAAATGTTTTATTTTTACATTGGGATCATCAATTTTCATAAACCTAGAAGTCAATACAGGATTGACCACTAAGGCAACAAATAAGGAAGAAGCAAGAACGATGATTAGCGTCATTGGTAAGAATTTCATAAACTCTCCCATAATTCCTTCCCAAAACAAAAGAGGAATAAATGCTGCTAATGTGGTTGCTGTAGATGCAATAATTGGCATCGCGACTTCTCCTGCTCCTTCTTTTGCGGCAGTATTAGCATCATAGCCTTCTTGCATCAAACGATAAATATTTTCCACAACTACAATGCCGTTATCCACCAGCATACCAAGCGCAAGAATCAAGGAAAATAGCACCATCATATTTAGGGTGGCTCCCATAAATTGAAGAATCATAAAACCCATCAACATAGACAATGGAATGGCGATTCCAACAAACATGGCATTTCTTAATCCAAGGAAAAACAGCAATACCAAGACCACCAAAATAACGCCTGAAATGATACTGTTTTCTAAATTACTAACCATACTTCTAGTCTGTTTAGAGGTATCGTTAATCAGTTGAACTTTCAACTCATCAGGGAAAACTTCTTTTTTGGCTTTTTCAATAAGTCCCTTTACTTTATCAGAAGCATTTAATAAATTGGTTCCGCTTCTTTTTATAATATTTAGAGTTACAACAGGAAGTTTATTCCCTCTTGAATAACTACTGCTTTCTTCATAATCAAATTTAGCCGTAGCAATGTCTTTTAAATAAACGATATTCCCACGGTCATTTTTTACAATGACATTTTCTAATTCTCCTACATTTTTAAACTCACCAACGACTCTAACATTTCTACGAATTCCATCAGATAAAACATCTCCTCCCGAAATAGTGAGGTTTTCATTGGCAATGGCTCCCTCAATATCTCTCATCGTTACTTTTCGAGCCTCCAATTTATAAACATCTACATTTATTGAAACCTCTTTGTCCTGAACGCCTGAAATATCTACCCTTGAAATCTCAGAAAACTTTTCAATTTCATCTTGCAAATACTCCGCATAATCTTTCAGCACATCAATATCATTGTATCCAGAAAGCATAATATTCATAACAGGAAGATTGCCAAAATCCAATTTGAGTGCATTGGGTTCAGCGGGTAAATCGTTGGGCAGCTCCGCCTTGTCAATGGCATCTTTTACCTCTTGCAAAGCTTTGTCAGGGTCCACATTTAAATCAAATTTGACACTTATATTTGCAAAATCCTGAATAGAAGTGGAAGTGACTTCATCTATCCCCGTTATGGTATTGATTTCTTTCTCAATCGGACGAGTAATTAAATTTTCAATATCCAAAGGAGAATTACCTGGATAAGCCGCCCCAACATAAATTTCGGGAATCTTAATTTCGGGAAAATTTTCCTTAGGCATCGAAGTATAAGATATCAAGCCCATTGCGATTATTAAAAATACAATCACAAAAACACTCGTACTGTTGTTGATAGCCAATGTACTCAAAAAAAACTCTCTTGTTGTACTCTTCTTATCCATTCCTTTTCTACAAATTACAGATGTTCAATTTATTTCAATATTTCAACCTTAGTATACTAACCACTCAAACCCCGAACCCTAAGGTTTTCAACGGAGGCTGAGGCACTCGAAGCCGAAACTCCCGCAGGCTGAGGCACTCGAAGCCGAAACTCCCGCAGGCTGAGGTACTCGAAGCCGAAGCTACCTAATCCTCAAAAGCGAACCATCCTTTACCAAATTTCCTCCTTCGTCAACCAATTCTTCGTCACCCGTTAAACCTTCTTCGATGACTGTCATTCCTTCAAAAGATTTCCCCGTTTTAATGATTTGTTTTTTAGCGCGTTTACCCGTTGCCGTTTGGTCTATAACAAAAACAAATTCTTCTTCTCCACTTCTTCTAACAATATTTGTGGGAACAACAACTGCATCTTCAACTTTATATTGCGAAATTTTTATCATTGTCTGAAGGTTGGGTTTCAACACACGATCTCTATTTGAAATATTCGCTTCAATTTTAAACGTTCTATTGTTGGGATTTATCAGTGTACCAATCTTAGTGATTTTTGCGTCTCTATCAATATCCAAAGAAGGAATATTTACGCTGATTTTTGCACCCTTTTTTATTTTTGATAAATAGGTTTCCGCAACATCTGCCACCACCTGGACATTTGCCGTACTAATAATATTGATTATTGGAACACCAGGCGAAGCCAATTCTCCTTGGTTTAAGTTTACCATTTCTACAACACCACCAGCAGGAGCATAAACATTGCCTTTGCTTAATTGCGAACCCAAAGTCTCCAAACTTTTTTCCAATGATTCCACATTGTTTTTAGCAGTAAGGTATTCTATTTCTGAACCAATATTTTGTTTCCAAAGACGTTCTCTTCTAGCAAATAAATCCTTAGCCAATTCTAATTTTAGTTCGATTTCTCCTTTACTTTTTATAGAAGTTTCATTGTCTATCGTTGCAACAAGCGCACCCTTTGAAATGTTATCGCCCTCTTTATAATTCATTCTAGTAATGATGCCAGGGATTTCGGAAGTAGCTGTATAATTGCCCTTAGTTTCAATACTACCGACCACCTCAATAAATTCCTCAAAATCTTTCTTTTCAACTTTAGCCGTTGTAATATTCATTGCCTTTTCCTTCTTCACTGAAGACGGATCAAGCATTGCAATTTCCTCCTCCAACTTTTTTACTTCATCTTTCAGATTAGAAATTTTCGTTTTATTCACAGCCAGCGCCTCCCGTTTTCCCTCAAGTGTACTCGTGTCAATTCCAGTTTCATCACCACCAGAACAAGCAACCATTCCAATCAATAAGAAACCAACCATCGTCAATAAGTAAATGCTTCTTTTTATCATAATTATTAAAACCTTTTCAAAATTATTTTATCTATTTTAATGCAAGAATGCAAGAATGCAAGAATGCAAGAATGCAAGAATGCAAGAATGCAAGAATGCAAGAATGCAAGAATGCAAGAATGCAAGAATGCAAGAATGCAAGAATGCAAGAATGCAAGAAAATTCAAAATTTTCCATTTGCCTTGTCCAAATTCGTCTTGGCAATTAACAAATTATACAAAGACTGCAAATACAAACCCTGTGTTTGAAACAACTCAGATTCAGCAGCATTTACTTCCAAGCTAGAACCAAGCCCTTCCTTATATTTAATCACAGAAGTGTTGTATATCTTTTCCGCCAAAGAAATGTTTTCTCGTTGACTGTTAAGTTGTTCTAAAGAACTTAAATATTCAATCCGAGTTTGATTAAGCTCTAAATTAAACGACTGCTTCATTAAAGATTGCATTTGGTTTATTTGAACAATCTGGAGTTTTTTCTGCTCAATATTAGCACTTCCCCTAAATCCACTAAATATTGGAATGTTCAGTTGCAAGCCAACCACAAAAGTAGGAAACCAGAAATTAGAGTTAAATATTTCTTTCATTTGATTTTGCTGCCAATTTTGTTGATAAGAAGCAAATGCTGCCAAAGAAGGATAACCCTGCCATTTCACATTTTTAATATCCAACTCAGTCAATAATTTTTGTCTGTCAAGCAAGCGATATTCAATTCTTTTGCGTGGATTAAAAACATCAGAATCATCAATAACAACATTTTCAATTTCTGGTAATATTTCATTTAATCCATCTGAAAGCTCAATGTCTTCCTCTTCAGTGTATCCCATTTGAAATTTCAAAAACTCTTTTGCTACATACAAAGAACGCTTAGTAGTTACTATCTGAATATTAATATTAGACAAAGACAAAGTCAAACGATCTACATCCAACATTTCAATAAATCCATTTTCATATAATTGAGACGTTTCAAAAAGAATCTGCTCCAAATTGCTTTTGTTTTTATCCAAAATTTCAATTTGAGCTTTTGCAAGCAACACATTATAATAAGCTTGAGAAACAGCAAATTTTACCTGTTCTTCTGATTGAATAACTTCCTCACTTCTCAAACTAGCAAATTCTTTTCCAGCTTCAAGTGCTGTTAAATAAGAACCGCTAAATATAAGTTGGTTGGCATCAAGTGAAAATCCAACCGTATTTTTTGTTCCAAACTGCAATTCTAAGAATTCATCATCTGGAGCCTCTGGATTTCCAAATTCATTGGCAGGAACCAAGCTAGTTGGTAATTGAAAGAAACGGTTGTAATTCATATTGGCACCGACCTGCGGAAGCCCAGTTGCTCGAATTTCTCTCATTTGCTCCTTTGCCATCGCACCGTCCGTTTTCTTCATTTTTACATTGAGATTGTTTTTCAATGCATAATCTTTAGCCTCTTGCAAACTAAAAAACTGTAAAGATCCATTTGACCAAGTAACAAGAGCACTATCTTCGTCATCCTCAGATTGGTCACCATCATCATTGTTTGGAGTAGAATCTATATCTAGTTGATCGGCAGAACTTACTTGAGCAATATTTACGAAATCACCGCCATTAGCAGCAATAACTTCAATGCTCAATGTTTCATCAACACCAACTGCAACATCACCAACAAACCAATTACTAGTAAATGAGCTATAAATACCAGTACTTATAGAAACGTTTTGAACTGTTAAGCCATCAGGGATTGCATGAAATACTTCAACACTTGTTGCATTAAGAGGACCTCCATTGCTCACAGTGATTGCGTATGTAATAACATCTCCTACAACATCAACGTTAGCTACTTTAATAGAAAGGTCGATCAGCTCTTTAGTTGAATCTGCTTGGATGACTTGCTCAATAGTATTTAGAGAATCAATCTCCTCTTGTCCATAACATAAGAGACACATCAAAAACAGAAATATAGTTTTAACTCTAATCATTTTCCTTGATCATAATTTTATTAAAATATTTCACTCCTTTTTCTGTTGAAATTCCAAAAACATGGTATTTCAAAAATTCAACGTAAACATTGGCTATGTTAAATTGCTCTGGCGGAAACAGTACATCATTGGTTATTTGTTGTGACTGACTGACGTACATTTTAGTTATAATATCAACATTCAAGCCATTTCTGTATAAACCTTCCTTAATACCCAATTTTAAGTTCTGTTTTACATACTCCATAATGAATCCATCGTGGTGATTTTCAATTACAGCCCAGCAATTTTTATAGTACTTTTTTAAGTCAAATACCAGCGATGGGTTCAACTTCCTTAATATGGCATGATTAATCTTCGCAACTTCCATCAATTGATCTATTGCATTTAATGATTGATCCTTAAATAAAAGGCTTATTTGACTAGTAGATTTTGAAATATGATCCTCAATAGTTTGCATCACCAAATCCTTTTTATTCTCGACATATAGATAGATGGTCTTTTTGGACATACCAAGTTCTTTGGAAAGATCATCCATTGAAATACTTTTGATACCATACCTGAAAAATAGCTCCGTTGCTACTGATATTATTTTTTCGGGTTCTTTCATTGATGCAAAGTTACATAGTTTTTACTTAGAAAACTCAGGAAACTATAAAATAATTTTAAGTTTCCATATTTTTTTTCTCGCCTCCCGTCATTCCCAACTTGATTAACTTGATTGGGAATCTATACTTAGCGATGCAAGATAAACCTTGGATAACATCAGCTTGAAAACTATCAATTCTTTCTAAACCGAGAATTGCTGGAGAGAAAGAGAACATATAATATTTTTTAGTATAAATTCCAACCAAGAGCAAAATATAGATATTGATTTTCAATAGATTATGGTGTAGACTTGTCTGTTTATGTATTTTAATATGTATATAAATCAAGTAATCAGTTTTTTATTTTAAAAATAGCCTTTGATACACCCTTTTAATAAAAATCCCTTTTTCTCTAAAAATCTTACGCACCGTAATTGAAGTGGTAAGAATTTTAATTAAATTTCGACTTTGAAATTTGGTTGGGCGTGTAATAATATCACTTTTTATCTCAAAAAAAAAAGTGACAATTTTCTTAATAGACTATTACCCGACTTTTATTATTTTACAATTATTTTATTTATAATTAACTGATTATCAATGTATAATAATATAACAGTATTCGTGCATTTGAATGGTTTTAAAATTTTTTGTAAATAACAAGACGCTATTACATAACCAATGGTTGCCTTTTAGAAAGGTTATTTTTAGATGATTTTTTTACTAATTGGCGATGTAAGAATCTAACGCCATTTTACCTGTTTTTTGGGTAAACTTCAGGTTAGCTTTGTAGTCATAAGGCTGAATTTGAAAAATAGTTTCAGTTCACTCTATTAAATATTGAAATAAAAATAATATATAATTTAATTTTATCTTATGAAAAATACACGATTACGAAAATTCTGGTTTTTAGTAGGACTGTTGTTTACACTTACCAAAATCGGATACGCACAATGTGGTCCAGGGCAAGACATAACAAGACCGACTTTTGAAGAGCCTTACTTTTCGTTAGATGTTTATGAGGAATGTGAAGATGATGTCGTGGTTACTCCCCCTACTCCAATGGATGACTGTACAGCAAATCCTACTTTAACTATAGTAGAAGATTTGACGACTCCAGGCTCTTGTCCAAATCAATTTATTAGAATTATCAATTATCAGGCGGAGGATGAAGCTGGAAACACTGCTTTGTATAGCGTAAGTGTTCAAGTATTAGATCTTACACCTCCAGTTTTTGACCAAGAACCAAATGAATTAAACCAAATTGTAAGCTGTGAAGATGATCTTGTAATAACTGCTCCTACTGCCACTGATAATTGTGGTGTAGAGGAGATTACAGTCTTTTCAACAGAAAATGAGCAAATTGGTGATTGTTCTTTTAATTTTAATAGAACAGTAACATACAGAGCTATTGATGAGTGTAACAATTTTTCATTTTACACCATTGTCTATACTGTTCAGGATGACAATGCTCCTGTTTTTGATTTAGAAGCAGGTGCTTTGAACCAAACAGTAAGCTGTATTTCTGAAATTGAAACTTTTGAAATTCCTACTGCTACAGATGATTGCAGTGAGGCACAAGTTCAATTATTAACAGATGAAACTACAGATGGTGCATGTGCGAATAGTTTTGTTAGAACAATTACTTATGAAGCAACTGACTTATGCGGAAATGCTTCTCAATATCAAGTAGTCATTACAGTCAATGATGAAATTGCTCCTGTATTTAGCTCTACTCCTGGTGAGCTTGATTTTACTTATGATTGTGCTGATGGAGGAGAAATTGAAATCCCCGTTCCTACAGCAATAGACAATTGTGAAGGTAATATTGAGATGACTATTGTAAGGGATGAAACAAATGCAGGTGATTGTGCTGGTAATTCTGTGAGAACAGTTTCTTATGTCGCTGTTGATGCTTGTGGAAATGAAAGCGAGCCTTATTTGATAAATATAACAATAGGCGACACAAGTCCTCCTGAATGGATTACAGAAGTAAATGCTTTAAATGCAGAATTTTCTTGTGATGAAATTGCAGACTTAGTAATCCCTGTTCCAGAAGCGACTGATTTATGCGGCAACACAACAGTTGAGTTAACAACAAGCAATAACATTGAAATGGGATGTGCTGGTAATTCCCAATGGGTTTACATTTATCACGCAACAGATGAATGTGGAAATGTATCAGATGCTGAATTTATTGTTACAATAACTATAGTAGATAATGTAGCTCCTTCATTTACCGATGAACCTGGAGCTTTAGATATAACACTTTCTTGTGATGAAGTGGCTGGTTTTGAACTTCCTGTTCCCCAAGCCATTGATAATTGCAGTGAAACAGAAGTTGTTTTAATTAATGATGAAACAAATGCGAGTGAAATATGTTTGGCAGAGTCTGTAAGAGTGCTTACATACCAAGTGTCAGATGTTTGTGGGAATGAGGGAGGTACTTATAGTGTTACGATTAGTGTCTTTGATAACGTACCTCCTTCTATTAATGGTTTATTTGATGAAAATGTCACGGCTGGATGTGGAGAAACACCTAGTGTTCCTTTAGTTCAAGTTTTGGACAATTGTGATTCTGAAATAGAATTGGTTTATGCTGCTGATACAACTGAAGGCAACTGCGCTGGCGGATACATAATTACTAGAACTTGGTCAGCTACCGATGCTTGTGGCAATTCAACAGAAAGAACTCAAACAATTGCTGTTGAAGATAATTTAATGCCTGTCATTACAGCTGTTCCTGCTAGTACGGTAATTAGTTGTGGTGAAATTCCAGAGGTTGGTGAAATTCAAGTTTATGACAACTGTGATCTATCTCCTGAGATTGTTTTTAATGAAAATATTGTAGAGGGCGATTGCCCAAATAATTACGTTATTAGAAGAGTTTGGACGGTGACAGATGATTGCAATAACGAAACTTTTGCCATTCAAGAACTGACTATTCAAGACGATGAAGGACCAGTTTTTGTTGATTTTCCTGCCAATACAGAAATTAGCTGCGGTGCAGTTGCTGGTGCTGTTACTGAAGTTGTAGCAACAGACGATTGTGGTGGTGAAATAATATACAATATGGAAGAAGTAGCCAATTATGATGAATGTCCTTACACTTTAACAAGAACTTGGACGGCTACTGATATTTGTGGAAATGAAACAGTTCAATCTCAAATTATTACATTAACAGATGAAGAAGGACCTGTGTTTAGCAATGTGCCTTTAGCTGCAAACGTAGATTGTAACAGCATTCCTAATGTGGGTCAGCCAACAATTCTTGATAATTGTGATGACAGTCCACAAATGGAAATGACGGAGACAACAGAAGGAGAAGGTTGTCCTTACACGATTGTAAGAACTTGGACGGCAATAGATAAATGCGGCAACGAAACAATAGCCACTCAAACGATTACAGTTGATGACAATACAGGTCCAGAAATTCAAAATGTTCCTGCTGATATTACTGTAAATTGCTCTGAGCTTCAAGAAGCACCTCAATTAATTGCAATGGATAATTGTGCTGGTGAATTAGCTACGGAGTACTCAGAAGTTACAAATGGAGAAGGTTGTGATGTTACAATTATAAGAACTTGGACGGCAACTGATCTTTGTGGAAATGCTTCTTCTGCTTCTCAAACAATTTCTGTTTCAGATGATGAAGATCCTACATTTAATGTAGCTTTTGACAATCCTTATACAGTGGATTGTGGAGATGAAATTCCAGAAATACAAGTTGTAAATGCAATTGATAACTGTGGAGAAGCTACAGTGGAATTTGAAGAAACAAGCAACAATGGAGTTTGTGAAAATGATCAAACAATTTTCCGTAACTGGACGGCTACCGATGCTTGTGGAAATGTAGCAACACTACAACAAGTTATTACAGTTGGCGACCAAAACCCTCCTGTATTTACAGAGGCTGTTGGCGAGTTTGATGTGGCGATTTGTGCTGGACAGATAGCTACAGTATCTGCTCCAAATGTTACGGATGGATGTTCTGCTGTTGAATTAAATTTCAATGATGAAACTATTGATACAGATTGTGCAGGTCAGCAGTTAATAGTTAGAACTTATACAGCTACTGATGCTTGTGGTAATAACAGTACCTATGTACAAAACATAAATATTTACGGTGACATTACTGGTACTATTTCTAATTCAGGTGCGAACTGTGAAGTGCAATTAAATTTAGACTGCTCGGGATATTCTACAATGTGGTCTGATGATGCAGGAAATACTGGATCAGGAAATACATACAATCCAACACTTGACGCTTCAGGTACAGTTACATTTTTTGTTACAAATGCAAATGCACCACTTGATTGTAATGCTGAATCATTTGTATTTAATTATGATTGTTCAAATACTTGTCCTCTAATAACTTCAGCTTCTACAAGCGAGTTGCATATTTGTTCTGGTTCATCTTTTGAATTAATTTCTGAAGTTATAAATGAAGATGGTGGAACTTTAACTTGGTACGATGCTGCTGGAAATGTAGTGGCTGATCCAAGCAATGTTTCTATAACAAATACAACTTGCCAAGAGATTACAACAATCTATACAGCAGAATATGTTTCTGCTAATGATTTTTGCGAAACGGCTACTACGGAAACTGCTGTAGTAACAATCTATCCTGAAATTTCTTATGAGGTTGCAAATGATGGATGTGAGATTTATATAACAAATTACTGTGAAGGCTTTAATATTAGTTATGTTGATGAGTATGGAAAACCAGGAAATGATGATGTTTATATAGCAGAAGCTGGTGGTCAAGGAACAGTGACATTTACAATATTCAATACAGATGCTTCACAAGCACCTTTGAGCTGTCAATTTACAACCATTACGGAAGATTTTGACTGTGGTGAATGTCCTGCACTTTCTGATCCTATAATAAGTGCAAATGATATTTGTTCTGGTGAATTTGTTTCTTTAGAAATAAATGTAAACAATGGTGGTGTTGGTGGATCTATTAAATGGTATGATAGCAATGATAATTTAATACCAAATCCTTCAAAAATATTTTTAAATACTGAAAACTGTAACGGTGAAGATTTTAGTTTTTATGCAAGCTATAATCCTCCTGGTGAATATTGTGAAATAGTGGTTTCTGACATAGCCACAGTAACCGTATATCCTCAAATTGATGCAACCGTCATAAATGATGGATGTACGGTTGCTTTGAACAATATCAACCTTTGTAATAATGAGTTTGAAATTGCTTGGTCTGATGACAGTGGCAATTCAGGTGTAGGTCCAATTTATTCTACTGCTGATGGTTCAACTGGTAATGTAACTTTCATTGTCACAAATACAGCAACAAATGTTCCTGATAATTGTGCAACAGCAACTTTTGTTGCCGCTTATGCTTGTCAAACTTGTCCTGTTATTACTTTGGATGATGACATTCCAACAGCAGTTTGTTATGGGGAATCAATTCCACTTTCTGCAAGTATAGCACCAAATACTGGTGGTACTGTTCAATGGTTCAATGATGAAGATGTTTTACTAAATGATTTAACTTTAGATGATATAAATTATAACAATTGTGATGGAGCAGTAATAAATTATTATGCTGTATTTACGCCATCAAATACTGATTGCCCTCCTGTTCAAACAGAAATGGCAACCGTTACAATTTATCCTGCAATAACTGCTTCAGCTATTTCAAATGGCTGTGAAGTAACCTTGAATAATTACTGTGAAGACTTCACGGTAACTTGGGAAGATAGCAATGGAAATACAGGAACAGGAGATTCATTTACCCAAACAAGTGGTGCAACAGGTTCAGTAACTTATACAGTTACAAATCCAAATGGTTATGAAGGATGTGAATCAGCTACTTTTACAGCTACAGCAAATTGTAGTTCTTCTTGTCCAAATCTTTATAATGTAGAATGTAGCCCTCCAACGGTTTGTGACGGAGAAGCATTCTCTTTAATTGTTGCTGTTTCTAACCTTGACGGAGGAACGATTCAATGGTTTGATGAAAATGATAATTTAATAATAAATACGAATGACATTGTGGTGGAAGTAGATGCTTGTTTAGGTGGCCAATTTGGCTACTATGCGGTTTATACACCTGCAAATGCAAGTTGTGGAAGTGTAACTTCTGAAATGGCTTATGTGATGGTTTACCCGAACATTACAGCAGAAATGACAGGGGAAAATTCTTGCAATGTTGATTTAATAAATGAATGTGAAAACTTAGACATTGAATGGGTCGATAACTTAGGTAATACAGGAACAGGCAGCAGTTATACTGCAACATCTGGCTCGTCAGGAGCAGTAACTTTTACAGTTACCAATCCTGCTACAGGTGTGCCTGCATCCTGTTCTAATGAATCATTTGGTCCGTTTGATTATGCTTGTTCAAATTGTCCATTGATTTATAGTCCTTACTGTGATCCTCCTGTTGCTTGTGAAGGCGATCCTTTCAGCTTACAAGTTTTAGTAACAGATTTGGATGGCGGAACAATTCAATGGTTTGATGAAAATGACAATGCAATTGATATCACAGATGATATTGTTTTAGATATAAACGCTTGTGAAGGTGGACAGTTTGGTTATTATGCTGTTTATACACCTTTAAATGCAAGCTGTAATGTAGTTACTACTGAAATGGCTTACGTAACAATTTATCCATCAATAGTTGGAAACATTCAAAGCAATGGATGTGAAGTTGTTTTAGAAGATTACTGTCCTTCTTTCCCAATTACTTGGGTAGATGGTGATGGCAATACTGGAGTAGGGAATACTTACACCGCTGCTGGACCAGGTACAGGGGCTGTTACATTTACAGTAAACAATCCTGCAACAGGTGCGCCCGCTCATTGTCAAACAATGACTTTTGATTCAGATTATGAATGCATAGCTTGTCCAGAAATATTTAATCCTGTATGTGATCCACCTGTTATTTGTGCAGGAGAAGGGTTTAGCTTGCAAGTTGGAATTAATAACTTAGATGGTGGAACACTTCAATGGTACGATCAAAGTGGTAATGCAATTATCAACTCTGAAGATGTCGTATTGGACATTGACGCTTGTGCTGGTGGTCAGTTTGGCTATTATGTGGAATATACTCCTGCAAATGAAAATTGCCCTACTGTTTCTACTGAGTTGACATTTGTACAGGTTTATCCTCAAATAAATGCAGAAGTTGTAGAAGCTGGTTGTTCAGTAAACTTAACCAATACTTGTCCCAACCAAGTAATTAGTTGGATGGATGATTTAGGTAATACAGGAACAGGTATAAATTATACAGGTAATTCTGGTAATTCTGGAACCGTAACCTATACAGTTAGTAATCCAGTAGATGGCGTTCCAAGTGCTTGTTTAAGTCAAACTTATGATGGTGCTTATGATTGTCCTGTTTGTCCTGAAATAGCAACTGTTTCTTGTAACCCTTCTGCTATTTGTGAGGGCGAAACATTCAGCTTAGCTGTTGTGATTTCTAATTTAGATGGCGGAACCATTCAATGGTTCTCTGAAGATGGAACACCGATTTACTCTACCAATGATATTGTTTTAGATATAAATGCTTGTGCTGGTGGTCAGTTTGGCTACTATGCAGAATATACACCTGCAAATGCAACGTGTCCTGTGACTACTTCTGAATTAGCATATGTTACAATTTATCCATCAATAAATGCACAAATTGTATCTGATGGATGTAATGTGTCTGTAAATAATTACTGTGCTAACTTTGATGTTGCTTGGACAGATGCTGCTGGCAACAGTGGATCAGGAGATTCTTTCTCTGGTTTAAATGGTGAAAGCGGTGCTGTAACATTTACAGTAACCAATCCAAATGGAATAGATGGTTGTCAATCTAATGATTATACTACTAATTATGCTTGTATTGATTGTCCTACGATTTTCAATCCTGCTTGTAGTCCTCCTGTGATTTGCGAAGGAGAATCTTTCGGTCTAGTTGTTGGTTTTAACAACCTCGATGGTGGAGTATTAAACTGGTATGATGAACAAGGAAATATTATAACAAATACTTCTGATATTGTTTTAGATTTAAATGCTTGTGAAGGTGGTACTTTTGGCTACTACGTTGAATACACACCAAATAACGAAAGTTGTGCAACCATTTCTACTGAAACGACTTATGTAACAGTTTATCCACAAATTAATGCAGACATTGTCACTGGTGATTGTCAAGTAACAGTAGAAAACTACTGTCCTGATTTTAATATTGCTTGGTATGATGATGCTGGAAATACAGGAAATGGTGATACTTATTTAGGTGATGGTGGTGCAGGAACGGTTTCATTTAATATTACAAATATAGGAGCAACAGGAAACTGTTTAAGCGAAACTTTCAATGCTTCATACAATTGTGAATCAACAGACTGTCCTCAATTAGGAACGCCTTCTATTTCTTCTAATAATATTTGTTCTGGAGAATCTGTAACATTGTCTGTAGAGGTGTCTAATCCAAATGGAGGAACATTGACTTGGTTGGATCAAGCTGGAAATTCTGTTGATCCTACTGATTTAGTTATTAATAATAATACTTGTGAAACTGTTATCCATACTTATTATGCGGTTTATGTTTCGGGTAATGCAAACTGCCCTGATGTAAATACTGCTACAGTTTCTGTAAATATATATCCTGAAATTTCTTACGAAACAGAAACAGATGGATGTTCAATCACGATTACAAATTATTGTGAAAATTTCTGGATTACTTGGATTGATTCTGAGGGTAAATCAGGAGACGGAAATGTGTTTGAAGGAAATGCTGGTGAATCTGGATTTGTAGAATTTACTATTTACAATCCTACTGCTGGTCAAATTCCTATAAGCTGTCAATTCGAATTCTTAACAGTAGATTATGCTTGTGGTAATTGCCCTAGTATATTGAATCCAACTGCAACACCTGATTACGCTTGTAATGGAGAAACAGTTTCATTAGATGTTACTATTTCAAATGACGATGGTGGAACACTACAATGGTTTGATGCAAACAATAATCCTGTAGCTGATCCAACAAATGTTTTGGTAACTACGACTTCTTGTGGAGATGAAATATTTGGCTACTATGCAGTTTATACGCCTGCAAATGCTTCTTGTGCAGAGTTAACGTCGTCTTCTACTTTTGTTCATGCTTATCCTAACATTACTGCTGTAACAAATGTAGAGGATTGTGAGGTCTTATTGGTTACTTCATATATTTGTGAAGAATTCGAAATTGCTTGGACAGATGATTTAGGAGGAAGTGGAACAGGAGCAACCTACATAGTTCAAGACGGGACAGTTGGAACAGTAACATACACTATTACAAACAATACACCAGGAACACCAGATGCTTGTGCAACTGCTACATTTATGGCTGATTTTGATTGTACTAAAGAAACGCTATTTGATCTAGCATTACAAAAAACATTGGCTGCTGGTCAAAGCTCAACAGTTAATGTTGGGGATCAAGTTACTTATACAATCACAGTTTACAATCAAGGACAAATTACTGCTCAAAACATAACGGTTTCAGATTATATTCCAAATGGTTTAACTTTAAATGATGCGAATTGGAGTGGAACAGGATCAACTGTAACAACAACTGTTGCAGGTCCTATTTTACCAGGTGATAATGCTATGGTAGATGTTACTTTCACTGTAACAGCAACCTTTGCAGGAGTAATTAGAAACTATGCGGAAATTTCTTATGCTGAAGATGAAGGCGGAAATCCACAAGATGATTTTGACTCTTTTCCTGATAGTGATGATAGCAATGATGGCATAGCACAAGATGACGAAATAGACAATGGCAATGGTGATGAAGATGATCACGATTTTGCTGAAATTACAATAGCTGTTGATTGTCCAGAATTAGAAAATCCAACGATAAGCAACCCTGTTGCTTGTTCTGGTTCAAGTATCTCATTAGAGGTTACTATTATGAATGATGATTCAGGAGTTTTAACATGGTACACGCAAGATGGAACTGTTGTCGCAGATCCTTCTAATGTTACTTTGAATGAAACAAGCTGTGGTGCAACGCATTCTTTTTATGCAATATACACTCCAGCAACAACAACTTGTACAGAGATTATTTCAATACCTGTTTCAGTTACCGTTTATCCTGCAATTGCAGCTACTGTAAGTAGCTCAGATTGTCAAGTGGTATTGAGTGATTACTGTTCTAACTTTAATGTAAGTTGGGCAGACTCAAATGGTGGCACTGGTACAGGTACAACTTATATAGCTCAAGAAGGAACGGCTGGCACGGTAACATTTACAGTTACAAATGTCAACGGTGCTACTGGATGTGAATCTGCTTCTTTTGAAGGAACTTATGATTGTGCAGAGCCTATTGAATGCCCTCAAATCATAAATCCTGCGGTACTTCCTACTACTATTTGTAGTGGAGAAATATTTAGCTTGTCTGCTCAAATTGTCAATTCAGATGGTGGCAGCATTCAGTGGTATGATTCTAATGGAACAGCAGTTACTGATCCAAGTAACTTGACAGCATCAAATACAACTTGTAGTCCAATTTCTGTTGGTTACTATGCAGTTTATACTCCTTCAAATGGAGATTGTCCAGAGGTTAGCTCTAGTGTAACTAATGTGGTGGTTTATCCTGCAATTACTGCTCAGGCAAATAGTGGAGCTTGCTCTATTACTTTGAGTTCAAATTGTGCATACAATATTTCTTGGTCAGATGATTTAGGAAATACAGGAAGCACTGGTTTCTATAATGCAGCCCAAGGAACAACTGGAACAGTTACCTTTACTTTGACGAATGCAAACGCTCCTGAAAACTGTAACTCAGCTTCTTTTGAAGCAACATTCGATTGTGCTGCACAAGTAGAATGTCCAGCAATCGCAAGTTTATCTTGTTCACCTTCGGTAATTTGTAGTGGAGGTTCATTTAGTTTAATTTCACAAATGGCAAATGCAGATGGCGGCAACATTCAATGGTATGCTGAAAATGGAGTAGCAGTATCCGATCCAAATAACTTGACATTAAGCAATACAACTTGTAGTGCTTATGCAGCTGGCTACTATGCAATATACACACCAAGTAACGGAGATTGTGAAATCGTAACGAGTAACTTAACTTACGTAACAGTTTATCCAGAAATTATAGCAGAAGCAACAAACGGAACTTGTTCAGTGAGCTTAACAGCCAACTGTACCTACAATGTTTCTTGGATGGATGGATCAGGCAATACAGGAACAGGCGCAACTTATACAGCAGCGCAAGGCACATCAGGAACGGTTACATTTACAGTAAACAATCCAGATGCTCCAGGTACTTGTAATGCAGCAACATTTTCAGCAACATTCGATTGTGCTGCACAAGTAGAATGTCCAGCAATCGCAAGTTTATCTTGTTCACCTTCGGTAATTTGTAGTGGAGGTTCATTTAGTTTAATTTCACAAATGGCAAATGCAGATGGCGGCAACATTCAATGGTATGCTGAAAATGGAGTAGCAGTATCCGATCCAAATAACTTGACATTAAGCAATACAACTTGTAGTGCTTATGCAGCTGGCTACTATGCAATATACACACCAAGTAACGGAGATTGTGAAATCGTAACGAGTAACTTAACTTACGTAACAGTTTATCCAGAAATTATAGCAGAAGCAACAAACGGAACTTGTTCAGTGAGCTTAACAGCCAACTGTACCTACAATGTTTCTTGGATGGATGGATCAGGCAATACAGGAACAGGCGCAACTTATACAGCAGCGCAAGGCACATCAGGAACGGTTACATTTACAGTAAACAATCCAGATGCTCCAGGTACTTGTAATGCAGCAACATTTTCAGCAACATTCGATTGTGCTGCACAAGTAGAATGTCCAGCAATCGCAAGTTTATCTTGTTCACCTTCGGTAATTTGTAGTGGAGGTTCATTTAGTTTAATTTCACAAATGGCAAATGCAGATGGCGGCAACATTCAATGGTATGCTGAAAATGGAGTAGCAGTATCCGATCCAAATAACTTGACATTAAGCAATACAACTTGTAGTGCTTATGCAGCTGGCTACTATGCAATATACACACCAAGTAACGGAGATTGTGAAATCGTAACGAGTAACTTAACTTACGTAACAGTTTATCCAGAAATTATAGCAGAAGCAACAAACGGAACTTGTTCAGTGAGCTTAACAGCCAACTGTACCTACAATGTTTCTTGGACGGATGGATCAGGCAATACAGGAACAGGCGCAACTTATACAGCAGCGCAAGGCACATCAGGAACGGTTACATTTACAGTAAACAATCCAAACGCTCCAGGCACTTGTAATGCAGCAACATTCTCAGCAACATACAATTGTGCTGCACAAGTAGATTGTCCAGCAATAGCAAGTTTATCTTGTTCACCTTCGGTAATTTGTAGTGGAGGTTCATTTAGCTTAATTTCACAAATGGCAAATGCAGATGGCGGCAGTATTCAATGGTATGCTGAAAATGGAACAGCAGTATCCGATCCAAATAACTTGACATTAAGCAATACAACTTGTAGTGCTTATGCAGCTGGCTACTATGCAATATACACACCAAGTAACGGAGATTGTGAAATCGTAACGAGTAACTTAACTTACGTAACAGTTTATCCAGAAATTATAGCAGAAGCAACAAACGGAACTTGTTCAGTGAGCTTAACAGCCAACTGTACCTACAATGTTTCTTGGACGGATGGATCAGGCAATACAGGAACAGGCGCAACTTATACAGCAGCGCAAGGCACAGCGGGAACGGTTACATTTACTGTAAACAATCCAGATGCTCCAGGTACTTGTAGTGCGGCATCTTTCTCTGCGAATTATAATTGTCCATCAGCTGTTGAATGTCCTACATTGGGAACACCAACTGTTTCTACTTCGGTAGTTTGTAGTGGTGAAATATTCTCGCTTTCAGTAGGAGTAAATGGTATGAATGATGGAAGTTTAACTTGGTACGATCAAAATGGAAATACAATAAGTGATCCATCAAATGTGAGTGTTGCAAGTGCAGATTGTAATGGAACAGCAAGTAGTTATTATGCAGTATTTGTTCCTACAAATGCAGAATGTTCAACAAGCACTTCTAGTATAGTTAATGTAACTGTTTATCCTGAATTAACAGGACTTATTAATTCAACAGACTGTCAGGTTTACTTGTCTAATTTCTGTACAAATTACAATGTAGTTTGGACGGACGATGCAGGGAATACTGGCAACGGAGCAACTTTCAATGCTACACCAGGACAAACAGGATCAGTTTCATTTACTATTACGAATCCAAATGTGGCGGGTGCTTGTTCTTCAAATAGCTTTAGTGGAACATTCAACTGTCCATCTAATCCTACAGAATGTCCAATATTGGTAAATCCAGCTTGTTCTCCAAATGTTATTTGTGAAGGAGAATCATTTAATTTAACGGTTGGAATTGACAATCCAGATGGCGGAACAATTCAATGGTTTGATGCTGATGGAAATCCATTAACCAGTATAAGTGATATTATAATTGATGTAGAGGATTGCAATGGTGGTCAGTTTGGTTATTATGCACAATATATGCCATCAAATAGTGACTGTCCAACAATCACTTCTGAATTGGCTTATGTTATTGTTCATCCAGAAACGACAGCAACAGTAACTTCTAATGAATGTTTTGTTGAAATAGATAATTACTGCTCAACTTACAATGTTGGTTGGACAGACTCATACGGAAACACAGGAACGGGTGATTCTTATATAGCAATATCAGGGCAAAGCGGAACAGTGACCTTCACTCTAAGCAACCCTAATGCGCCAAGCTATTGTTCTCAAACTACTTTTGTTGGAACATTTAATTGTCCTACGAATCCTGTTGAATGCAATGTTTCTTTAGACAATCCTCAGATAATTCCAGCCATTGTTTGCAATGGAGGAGTGGTTGCTTTGAGTGTAAATGTAAACAGTGATGTAAACGGATCACTACAATGGTATGATCCAAATGGAAATGTAGTAGCAGATCCTAACAATGTAGTTGTGAGCAGTGCAGAGTGTGGTGGAGCAACTTTAGGGTATTATGCGATCTACACGCCTACTGACTCTGCTTGTACTCCTGTTACTTCTTTGACATCATTGGTGCAAGTTTATCCTTCAATAGCAGGAAACACTATAGTTTCTTCAGACGGATGTACTGTTTCAATGAATACAAATTGCTCAAACTTCTCAGTTGTATGGCAAGATAATTTAGGCAATACAGGTTCAGGTTCAACTTACCAAGCGGGACCAGGACAATCAGGAATTGTTACTTATACTGTTTCAAACTTGACAAATGGTATACCTGTTGAATGCAGTGCTGCTTCATTCTCAGAAAGCTTTAATTGTCCAGGAAATACAGCTTGCCCATCCTTGACCATCCCTGTTGCAGTACCGAGCGTGGTATGTAGTGGTGGCTCAGTTAGTTTGACATCTACAGTTAATAATCCTGATGGTGGAACAATGCAATGGTACGATACCAATGGAAATGCTGTCAATGATCCTGCAAATGCTGTAGTTTCTACAGATGATTGTAGTGGAGCTGTTGTTGGTTTCTATTCAGTTTATACTTCAAATAACCCAAATTGTACTCCAGTTACATCAGAAACGACACTGGTTCAGGTTTATCCACAAGTTGATGCAGGATTTGCTATAAGTGGAATTGGTTGTAATGTCCAAGTAATTGATAATTGTCCCAATTATGTCGTAACTTGGTTTGATAATTTAGGAAATAGTGGAACTGGAACAACTTACACAGCAACTAATGGAACCTCTGGTAATGTGACTTTTACTGTTACAAATCCAACAATGGGTGCTCCCGCAACTTGCGCAAGTTCAACCATTATGGCTCCTTTTGACTGCTTTGAAGACAATCCTAACATTGTATGTGATACAATCCAATATTGCTCAGAACCAGTTATGCCAGTTTTGATTTGTGACGATTTCTGTGGATTGACAGAACCATTTACAATTACTGAAATAGACGCGGTTTCTGGATGTGTTCACGAAATTACTAGTAGTAGTTGTGTTTCCTATACGCCATTTGCACTAGAAGGACAAGAGGTTCTTTATATAACTGCTTGTAATGCAACAGAATGCAGAACGATTGTTGTTAAGATAAACATAGATGATGATTGTGATAATGACAGTCCGCTTGCAGATGACAATACAGTTGATACTAATGAAGATACTGCTGTTGTAATAGATGTACTAGGTAATGATAGTGATCCAGATGGAGATGCATTATCAATATGTGATTCTACTCCACCATTAAATGGATCAATAGTGTTGTTAAACGGATTGTTTACTTATACACCGAATCCAGGATTTGTGGGAATAGATCTATTTACTTATACTATTTGTGATGGAAATGGGGGAACTGCCGATGCAGTTGTTTATGTAAATGTTGCAGGAGCAATGACAGGATTGAATGCAAATACAGATGACTTTACAGTTTTGAATGATGAAATTGTAGGAATAGATGTTTTGCTTAATGATGTTTATCCAGATGGATGTATACCGATGATTGTAATTGTTTCATCACCGCAAGAAGGATTTATAACGGTATCAAACAATGGAATTATTAACTATGAGCCACAACCTGGCTTTATAGGAGACATTTCATTTACTTATCAAATCTGTTGTGGTTCAGATTGCGATTTAACAACGGTAAACTTGAAAGTAGCTGGCGATAAGCCTTGCGACGGGTTGAGAATCCCAACTGGATTTTCACCAAATGGAGATGGAACAAATGAGCGTTTTACAGTAGATGATTTAGATGAATGCTTTGCTGACCATCGTGTTGTTTTCAAAATATTTGATAGATTTGGAGAAGCTGTTTATAACAATGAAGATTATAAGAATACCGAAGCTTGGGACGGAGAAAGTCTTCAAGGAAATTATGTTGCAGAAGGTACTTATTTCTACATTATGAGCATCACCAAAGGAGAAAGTATTATAGAGAAGACTGGTAGTATTAGAATAGAATACTAATTTATATTTAATTGATGATTGATGTAAAAGAGGAGGGAATCGGAAATCTTTCCTCCTCTTTATACTCTGATTTTTGAAAAGAATAAGTAATGGTTGAAAAATAAATTCTTGATTTCAACAAAGAGATTTTTTGATAGACTGCCGCATCGGCGGACCGATCAAAAAGATGAAGCTGGTCCGACATTCGGTAGCAGGGCTACGGAAAGGTTTTTTGATCGGTCCGCCGATGCGGAAGTGTATCATAAAATGTTGAAGCGGCAGGCGACCCTGTTCAAATCAGGAAGTTATTCTTTGACCATTACTAAACAAATAAAATATTTTTTAACCAATAAAATTTTCATACATGGGAATCTTTGATATAATTGTAATGATTTTAATTGTGATTTTTAGTTCGCTAAAAGGAAATTCTTAAATTTTTAATGAGGAGTAATGCTGCCTAATGCAGCAGATTTTTGAAAACAGATTGCCGATTTTTGAAATTCCTTTGAAAATGATCTTTTTAAAGGAGAAACAAAGGTCAGTAATTTGATTTCTAAACTTTTATAAATAGTAAAAATGAGAATATTAATAACAACATTGATGTTAATCTTTGTTGTACAGGGGAGCTTTACGTTTCTTAATGCGCAACAAGATACGAGATATAGTCAATTTATGATGAATGGAATGCGCTTTAATCCTGCCTATTCTGGTGCGAAGGAAAATTTAAATATTACAGCATTTTACAGAAATCAATGGCTACAAATTGAGGATTCGCCTAAGCAACTTTTTGTAGGTATTAATGATGCTTTTGGAAAAAAAGAAAAGGTAGGACTTGGTTTGATGATTGAAAACGACCAAATTGGTGTTGATCAAAGAACCAATGTTTTTGCAAGTTATGCATATAAAATAGATTTAGCAGAAGGGAGATTGTCAGCAGGGATTCAAGGTGGAGCAAGCTTTTTTAATTCCAATCTAACAAAAATAGAAACTCCAGAAGGAGGAGATGATTCGTCTTTTAGAAATGATGAACAATCAATAACTCCTAATTTTGGAGCTGGATTGCTTTACTATAGTGAAAATTATTACCTTGGATTTTCGGTTCCTCACTTATTATCATATCAGAAAAAAGAAAGTGACAATCACAGTGTTTCTCGATTGAGAGGAAATTACAGAGAATATATTTTCACGATGGGCGGTAATATTGTTTTACGTCCTGATGTGTTGGATTTTAGACCAGCTATTTTGGTTCAATATATTCCAGCAGAAGCACCAATTGAAGTAGATATAAACGCAAGTATAGTAGTGAAAGATGCAGCTTGGTTTGGAGTTACTTATAGAAGTAATGAAATTGCTAAAGCAGAATCTATTAATTTCCAATTTGCATATAAAATGGATAATGGTTTAAAAGTGGGATATGCTTACGACCATACTTTGAAATCATTAGGAAGCCAAGTGGGAGGGTCGCACGAAATTATGATTTCGTTTGATTTGAAAAGTGAACTTTCTAAATATACTAAAACTCTTTTTTAGACCAATAAGGTCATCGTGGGTGATTTAGTTTTTCCATATAGCAAGCTCGTTTCGCGGCGGGCTTGCTTTTTTCTACCTTTAAAAATAAAAAAATCAATTTTTCAAGTCTATTATGAAAAAAATAAAATAGGTTTTTATAGGTAATTTAGCGTTTTTCCAAAACCTGGTTCATTGATTTGAATCAGGTTTTTTTAATGCGTGAATGCAATAATAATTTTTGAGTGTTACTGCGACAGTTTGATGGACTAATTTAGCCGAAATATCGGACTACTAGCCTAGCAAAAAAATAGTCTACTCAGAAATGACGATTATTTATGCATATGTACTTAACTAAGGCTTCCTCAGAAACTAAGCTCAAAGATACTAGCCAGTTTAATGACATTGGCAACTAAAATACCTATTGCAATCCAAGACTGTGAAGTGTCTTTGAGCTTAGCTTTAACAGGATCCAGCCCATGTGCTTTGACTTGTCCAATTTTGCCCTCAATTAGACACCGTTCATTTTTCTCTTTTTTTTTTTTCTTTTTTGGTGAGCTGTTTTCTCAATAGTTTTGCCTTTAGACTTTTCTAATAGACGTATGTTATTTTCAGTACCCCATTTTCGATTAGCATTTGTGTTATAAATTTGATCAGCTTGGATTAATTCAGGATAATATCCCCAAAAAGATTTATAAATTTCTGCTTGATTTTGAAGATCATTGGCTTCATTAAAATTATTCCAGTTTAAATGATCTAAACGTGCAAATCCTTCGCTTAAGCTCAAACTCAATTTAGAACCAAATTCAACTTTTTTAGCTTGCTTACCTCTGACGATGGGGCGAACATGTGGTTGTGAAATACTTACAATTCTATCCTCACATTTATGAATATTTTTCTCATACATCATTCTTTGTTGATCATACAATGTTTGAATAATCCAAAGTTGCCTTGCTCTTTTGTGAGTCAATGAAAAATGATCTGGTGATAAATCAAGTAGCTGATTAATATTGATAATATTTCGTTGTACACAGTTGAGTAAGTAGCGTATGGTCATACGCAATTTGGATTGTGGTTTTTTCTTCATTTTAGATAAACTCAAAAACCTTTTATCAGCTAACTCAAGTTTCGCATGTTTTTCAGCCTTGATAACTCATTAGTAATAAATAGATTTTGTCGTTTTTTTGTGATTTTGTCTCCTACTTTTTCAGTCGATAAAAAGCCGAACGTCGGACCGAGCCAAAAATCTTGTCAAAATAATGGTCCCGTTCTCCATGCCTACGCACGCCACCCCGATTTTGACTAGCCTACACTTCATTTAAAAATAGAATATAAATGCATTAGACATGCGAAACTTGTGTCAGCTAAAACTCTATAGGTTCTTGGTTTGACTTTCATTTCTGATCGAAACAATTCGTATAATTGGTCAATCATTGACTCGCTAATTAAACGTGCTTGATTAATTAAATCCATATCTGTTGGGTATTTTATATATTGAGGTGCTACAGTCGCATCTATTTTTAATTGACCTTTATTTTCAACCTCTTTTGATTGACGGTCTTGATCTGTTGGTGGTGATTCATTTACATTTGGGAATGCTACTTTCATTAATTCTACTGTAAAAGAATCTATCATTTCATAGCTAAATTTTTTGCGTATTTCAACAAAATAATTTGGACTAAACAAAGGATTAGGGTTGTAATTACTCAAGCCTAAAAAATATTGCATATATGGATTTTCTTGGATTAAAGGAATCACTTCTTCATCAGCTAAATTCAATTTGTGTTTAATAATTAAGCAGCCAAGCATTACTCAGGCATTAATACCTGGAGCACCAACTGTTTTACTTTTGTTAAATTTTTTATCATAAATAGCCACCATCTTGTCCCAAGGTAATATTTTTGCTAATCCAACCCAATGGTTTGTTGGATCTAACTGCAATTCAAAGGAATTCATAAATTCAAACTGTCCCTGATGTTGTGATGTGTACTTTCACATAGATGCAAGGTTTTTGTCCAAATTACGAAAAACACTGCATTTAAAAAAGGGTAATTGCAACTTATTTTAATGGTTATCAAATGTTTATGACGCTAATAGGAAGCCTTAACTAGTGGATCAAGTCTTAAATCCTTGACACTCTAAACTTCGTCCTTTTCACCTGTTCTGCGTTAAAGAACCTTTGCCTTGAACATGCAAAAAATACTTTGTTTATACTGTCAACTATTTAGTACTTAAACCACTAGGTCGATTAATCTGTTAAAAAAATATTTATTCTATTTATAATTCAAAATAGTATAGCTCTGAAGTAGCAATATTGAAATAAATATGTTATATTCATTTATTATATACTACAGTATAGAGGACGCAAACTATTTTTAATGGTTATGTTTTGCTGGTTGTAGTTAGTAAATATGTTCCAAGCAATTAAAAATAGATTAAAATGAATGTAGTAGTAACAGCAACTGCAAGTTTCCCAGGAGCTGAACCTAAAGAAGCTAAATTGACGATAACACCTGTAATATACCAAGTTGAAACAATAGAAATTTTAAACTTGGACGAAGCTTTAGACAAAGAATGTGGGGGTACCCAAAAAGGAATGATTTATGGGAAAGAGTATAAATTACAAGTTAAAAAGTTTAAGGACCAAGAACCTGCAGACCTAAGTTCAATTGTATGGTCTTATACTTATGAATCAGATGATGGAACTTTTGTTATTGGCGCATTCAGGCAAACAGGTAAAAAAGTAACTTTTAAAGCTGATGACCCTGAATTGTGTGGAAAAACTATTACATTTAATGCCTATACAGAAGATAAACCACAAGAAGGTGAATTAGAAGTTCTTCATCATGATCGTTTATACCAAGTTGAAACAATAGAAATTTTAGACTTGCATGATGGTTCGGACAATGCAGGAGGTGGGGGTACTCAAAAAGGAATGATTTATGAGAAAAAATATGAATTACAAGTTACAAAGTTTAAGGACAAAGAACCTGAGGACCTAAGTTCAATTGAATGGGCTTATAGTTATGAATCAGATGATGGAGCTGTTGTTGTTGGCGCATTCAGGGAAACAGGTATGAAGGTAACTTTTACAACTGATGACCTTGAATTATGTGGGAAAACGGTTACATTTAATGCCTTTATAGAAGATAGATCATATGAAGCTAAATTACCAGTTTTTCATCATAATCGTTTCAGATGGTTTGATAAATCTACTTTTAAATCTGGATTAACAGCTATAAAAGCATTTCCTAGCTTAGTTAATCAACATCATACCTCATTATGTGGTATAGCGGCAATTATTTATCAATTGGCTATAGATGACAGAAACTTGTTTCATGATAGCTATTTAGAGTTTTTTGTTAAAGGAGAATGCCAAATAAATTCTTGTACATTGCAACCTAATAAGTCGCTATATGAAATGAAGCCGACCATTGCTAATACAAAGTATCCTCGTTTTACTAAAGATTCTAATGGAAACCTTTTACCAACGCCTGAAATAATGGAGCAAGCAGATTGGGTAATTTTGGCAGGCTCAAGAAGTTCTGATAATAAAGATTATGAAGGGAAGGATGGAGAAAATTGGGATGCTATTAACTGGCGTGATTATATGGGAAGAGCAGCATTAGAACTATATGGTGCTTCCTCTTTCGAAGACAAAACTTCTTTAATTACAGGACGTAATTTTGCTGGTACGCTTAATACTATTGATCAAGAACATACAAACGGCTGGAAGATAGTAATGCTTATAGATTCTGATATGCTGCGCCATTCTGTAAGCTATTTAGGATGTGCTATGCAGTACCATTGGATTGTATACGAAGGAGATTTGAACATTGATACAACAAAAGGGGAATACACTTTTTCTTACTGGTGTTGGGCTAAGAAAAGACCAAGAATAACGTTTAAAAAAGACGTGTTTAATACTAATTTCTATGGATATATCAAATACAAAAAATAACAACTTCTATATATTTATTCTTTTATTACTCTATATATTGTTTTTTCTTGGAAGTTGTCGTGAAAAAGAACGCCCAAATGAAATTGAGGCATATCAATTTAAACAAAACCTCATAAATCTATACGATTTTACTAAAAAAGACATAGATAGCTCCAAAGTTGAACTCAGAAGCAAAGGAAAAAAAATACCTGGAAAGTTAGTATATATTGATGGGATAGATTCTCTGCTATACACACTTATTAATTTTGAAGACATAAAGGATACTATTTACTTATCTGATACGATAGTTCTTTTTATAGATAATAATGAGTATAACATAACCAACATAGAACAAAAGTATGCTAAAACATTTCAGGGAACAATACCTGCATTTATAGATTATAAAATAGATGGAGTTAATCGTAGTGGTAGAGGGAAATTGTATAAAAATAAGTGATTCACCTCTTCTTCTTAACAGGAACCTTCACATTAAAATATAAAACATCACTGTGTTTGAGGTCTGAATTAAGTGTGAAGCGTTGTTTGCGGTAACCATCGTCGATGATGACTCCTGCGGTATTAGGAGGTACATTTCCCAAATTGTGAGCATATAAAATGAGGAAGTTTTTGTCCCTATCTTTACTGATGAAAACATCCACAACGTGTTTTTCTTTTTCGATTTGGTGTTCCGTTAAAATCCAGTCTCCATTAAAATTTAGAGAAATGATATCGCCGTCATTTTTTTTGTGATCATAAACCTCAATGGTTATGTAATTTGATTTTACTCTTACTTCGGTGCCTTCAGATACTTTTCTCCCATTTAACTTTTTTACAGTTTGTTTTTTTTTACGAATGACAATGTCTTTGTTTTTTTTAGTTGCTTTATGGAAAGAAACATCAAAAGTCTTGTCTTGTTTTTCTGCAACGTCTGGATTTAGTTTTTTCATTATTATTTTTCCAGGAGAGCAAGGACCGCCAGAAATATGACCGTATCCAGACCAAGTCCCTTCCATATAATAATGATCGTCTTTTATAAAAAATTCAAGTTCAGCAGTTTTTAAACAAGTTTCCAACTTTCTCATTGATCTATGATTGTTGATATAACCCTTTACTTTTAAGTCTTTATAGATGAAAGTTTGTCCATCAAATTTTCCATCAAACTCTTTTTCATAATGCAGCGATCCCTGTTTTTCTGCAAAACGTGCATGGCAACTGACGCGCCCTGTAATCTTATTTTCTTTTTGAATAATTCTTGCTGTTGCAATCCCATTGTCATCATCTTCAAAAACAGGCATTCCAGACCACGGTTTTTGAGAAATTTCTATTTGCCAGGTTCCCGATAGATCAATGTCAGAAGTTCGAATTTTCTCTAATTCGCTTTTGTTTTTCTTTGGAAATTTCACATCTACTTGTCCCATTAACGAAGAGGAAATGCAATATAATATTAATCCAATAAATATAAAATTACTTAGGTATTGCATTATTTTATTTATTATTCTTTTTTTTCTTTATATCTGGAATACGTTTTTTCATTATTATTTTTCCAGAAGAGCAAGGACCGCCAGAAATATGTCCATATCCAGACCAAGTTCCTTCCATATAATAATAACCGTCCTTTATAAAAAAATCAAGTTCAGCAGTTTTTAAACAAGTTTCCATCTTTTTCATTGATTCATGATTGTTTATATACCCCTTTACTTTTGTATCTTGATATAAAAATGTTTGTCCATCAAATTTTCCATCAAACTCTTTTTCATAATGCAGCGATCCCTGTTTTTCTGCAAAACGTGCATGGCAACTGACGTGCCCTGTAATCTTATTTTCTTTTTGAATAATTCTTGCCGTTGCAATCCCATTGTCATCATCTTCAAAAACAGGCATTCCAGACCACGGTTTTTGAGAAACTTCTATTTGCCAGGTTCCCGATAGATCAATTTCGGAAGTCTTATTTTCTTCTAAATTACTTTTATTTTGTACATCTACTTGTCCCATTAACGAAGAGGAAATGCAATATAATATTAATCCAATAAATATAAAATTACTTAGGTATTGCATTATTTTATTTATAAAAAAATCAATAGCAGTTTTGTGAATTTAAAAGTAAAAATACATTTTTTTAAACCAAATCTGAAATTTATAGCACGCAATGTTCTAAAATCCAAAACTTACATAAAAGTTATAAGAGCGATTTTTTAAATCGAGGGTATTGGTAGTACCTTCTGTAGTTGGAATAGCTGTGTTGTTAATATTATTTAGCCCCTCCGTGAATAAAAAACCAAATACCGCACTACCTCTATTTGAGTCCAAACTTACTCCAAGGCTGTATCCATAATCCAATCTTTCAAATGGGTTGGTCGTGTCAAAAAGATTTTCAGTGTAACTATCAGTATTGGTTTCTACTTTTCTTTTAGCTGAAAACAGATAAGAGGCGTAAGGACCAGCGTTAAAATAGAAGCCTCCGCGAAATGGGCTTATTCCAAACATCAATTGACCTTTCACATAGTGTAGTTTATTAGTATATATTGTTTTGTTTAGGTTGTTGCTTATTGTAGCATCTTCTCTAAAAGAATGCTTGCGATACAAAGCTTCTGGTTGTACGAAAAATCTTCTTGCAGGATGCCATCTCAAGCCCATTCCAGTTTCAAAACCTCTTTTTCTGTCATAATTAAGATGATTTTGATTGGCTGTTACGTTGGATCTTCCCCAGCCGATTTTATAAATACTCTTTACTGATTTTTTTCTTTTATTTCGGTTAAATTTTTGGGCAGAGGCTGCTTGAAAATTCGCAACAGGTTTTTCAATAGGTTCTTTAACTGATATGATGGGTTCAAGAGCACCTTCCAATTCGTCTACATCTTTATACAAATCCCAAACGATGGATTTTCCCTTTCCAGATTGCACCTTTTTTCCAATATCCCCTGTTAAGGCTTTGGGCCTAATTTCGGAACCATCAGCCTTTTTAAATAGCAAATCAACCTGGTAATCTTTGTTTTTTTTGCCAAATAAATTGTAAGTAATAATGATTTTATCGTTTGTTGTTGCTACATCAATATCTCTTATATCTTGAGCAGACAAACCAATAATACCAATAAAAAGAAGGGCTAAACTGAATGTTAAAAATCGCATAGTGATAAGAATTGTTTCTTATAAGACTACGCAAAACTCGGAATGTTTCATTGGGCTAAAAAAAAAGATGATATTTCTTTGCTTGGCGTTCGTTGCGCAGTGTATTTGAGAAGCATATTGCGTTTGAGACAAGGCATGCCTTGTCTCTACTACGATTAGATCATTAATGCAAAAGCATTTGAAATTATGACTTTGTCTTTCTGCCAGAGATAAGCATCAATAATGAATATAATGACATTAATAGTAGGAAGCCGAAAAGGATGATATCGTAAGGCATAATAAATGTGTTTCTATAACTTACGAGTAGTCTTTTAAACTGGTTACAGTAGCATCATTTATAATTTTTTATTTAGAAAGATTGAAAATCCAGTATACCTTGCGAGTATTATACGGCTTGCCTTAAAACTTCCTTTGTAAGCAATTCTCTTAGATTTCTACGTAATTTACTTAATTACAAAATACGCTTTTCACCCTTAATTTTGATAATACGCTTATTTACCTTTGTTATGCTACTTTTTAATTTCGTTTTACTTTAGTAATGGTCAAAGAATAACTTCCTGATTTGAACAGGATCGCCTGCCGCTTCGATATTTTATGATACACTTCCGCATCGGCGGACCGATCAAAAAACCTTTCCGTAGCCCTGCTACCGAATGTCGGACCAGCTTCATCTTTTTGATCGGTCCGCCGATGCGGCAGTCTATCAAAAAATCTCTTTGTTGAAATCAAGAATTTATTTTTTAACCATTACTTAGCGAGTAAAATTATTTTTTTTGTTGAACACTTTAAGCTACGTGGATAGCACATAAATGTTTGAAAAGCATAAGTTAAATTTATGTATGAATAATTTGGCAATTAGATGAAATGAAATTACCTTTATGTTAATTATTTAAAAATTAGAAATAAAAGAATATTAAAATTTTATATTTAAGTGATTATTAGTGTATTATGAATTAATTTTTGTTCTTTATTAATAATTAACTGATGGTCAGTAGTTTGTATTATTATGATTATAAATTTAAAAAACTACTGAAATATCAGCTGATAAATCAAAATGAACTACCAAAATATAGAACTTCCAATGTTAGAGCTAAAAATAGGCTCAACTTTTTGTCAATTTATATTATATACAGTGTTTAGCAAGAATCTTTGTTATAAGTTTCTATTAATACGAAAATGAATAATTTACTAATGTAATTATTATGATTTGAATCTAAATAATTGAATTACATTTTATTATATAATTAATTAAAGCTATTTTTATGAATAACTCGTTACATTTATTTACATCTTTAAAACTTTATTTGGTGTTGCTATTTTTTCCAGTTTTTGCCTTTGCTCAAGCTGATATCGGAGTAAGCAATATCACTCAACCAACAGACAATCCAGGAGCATATTCGCTTGTTCAAGTTGTTGTTACAAATTACGGAACGAATGCAATGACTTCGGCTACCATTAATTGGTCAGTGAATGGAATGCAACAAACTCCTTATGTGCTAAGTAACTTTTTTTTAGGAGCAGGTCAATCTTATGACTTGTACATTGGAGGATATACTTTTATGGCTGGACAAGATTACACTATAACTGCTTCTACAAGCCAACCAAATGGTGCTAGTGACACAAATCCATCCAATGATTCATTTACTATTACACTATCATCAGGCGGTGGTCCTGGTCCTGGCACGGCTGGCTTAGATGTAGGAGTTTCAGCATACGTAGATCCACTTTCACCAGCAAATAATTATACTTTTGTTGAGGTAACATTGACCAATTATGGAACAGTGCCTGTAACTGAAATGGATGTAAATTGGTCTGTCAATGGTGAAGTGCAAGTTCCTTATCGTTATATTGGACCAACACTTCAGCCAGGTGCTTCTATTGATATTTACATAGGCGGTTACTTCTTTAATTCTAATGCAACTTATACCATTGAAATAAGTACGGATAATCCTGATGGCGGAGTGGACAATAATATGAGCAATGACGGAATTGTTCATGTTTTAAATGGTGCGCTAGATTTGTTTAATTTAGATGCTGGGATTGTATCAATATTACAACCATCATTACCTAGCAGTGGATTTAAATTAATTAGAGTTCGATTGAAAAACTATGGAATTGAGCCATTAGAAACAGTGACTATCAACTGGAAAGTTAATAATGTTGCTCAGGTACCTTATCAATATACTGGACCTTCTCTTGCTTCTCGTGAAGAAATTGACATTTATATTGGTCTTTATTTATTTAGTACAAATGAGGATTACTTTATAACTAGCTCTACGGCAAATCCAAATGGTGGTACAGATCAGAATATGAATAATAATTCTGCAAATATTTCATTCTAATTTACACTAACAAATAGTTCTTTGTCTTAGGGAGCTAATCCTATGAATTGGGAAGTTCCCAAACAAAGATTCATTATACTCAAATATTTGAAAAATGGGAGGTAGTTTTAAGAGCTATCTCCCATTTTTACATGGGTTTTATAGTGAAATGTATTCCCTTAAAAATAATGTCAATTTCATTTAACAAAATTTTAACCGCAATCGTTATACTAATAAAGCTTAATGTTTGGTTTTTAATTTGTATTTTAGAGACAGAAGATTAATAACTGTCCGTTTTAACCTTTGATATTTTTCAAAATACTTCCGCACCGGCGGACCGGTTGAAAAGCCTCGACAGAACCCTGCTATGTCTACGTTTTTCGTCCCGGCGGGGAACCGCTTATATTTTAAAAAATCTCTTTGGTTAAAATCAGACACTTATTCATCATCTGTCCCTTGTGAAATGAATTTTACCAAAGTGACAGATTGATAGCACTTTATTTTTCATTTCACACATAATCAAAAATAATCACTATTAAACATGAAAAGATTATCAGTACTTGTTTTGGCAGCCATATTGGGGAGTCTAATCACATTGGGTGCCTATAAGGGTTTAGGGTTTGATCAGCAAAATGCCTCTATTCAAGATACAGGTGCAACGCCAGCTGTTTTTACGAATGTAAGCAATAGTATGCCTAATGCAGTTCCTGTCTTGCGAAGTGCTACTGCATTGCCAATAGATTTTACAGAGGCTGCGGCTAAGAGTATGCCTACGGTTGTTCATATAAAAAATACAGTAACAACAGTTTCAGTAGGTGGCGGTGGATATAGACAACCTCAAGGAGGCGATTTCTTTGATTACTTTGAAGAGTTGTTTGGCAATCCTAATGGCGGTGGCGGTTCAGGTGAGAAGCAGTCAAGTGGTTCAGGAGTTATCATTAGCAATGATGGATACATTGTAACAAACAATCATGTGGTTGATGGTGCGGCTGAGCTTGAAGTGACACTTTACGACAATCGTAGTTTTCCAGCTAAATTAGTTGGAACAGATCCAACAACGGATTTAGCAGTTATAAAAATTGATGAAACTCGCTTGCCTACTATGAAACTAGGAAATTCTGATAATGCCAAAGTTGGAGAATGGGTATTGGCTGTTGGAAATCCGTTTAACCTGTCTTCAACAGTTACGGCTGGAATTATCAGTGCAAAAGGAAGAAGCATAAACATATTAAGTGGAAAACACGCCATTGAATCTTTTATACAAACAGATGCAGCTGTAAATCCTGGAAACAGTGGCGGTGCATTGGTAAATGTAGATGGTGATTTGGTGGGAATTAATACAGCAATTGCTACAAGAACAGGTTATTACCAAGGTTATTCTTTTGCTGTTCCTGTAAATATTGTAAATAAAGTGGTAGGAGATTTGATCAATTATGGTGCAACTCAAAGAGCTTATTTGGGCGTAATGATTCAAGATTTAACTTCTGAAATGGTAAATGAGTATGGATTGAATATTTCGCAAGGTGTTTATGTTTCGGAATTGGTGGAAGTTGGGGCTGCTAGAGCGGCTGGTGTTCAAGTGGGAGATGTGATCGTTTCTGTAGATGGAAAACGCATTAAAAACGCACCAGAGTTGCAGGAAGTGATTGGACAAAAAAGACCTGGAGACAACGTCAATATAAAAGTTAATAGAAGAGGAAAGGAAAAAACGATTGCGGTTCCTTTGAAAAATCAAGAAGGAAATACAACACGAACAACTGCAAAAACAAGCCCTTCAAGTGCAAATTTGTTGAATAGGCTAGGTGTAGAAGTTGCGGATTTATCCAGTAATCAGTTATCGCGTTTAGATATAAATGGTGGTGTTTTGATTTCTGATATAATGCCAGGTGTTATTAGTAGTGAGACAAGTATGAAGGAGGGCTTTGTTGTTTTAAGAGTAAATGATAAACCTGTTAAATCAAGTAGAGAGTTTGTGACATCATTGAGCAATAAACGTGGTGGTATTATGTTGGAAGGAATTTATCCTGGTGATCCAACGTTGTATTATTATGCTTTTGGATTGTAGCAAAAATAGTTATGAGTTATGAACCGAACGTCGGACCGTATGAATTATGAATTCCATTAGTATTGCGCATATGGTAGAGACAAGGCATGCCTTGTCTCCTTACGACGCAGGACCGAACTATGAATTTTTGCATTAAAATCACCATTGTCTCCTTACAACGATAGAACATAATTCAAATAAGGCAAAGAGAATGAATAGAATTTTAGGGCTAGTATTGCTGTTTTTGATAGGAGTGTGTTGTGTGCAAAATGTGAGTTCTCAAAATGCTGAGGATAACAGAGGAGATGATATAACTCTTGTAGCCCTAAATTCAGGTTTTGTTTTTAATGATAAATTGGTTCCGAAAATTTCAGATGGTGCATATGAAAGGCAGCGTTACGAAAATCGAAAGGCACTGAGTTTGCCTCCCATACGTGAAGCGGATGTTAAGATGGCAAAAAGGCTTTGGCGATTGGTGGATACCAAAGATTTAATGAACGCTCCTTTCAGTTGCGAATTTAATCCATTGGTAGAAATTTTGATGGAGATAGGTAGAGGAGATTCTATTCATTTTTATTCCAATGATAGATTTACGGATACCATTCCGAAAGTTGAAATTTTAGATCAATCTAGTGTTGTTGAAGTTTTTGATTATGATTCGTTGACGTTTCGAAGTGTGAAGGTTGAAAACGAATTGGATGTTCAAAGTTTTGATAAATTTAAGATAAAAGAAGATTGGATTTATGATGCCCGTCATTCAAGAATGATCAGTCGGATCATTGGCATCGCTCCCGTTAAAAAAGTTTATGATCCTGGAACAGGTCTGTTTCGAGGTTATCAGGTATTATTTTGGATGCATTATCCTAGCATCCGCGATGAACTAGCCAAGTACATCGCCTATCACCCAAACAATTCTGATTTTAAGTACAGTTGGCAGCAAATTCTGGATGCTCGTTGGTTTTATAGTACAGTTATAAAAGATCAAGAGCACAAATCTGAGTGGATACATTTATCAGATAAAGAGAAAGTTAAAGAAATGAGTGATAAGGCATTGAATAAGCTTTCTGAGTTTGAGTATAATCTTTGGCTTAATGATTCTAATAATTAATGATATTTTTTATGGCTCATGAAAGGATTTAGTGGAAACGTTGTTGGTCTTTGGCTGTTGGCTATTGGTCAAAAGCCAAGTGCTAAAAGCCAATAGCTAAAAGCCAATAGCTAAAAGCTTTTCCACTAAATTCCTCCATGAGCCTTTTTTATTAGACAATAGCAAGGTAATGTCCTTACAGGTTTTGATTTGGCTCTAATATTGTGTATTTTTAGGCAGAGAATAAAATCAATCAAATGAATAAGGTGTTTATATTGGTGCTTGGTATGCTAAGTACAACAGTTTACGGGCAAAGTACGTTTTCTGAGATCGTTACTGTTTTGGAGAATAATGGTTGTGGGAATGTTTATTGTCACGGAGCGAGCAGCTCAGGTTTTTCAATGGCAGGAACAGAATTAGATATTTACAATAGCATTGTGGGCGTAACTCCTCATAATGAAACGGCGATGCTAAAAGGTGATAAGTTGATTGACCCAGGCTATCCAGAGCGCAGTTTTTTGTATAGAAAAATCAATCAAGATTTATATGCGGATTCCAAACTTCATTCTGGAGAAAACGATATGATGCCGCCAAATGGTAAGCTTAGCGAAAGGGATAGAGAGTTGATTAGACAATGGATTTATTTCGGTGCTCCTTATGAAGGAAAAGCATTTAGCGATGAAGTTAAAGAGGCTTTTACAACTTTTCATAATGAAGGAGGAGTTGGGGTCGGAGAAGCACCACCTGCTCCACCAGAAGGAGAAGGTTTTCAAGTGCATTTAGGTCCGTTCTTTTTAAAGCCAGGAGAAGAAGTTGAGTTTCTTAAAAAGTATGATTTAAAATTGGAAGAAGGTTTAGAAGTAAATCGAATCTCAAGTTTTTTGCATCCATTTTCCCATCATTTTATTTTATATAAATATAGAAATAAAGTCTATTCAGACGCGGCTAAAGAGGGTATGAGAACAGTATCCTTATCGGGTGAAAATCCTTTTGGAAATACTACGGAGTTGGTAGCTGTATGGCAAGATGATAGAGACTATACGTTGCCAGAAGGAACTGCGTTTAGATGGAGTGAGGATGATGTGTTAGAGATGAACTACCACATTTTAAATTATAGCACAACCAATGTTTTAGCGGCTGATGTTTATTATAATGTTTACACCCAACCAACAGGTACAGCTGAAAAGGAAATGTTCTCTGGTTTGTTGGTTAATCCAGGGATTTTCATTCCTAATAATGGAGAGGAAACTTACCACTCACAAGTTGTAGGTTTTGATTATCCTATCAATGTTTGGACAGTATCTTCTCACACCCATAAATATGGAAAAGATTACGATGTCTATTTGGCAGATGAATCAGGGAATAAAGGTGTTCAGCTATTTGAAGGAAAATTTAATAACGATTATACTGAATATACAGGAATTTACGATTATGCACATCCACCATTAAGGGCACTTGATAAATTGTTGAGATTGCCAGCAAATCAAAAGATGGTTCACGAAGCTACTTATATAAATGATGGACCAGAGAATGTGAATTTCGGTTTAACAACAGATGATGAAATGATGTTGTTTGCCATACAGTATACAGTTGGTAATGATCATCAAGAGTTGGCAGAGTTTAATGAGTTGCCAACAACTATATGTGTAACGGATGAACCTTTAGAATTATTGAAAAATTATGAAACTGGGGCAATTGGTAATGGTGTCGTTGGAAATCTTTTTTATCCAGATTTAGCAGGAATTGGTTCTCATATTATTTTAGTGAATTGTTGTAAAGAGAATGAAATGAGAGAATTTGTAGTGGAGGTGACTCCTTTTACAGATTTAGATTTGTCCTTCTCCATCGATAACAATTCTAATCCGCCAACTTTGTCTCTTGATCCAATAACAAATATAACAGACGCTTTTACGATACAATGGTATTTGAATGGAGTTGCCATTCCAGATTCTAATACAGATCTTATTGTTGCGGCTGAGAGCGGCGATTATGCCGTTGAAATAATTATAGAAAATGAATGTCCTGCACAATCAGAGCAAGTTGCAGTGGAAATGTTTTCAGGTATAAATGAAATAAATGCCATTGCTTTAAATGTATCTCCAAATCCGTTTAAAGATCAAATGACGGTTTCTTATGTTTTGGAAAATTCTGCTGATGTTTTTTTGAAAGTGATCGACATTCAAGGAAAAGAAATTGAATATGTTCTAATGGAGAATCAATCGGCTGGATCAAATGCAACGAATTTATTGTTGGATGTGAATCCAGGGATGTATTTCGTTTCTATTATAGCTGATGGCAAGATTTTGGGAATGGAGAAGGTAATGAAGTTGTAGGACAGCGGGGAGACAACTTCAAACGAAGATGATATCGTAAACTAGTTATGAATTATGAGTTGGAAGAGAACCACAGAAGAGAACCACAGAATTAACTCATTGTTGGTTCAGACATCAATCAGATTGAGGACAGGTTTTGTCAATCAAGTTATTTATAATAATTTTTGGTGAACCCTTTGGCTGTTTTTTTGCCTGTGAGTGTTTGAAAAATGCCGCTTAGGGTTCCTGCTCCGTAGGCAAATACTTGTATGTATAGCGTAAAAATGGAGAGGAATGCTACTTTTAAATTTTTATAGATTAAAAATGATTGGATAAAAGCAAAGAGTGCTACGGCGTCCATTGCAAAGATGGTAAAGAGTAGCAGCCATTTTCCAAAAATAGTAAAAAGAGAAAGTAAAAATACGAAGATGACTCCTAGCAAACAGAAAGCAGGAGCGAGGTGAATTGGTTTGAGAAAATTTTCATGCATTTGAGATAAATTTATTCTCGCAACTCCCCAGTTAAAAATTTGCTTGAAAAATTTTCTGAGACTGGTTCTTCTTTTATGATAGACGAAAGCATTGTGTATTAATCCGACCTTAAAACCCGCTTCGTAGATTCTAGCAGAAAAATCCATATCTTGGCCGTGTCGTAAAGTACCCATTCCACCAATTTTATCGAAAACGGCTCGTTTGATTCCCATGTTAAAACTACGTGGGTAAAATTTTGCCACACTCTTTTTTGCACCACGCGTTCCACCCGTTCCAATAAAAGAAGTCATGGAATAATTGATGGCTTTTAGCAAAGGAGAAAAAGACGGATGGAAAGTATCAGGACCGCCAAAAGCATCCAAATCATTTTTGGCAAGATGGTTGTCGATTTTAGAGAGGTAATCAGCTGGAATGATGCAATCTGAGTCGATGAAAAGGAAATAATCCCCATTTGCAGTTTGCATCCCTAAATTTCTTGCCGCACCAGGACCTTGATTCTGTTGTTTTTCATAAACAACGGTATAGTCAGTTTTAAGATTTTTAACAAACTGTTCGGTTCCGTCTGTAGAACCATCGTCAACAATGACCATTTCAAATTTATCTGACTGAAAATCAAAGTCTTGTACAGAGGCAAAAAGCTCTTTTAATTCGTCAATTCGGTTATATGTGGCAATAATAATTGAATATTTGGGAGCTACCATAAAAAAATGCAGTATTTTCGGTCTTTGATTAAATTTTTCAAAAGTCAAAGTAAAGAGAAAATAATAAGTTAAGCCAAATTTGATGAAATTAAATAGCGCAAGGTATTGTTTTCATTTTACAAAAATAAAAAGAGAATAGCGAATATGCAAAAACGGCATCAAAACCGACGACAATATTTTCAAGAACAAGCATACACTACGGAAAAATATGTAATTCCGTTCATAAATGAGCATTTGAAAGTGACAGCAGGGACCGATATTTTAGAAATTGGTTGTGGCGAAGGCGGAAATTTGCTTCCATTTGTAGAAATTGGTTGCAATGTAGTGGGAGTTGATCTTAATGAAATTCAGTTGGAACGTGCGAAGGAATTTTTCGAAGATCATCCGAATTATGAAAATGTTAAATTGATTTATAAAGACATTTATGAAGTAAAAGATGAGTTGGGTAAATTTGATGTGATCATTATGCGAGATGTCATCGAACATATCCACGATCAAGAAAAATTTATGGCTTACGTTAAAAAGTTTTTGAAAGATGACGGTGTTTTCTTCTTAGGCTTTCCACCTTGGTACATGCCATTTGGAGGACACCAACAAACATTAAAGAGTTTTTTGGCGAAAGTGCCCTATTTTCACATATTACCCAACCCATTGTATAAGGGCTTGATGTCTGCAATGAAAGAAAGTGATGCATTGATTGAGGGGAGGATGGAAATAAAAGAAACAGGCATTACAATAGAAAGATTTAAAAAAATCATTAAGAAGGAGAAATATAATGTTCTTAAGGAAGTTCATTATTTAATAAACCCTAATTATGAAATAAAATTCAAATTAAAACCGACACAACAACTTCCCGTGGTGGACAAAATTCCGTTTTTCAGAAATTTTGTAACCACATGTTGTTATTTTTTGATTTCAAAATAATCTAAATGGATTTCAAAAGAATACTACCACATATAATTTCGATAGTACTATTATTAATTGTTTCTGCTGCATTTTTTCCAGATGCTTTTAAAGGAAAAAGAGTATCGCAACCAGATAGAATAACAGCGGCAGGAAAAGAAAACGAGATTGTTAAATTCAAAGAAGAAACAGGCGAACAAAGTTTGTGGACCAATCAATTGTTTGGAGGGATGCCCAGTTTTTTTGGAGGGGTCAGCTTTACTAGTAATTTATTGCGACCACTCACCAATAACATATTAATGTTGAGGTTGCCGCAACCAGTAGGTTATTTCTTTTTAACATTGCTATGTGCCTATTTAATGTTTATCGTTTTGGGCGTGAATCCGTGGTTGAGTTTAGTGGGTGCGCTTGCATCAGGTTTGTGTACTTATAATTTTGTTATCTACGAGGCGGGTCACGATGGTAAGCTTTTTGCCATCGCGTTTTTTCCATTGGTTGCTGCTGGAGTATTATTGACTTATCATAAGAAAAAATACCTTCAGGGCGCAGCCTTATTTGCTTTTGCCTTTGGCTGTGAAATAATGACGGGGCATATTCAAATGACTTATTATTTAGGACTTGCCTTGCTGGTCTATGTGATTATACGTTTTATTTTTGCTATCAAAGACGGTGAATTGCCATCTTTTGTCAAGGCTTCCAGTTTTTTATTGATAGGAGCTTTATTGGCAGTTGCTGCAAATGGTTCAAGGTTGATTACTTCCTATGAATACATGAAAGAAACAATGCGTGGTCCTGCAATTTTAACAGCTACGGCAGCAGGAGACAAAGACAGTAAGACAGGATTGGATAAAGACTATGTTTTTAGATGGAGTCATGGTATTGCAGAGAGTTTGACCTTTTTAGTTCCAGGTGCATTTGGTGGAGGAAGTTCTGAAAAAATAGGCAAAGATTCCAAGTTTTATAAAGAGATGCGAAGAAAGGGAGCATCAGCCAGTGCTTTGGAAAGAGCACCTATGTATTGGGGTGATTTGCCTGTTACGAGTGGACCCGTTTATTTTGGGGCAATCGTATGCTTTTTATTTGTACTGGGATTACTGGTTGTAAAAGGAGAAGTGAAATGGTGGCTTTTGTTTGCCACTTTGCTAACGGTATTGCTCTCCTATGGTAAAAATTTGATGTGGTTCAGCGATATATTTTATTATTATTTCCCGATGTATGATAAGTTTAGAGCGGTCAGTTCAATCTTGGTGATTCCACAACTTACCTTATCGCTATTGGGCATTTTAGGGTTATCAGCGATCATTCAAGGCAAGGTCGAAAGAAAAACGGCAATGAGAGCCTTGTACATTTCTTTAGGAATCGTGGGTGGAATTTGCGTATTGGTGGCACTTTTAGGTGGAAGCATGTTTGACTTTGCTGGAGCCAGTGATGCCCGTTTGAAAGAGGCTGGTTACAGTGTCGGTGCATTGGTAGAAGATAGAAAATCGTTAATGCGTTCAGATGCATTGCGTTCGTTGATGTTTATACTTTTAAGTGGTGGATTAATTTGGGTTTATTTGAGCGAGAAGGTGAAATTTGCAAAGAAAGAATACCTTTTAATCGGAGGGCTTGCAGTGCTGATGTTATTTGATTTAGGAATGGTTGGAAAACGCTATTTGGATAGTTCAAATTTCATTTCAGAAAGAAAATTTGAATCGAATTTTAAAGAGCGCCCAGTTGACAAAGAAATTAAAAAGGACAAAGATCCTAATTTCCGCGTGATGGATGTTAGTATTAATACTTTTAACAGCAATCAAACGACCTATCACCATAAGACGATAGGTGGTTATCATGCGGTGAAACTGCGTCGATATCAGGATATGATTGACAATCATATTGGACGAGGCAATATGGATGTGTTAAATATGTTGAACACCAAGTACTTCATTACTCAGAAGGGCGAAGGACAAGTAAATCAAGAGGCTTTGGGCAATGCTTGGTTTGTTTCTGAGATTAAAAAAGTTGCGACTCCAGATGAAGAGATCGCATCTTTGGCAAAATTTGATCCAAAAACTACTGCATTTGTACACAATGAATTTGATGCTTATTTAGGAGGATTTACAGGTGGAGATGGGCAAGGCGAGATCGTCTTATCCGATTATAAACCTAATAAATTGACCTATTCAACTAATTCCAGTACGGAGCAGTTGGCAGTATTTTCAGAGGTTTGGTACAACCCAGGAAAAGGCAAAGGCTGGCAAGCCTATTTGGATGGTGAGCCAGTGGATCACATTCGCGCCAATTATATTTTGAGAGCGATCAAAGTTCCAGCAGGAAACCACAAAATCACATTTGAATTCAGCCCGACTTACTTTAAGACAGGAAGCTTGATTTCTTTGGCTTCTTCTGCGCTTTTGATTTTGCTTAGTTTAGGAGCAGTGGTTATGCATTTTATGAATTTGAACAAGGAGAGTGTGGAGGAGAATGCCTGAATGCAAGAATGCTTGAATGCAAGAATGCTTGAATGCGAGAATGCAAGAATGCGAGAATTGTAACATTGAAGCATTTTTTAATTGAAGCATTAAAGCATTGTAACATTGAAGCATTTTTTAATTGAAGCATTGTAACATTGAAGCATTATTAAAAAGATAGTTATGGAAAATTTAAAATCAGAAGGCTTATGCATTTATTGCGATAAAATGTATAGCAGCACAGGCATTACAAGACATTTAAGTTCTCACTTAAAAAAGGAGGAGAAAGAAAGTCCGACAAAAAGTAAAGCCTATCATTTAAAAATCACAGGATATAAAATTTACTTTTTACAAGTTTTAATGAATGAAAAATTGACGCTAGATGATTTAGACAGTTTTTTGCGTTCCATCTGGTTGGAATGTTGCGGACATCTCAGTTCATTTGACATCAAAAAAAAGCAAATACGGAAGATCGCAAATGAAGATAGATTGGCTCTCCTTACTAGAATGATGGATGCTTACGAAGATTCTATTGATGGCGAAGATCAAAGCGTGCCGATTGGTCAAATTTTGAAAAAGGGAATGAAGATTGACTACGAATATGATTTTGGCTCTACAACAAAATTGGAAATCACCGTTATGGGTGAATATCAAATGAAAGCACCTAAACCACTATTTTTATTAAGTCGAAATGAACCTTTAAAAATATTGTGTACTATTTGTAACAAAAAACCAGCTGAGGTAATGTGCCGAGTATGCTATGACGACAATTTTTGCAATTCTTGTAAGGATAAACATGTTAAAGAGTGCTCAGATTTTGCTGAATATAGCAAAATGGAGATAGTTAATTCCCCTCGTATGGGAGTTTGTGGGTATGATGGTGGTCGTATAGATAAAGAGCGAGATGGAGCTTGGAAGGGATAATGCTTCAATGCTTCAATGCTTCAATGTTCTATTCTTTTTTTATTGGCTCATGAAAGGATTTAGTGAAAACGTTGTTGGTCTTTGGCTTTTGGCTATTGGTCAAAAGCCAAGTGCCAAAAGCTAAAAGCCAATAGCTAAAAGCATTTCCACTAAATTTCTCCATGAGCCTTTTTATTGAAGCATTAAAGCATTTAGTACAAACGCTGTTTGTTATTAGTCAAAAGCCAAGGGCTAAAATCTTTTCCACTAAAATCCACTATGAACTTTTTTTATTGAAGCATTGTAACATTATTAGAAAGGGAAGCGGGGAGGATGAGCATTTCGACAGCGCACCCAAGTTCGCAAAAATACGCCCGATGTGAGTAGAAATGTAGTGCATTTATTGGAGCGATCGCAGTGTTATGCATCAATTTTCAATTTATTTCTTGTAATTTAATCAATTTTACATTAGAATAAAAAGTCTGTCTCTCAGGATATTAATCGCTTTTTCAGTTTTTTTATGAGGCTTGTATTTATCCATTTGGTTTTTTTCAAATATGGCAAATTCCCACTCATCGTTATTAAAAATTTTATTTATTTTATCTAAAGAAATTTTTGTTGTGAATCTGCATAGAAATTCTTTATTGGTTTTTTCGTTGAATAAATGTTCAATTTTATTATTTCTAATTTCTACATTTCCATTTGAAATTACTAAGCTGTCAATAGATTTGTAAAGGATTGGACTTTTAATACTAAAATTCACTATTGCAGAATCTTTAATCACTTTTTTGTATCTAAAAGCAATATCTAGAAGCAAGTTTTTATCTGATTCACTATTCTCAAATAAAAGAGGTTTAATGAAATACTGAGTTCCCTCTTCTCCAACATAAAACGTCTCAAAATATTTTTTCCCTGATTTTGATGCTCCTGGCTTGACTGATAAGCATCCGTAAAATAAAAGAGATAGTAAAATAATGAAAGATAGCTTACACTGAATAAAAATTTGAAGTTTAGAGAAAACTTTTGCCATAGCGTTACTTATTAAAACGTTCTGAGAGTGAGTTTTTACTGAATAGAGCATCAGATAATTCAACGGAGTTTGAGACTGTTAATATATATATTAGGTTATTGTCAAAATCTTTTGAAAGCACTGCTATATTATCATTTCCTTTCCTATAATTCATGTAAAAATAATTAGTAGAGTCGCTTTCAAAGAGCGATTGATTTACTGTATGTTTCAAATGATAGTCACTTAATTCTTTTACAGATGTATTAAATGGAATTCCTAGAAAAATTAAATACTCATCCGCTTTTATACATCTAAATAAAGGTATCTGGATGGATTTTTCATCAAAATACGAATCAAAAAGCTCTTTTTTCTTTGAATCAATACTCATAACTTCCTCTCCATCAATTAATTTAAATGCAATATCGTTAAACAAAACTATACTTCCTTCACTTTTTGAAGTGCAACACATAAACATAAAAGTAATTGATAAAAAAAGGATTGTCTTTTTCATACGTTTGAAATTAAATAACATCAGGGGGGTAATCTCAGGGAAAACACATCTTATATTTTCCAAAGCAAAATTATATTTAATTATTAACTCATTACAAATTATTAATTAAAAAAAGGTATTTACAAAATTATTGATAAATGTTAATGCGTTTTCCCTGAGGATTAACTCTCTTGATATAGAGTTATTTACTCACCTGTTACAATAGTCTCATAAGTAACAATTATATTGAGGAGACTAGTATTCTTAATATCAACAGTTGAAATTTTAGTAATTCCACCATTTTTAGCCGCAGTTCTAATACTAGCATCCGCATCAAAAAATAAAAGACCTAAATAACCCGTTGCTTTTGCTGTTCCAACTTTGGCCCCAACAGGATTGCTTGTAGCAGTAACAGGCAGTGTCAACGCACAGCTAGACATCATTAAAGCTACCGCAAGTAATGCAAAAATTGTTCTAATTTTATTCATGTTAATAAGTTTAATTTCCCTACTCTTAAGGCCTTTCGGTTCCGCCCCGTTTTTTATAGTGGGTTCTGGCCTCCACTTTTATTAGTTCGTTTATAAAATGGGTGGTCAGCCCGTTGGCTTTAAGACCATTTTTGTTTTCATTTAAATGAAAAAGCATATACTTAATCGATCTATCTATTTTAATTACCAGATAAATTTGGACTGAAGTATATGCTCTCTATTAGCATGTAATCTTCTCAGTAAAATTCTAAATTTCTTCTTCAGTGATAGAAAACTGCTTTATAAAAATAGTATGATTATTTGTTTACTCTAAAAAAAGTATTAAAAGTGCAAATATAACATTAACTTTTATTTCAAAGAAAAAAAATGATTTTTATCATCCTGTTTTACTGAAATTTTGATACTAAGACACCTTGCTATCTATCTTTATCTGTTTGTCAACTAAATACGGACACTAATCACTCCCAAATTCGTGAAAAAATATGCCTGATGCGAGCGGAAATGTTTTTAAGGGGAGACAACTAGATTGAAGATGATACTCGCCGTCCAAATTATTAGTGCCTCAATGCTAGAATGCTTCGATGGCAAAAAAGCCAAAAGTGACCTCTGAATTAGAGATATAATAACTTTGATAAGTGGAAAATTTATTGTATATTTATTTTAAATGAAAAAAGAAGACCAGCAGCGACTCTTAAAATTAGTTGAGAATGGTAAAATTAAAGAAGCCATAGCTGGATTGTTGACTTTAAATTTGAAGCAAGGGCAGAAAAAAGAAGCGCAAGCCATATCCTACAGATACAACGAGCTAAAAAGAAAGGAGAGAAGTGGCACACTCTCCTTTGAACAGTTAGAAACCTTCAAAAATCAGATAGTTCAACATTTAATAGAGCTGATTAATTGGGATGGGGACAAAGATTATCCGACAAACAAAGCTAAATCTCAAAAGGAATTAACACAGACCAGAGATAAAGAGAAATCCATTGGCTACATTACTGGGAGCATTGCTTCAATTATTGCTTTGGTATTGTATTTCTATCCTATAAATACATCCTCACAAGCTCCGAAATTGACTATTTACGTTGTGGATGAGAAAGTTAATGTAGTATTGGAACACGAAGGAGAGTTAAATACTTTCATAGGAAACCGCCCTCTAAATGAACCCATTGGCGAAGATGGCAGAACCAACTTTGGCGACATTTTACCAGAGCATTTAGGTGATAGTATTATGATAGGTTCCAAAGCAGAAGGCTGGGAACTTCCCGATGAAAAAACACCTTTGTGTTTGATGGTGAATCTAAAAAGTTGAAGGTTAAAAAAGACAACAGTTTGGGGATTATTAAGGGAACGGTAAAAACACGAGATGGGCAGGAGTTTATCGCAAATGCAGAAATAAGAATAAATTCAGATACCATTATTTATTCAGATGCTAATGGGAGTTTTAAGGTTGTATTGCCTGAAGATATGCAAGTTAGCAATCCCTCCCGATATTTTCTGCACCTTCGGCTTAAAAATTCGGGAATGACGGGTTTTTCGTTTAGACGGGTTTTTTGTTTATACGGTCTTTTCTATTTATTTAGGCAGTCCTAAACATTGAGGGTTCCGAAATGTCGGACCACCGATATTTCTTTCGCTACGCTTCAGAAATTTGGGAATGACGGGTCATTTTATTTATTTGTTCATCCATTAAGATTCCTTATACACTTCCCCAGGCACCACAATTTTATCAATTTCGTAGAGGTTCATTGACTTGTCAGGGTACATTCCGTTGGAGCCTTGGTAGTTTTCATTTATGACTAAAACGGGTTTAGGGAAGTTGAATGGTTTTTCTTGGAAATTTAGGGTTCTCCAACCGCCTGTTATGATGTCTAGGTTTGAGGGGTGGTCAGGGAAGGAGGTGGTGAGGAGGTATTTTGATCCTGATGCTTTGATGTTTTTTATGGAATGGTAAACGTTATCAAATGATAGGTGGACGAAGCAATCTCTTACGATGACTAAATCGCTTTTAGGCAATGCGTCTTCGATTAGGTTTAAAACTTTAAAATTGAAGGTGTCGTTGTCTTTGTATTTTTCTGAGTTGATTTTTATTAAATCTTCTACAATATCTGCTCCTAGATATTTGACATTTTTGTAATCGACTTTGTACATCCAATTGAAATCGCCGCAAGGGATGTCAAGGACGGAGGAGATTTTTAAATCGACTAGTAATTTGTCTAAATCGCCAATGAGAGATTTGGTACTTGAATAATCGGAACCTGAACCAGAAACACTTTCAGCTCCTCCCCAAAAACTTTTATTGGTGTAAATATCTGTAAAGACATCTTTGGCGGATTTGTCTTTAAAGTTTGAAACTTTTAGATTGGAATACCAAGTCAACCATTTTACAGGAAGGACTTTTCTAATCGAAGTGTTTATATCTCGTAATATTCTTACTGCTCCCGAAGGAAGTATTTTTCTTAGTTGATGTTTGAGTGCCATAGTGTATTGTATCAATTTTAAATAAGTACAAACAGATGGATTAGGTATTTGATTTTACCAAAAGCTTATAAAAATCCACGTGTTTTTCACCTATACTGGACCAGTTCCAATGTTGCTTTGCATAATCGAAGTTTTTTTGACCTAATCCTTTGTCCCTCAAAATTAAAGAAGTTTCGATTGCTTTGGCAATACTTGGGTAATTATTTGGGTCGAATGTCGGATTATTGGTTTCTGTCAGTATTTCACCGATATTACCAACCATCGGTCCTGCGACTACTTTTTTAAATGAAAAACCGAGCGGAACATTTCCAGAATTTAGAATGTCAATTCTTGGAATCAGCAACACATCAGCAGCATTGAAATAGTATTGAATGTCTTTTTCGTCTACAAAAGTTTGGTTCCAAAGGATGTTTTGCGTTTTGAGTTTTTCGGATTTTTTTTGAATGAGTTTTTTGTAAAATTTGAGATTTAGAAAATCAAACAATCGGTAAAGAAGGTTTTTGTTGTTGTAATAACCTCTTGGAATAATCAACACTTTATTGGGTTTTTGAATGAGATTGAATGATTCAAATAACATTTTTTCCTCTGCATCGTCTCGGAGCGCACCAAAAGCGAGAATGACAAAGTCGTCCTTTTTTAAATTTAGAAATTTTCTGGCTTCTTCTTTTGTACAAGTATTGGGAATGTTGTCATACCAACCGTGCGGAATAACAGTGTGTTTAATGCTAGTTAATTGCGGGTATCTTTCTAAAAATTCTTGCTGGCTGTAATTGCCCATATGAATGACACCGTCCATATTTTCAAAAACCACTCCGTACAATTTTTCATAATTACTGGAATAATTATGAGGAAAAACATTGTGCCTTGTGATGACAATCTTGGCTCCTTCCGCTTTGCGCTTTTTTAATTGCTCATCCACCTTTTGGATTCTTTGGTTGTTGGGGGAGAAGGTTCTTCGCGAAACCATAAAGGACAAAAGTTCGGGCCATTGAATGTGAATGAGGTCGTATTTTGCATCGCTGTTCCAAAATTTATCAATCCCACAATCCACTTCAATTTTATCTGAGATAGCCGCTCTCAAATTAGAAATGAAAGTATTTCTATTACCGTCTTTTGCAACAATCAGCACTTTCATTTTTAATTGTTATTTGCATGCCAATTTTGTAAAGAGGCAATCATTTTTTCAGCATCAAATACAGGTGGCGGCATGCCTCCAATAGTCAAAGCTTCTTCAATAGATTTTGCGTATTGAAATTTGAAACGTTCTGTGCCATAGTAGTAATCCATATATTTAAACATCGGTTCCTCATTCGTTATTTTTAGTAAAATGGAAGGAATGCCGTAAGATTCTGCAACAATAATTCCGTGCAGCGAGCTTGAAATAACAAATTTAGCTTGCAGAATTTCTTCGATTACTTTTTCAGGCGTTTGATTGGGTTTTACAATTTTATCCTCATAATTTTTGAAAGCAGGGTTTTCCAATTCCGAGAAATGTGGAACTATTATATAATCTCTTTCAGGTTTGGAGGTGTTTTTTTCTTGCGGATATAATTTCTTTAACAACAAAGCAGGATCACCATAAATTTCAGGAACCTCGCAGTTTTTATACATCAAAAATTCTCTTGTAAGCGGACCACGCACACCCAATACATTCAAAGTTTCACCGTTTGCATTTAGTTCTCTCTTTTTGCCATTGATGCCACTTCCCCAAACCGTGTCATGGTCTTGAGCAAAATGTAAAACAGAGCCAATTCCGATTAGTTTGTTTTGCTCTTTGGCTTCTGCCTTTGTAACAGAAGTGTTTAAGGTCTTGTTTACAATGAATTCAGAAAGTTCATCCCCAAAATTCACCTGTATATCCTTGTATCTTTTTTGATGATCCGTTAAATATTTCTTTGGATTCCAATTGCTATAACTAGGAGGTCGCCACCAAAATAATTTTACTGTTTTCATTAGCATTACTTATAAACTATTTATTCCCTCCGTTAATTTGTTAGCGTAATCTATGTGGCTATAAAGAGGACCATCCAAGAGGCTTTTTAATTTAGGGTTGTCCTGTTCAATTTCAATATTTTTTACTTTACAGGATCTTGCTTCCAGAATAGCTCGTTCACCACCGCCATGTAATTTTGCAGGAATGTAAAGGCTTCGACTTTGATTGTAAATTTTACAAAGATCGTCATAAGGAACAAAATCAATCACTTCAACACCCGCACTTTTCAGTTTTCTAACATTTCGATTTTCTTCAGAAAAATAAAACAGTGCTCCAGTTTTGGTAGGCATTTCACCAATCGCCAATTTTCTTCCTTTTTTATTGATAAATAAATGCTGTCTTTTATAAGATTTGAATTTTCCAACGGTCAACCAGTCGTACACTTTTTCCACTCCTTCCATTGGAACCATTATCTCCGTATTGACACCAAATGCCTGAACGATGTTTTTGTGATTTTGTACAAATTGTTTGTACCAATCTGTTTCATAAAATAAAATATCGTAAAAGTTAGAAGATGCCTCATCAGGAGGTGGAAGAGAGCCAGAAATCAGCAGCCCTTTTTTAACACTAGAGTTGGGAAAATTGCTTCTGAAAAACCGATCAACCCTCGCTCCCCAATTGGATTTTATTAAAACCACATCAATATTGTTGATTTCAAGATACCGTTCGTTTAAAGATTTGGAGTCCGCTGCAAGATTGTATTTGATGACATTAAACTGATCAGAAATAATATCCACAGCACTCGTAAATCCATCTTTCCAATTATCAAACTTAACCGTGTTTTTAGGGACGTAGTAAACAATCAGTATATTTTTCATCAATTAAAGTATATTATCTTAAAATTACTTGTCTAATGAACGTGGCAGAAACAAGCTTCTGATTTAGAATAGATTAGAATTATTCCTCGATCCATAACAAGCGATGCAATTTTTGTAGCAAAATTACCTAATTTTGCACTATAATTTGTTTAAGTAAGGGTGAAATAATAACTTCGGCAATTTAGACGAGCTTATTTTTTCTCATTGTTCTTTTGAAAGAGGAATAATTGTTGATACTTTGACCGATTTCAAGATGACAATGAGGACAAAAGAATCCGTCCAAATGTCGAACTTATTGTTTTATTGTTACTAAATAAATGAAAATTCACTCAAATCCATCTATACAGACTGTTTACAGCAAATTGGTAGCCAAGCAAGTAAAGTTAGCAGTTATTGGTTTAGGATACGTTGGTTTACCTGTTGTGTTAGAATTTGGCAAACATTTCGATGTTGTCGGTTATGACATTAACAAATCGAAGGTGGAGCAAATGAAAGAAGGCGTTGATCCAAATAATGAAATTCGTCCCAAAGAATTCGAGGGCAAAAGCATTTCATTCACAAACGACATTAATGACTTGTCGGATGCTCGATTTTTTGTAATAGCTGTCCCGACCCCTGTAAGTCGTTTCAATGTTCCCGATTTAAGCCCATTGCAAAATGCTTCAAAAGCACTGTCAAAAATTTTAAAACCAGGTGATATTGTCGTTTATGAATCGACGGTTTATCCAGGTTGTACGGAAGAAGATTGCGTTCCAATATTAGAAAAAGGCTCTGGCTTGAAGTTGGGAACAGATTTTGAGGTAGGTTACTCACCTGAGCGTATCAATCCTGGAGATAAGGTTCATACTTTGGCAAATACCGTAAAAATCGTTTCAGGTTCAAGTGAAAATTCTTTGGAAATTATTGCAGAAGTTTACGAGAGGATTATTGATGCTGGCGTGCATCGAGCACCATCTATAAAAGTGGCAGAAGCGGCAAAAATTGTAGAGAACACACAAAGAGATTTAAACATTGCTTTGATGAATGAGTTGTCGATGATTTTTGACAAAGTAGGTGTAAATACACTAGATGTGATAGAAGCGGCGAGTACGAAGTGGAATTTTTTGAAATTTTATCCAGGTCTTGTCGGTGGTCATTGCATAGGAGTTGATCCCTATTATCTGACACACAAATCCATTGAGTTGGGTTATACGCCAGAGATCATTTTAAGTGGTAGAAAAGTAAATGACAATTTGGGAAGGCATGTTGCGAAAAAGGCAATTATGATGATTTCCACGCAAGGTAAAAGTATTTCGAATGCCAAAGTATTGGTGATGGGAATTACCTTTAAGGAAAATGTAAGCGATATAAGAAATTCTAAGGTTGTAGATGTTATTAAAGAATTGGAATCTTACGGAATACAAGTCGATGTAAGCGATCCTTATGCGAATCAGACAGAGTTGAATCAGGAGTACGGTATTTCTATTACAGAAAAATTAAGGACTGATTACGACTGCATAATATTGGCGGTAAAGCACGACAAATTTCAAGGAATAACGGAGGCGTATTTGCAATCAATTTCCGATGGAAAAGGAGCCTTAATAGACATTAAGAGTTTATTTATGGGGCAGATGAAAGAGATGGATTATTGGACATTGTAAGTTTTTGTAAAAAAAGAAGATATATGGATGTTAATAAATATACATCAATGAATACTGATGAAAAAAGAGCATTTTGGAGAGAGAACCCTATTGAGGGAGATATATTGATTAAAATTCCAAAATTACCTGAATTTTATATGTATTCACGTAATGAAGATACAGTAGTTAAAGAGTTGTATTGGACAGAATTTAAAGGTTGGGAAAATACCTCATTGGAAATATGGAATTATTTTGCAGAAAGCGATAATGGCTTGGTTTTAGACATAGGAAGTTATTCAGGTATCTATTCATTGATTGCAGCCTTTAATAAAAAAAATAAAGTGCTAGCATTTGACATTCAAAAAGAATGCATTGAAAAAATAAATAAAAACATTACATTAAATAAATTTTCGAATATTAAATGTCATCAATTTGGTTTTGCAGATAAAAACGAAGTGCTACAATTTCACTTTAATGAATCTTCAGATGTAATGACATCAGTTGCCAGTTTGATAAAATCAAAAAATCACAACTCTGTGGCAGAAGTGATGGTTAGAAAAGGAGACGATTTATTAAGTGAATTAGCAAAAGGGGAGGCGGTCAAATTAATTAAGATAGATGTAGAAGGCGTAGAGCAAAGTGTGATAAAAGGAATGCAAAAAACAATAGAACGTGATAAGCCGAATATGTTGATTGAAATTAATAAAAGACTTCAGGTAAATGATGTGATAAAACTATTGCCTTCAGATTATAAATGTTATCAGATTGATGAATCTGAACCGCAAATGAAAGAATTTGGACTTTTGTCAATCATAAAAAAGCAGTTGGGTAGAAATTATTTGTTTACGACAAAGCTTCCTGAAAAATTAAATCACCTTGTTAATTAGTCTTTAAGAATGCTCTCAAACTATTTGAGTTTTAAATTAATATATGGGAGTTGTTAAGCGACAGGGGATAAAAATGAGTGTTGTGAGTTATTTTGCAGTTATCGTAGGAGCTGTAAATACACTCGTTATTTACCCAAAAACTTTGGAGCCGAATGAGTTGGGTCTGGTTCGTTTTATTATTGATTCAGGAATACTTTTAAGTCCTTTTATTGCTTTAGGCTTAGGGCAAATTAGTGTAAAATATTTTCCACAATTTAAGGATAAGGAAAATGGACACAATGGTTTTTTCTTTTTTTTACTGCTCAGTTCATTGTTTGGTATTGGTCTATTTCTTCTTCTCTGTCTTTTGTTTAATGATTTTATTTATCAATTTTATGAGACAAGAGATGCATTAATAAGTCAGCACTTGCTATACATTATCCCTTTTACTTGTTTTTATGCCTTCCAAAAATTATTTACGAGTTATACTGTAAATTTTAAAAGGATAACCGTTCCAAATATTTTCAATAATTTATTTTTTAAGTTGGCTGTTCCTGCCTTAACGATAGCTTATTTTTTTAAATACATTTCTCTCGGCAATGTTTTGTTAGGATTGAGTTTTGCTGCGCTTTTTATTAATTTATGCCACATTGCTTATATAAAGTCTTTAGGAGAATGGCTTGTTAAACCAAATTTTAAAAAGTTCAATGTTCCATTTTTAAAAGAAATGGGTATTTTTGGAGCTTTTGGAATGTTGAGTACGATTGGTACTTTTATGGTTTTCAAAATTGATTCTTTGATGCTTGCCTCATTTGGTAGCAACACGTTAACCAGTTCTGGTATTTATACCATTCCGCTTTTTGTTGCAAATTCCATATCAATTCCCACCTCTGCTATTTGGTTGATTGCCTCTCCTTTAGTGTCGCAAGCTTGGACGGATAATAATTTACCCAAAATCCACGAATTGTATACAAAGTCTTCTGTAAATTTATTGATAATTGGAGTTGGGATGCTTGCATTAATTTGGGCATCAATTGATGACTTGTTTGCAATTATGCCTAAAGGTGAAATTTACTCTATTGGAAAATACGCTGTTTTAATTTTAGGAATAACCAAGCTTTTTGATATGGCAACAAGTATCAATGAACAAATTATTGCTTATTCAAAATATTATAGGTTTAATTTTTACGCATTGATTTTGTTAGCAGTTTTAACCATAGTAACCAATTTGATTTTAATTCCTAAGTATGAAATTATAGGAGCTGCTCTCGCTACAATGATTTCTATATTTTTATACAATTTGCTTAAGTTTTTATTTATTTTATGGAAGATGAAAATGCACCCTTTTTCTTTGAAATTAATTTGGGTATTGGTATTTGGAATAAGTACTTATTTTATTTCACAGCTAATACCATCCATACAACTAGGTTTGCCTGACCTCATAGTTAAATCAATATTTATAATAATAATTTATGGCTTGCTTATCTATTTTTCAAAAATATCATTAGATATTAATAATTTAGTTCATTCTGCTTTGAAAAAACTTAAAAAATAGAATTTGTTATAACCATTGCTTACTCTTCACCATAAATCCGACTTGCCAAAAGTCCCTTGCTTCCAAATTCTTCAAGAGTGCCGTCAAAATCCATCCAAATTCGAGTAAATGGTTTGTCCTCTTCCTTGAACCAAACCCACGTATAAATGCCTTTTAATTGATGCTCGCCATCAGGAGAAGAAACGGTCATTTTTAGATCGACAGCAACGCCTGTTCTTACAAGAATCACCTTGCTTTCATCTTCTTCATCTGGCATTCCACCAGTAAGCCATTGCGGTTCGCTGACCGCTTCAAAACGCTCAATTTTTGTATTTGGAACTTGCTTGCTGAGCAACTTTTCAATCTCACTAATCATTGCATTGAACGGATCTTTGGCAATCCATTCAAACATATGTTCCGTTGCTTTTAATTTGGATATGTCGATGTTATTTTGATTCATTTGATAATTTTTTTAACTCAATTTTTGTGTGTATAATGAATTTGTATTTTAATTTAAAAGAAGCGTAGGCTAGTCAAAATTGGGGTGGCGTGCGTAGGCTTGGAGCAAGGGACCATTATTTTGACAAGAATTTTGCTTTGGTCCGACATTCGGCTTTTTTTCGACTGAAAAAGTAAGAGGCAAAATCACAAGACTCCAACAAAATCTATTAATTACTAATGAATTATCAGGATTGAAAAACATGCGAAACTTTAGTTGTTTTAATAAAAGCATTTTACAAAGAACAATAATACCTATAAAAACTACATCGCATTAAAATTCTTTCTTTAAACTCCGTGTGACCGTATTCTTCTTTTAGTTTCTGAAAACTTTTTTTATAATTTTGAGAAATGGAATCTACTACACCATCATATCCACCATATGAAATGCTATTGTTATTGTAGTAATCGTTTAATTCACACTTTGCCATCATATACAAACAGCGAGCATTTAGTTCATCGTCTTTTGAAATTTGAATCACCTGATCGTAATGTTCATAAGCTTTGTCAGCCAAACGATGATACATTTTTCGCCAATTATGAATGCTTTGTAAATTATATCCAACTCCTTCGTTGATCAAGTCAGAAGCAAAAACCAGTTTCATTGTATCCCACCTTGCTCCAAGATAATGATAATCACAACAATTGCCCATAGATTCATTTAAAATCCCTTTGAAATACCCAGTATTAGAAACATTAAAATAATAATTTCCCAATAAATAATGTGCCACTTTTCTTTTCCACTCCGTAGGATCGTTTGTAAGAGTGTCCAATTTTAATAGCGTACTTGATAAATCTGAATGACTCATAAATTTGGGAATAAATTCAAAAACAGAAGCAAGGTAGACTTCGTCTTCCATTACATAGTCCATTGGGCAACCAAAACATTCTATTACATTGTTACTAAAAATATCATTTGGAATACCTTCAAATTCTTCCTCTTTAGAATTTTGTTCATCTTCATAATAATATTCTGAACCATAATAGTACATTCTATAATCAGTACCAAGTTTAGAAGTGGAAAGCAATTCTTGAGCTTTTGCACTGTCACCAGTCTGTAAAAAGTAAACACCTTTGGCATACTGTAAAAAATCGCTTACAGAAAAATCAGTATTGTAATACCAAAGTTTTGTATTTGGTTTTATAGCATTATTGATTAAAATTTGTTCAAAAGGACTCTTTTCTTTTGCTTCCAAAGCAATCAAGTCATCGAGTAAAGGCAGCGATGAGGTGCGGATCAATTTTTCTAAACTATTATGCAATAAAAAAGCCTTAGCCAATTGTCCATTTTTATAGTATAAATGCGCTGCTTGGTCAAGGATGATTGTCTTGATGGTTGATCCAACTTCGTAATCCCAGAATTCTGTAATTTTGTTTGTGGAATACAGTAAAGTATCTAAATAAGGCAACAAAAAAGCTTCTTCATTTTCTTCAATAATTTTCCAACCAAATACGGTAAATAAATTTTCTAAACTTTTCTTTCGGTCTATAAAATGGCCATCTTTAACTTTCGCCAACAACTCTTTTGCCAATGATAAATCATTAATTAAAAAGGCGAGATAAGCACTTGAAATTTGCCAAAATGCTTTATTTTCAATATCGGGTTTGTTAGATAAATTATATGCAAAATCAAAAAGCTCCAATGCTCTTTCAGACTTCTTGGTGTCTTTCATTGGAATGCCTTTATTTTTCTTCAATCCTAGCCATTTTGGTAACAATAGTTTTTCTATATCTTCCAATTCTTTTAAATAAAGAATGGCAACACGACTACTTCCCTCTTCTAAATTGTTTAATGAATGCATACCTTCGTAAGAATCGGAAAATCCCCTAAGGCTTTGCATAAAAAGGTAAGTCGATTTATCTTTTTCCTTAAAATAATATTTGCCCTCAGCTTCTTTAGAAGTGCAAAACCGATAACTGGAAAAAGCCGATTTGATTCGATCTTTGCTATTTTCAAAAACTTTTAAAAACAAGTAAGCAGCTTTTTCATAATCTTCTAAACTGTAATAACAACCAGCTACTTGGTCCAAACAATAGTAATACAGTTCATCTTTTTCATCAAGTACATCAACGAAATCGTAAAAAAAGTCAATGGCTTGCTGGTATTTCTTGCGATAATGCAGAATGCGAATTATTTGATAAGCATAACGTTTTTTCAATTGCTGATTTGTCTCAGCTTGGTATTGTTGATTGCCATAAACTAGAAGGTCTTCATAATGTTCAACAGATCGTTCTGTTTTGTTTAATTCACTGTATTTCCAAGAATAATGATCTCTGTATATAAATGCATTGCCACATTCTCTAGCAAACTCTAAGTACTGTTTTGCCCTTTCTTCTATTTCAGAATCACGGTTTTTCCAGCTATCATAAAATACAGATGTGGTATCATTATATACTACGGTGCTTAAATCGGATAAACTCCAATCAGGTAAAAGCTCTTGCCATAATTTAATGTTTGCCGAGTTTTTTCTTTTATGATAATCTTCAAAAGCATTTTCAATTTGTGTACTTCCTTTGAAGAAATGATAATAGTTCTCCGTCTCAATATTGGTGTGGTCAAATAAATGATAATAGAAATGTTCTTCTTCAAAATTCCAACCACAAGCACTGCAAATTGATGGGATAGATGAAAGAAGTACTATAAGTAAAAATTTATTCAATATGCTCATGTTAAAGTTATACTCTTAAAAACAAGATAGTAAATTTTTTACAATTTTTCAAGTAAATAATTCAAATCTATTTGTTCTAACGTTTTTTCGTCTAAATGATAGAAAAGAACGTTCTTTACATCCAAGCGACTAGCCTTAATTATTTTATAAGACTTGACAACTTCTTCCAATTCTATCTCCTCTAGTTTTATTTCAAAATTTTCATACAAATAAAATCCTCTGTACAAAGTATCCTTTTTTACTTGAAATACATTGTTGCTTTTTTGCTTGAAATGTGTTTTATTTTCAGTTAATATAGCTCTGTCTGTCCCCGTTAGAAGTTTGAGTTCGTCATCGTTATTTTTTAAAACCATTTGCGAAAATAAAGGCAATGCAATATCTAATTGCATTGGGTAATTTGTTTGTTCATTGACATATTGAGCAACGATCTTAGATTCTAAAATTGAGTTCTGCTCAAAGTTGTCCAAATCGCCCACATTGTAAACCATTAATACACCTTTTTCAACAGGAGGAATACCAGTTTTATTTTGATATTTCAACTGATGCAAACGAATGGTAACACTTAAATTAAAACGCTTTTTTAATAAGGCTAACAATTCAAAATAGCTTGTTTTTGTAGAGCCAGTCCAGTCGCAATCTATTTGAACTTCTTTTGGTTTTGTGTTGAAATGTTGTAAATGCATTTCCTCAATCAAATCGCCAATTTGTTTGCTGAGTTGATTTATGTTGGGATGCTCTTTGAGTACTTTGTTTACGATAAATATAACTGGAATGATTTCAAAATTTTTTATTTCATCGCTTACTGTTCTCAAAACAGATATGGGATAAATGCCAGAATCATTATTGTTTGATTCTTTTACTTTATCTACATCAAAATAGCGCAAGTATAACTTATTGGATTGTGTTTGTTCTAATGCTTGTAGTTCAATGTCAGAAATCGCAGCTTTGGATTTCCAATAATAAAAAGCAAAGGAAGGTTTAGTAGGTTCAGAACAAGCTAGAAACATTAGTGATAGAAAGACGAAAGCTAAGTATCTAGTGAGTTTATTCATAATGATTATTCAAAATCTATTTCATTAAAAACACTTTTTAAATTACAAACATCATTAAATGGAAGCATATATGACGACCTGACTGTATGAAAAAGCTAAGTGTCTAATTCTTTCTTTTAAATTCAAAATAATCATATTCTTTAGAATAGTAGAATTTTTCAGTCACATCCTCAAACCCAAATTTCTCCAGCAGAAATTTTGACGCTTCATTTGCTTTATCAGTATTCGCTATTATCGTATCTAGTTTATAAGCTCTAAAGACATGATCAATCAAACTTTTAACTGCTTCGGTTGTATAATATTTTCTTCTAAACTCAGCTCTTGTTGTAAATCCAATCATGCATTTTTTATGATTGTTTGCAAATGTTTCTAGACTTAACTCATATACATTTAACAAGCCAACATAATCTCCGCCATCTTTCAATTTAAATAACCAATCACAAGCACATCGTTTGGGTGAAAATCTATTATAATTTAATTGATAGTCCAAATATTCTTTTAGTGAATCTATATTTTTATATTCGGCTTGGACAAATTTGCTTTTATCATTTTTGAACATCTCATATATTTCATGATAATTAGAGTCAGACAAAATCTCATATTCTAATCTTTCCGTCTCTTTTATATTCTCAAACTCAAAATATGGAGTTGGATGTTGTTCTCTAAATAATTTAAAAAAATCTTCTCTTTCCTTTTTTGAATCACTTCTTTCCATGTTTTCAATTTATCATATTAAGAATATTTCTTATTCAAATCCAACTGTGAAATGTCTGTTACGATGTTATTTTTGACCATTTTTCGATAAAATTTGATCTAATCAATAAACCAAAGATAAAGGATATGAGTCAAATATCAACCATAAATCTCCTCTAAAGCTCCTTTTAAATTGGGAAAATCAAAGGTAAAGCCAGCATTTTTTATCTTTTGAGAGGAAACATTTGCACTCGTCAAAATGGCGGCTGACATTTCACCCAAAGCCAGTTTTAGCGCAAATTCAGGAACAGGAACAGGAATAAATGGGCGATTTAAAGCATCTGCCAATATTTTAATAAAATTTTTGTTGGAGACATTTTCTTCTGAAACCGCATTATAAGGACCAGAAAGAGCTTCATTTTTCAAACAAAAAAGAAACATTTTACACAAATCATCTATGTGAATCCAAGAATAAATCATTGATCCATCACCAAAATAATTGCCAATAGCCATTTTAACGGGTAAAGCCAATTTGGGCAAAGCCCCGCCCTCCGTCGTCAATACCAATCCAATCCGCAAGTTTACTGTTCTAATATCAAGTTCTTGAATTTGGTTAATCGCCTTTTCCCATTTAACACAAACTTGCGCTAAAAAATCGGTTCCTGCTGGATCATTTTCAGTCAAAAGCTTATTACCACCATCTCCATAAATACCCATACCCGAAGCCGAAATGACCGCCTTTACCTTGTTTTTGTTATTTTTTAGGTGGTTAAATATCAGATTCCCCGAATCTACTCGACTGTCTACAATTTCTTTTTTTCGGGCGGCTGTCCATCTTTTGTCTGCCACTCCTGCGCCTGCCAAATGAATGATGAAATCAGCTTTGTCAATGGCTTCTGGATCTATAAATTGTTGTTTTAGATCCCACTTATATATAGTAATTCCTTCTTTATTACCTGGGTTTCTGCTCAAATGACTGACAGAATAACCTACTTTTAGTAAAATTTCAGTCAACCTTTTTCCAACCATTCCAGATCCACCTGTTATCAATACATTTTCCATTCTAATACAGCGTTTTTAGGTTAAACAACATTCTCATCAGTAAGGTTTAGCTGCTCCGTCGCCAAGTTCATCCTCCACGCTTCCCTTGCTCTCTATTTTTTTTATTAAAATTAAAAAAATGTTATTCAAAAGCGTGATTTTTCAAAATTACTTGCACTATCTAACTGAAAGCAGGTTGAGGATTTGAAATCCATTCATTAATCAGCATTTTATTGAACAACAACAACATTAAAGGTCTTGTAAACTTGAATGAAATTTATAATAAATGAGTCTACTCCAGAAAGATAAAAAATCAAAAAAGTTTTTTTAGCGACCTTTCCATCTTTCTCAATCCGCTGATAATAAGGCATCAACGAATCTCGAAAAATGTAAATCTCATCTAAAAAATTCCATTTTGTGAAGATTATCTCTTTTTGGAGTAGACTCATAAATTATTGAAAACAAATAACAAAATATTAAATATTAGTGAATTAACACACACTCATTCGATTTGCAGGGCTTTTAAGTACCATTACTTAGGTACTTTTTTAAAATTTTAATGTATTTTACATCGTTTAATTTATGGTTCTTAGCTAAACTATTTTAAATCTAATGTTTCGGAAAAAGTATAAATCACTTGAAAATGCAGAATTGTTGAATCTCTATTTGACAAAGGGAGACGTGCTTGCATTTCAAAATTTATACCTGAGATTTGAGAAACGGTTGTGGGGCTTTTTTAGAAAAGGAGTCAATAGCGAAAATGATTGTAAAGACCTCATCCAAACGACCTATGAAAAGCTATTGACAAGTAAAGGAGTAAAGGAAAACAACATACAGGAATTTGAATTTTACCTTCTAGGAATTGCCAATAATACCTTAAAGCGATATTATAGCAATAAAAAGAAAAATACATATTCAGATTTGGAATTGGTTCAAAATCCCAATGTTTACAATGCAGAAGATATTTTTGACTTAGATAAATATCGTCAATCTGAATTAGAATTGGCTTGGTTAAAGGAGGCAATCAGCCAATTACCACCCAAACAAAAAATGGCTATACAACTACAATTAGAATGTAAAAGTTATTCTGTTATTGCAGAAGCTATGAATATGACTGAGACAGGGGTGGGCAGCTTGTTAAATCGAGCAAAAAACAGTTTGAAGAAAAAAAAGAGAAATGATCATGAGAGATAATGATAAAAATAGCTGTTTTGACTTAAAGGAACTTACTTTATTTGTCAAAAAGGAGTTAGGTGATACTGGTTATGATTATGATGAAATTTCTAATCACTTAAATATTTGTGAGGAATGTTCTGAAATCGTGGAGAATGTTAAAAGCTTTTATTTCATTGAGACAGAAGATATTCCCGATTTTTCATCCTCAGAAAAAAGCTTGACTCTTATTAGTTTCAAATACATTTTTAAAGAAAAATTTTCATTAATTAGAAGCAAAATTGGAGTGATGTTTGGTCATTTTTTTGGTTCTGGATACGGCATAGCTTCAGGAACGACTATTTCCAGAGGTTCAAATCCAGTGATGCGCTTCGGACCAACAATCGTTTTATCAGGAGTAGCACTACTTTTAGGTTTGTCAATATTATTTAACTTCACATCACAAGATATTATTAGTAATGATAATATATTGACACACAAAGAGCAAGTCAATACTCAGCAATTGGCATTTAATAATCCAGTACTCGATAACTATTATGAAGAATTTGTCTATAGTAATCCAATACTTCATAATTATTATAAGGGAATTAAAAATCAAATAAATCAATCAAAACATGAGCTTGGCAAAACGTATTTGCTTGCAGATCCGACAGATGATCTAGTGGGGCATTTTGTTGATGATCTTGCAGTTGATAATCTTGTAAATGTGCGAGATGACGGAATTTTGTATGCGGTGATTTAACTATTTTTAATAGAAATGTGTTCATTTCTTAGCAACAAAATACAGAATTTATACAATGTGATTTATTTTTTGTTAAATTCGTTAAATAAATTATTTAACCAACGAAAAATCTATGAATATCAAAGCATCTAGACTGTTTAATCTGATTTTAGTATCAATGATACTTCTGGCAACTGCTTGTGCCAGCGATAGCAGTTCTTCGTCTTCAAGTGCAGAAGGAAGTTCAAACTCAGGCAAAAAAGAATTTAAAGATGAGGTTGTGGTTCATCAATTGTCAGATCCAACGGGACTACATCCTACCAATACGTCTGATGCTGGAGCAACTAGAATTAAAAGGCATCTTTACCAAAGGTTATTAGAATATGGCAAAGATCTTGAGCTTGTACCACTTTTGGCTTCAGAGTTGCCAACGGTTGAAAAAACACCAGAAGGCGGTATGATAATGGAATACAAATTGCGTAAAGACGCGACTTGGGACGATGGTAAGCCTATAACTGCCGAAGATGTAGTATTTTCCTACAAATGTATCCTAAATCCTAAAGTAGATGCTGCAAACGTCCGTCCTTATTTTGAATTTATCACAGATATGAAAACCTATCCTGATGATCCTTATAGAGTAACAATGTATTCAGATGAATTGAATTTCTTATGGGATCATTTTACTGGTACCGATGTTGTCATTTTTCCAAAACACAAATATGATCCAACTGGCGAGACGGATAAATTTACCTATAAACAAATAGCTAGTGGAGATAAGAGTGTGGTCAATAGCCCAGAGAACATTAAGTTTGCTGAGCGATTTAATGACATTAAATATCAAAGAGAAGAATTCCATGGTTCTGGTCCTTATGAGTTCGTAGAATGGAAAACAGATCAAAATGTGGTTGTAAAAAGGAAAGAAAATTGGTGGGGAGATAAATACGATGGTACAAATATGTACCTGAGTAAAGGTCCAGCAGTTGTAAAGTTCCAAACAGTAAATGATAGAACTACGGCATTAACAGCGACCAAAGGTGGTGAATTAGATGTTATCGGACCTGTTAGAGCACGTGATTGGGCAGAGGACATTCCAAAGTCGCAAAAACTTACAGACAACTTTAACAAATTTATGCCACCATATTTATACTATAGCTTTATTGGTATGAATATTCGTGATCCAAAGCTGAGCGATAAAAGAGTGAGAAAAGCTTTAGCGCATCTTGTGGATGTTGATTTGATTAAAGAAACTTTGCTTTATGGTTTGGCAGAGAGAGTTGTTGGTCCTGTCCATCCAACCTCGTCAGATTATAATAGTGAATTGGTACCATATGCATATAGCATTGATGAAGCAAAAAAGCTTTTAACTGAAGCGGGTTGGGTAGATACTGATGGAAATGGTATTGTCGATAAGGTAATCAATGGTAAAAAAACAGATTTTAAAATTGAATTTAACTATAATCAAGGAAATGATACTCGTAAAAATGTTGGTCTAACAATGAAAGAATCAGCAAGGCAAGCAGGTGTTGAATTAGATGTTATTCCATTAGAATGGTCTGTTATGTCTGAAAGATTGCAATCAAACCAATTGAAAATGTGGTACGGTGCTTGGGTATTTGATCCACGTCCTCATGCTCCAAAGCAAATATGGCATACTTCATCTTATGGTGGAGGCTCTAACTATACTGGTTTTGGTAATGCTGAAACGGATAAGATGATTGAAGATATTTCTCAAGAATTAGATCCAGAAAAAAGAAAGAAATTGTATTATAAATGGCAAGAAATTCTTCACGATGAAGTGCCTTATATTTTCTTGTATACAGGTAATAATTTATTATTGGTTCACAATAGATTTGATAAAGAAAGTGTAAACTCCACTGCTAGAAACCCAGGTTACAATACCTTGAGTTTCCAACTGGCTCCTGGTTTTTCTACATCAGCAAACTAAGTTGGGCTATTAGCTTTGGCTGTTGGCTGTTGGCTGTTGGCTGTTGGCTATTGGCCAAAAGCTAAAGGCCAAAAGCCAAAGAAAAGCCAAAAAAAACGAGTTCAGGTTTGATTTAAAATCTCAAATGAACTCGTTTTTTTATACCATTTCTTCTACTTCAAACCTTGTTTTTTACTAAATAATTGTATATTAAGTCTCAATTTAGCACATATCCTTGAGTAAAAGCCAATTTATGGAACAAGCTTTGATAGTAAACATTATAGATTCGTTAAAAATGACCCTTTGATTAGTACTTAGACTATCACTTAATTGAGCATTTTTAAGTAATCTTTACGAAAGTTAATTCACTGAAACCTATTTACCTATGCTGAAATATATATTTAAACGGATACTGATATTTTTACCAACACTATTGACAATATCACTGGTTACATTTTTCATCAGTACCAATGCACCTGGTGACCCCGTAGAGCAAATGATGACCACCAATGATGGAGAAGGAGCTTCTTCAAAAAGAGCAAATGAGGAAGCATATAATCAGAAACGCCAAGAACTTGGATTAAATTTGCCTATTTTCTATTTTGCTTTCACTAATGCGGCATCCACAGATACACTTTATAGAATCCCCAAACCTGCTCATAGAAACACATTGAGTCGTTTGTTGAACGATTATGGAAATTGGGATCAAATTTCAGATTATTATTATAAGATTCGTGGATTAGAAGAAAAATTAGCTGATGTTAAAAAAGACGGTTACAATGCTACTGCCTTAATTCAATTAAGGGAAAGTGTTAATTTTTTATATAGAAATACCGATAAAGAAAAAGTTAAGTTTAACCTTGATGGCATACAAAAAACGATGGTTGAAATGGAAACGACCATTGCCACTGCGGATAGTGAAATGCCAGATTCTATTCAAACAGAACGACCTACCAATAGATTGGTAGCATTAAATGCACCTGTTCAAGATTTGATGAATAGTTATAGTGAAATGCAAAGCTCCGCAACTAAATGGAAAAATTTAGTTCCTGCTTTCAGCTGGTATGGAGTCGAAAATCAATACCACAATTGGTTTTTTGGGAATAAACCACTTTTCGGAAATGGTGATGGAACTTGGAATAGAAGAGGCTTTATAAGAGGTGATTTTGGGATTTCTTACAAAGATCAAAGACCTGTAAGTAGTGTTTTGATAGATGCAGTACGTTGGACATTTGGTTTAAGTCTAATCTCCATAATCATTACTTATTTACTTGCCATTCCATTGGGAATTTTTTCGGCTCGTAGTAAAGGGACAGCAATGGATCAAATCATAACAACCATCTTGTTTATATTATATGCTTTGCCTTCTTTTTGGGTGGCAACTTTATTTGTAATTTACTTATGTGGAGGAGATTATTTAAATTTATTTCCTGCTGTCTTTTCACCAGATTTTAGCGGTGGGTTTTTTAGTGATGTAAAAGAAATAGTATACTATATGGCACTGCCATTAATTTGTTGGACTTACAGCGGATTTGCTTATTTATCTCGCCAAATGCGTGGAGGTATGTTAAATGTTTTAGGGCAAGATTACATTCGTACTGCAAAATCTAAAGGTTTGTCAGATGGAAAAATCACCTGGAAACATGCCTTGAGAAATTCTCTACTACCAATTATTACTTTATTTGCAAGTGTATTCCCTGCAGCTATTGGCGGTAGTATCGTTTTAGAAATCATTTTTTCTATTCCTGGTATGGGCAAAGTTGGATACGAAGCAGTAGTAGGTCGTAATTATCCGATTGTATTTGCAGTAATGATGTTTTCTTCAATTTTGGTCTTGATAGGCTATCTTGTAGCAGATATTTTATATTCAGTCGTTGATCCACGTATCTCATTTAACGATAAATAAATTAACCAATGTAATGGTTAAAAAATAAATTCACGATTTCAACAAAGAGATTTTATGATACACAAACCAAAAATACGAATGCATAGCAGGGCTACGGAAAGGATTTTTGGTGTAGTGTATCATGAAATATCGCAGTTCAAATTGTGAAGTTATTCTTTGACTATTACACATAACTTCTAACGTATAAATATAGTTATTATGAGCCAGCGCGAACAAGTAAATGAAATGGATCAGAGTTATTGGTCATATGTAAAGCGTCAATTTAAAAAAAATAAGAGAGCAGTATTCTCACTAATTGTGATTGGAATACTAGCAGGAATAGCAATATTTGCCGATTTTATCGCCAATGAAAAACCAATCGTAGCCAAAATTAAAGGAGAAACTTATTTTCCTGTATTAAAGAATTATGCAGTTGGTTTGGGGATTTCTTCGTGGCCAAAAGAATTGCAAAATGTACGGTGGCAAGATCTAGAATATGATTTTGTAATTTTTCCTCCAATACCTTATCTTCCCAAAAATCAAGATTTAAGAAATGCCCAGTTTACTGGTCCGTTCGATGATCAACGGGTTAAGTCTAAACGATGGTGGCACTTTTTAGGTACAGATGAAATAGGCAGAGATGTGGCTTCAGGAATGATACACGCCACACGTATAGCCTTTTTAGTTGGGATTATATCTATGAGTATTTCAGCATTAATTGGAATAATATTGGGTTCTATCGCAGGTTATTTTGGTGATACTGGTATGCGAATGTCAAGGGGGCGATTCTGGCTTAATATTCTCTTTTTCTTTATTGCTATGTTTTATGCATTTACTTCAAGATCCTATAACATTTCAGATGCATTAGGGGTTTCAATTATAAGTTTTGTTGGACAATTATTGTTTAGCTTAGCAATATTTTTTGGAGTGATGCTTATAGGGAATATTTTGGCTTCCGTACTCAAAGTCATTCCATTTCTCAAAAAACGAGTCAATGTGCCGTTAGATTTGGCAATTTCAAGATTAATAGAAATCATTGTTTCCATTCCAAAACTGTTCTTAATCATTGCAATTGTAGCAGTTGCAAAGCCTTCTTTGATTTTAGTAATGGTGGTCATTGGTTTAACTTCTTGGACTGGTATTGCAAGGTTGATCCGTGCAGAGCTACTAAAGGTAAGAAACCTAGAATATGTCGAAGCAGCCCAAGCAATGGGTTTTAGTGATTTTAGGACAATGTTTAAACATGCTATACCCAATTCTCTTTCGCCAGTTTTAATTGCCATTGCTTTTGGTATTGCATCAGCAATTTTGACTGAAGCTTTTTTATCATTTATTGGTTTGGGAGTACCAGCAGAAGTGGTAACTTGGGGTTCTCTATTAAACCTTGCTCGTCAAGCTCCAACTGCTTGGTGGTTGGCAATCGTGCCTGGTTTTGCAATATTCCTTACGGTTACGATGTTTAATCTTGTAGGAGAAGGTTTAACGGATGCGTTAGATCCTCGTTTAAGAAAGTGATAAATTAATCAAATAATGTTTCTATTTGAAACTTGAAAATAAATATTCGTTGGGCAAATCCCTAAACGTATTGTACGTAGAGACGCGATTAATCGTGTCTCTACATATATATATAATTTTTATGCTATGTGCAGTTTGTTCTTGCATCGCTATAAATGCCCAAGACCTCAAAGTTTCTACGCCCCAAAAAATTCCATCTAAGGTATCGGAATATGAAATTTTAGGCAAAACCAATGAAGGCTTAATTGTTTGGAAATCAGGTTTGAGATACAACCTAATCGAAGCGTTTGACCCTTATTCTATGGACCTCAACTGGTCTCGTGAATTGACTTTGCCCAGACCCAAAGTGCGGGTTGTTGAAATAGTCGTTTTTCAAAATGAATTGTATGTCTTTTATGTAAATAAGGTAAAAACAATCAGTACGTTATACGCAGTTAAATTCAATAGTCAGCTAAGGAAAATTTCAGAGGAAAAAGAAATAGATGTTTATAAAAGGAGATTGGGAGTTGGTGGTTATAAATACAATATCAGATTTGATATAAAAAAAGCCAATTTGGTGTTGGTGAAATTAGAGAAAGTAACAGAAGAAGATGTACACACCATTCCAACGATAAAATGGATTGATAAAAAGCTGAATATAATAGGCGAAAGGTCTTCGGAAGTGGAAAACAACTGGAAGTTCCAAGATTGCTTCGTCGCAAGTAATGGGACCGTTTTCCTTGTCAAACAGAAAACGAAAAGAACTATTTTGACCAACAAACCGCTTTTTGAGGAAATTGTTATAGAATCTTACCATCTCGATGATATAAATACCAAACGTTTAGTATTCAGAAAAGAGAAGAAGTTGTTCAATGAATTCAATGTGCAATATGATGAACAGAATGATAAATTAGTATTGGCAGGTTTTTATAGTGGTGATAAACAATCAAATACAGTGGAGGGTTATTTTTATACCGTATGCGACCTTACAAAAACTGCTATATACGAGGAATCTTTTAGTGAATTTGATGAAGAATTTGTGAGCAAAGTGGCACGCAAAGGATTATTTGACAAAGATTCACAACTTCAATATTTTGAAGTGAGAAACTTAATCCTCCGTCGCGATGGGGGTGCTTTACTTGTAGGAGAATCTTACAGCAGGGTAGGAGCCAATAATTCAATGATGCAATTTTACGATATGCGATTTTCTAATCGTCGCAATGTTCAGACAGAGCATTATTTTGATGATGTTATTTTATTTTCAATTAATCCAGATGGAACATTACATTGGAATGAAATTTTGAAAAAAAGACAATTTTCTGAAGATGATGATGGCTATTTTTCTTCTGTAGGATTTATGAATTCAAGTAAATCGTTGAATCTATTATTTAATGAATCTATATCCCACAATAACAAATTATCTAGTTTTTTCATTGAACATGATGGAGAATACCAAATGAAGTCCATTTTCAACCCTGCGTCGTTTCAGTTAACACCAGCACCTAGATATGCCAAGCAAATTTCTGCCAATGAGTTAATTATACCAGCTGTGAGTTATAAAAATGAGTTTGTTTTGGTAAAAGTAACCTTTTAGTAGATAACTAGTAAATAACTAGACAAGCATTTATATCCTCAATGAACTTTATTAAAAATTTAGAGCAAAGACTAAAAGAACCATTGCCTGGTATGGCATCGCAAGCAAAAATGTTTCCTGGTAAAAGTAGAGTTTTACCCAATTCAGAAACCTTGAAGGCAGCTAGAAAAGCGGCAGTTTGCATTATGCTTTTTCAAAAAGAAGACAAATGGTCAACCACTTTGATTAAGAGGGTTGTGTACAAAGGCGTACACAGCGGTCAGATGGCGTTTCCTGGAGGCAAAAAAGAACAAAACGAGGATTATATCGAAACAGCAATTCGAGAAACAGAGGAGGAAGTGGGCGTGTTTATAAAGAAGGAGCAGGTATTAGGTAAATTGTCCCCTGTTTATATCCCACCGAGTAATATGTATGTAGAACCAATTATAGCATTTTACCCAAAAAGTCCAATTTACATTAAACAAGAATCAGAAGTGGATTCAATAGTAGAAGTTTCGCTTGATTTGTTGATGAATGAAGACATTCGAAAATCCAAACCAATAACTCAAAACAATGGTACTAAAATAGTCATACCACATTTTGATGTGAATGGACACATTGTTTGGGGGGCAACGGCAGTAATGATAAATGAATTGGTAGATGTTTTACAGGAAATTACAGACTTGGAGTAATAAAGCCTCCAGAACCAATGGCATTCTTCTTTTTCATTAGAATAGAACCATTTATGATGGCTCCAGCTTCAATAATCAGTGAATCTACTTCTACATCTCCTTGAAAATTAGCGGTTGCATTTAGTTTTAATACTTTTGAGCTTATTTTTTTCAATTCAAGTATTCCAGAAACCTCTGTATAGTCAGTATCAAGAACTCCATCGACCTTACCATTTTCTCCGATGATAAGTCTTCCAGATGTTTTTACATCTCCAACGACCAGACCGTCTACTCTGAGATCACCGTTTGAATGAATTTTACCTTTGACAGTTGTTCCTGACGCTATGTGACAATTGCTTTCAGCCATTTTTTAGTTTTTACTTAAAATATTCCCAGTTGTAGCATTTGCTACTGCTAATGGTCCTACAATTTTAAAGATAGAGAATTGTCAACAAAGAATCAATAGTAAGAAATAATACTTTTAAATATTATTATTAAGCAATTGATAATGAGTGAAATAAATAAGTTGTTTTTTTTTCAATAAAAACTTCGAACAACTTATTCATTTCAGTACACAACTTAGGCTTATGCTTCTAATTCCTGAATGATCTCTACTTCTTCACGAGCGATTTTAGAAAGCGGGATTACTACCTTATTCCCATTGTCTTTTTTGATGGTAATAGAAGTATTGGTTTTGGAAATGATAATACCTTCGTAGTTAGAGAATTTTATTTTTTGACCAGCTGAAAATTTGTCTTTGATGTAATAAGAACCTAACATATTGCTCATTAAATCACGAGAGCTTAAACCATAACCCAGAGCACCAGCCAGTAGCACAGCTCCCAATATCAATTGAATGTTTTCATTTAATATTCTAGTATCAATACCAGCTTGATTTAAAGCGACAATGATAAACATTACCACTAAAAAGTAAAAAACAATGACCCCTATTATTCTACCAATTCCAATATTCATAGCCAAAGCCGTATTGGTAATGAACTCTTTGATAACATTAGCGATAAATACGCCAACTAAAAATATGACAATTGCACTTAAAACTTTTGGAAGATACCCAATGAGGTCCACCATTGTTTGTGATAAAGCATCAATTTGTAGGATACTGGTTGCAGCAATAATAAAGACAAAAAAGATTACCCAGTAAACCAGCTTAGCTAAAACTTCACTGATAAGAAAGTCTAATGAAGCGAACATGTCTATATCCTTAAGTTTGTCACCAAATTTGTCAATATTGATGCTCTTGAGAACTTTTAAGATTACTTTTTGAACAACTTTAGAAACAACTGCTCCAATGATTAAAATAAGAGCTGCACCAAGGAATCTAACGAAACCCGAAGCAGCGTCTGATCCTAATTCAGTAAATATGTTAGTAAATGTTGGATTCAATGTATTAGGTTTTAGTGAAAGGAATGTGGAATATAGTTAAAATATATCGAACTCTAAAATAGATTTTCAGTATTCCGAAGAATTGCAATATAAAAAAGCCTGAAAATTATTAGCATAAACTAATATTTTTCAGGACATTTTGATTGTTGTTAACTGAATCTTCATTTTTGCCTACATTGTAATTAATATATAAATATATAATTGTGTCAAAACAGGCGTAAGTATTCTATCAAGAACTTTATCTTTATAATGGAAGGATTAGCGCAAAAGCTGACTAGCATTAAAAATCAGTCTGCTCCTTTGTTGAAAAGAAGCCAATTATGCCTTGAAAAAAAGATTTAATCAAGTCATAAATTTCTTCTAACCACGAAAACGCTGAGTGCATCAAGTAGTATTCAGCGAATATCTTTGATAAACCAGTTTTCTGGTTAGGGTGGTCAGGATATATTGAATAGTAATCCATAAAAAAATATTTATTTAAAGAATGAGTGTTGCTATAACTAAATTTTGGTTTATTTGTAGTTTTCTCTATAGTTCTTTACGTATAACTTTTTTATTTTGCCTTTGGCTCTATTTATTCGCATCTTTACGGCACTTTCAGAGATTTCGAATATTCCCTGAATGTCCTTGATACTCATATTATCTTGATATTTCATAAGCAAGATCATTTTATCATGATCTGTCACCATCTCCATCAATTCCATCAATCGCTCAACTTTCATTTCACGCAGGCTCTCAAATTCTTCTGCATCCTCCTCTTCTAAGTCAGAGGTCTCATTAGAATAATTATTGGCTTTTATTCTTTCCTTTTGCCTTTTCCTCAAATAATCAATACAATAGTTGTAAGTAATTGAATATACCCAAGTTGAGAATTTTGATTTTCCTTTAAATGATCTAATATTTAACAAAATTTTCATGAAAACATCATGAGTTAAATCTTGAGCCAGATTAGACTCTTTTACAAATGAAATAGCTCTTCTGTATATTTTATTAGAAAATCTTCCATAGAGAATACTGATGTATTTTTCATCATTAGTTTCTCTTATAAGGTCTACAATTTCCTCGTCTGTGAGACTCTTTAAGTCTGTATTTGTTTTTGCGATTGATCCCAATTTACCTGGATTAGGTAGTGTTTATAAAATTTTAATTCAGCCCAGCAAAATAGCTGCTATTACATAATAACAGACGCTGAGTTTTGCCCAAGGTAACTCAATTATTATGTTTAAACAAAAAAAACAATCATAAAAATTGCCACATTCAATATTTTTATGATTTGTAATTCATTTACTAACAATTAAATTTATTTAAAATAAGCTTTTACTTAGAATAATAAAATATTTGAAGACCTGAATTTAACCTCTGCTGATATTATCAATCTGAGTATCTTTTTAGGCTCATGAAAGGATTTAGTGGAAACGTTGTTGGTCTTTGGCTATTTATTGGGTGGCTATTGGCTGTTGGCCATTGGCTGTTGGCTGTTGGCTATTGGTCAAAAGCCAAGTGCCAAAAGCTAAAAGCTTTTCCACTAAATTCCTCCATGAGTATCTTTCTATACTGAAATTTGACTTTGAAGTTTTGTTGTATAAGAGATTTCTATATTTTTTTAGAAGAATCAGAAGCGTGGAGGGTCGTTCTCTATATTATTGAGCAATTCCTAAGTTTTATCTTAGATGAAATACAAAATTTCTTTAATACTCCAAAAAAATGATATTTTTGTGTGCTTATAGAAACACAGCCAAACACAAAATGTTTTTTTGACATAAACAACAACACCACTAAATAAAGTAATGTTGGGAATTTGAAATTTCTAACGGAATCAATTTATTTCAAGATAAGTATCATTGAAATAACAAAATCGACATTTTAGCAAAAATATTGAAGCAGAAATGATGAGTTTATTATTTTATTGTTACTAAGTAAAAACAACTCTTTGGAAAAGATATTTGTAACAGGAGCATCAGGTTTGTTAGGGAGCAATCTAATTCGGGTGTTATTAGAAAGGCATTACAATGTGAAGGTGCTTGTAAGATCAAAAGAAAAGGCAACAACAATAAATGAGCTTTCTATAGAATTTGTTGAAGGCGATATAAGAGACAAGGATTTATTGGTTGGTGCTACTGTAGGTTGTGATTATATTGTAAATGTGGCTGCGCTAACTTCTTGGTGGCCAAGCAAATCGCAAGATTATTTCGATGTTAACTTTGAAGGTACAAAGAACATCGTAGAAGCAGCTTTGGTGAACAATGCAAAAAAGTTTATTCAAGTAAGCACAGCAAGCTGTTTTAATTTTGGGTCTAAGAAAAAACCAGGGCAAGAGAGTGATTTTTTGGGCAATTCCAAACATAGCCTTGATTACATCAATTCAAAAAAAGCAGCGCAAGACTTTGTGTTAGGGAAGGTTAGGCAAAGCAGTTTGCCTGGCATCGTTGTAAATCCCACATTTATGATAGGTGCTTATGATAAAAAGCCTACTTCGGGTAGCATCATCATTGCTCTATCAAAAGGCGTCATGCCTGGAATTACAGGTGGTGGAAAAAACTGGGTGTACGCAAAGGATGTTGCCGTTGGAATATGCAATGCCTTGGAAGTTGGAAGGATAGGAGAGTGTTATATTTTGGGCAATGAAAATTTGTCTTATGCTCAAGCCATTCCTAGAATTGCAAAATCGCTCAATAAAAAGGTGCCTAAAAGAAACTTGCCAAACCTATTTATCAAGCTTTATGGATTGTATGGTTCTGCTTACAGTAGCATTTTTGAGAAAAAGCCTAAAATGAATTATGCAATGGCTAAAGTTGCCTGTGACGGTCATTATTATTCAGCTGAAAAAGCCAGAGTGGAATTGGGTTTGCCTCAAACATCATTGGAATACGCTTCATTAGATGCTTATAAGTGGTTTCACGAAAATGGGTACTTAGAGTAGCTCTATTCCCACTTCATCTGCTGGCTATGAAATATCGAATAAATATCAGTTGACACAGCTAAAATAGAGTGGGTAACGATGGCAAACCATAAATTGCCTGTTAATAAGGTGACATAGCACAAAAGAAAACCATACGGAAAACATCCAATGGTTTCTGTAAATCCTTTGGGAATGTGTGCCAATGCATAAAATGCGATGTTGATAACGACCGCTGGCCAAAATCCGAGATACTCATTACATGTATAAAGTAAAATTCCTCTAAATAAAAATTCATAGGAGATAAGATAGGTTAACCAAGAAAATACATTGAGAAATAAAACCTTGTTCGTCCAATGATTGATTCTCATTGGTGGGTACATACTTAAATTTTTTGGATGTTTGGCTGCAAAAAAATTAGCGACCGCCATAAACAATCCGATTCCCAAAGTCCATTTTAACGTCAAGCCAATATTGTTAAAATTTAACCCCAAATCATAAAAAGAAAAAGGCAAGTACATCCAAGCGATTATTGCGGGAATGATTCCCAGTATCAAAGCACCACAGAGTCTTTTAAAAACGATCCAATTGACCCAAGCATTAGGAGTTTTAAAAGATTTGAAGAACCAATCTTTCTTTTTATCATCCTGCGAGATGAACCAATAGAGAATAAATCCTACCGAGGGTAAAAGAAGGCTAATGATTAGGTGAAAATCATTGGGGTTAAGGGAATTAATTTCATTCATAATTTATAGAAAACGCAAAAGTAAGAAATTAGAAGGTATTTTCTTATTTATTTAGAACAGCGAATATCATGGGATGATGTAGCTTTTGGCTTTTAGCTTTTCGCCAACAGCCAAAAGCTAATAATAGCTAACAGCCAACAAAATTTTGAGACAAAACAAACTGTTTTGAGTCTGAAAAATTAGGTTGTATAGAATCTTAAAGCAAACTTTAGGTTAACTTTTATCGTTTTGAGATTGAGCGTTGCAAAATATCCAAATTAAAAAATAAATTAAAAGAGATGAGAATTTTAAAGACCTTCGTTTTACTGTTAACATTGTTTGTATTTGTGCAAGAGACCAGTAATGCACAAAGAACCAGAACAGGAACTAGTAATAATAGAGGACAAGCCCAAGAATTAACAGGAAAAAAACAATTTGATTGGGGAAGGGTTTTTATTGGAGGAAATTTTGGTGGTTCAGGTTTTAACTTTTCAAATGGAGGAAATTCTATTATAAATATTCAATTGTCTCCAATTGTTGGTTATAGAATTACTGACAAATTTTCTGCTGGAGTAGGACCAATGTTTAGTTATTTTAAGGTTGGAGGTTTTGATGGAAACGCAATTTGGGGAACAAGAGCCTTAGCGAGATATGATGTTTTTCGCAATTTTTTTGCATCTGCTGAAATTTCTAATATTTGGTTTAAATGTACTTATATAAACAACACTACATTCGAAACAATCAAGGTAAGGGAATCAATAAGAAGTTTTCCTATTGGTGGTGGGTTTAGACAAAGATTGGGTGGGCGATCCAATTTTGTAGCAGAACTAATGTATGATGTATTGTATAAAGCAGATGGAGGAACAGCCTCTAATGAATGTTTTTACGATCCAGGAACACCATTTATTTATAGATTTGGTTTTAATATGGGGTTTTAGAGGAATTATGAGTTATGAATTATGGGTTATGAATTGTAGAAAACCACAATGTATATAACACGTAGAGACGTTGCATGCAACGTCTAACCAACCGACTAAACCGTGCCGAAGGACACGTAGAGACGTTGCATGCAACGTCTAACCAACCGACCATTTGATTTAAAATTTATTTTTTAACCATTGGTAAATACCTTAACTTTGTTTTGAATAGTGAATATTTTCAATATTTCAAAAGAACACCAATCTATGATTTACGTAACAGACAAGGCAAAAAATAGAATTGTATCTATCCGAAATGCTGAAAAAAAATCTTCAGAAAGCTTTTTAAGGGTTTCAGTTGTTAGTGGAGGCTGCTCAGGTCTTTCCTACAAGATAGATTTTGACGATGAGCAAAAAGAAAACGATCAAGTTTTTGAGCACAATGGCGAGAAAGTCGTTACTGATCTCAAAAGCATGCTCTATCTTTTTGATACTACGCTTGATTTCTCCGAAGGACTTAATGGAAAAGGCTTCTTTTTTGAAAATCCTAACGCTTCACGTACTTGCAGTTGTGGCGAGAGTTTTTCGGTTTAAAATTAATGCTAGACTGCTTGAATGCGAGAATGCGAGAATATTTCAGGATGTTTTTGCCATAATTTTTTAATGCTAGACTGCTTGAATGCGAGAATATTTCAGGATGTTTTTGCCATAATTTTTTAATGCTAGACTGCTTGAATGCGAGAATACTTCGGGGGCAAATAGCATAGGCTTTGTGTCCTGTTGTGTAAAAAGCACCAGCAATCATTCTCGCATTCATGAATTCTCGCATTAAAGCTAGACAATCGTACTAATGACTTTTCTATTTTTAACAAAAAATTCTACACCCGAATAGACTGAAATGAAGACTGCCCAAAGGAGCAAGCACCAAATGGTGTTTTTGATGAAAGTCTCTCCAAATTGCTCATTGAGTGGACTGATGTAGATGAGTATTGCGTAGATAATAATGAGCACCACCGATTGAGAGACGGTCTTAATCTTGCCTGAACGGCTTGCTGAAATCACCACCTTTTTGGGCAGTAGTAACAAACGAATGACCGTGAGAGTGATTTCTCTACTGACGATGATTGTCGTGAATAGAATGGGAATAATTCCATTGTAAGTAAACACAATGAAAACGCCCATTATCAAGATTTTATCAGCGATAGGGTCAATTATTTTTCCAAAATTGGTCTCAATTTTCCATAGTCTTGCAAGGTAGCCATCTACAATATCAGAAAGAGAGGCAAATACAAACAGAAATAGAGATATTGATAAAGGGGTAGGTTGTAGTTGATAAGCATAGTATCCACACAAAATTGCAATTGGTATCCTGAGAACTGTAATAATATTTGGAATGTATTTTTTCATTTAGAATGCAAAGGTAACATTGAAAATTTAAAGATTAACCATTAACTATGAGAGAAAAAAGAATTGGTCGGCAGTAGAATGTTAAGAGAACGACTTAATATAAGATAAGTCTAGTTTGAGCGTAGAAATTTCAATGTAAAAACGAAATTCCAAACCATTGTAAATGGAATTACCAGAAAAGGATAGACCCATTTGGGAAAATTTAGAGTGTATTCACAAATGTTTAACAAAACCACACCTAATAGCATTGATGAAAAATATACCAAATAATAAATGCTCCCATTTCTAATACTCTTTTTTGATTGAAAAGTAAAATGGCTATTTAAAACGAAAGATAGCAGAATAGAAACAAAATAGACTACAACATATGTCGAAATTAAGGGGGTGTCAAAGTATTTTAGAAACACAAAGTTACTACCCAAACTAAAAAGTGTGCATATCACACCTATAGTAGCAAATTTAGAAAATAGCGTGACAAGCATTTTTAACCAAGGTACATTCATATATTATTCAATAAAATTTTAGATTTGCATTTAGGTTCTCACTAAGATAGTAATATTTTCAATATATTAGAGCATGTAGGGAAACGCAGATGTCATCTATTTTCAATATCCCCTTTTTTACAAAGCCAAATTTTTAAACTATCTTCTTTAAATCCTTTACTAGTATTAACCAATTCACAATCATAATTGTCTTTAAAATAATTGACAACTCCTAAATAATGTTTTCGTCTTTTAGCCAGCAAAGGATCTTTTGTAATTCCCTTTTCCATCGCCATACTTTCTATTTCCATCGTATAAGAAATCGGAAAAATAAAATCTGTTTCAACCACATAAGCCTCCTGAATATCACGTTCTGGAATGTCTTTAATATTGTTAAATATCAAATGAAATTTCCTGTCTTTTGCTGCAAACCAAACATCCGCAATTCCAACAACTGGGATTTTATCATCCTTAATGGTGTTTTCAATTTCTGTAATTATATTTTCAAAATCATAAGTTCTATGCATAGAATAAATAACGCCATAGTGAACAAAGAAGATAGCGAATAATAAGAGTGTAACTTGCTTAATTGCATTCATTTTTTCCGCCGTATACAAGATCAGTAAATGAATAGACGGAAAGATAAACAGCATATAAACCCTATTTGGACGAGACAAAATAAAGGTCGAAGCAAGAAGAACTAATAAGAATATCCAAACAAATTCATTCTCTTTAAAAATCTTATTTTTCAGGTAGAGCACTATTGTAGAAACAATCAAAACAAACTCCCAGACGTGAAGATACCATTCCGTTTGAATGAAATAAGTTATCAAGTAACTCGGTAACTCCTTGGCATTTTTATGACTGGCGAGCAAATCAAAAAATCGCTCAACAGAAAACACATCCTGATGTAAATATAAATAATAGCAAACACCAATTGCCACCCCTACAAAAAATCGCAAAACATTTAGCAACAACTTTTTAATATCTGAAAAGAAATACTTCCATTCATACAAAACAAAAGCTAAAATATAGAAGCCACCAATACTACCCATAATGTGCGTTTCAACACCAAGCACCAACACCAATCCAGCAAAAAAGTACCTCCGTTTTATAAACAACAAAAAAGCGAGCGATGCACAAAAAAATGCGAGCGGATCGGTTCGAGTAAGGTGCCCAGCTCCAAAATAGGCAGGAAAAAGTGGCAAACTCAACATAAAGACCCAAGCCAAATTGGAAGAAAATTTCAATGTTCGCAAGATAAAAAACCAAACGACTCCACTGATAAGAATGAATGTCGAACAGAGAATGTGTGCATTTGTCCGAGTCCAACCAAATAGATCCAAGAACCACCCATAAATGTAATTGTAACTCAAGCCAAAAAGCTGAACCCTATCAGTCGTTTCAACAGCTCTAAATATAGTATCCACGTTTTCACCCGTACGAGAAAAGTGAAAGACCCTCGTTAATGTCCAAACATCATCCCCATTATACAACACATATTTACAAAGCAGCAAGTAATAAGTTATGAATGCGAAAGCCATCGCTCCAATTATAAATACAACACTGCGCTTTTGGCTCCAATTGAATAAACTTGACATGTGCAAATTTACGAAAAAATAAAATGTGTTGTCAAAAAAGAGTGTTGTTTTTTTGATTCCTATTGTTAGAAAAAAAGGTTGGTAATACGTATGAAATTGAGTCTAGAAAAGAAGGTTTAGTACATACTCATTTTAGTGGAATGAATTCTGAGACAGTTATTTGGGATCAACTTACTGAAGCGTTAAGATCTGTAAAAAAAGTCTACTCCAAAAAGTTAAAATTTGCAAATCTAATCACCTAAATTATATATCACTGAAAATTGCTTTTGTTTACCGATGTTTATGAAAACCAGCTTCAACATATTTTTCCAAATCCCCCAGTTTATTTTTATAAAAACTAAACACCCGATTTCGACCGCGTTCATTTTCTCCACTAATTTTTTCAGACAGCTTTAAAATATTTTGCAGGTATCCTTTCAGACGTTCTGTCATCTGAACATCTTCCGTTATCATTATATCACCCATGTTCAAAATTGTAAGCAATTTAGAACCTGCCTCCGAGTTAAATAAAATAATATTGTCTAGTTGTGACTCATCGTAATAATACATAGTAAAAGGTGCCTTCTCCTTTTCTTGATTGTCCATATCTAGTTTTAGGCCTTTGGCTGCTTGCAAATCTAAATGTTCAATTATCCTTCGAACATCATGGCAGATATTCAAGGCATCCTCTTTAGAGGAAAAAAAACCACAGTCAACAGCATATTTAATCCTCATTAACATATTATCAAAAGAATTAGGACCAAAAATTTCGACAGAAGGCATATTCAGGTATTTGTAAAAAATTTCCAAGCCTAAAGATCGGATGTGGTCAATTACTCCTATTTTTTGTTGCAAATGTTTTACAGAAAACTTGTCTTGCTCAAATCCCATACCATTTACCACTTTATTAAAATAAACAGCATTAAAGTACATCAGTGACCGAATACCATAATAGTACATTCCAACTTTTTTGATAGAGGCTATTGCTTCCACATTTTCCAAAGAATCAAAAGATTTATTTAGAATATCAAAATAGTCAGTATTGTGTAAAACCAATGGATAAAACTTCATCCCAATTGAATGTGATTTTGGCTGAACTATTTCATTCAAGGAAATATTAAACTTATTTGCAAGTATAGCAATTTCATCAAAATGGAAAGCTGTTTCACCACGAAGCCTTCGATAAGCTCCGTCTTTTGTGAGAGACAGTTCATCTTGTAAAAACTCCGATATAATCTGTTTAGAGCCAGCATTGGCTACCAATTTTTCTCTAAATAGGTCTAAATACATAATTTACTTTGTTCTGTTAGAAATTAGAGCATGTTTGGATTGGACAATTGGCTCTCAATAGATTTTAAGATAAACCTTATAAGTTTTTATTAAATTATAGTTATTTGATTATCAATAAAAAGACTGTTAGTAATCTATCTAAACATAGTATTCTAAATTTATAGTATTACTTTTTGCAACTTGACCCTAGTAAAATAGCATAATTTGGTTTGATTATATAATTCTAATAGGATAAACTTGTATAAAACAAATAAATAATTATGAAAAGCTATCCAATGATTTTTATTTTGCTGGGTATTTATTCCAGTAACTGCCTTTTCGCACAATATTGCGATCATTCTTCCTATTTTATGGAATCTAATAGTAATGTGTCTCCTAATAAAACTTATCGCTACTTGGACCAAGTTCCAGATGAAAAAGGTGTTCTAAATAATTATAGAATTAACGTTAGGAAACCAATAGATGCATTAAATTCGACCGTTCCCTTGCGTCCACACATAATGGGCGTTCATGGATTTATGATCGGATTTGAAAAAATTCTGGCTTATAGTTATGGAAAACGACTAGGTAAACAATTTACTCAATATGGTTATGGTACTTCTTCCATTGAATTTCGTTCTCAAGTTAAAGGTTTTGCTTTTGATTTATGTAAGGAGGAAATAATGGAAGAAGGGGCAAAAACTTTTTACAGATCCATATCAGATACACGAAGTGCAATCAATTACTTATACGATCATGCAGAAGAATTGGGTATAGATACGACCAATTTCTTTGTCTATGGCAATAGTTTAGGAGGCACATCTGTAATGCATGCAGTATTAGTAGAAGACGAACAGGAATGGTTAGAAGAATTTCCACAGTTTGCCGATATTATACTCAAAGATCCCAACCTAAAACCATGGCCACCAAGACGAGAAGTCAAAGGAATTGTTTCAGTAGCTGGTGCTTTGTTTAGTTTATCTTTTCTAAAAGAAGAGCCTGCCATTCCAATGTTACTCGGACACGGAGTTTGCGATGAATTATCCCCCTTCAATGTTGGTCCAGCCTTTGATTGTGATTTAAGTCCGAATATATATGGCAGTTACGCCATTGCAGAAAAAGCCACACAATTGGGAATACCATATAGCTTACACAGCATCCAAAACTTAGGGCATAGTTGGTCTGAGAGCATTGTTGATGGAGCCTATCCACTAATCCGAGACTGGCTAAAAAATCAAATTTTATGTGGAATCCCTCAACAGGAATGTTTTGAATACATTAACACTGATACAAATAATCAATATTATAAAGATTGTCCTCATGTTGATGTCTGTCTTAGTGCTACTAGTACAGGAAAACTACCTGTTTCTGTAGAGACAATAAAGGTTATTGCTGCTCCAAATCCTGGAACCAATCACATTCAATTACAGGGAAATTTTGAACAATTAAATTTAGAAATATACACAGCTCAAGGCCAAAAAGTACTTAGTCAAAATGGAATAGTAGGAGAGACAAGAATCAAAACAGCAGAATTACCAGCTGGACTTTATTATTTAAGAATTTATGCAAAAGGCACCTATAATTACGAAGTGATTCGTTGGGTTAAGCAATGATTTTTTAGGACGGCGAGTATCCTCTTCGATTAAGGAGTCTCCCCGCTGTCCGTTGCAATGCATTGCATTCATTGGAACTGGTTCTGGTTGTTTGGAGGAGACGCGATGAATCGTGCCTTTACGGATTGCTTTGTTGTGAGGTTTGTGCCAAACTTCTGTTCCAATAAATGCAATGCATTTCCACTCGCATCGGGCGTATTTTCGCGAGTTTGGGTGCGTTGTCGGTGGGTTCGGCCTCCGCGCTTCCCTTGCTTCTATTAATGCATAAATGCAAGAATTTCTGAATGCAATAATGTGTTGTAATATTTGTAGAAAACGATCATTCAACATGATGATTCAGGGTGAATTGAGTGTTGGGAATGGCTCTATATATTTGTTCTAAGATTTCAACCTTTATGAAATGAAAAGTCTCCTATAGATATTCTGTTGCATTTTACCCAATTGTCTGCAAGATACACCATTTTTTGGTATTAATTGCAGACAATTGGTGTTTTTTTGATGCACCCAAAACTCTACCTAGATACTCGCCGTCCAAAAAATAACAAATTTTGAGAATTGGATCATATTTATTGTACCCAATTTGGGAACATTTTGTATATTCACATTGTTATGAGGATTATATCTGTAAAAACTTTAAAAAATTATTGGGAATCACATTTTGATAGTTTTGAGCCATTAAAAGCTTGGTATCAAGAAGTTGGAAAGAGTGAATGGAGCAATCCAAATGAGTTGAAGGAAAAATATGGGAATGCATCAATAATAAGTTCAAAACGAGTAGTTTTTAATATTAAAGGTAATGAAGTTATTTAGAATTAATAAATTAAAATATATGAGCGTCTTTTCAGTCCATATTTCAGCTATTTTTGAAGCAATAGCTAAGGCTATTCCTTCAAAAATGAGCTTTATCTGGACTAAAAATACATCTCATATATAAATAATTTCTCAATTCTGAACAACTTCAATGATTACAGGTTGATAGTAGATATAGAGTACAACTTAAAGATAGTTTTTATAGTTTGGATAGGAACACATAAGGAATATGATTTGATAAATGCTAAAACAATAAGATATGTTAAAGCCGATTAAAAACAAAACGCAATACGATTCCTACTTGGAAAAAGCTTATGAACTAATGCAGTTAGACTTAGTTCCAAATTCAAAGCAAGCAGATGAGTTAGAGTTGTTGAGTATTTTGATTGAGCAGTATGAGAAGGCAAATTATTCAATTGAACCACCTAATCCTATAGAAGCAATACTTTTTAGATTGGATCAAATGAATATGAAAAAATCCGAATTAAAGAATATTCTTGGCACTCGGGCGCGAGTTAGTGAAATATTTTCAGGGAAACGTAAATTAAGTCTTGCAATGATAAGAACTCTAAATAAAGAGTTGCAAATTCCAGCAGAAGTATTGATTCAGGAATATGAAGTGAAAAATGCAATTTAATAATTACTCATTTTGACTAGCCTACGCTTTATTTTAGATTATACGAAATTAAACAAATAATGTCGCACAAATTCAGTTTTAAAGCTTCAATATCATCGTTAAAAATACTCACCGTAGCTTTGGCTATGCTTGCGTTTTTCGCCTTGATATTGAAACTTTAATTTCTGAATTTTATACGACATTATTTATTCAAATTCGTATTAGAATACAATTCATTAGACATGCGAAATATGAATTATTTATGAATTATTCTCCAATTACCATAAATTGTAGTCAACAACAAGCCATAAATGACAATAATTGATCGAATATATCCACACTCAAATTTCTACCTACTACTATTTGTACTAGGAATATTCACCTCCTGCAACGGACAAAATAAACCAAACCCATCAAAACAAAACATTAAAAACACCCAAGAACCTAACCCTCCAACCAGCTCAGGAATTATGACGGATTTTGCTTTGCAAATTGGGGAGTATGTGGTGAAAATATTTGAGGACAAAAAAGGGAATCTTTGGTTTGGAACGATGGCAAAAGGTGTGGCTCGTTATGATGGTGAATCGCTTACTTATTTTTCTATGGAAGATGGATTGTGTGGCAATACTGTTACATGTATTATTGAAGACAAGGAAGGGAATATTTGGTTGGGTACTCATTCTGGGCTTGCTAAATTTGATGGTAAAATGTTTACAAATTTCACCGAAAAAGAGGGTTTGTGTGATGATCGTGTTTCGAATATTCTGATTGATAGGAAGGATAACTTTTGGGTGGGTACTTGGGGAGGTGTTTGTCTATTTGATGGTACGGGTTTCTCTAAATTTACGCTTCCAACTCCCGATGTTGAGATTCCAACGTATCAAGAAACTGCGAATTGGGTTACTGAAATAATAGAAGATCAGCAAGGTGATATTTGGTTTGGTCGAAGTGGTTATGGGGCTTGTAAATATGATGGTGTTTCCTTCACACATTTTACTAAAAAAGAGGGGCTTGCTTCTAATTGCGTTCAGGCGATTCAAGAGGATAGGGAAGGGAATATTTGGTTTGGTTCTAGGGTTGCAGAAAAAGATCATTATGATGTGAATAAGGGAATGGGAGAAGGTGGACTTAATAAATATGATGGCAATGCATTTATTGATTTTCCAGAATTGGAGGGGCTTAGTAAAAATGATATTTATAACATCTATGAAGATAAAAAAGGGAATCTTTGGATTGGGGCAAATGGTGTTGGTTTGTATCGTTATGATGGAGGTGATTTTACTTTGTATAATGAAACAGACAGACTTGACTTGATCAAAAATTTTGGCATTCAAGGTGTTTTGGAAGATAAAAATGGAACGCTTTGGATTGGATGCTCGGGAGGTCTTTTTCGTTTAAAAGATTCGTCGCTAGTTAATGTTACGGTTAATGGACCTTTTTAGGAATGCGAGAATGCCTGAATGCGAGAATGCGAGAATATAAGAATGCCTGAATGCCTGAATGCAAGAATATATAAGAATGCCTGAATGCGAGAATGCCTGAATGCGAGAATGCGAGAATATAAGAATGCCTGAATGCGAGAATGCCTGAATGCGAGAATGCGAGAATATAAGAATGCCTGAATGCTTGAATGCAAGAATATATAAGAATGCCTGAATGCGAAATTTACAGAGACTATTTTAAAAATGCCAAAACAATAATACTTACGGACAGTTATTAATCTTCTGTCCCTTACTTCAGGCAGTTGCTACAGAGTTCAAATTGGAATGTTTTTGATTGTATAAACGCAATAGTTTTTTTCTAACTCTCATTAAGCGCATTTTTATGGCAGATTCCTTAATGTTAAGAGTAGCCTCAATTTGTTTTAGAGAATAATTTTGTTGATATTTTAGTAATAGAATTTTTTGTTCATGCTCCTTCATCAATGGTATAAGCTGAAAAACGTTGTCAATCATTTGATCTTTGGCTATTTTTATATTAAATAACTCGTCAGAAACATCTATATATTGTCTGTCACTATTTAAAGAATAGGCTTTCTTATTTTTCTTTTTTCGTAGAAAGTTAAGGCACTCATTAAAAGTAATCCTGTATAACCAAGTTGAAAAAAGAGATCGTTCCTCAAAGCTCGAAAGGGTATTAAAAACTTTAAGAAAAATCTCTTGAGTTGTGTCTTTTGCATCTTCTTTATTTTTGCACATAGTTATACACTTTCCCAATACTCTATTATAATATTTTTTATAAAGAACTGAAAAAAGCTCAGTTTGCCCCTCTTGAGTTATCAATTTAATGATTTGTATATCGTTTAATTGGCTTAAGTTGGGGAAGCTTGTCATTATTGTTTTTTTATAAGTAATATGACAAAGGTAAATAAGGCTAATATGAAAATTATAGGGTGAAAAACGTATTTTGTAATTAAGGGAATTACTTATAAAACTACGAGAATTACTTATAAAAACAGTATAAGGCAGACCTTTGTTTTATGGGCAGTAATGATTTTTATATTTATAAGACAATTCTAATATTTTAAGAAAAAAAAGGTTGATTATAAATCTAACAATCCTTCCTTGATGGCGTATTTAACCAAACCAACTGTGTTTTTTGCTCCAATTTTTTCTAGTAAATTTCTTCGGTGAGTATCTACTGTTCGAATACTTATAAAAAGTTGTTCAGCAATTTCAGGGTTGGTATATTCTTCGGCAATAAGCTTGAGAATTTCTTTTTCTCTCTTGGTTAAATGAATACTACCCTTATTGTTATTGTTTTTCTGTGTTAAGTGAGCCAAGATTTTTTCAGATACTTCATTGCTGTAATAAGTATCTCCAGTAAAGACTGTATTTATGGCTCTAATGGTTTCTTCTTTTCCTGCATTTTTCAATAAATAACCAGAGGCTCCTGCTTCCATTGATTTGATAATAAAGCCGCTTTCATTGTGCATAGAGAGTATTAATACTTTAATATCAGGGTATTTTTTTTTGATGATTTGAGTGGTACCAATTCCGTCACTCTCTCCCATACTGATGTCCATTAATATTACATCAATAGATTGTTTGGATAGTAAATCTAAAACTTGTGCTCCATTGGCAGCTTCTCCAACAACATCGATTTCTGCTTGATTGTCAAAAATAGATTTTAAACCATCTCGAAATATTTTGTGGTCATCTGCTATAACTAAGTTAATCATATTAATCAGTTTCTTTTGATAAAGGAATATAGATACTAGCCGAAACTCCGTGGTCAGGTTGTGAATCTACTTCAAAAGTGCCTCCTAGTACTTTAGTTCTACTTTCAATATTCATTAATCCTATCCCATTTTTTTCCTGAAGCTTTTTTTTATCAAAACCTATTCCATCATCTTCAATGGTTAAAAGTAATTCATCTTTGTGAAAGGTTAATTGCAGATTGATATTTTCAGCTTGCGAATATTTTAAAGCATCGTTTAATAGCTCCTGACCAACTCTATAAATATTAAGTTTGGCTTGTTCAGCTAGTTTTTTACTAGGCTTTTTACCATTACTCATAAATTGAATATTGCTCTTGCTATGTTCATTGGCATTTTCACACAAAGAATGCAATGAAGCAACTAGCCCTAATTTTTTTAGACTTGATGGGCTAAGCGCATGTGAAATATTTCGAGTATCATCTGTAATGGTATCTATTAACCCAACAATTTGACTTATTTCCTGTAACAATTTAGCTCCTTCTGTTGTAAAGTTTTCTTTTAATGCTTCTGTTTTTAAACGAATGGTTGAAAGCATTGGTCCCAATCCGTCATGAATTTCAGAGGCCAGTCGTTGTCGTTCATTTTCTTGTCCTTCTAAAATAGCATTAAAAGCAGCCTGTCGAGCAGCAACCCTTTCACTAATATCTTCTATATTAATTGTCTGACCATTTAAAATAGGCTGAACTTTAATAGATAAACATTTGCCTCCTAAACTTGTTTCTGAAATATGAAATGCCTTACGTCCTTTTTTAAGACAACTTTGTAATTGATCTCGAAGGTCATTTAGTTCCTCCAAATATTCAAAAATGTTTGTATCAACAACGTCATTGATAGCTATTTGAATATTCAATAATTTAACGGCTGTTTCATTAACCATTGAAATTTCTCCATCTAAATCAATGACAATGATGCCAAAAGAGCTTGCACCAAAAACAGATATTAAAAAATCATTTATTTCTGTGAAATTTTGTATTATCATTATTACCCGTATTTAATGATTAAAACACTCACATCTCCGTAAGCTTTTTGATGTTTGTTAAATATATTATAAGCGATTTGTTGTGCATTTATCTGCCAGTCTAGTTCATCAAAATTAATTTGGCTGTAAATGCCGTCTGTACATAAAACTAAATTGCTCTGAGGCTCAAGTATTTGTTCAACAAGCACCAATTTAGGCAATTGTTGGCTTCCAACGATTCCATCAGACTGTAATAAATGCTGTACACCTTTTGAATTTTTATAATAACAATGAGTGTCTCCTACACCACAAAACAATAATTTCTCAGGTTTTAATAACATCAAGCTCATAGCGACACCTCCATTCAAATCAGTTGTTTTGAGTAAAATATCACACAGTTCAATAATGTCTGTAAGCGATGCTTGATAATGCTCCTCAATAACATTTTTAACAGAAGCAGTCAGAACAGATGCTTTGTACCCTTGTCCCAGCCCATCAATAATAGCTAATAGTACTTTATCTCCATCAAACTCTTTTATAACAAAACCATCTCCATTAAACTGGTACTCTTCATCTGCTAGTGAAATGACCCCATATTGAATAAGGTCATCTGGAATTGGCAAATACTTTTTCATAATTATTTTAGTCCCTTTTTTAGGAACTGAATCAATATCAAAATGATCCATTGAACGTTCTGCGACATCAAAACCAATCCCCAAACTATTTTTAATACTAGAAAATCCACGTTCCATAGCAATAGAAATATTGGCAATACCAGGTCCTTTATCAACAATTTTGATCTCTAAAACTTTATCCTTATTTTTAGTATATATTTCACAAATACCACCTTTTGCATGCTTGATCGTATTATTACATATTTCAGAAACTGCCAAACGAACTTCTGCACAAGCCAATTCGTTTAAACCGATTTGTAATGCCAATTCACCAGCAGCTAATCTGGCTTCTACAACATCTGATTCATTATCTATTGGGATTTTTATCATTTATCAATAGGTACAATTTTAAGCCCTTTACGTTTCAGCACTTCCTTAAGAGCTGTTTTCATATTTTTGACAATAATATTATCACTAATATCTATTCCTGCTGAAATCATAGATTGAGCTACTATCGGTTTGATCCCACAATAAATGACACTCAAACCTAACATTCGCAATGTTTTTGTCATTTTAATTAAATGTCCAGCAATAATGGAATCAATAATATCAACATTACTCAAATCAACAATGAGGTATTCATGATCAGAGGCATTAACAATGGCCAAAAGACTATCTATGACACTTTTCATCCTTGAGGAGTCAAGTGTCCCAAAGAATCCAGAATACAAACAATCCGTTAGTAGTTCATTGACAATAATGGGAGCTTCTCCCACTAGTTTTTTTCGGCTAATCGCCAATGAAGGAGTACCCACTTTCTTTTTAGAATCACTCATAGCTTTTTTTTCTTCAAAAGTAAGCATTTCTCGCAATAGTTATATAGAGTAAAATACTCAATTTGGTAACTGATTTAATATTTTTTATTTTTTTATAGTTACCAATGTACACTATTTGTATCTATTACTATGAAAATTAAATTTTAAAACATAAACCGTAAAGACAAAGGTCATTATGTTTAAATAGAAAGTGTTGTTGTTTTCATTGTTAGAAGCCCAAGCTCAGTAAACTGAGCTTGGGTATTTTTTTTCCTCTTTCAAATAGTTATACAAAGTTGGTAAATTAGTGGTTCAAGTCTTAAATCCTTAACACTCTAAACTTCGTCTTTTTCACCTGTTCTGCGTTAAGAACCTTTCCTTTAGCTTTGGCTAAAGTCAAGAACCTTTGCCTTGAATATGCAAAAAATACTTTGTTTATACTGTCAACTATTTAGGACTTGAATCATTAGGGAGTTGGTCTGGATTGGATGTTTAGGAGGTTTTTTCTTTCTAAAGATTTGTTTATTGTTAATTTTGCACGCAATGCAAAATTTTAAAAATGATATTAGAGAGTAAAATACCATTTAAATATTGGTTTAGCCTTATACAATGGGAAATAGTAGCTGTTTCCCTTTTTTCAACTGGGATTTATCTATTATCTAAGCATTATCTTATCTTCAATATTCCTATTTCATTAGTTGGATTCTTAGGTACCTCAATTGCCTTACTTCTCTCATTCAAACTGAGCCAATCATATGATAGGTGGTGGGAAGCAAGGAAAGTATGGGGCAGTATTGTAAATGATTCAAGAAGTCTTGTCATGCAATTGTTAAATTTTTCTGATAAGGAAGCAATTGAATTAGTTAATAAAATGGCACTAAGGCAAATAGCTTGGTGCTATTCTCTAACATATAAATTAAGAAACCAAAATGAAACTTCCTTTTTTGATAAATTTATAACCTTAGATGAATTTGAATCACTAAAACACCATAAAAACATCCCTCTCGGAATTCTCGCTTTTCAAGCTAAAGATCTAAGGTGCATTTACGATAAAAAACACATTAATGATTTTAAATATATGCAAATAGATAAAACATTAGTTAGACTTTGTGAATCTATGGGAAAATTAGAGCGGATTAAGAATACGGTCTTCCCCAAAACCTACAGGATGACCTCAAGGTTTTTTATTTACCTCTTCCTGATAATCCTCTCTTTATCATTATCTGATGTAGATAGTTGGTTGGAAATTCCCTTGTTAGTCTCAATTTCTATACCTTTTTTCTTGCTTGAAAAAATTTCGAGGAGCATGCAAAATCCATTTGAAAACAAACCAACAGATACGCCAATGTTAGCGATATCAAGAACAATTGAAACCAATATCAAACAACTTATAAATCATGAAGACATTCCAAACGATCAAGATTTACCAAACTTTTATTTAATGTAGAAATAGTAGAGAACCACTAGAGTACTTCAGATAAAAATAACACTCAAATGATACATCCAAAACTCTACCCATCATTATTTTCAATAGCAATACTAACTTCCTGCAACGGACAAAATAAACCAAACCTGTCAAAACAAAATATTAAAAACACCCAAGAATCCAACTCTCAAACTAGCTCAGGAATTATGACGGATTTTGCCTTGCAAATTGGGGAATATGTAGTGAAAGTATTGAATGAGTTCAAAGGATAGTTGATAAATTGAAATAAAAGTATTATTTTTTGGCTTCTAAATATGCTCGAACAAATAAAAAATACTAATCCAAACAAAATAACAGATTTTGCTGAACTGCAAAAGCTGTTAATGCCACCTTTGGTCGAAACGCTCAAAATCAAAACCCTTTCGTTTTGAGGGGATACTCAACATTCCTGTATAAAATTAATGCATTGAAAATCAAGCTTGAAAAATATCATTGGGGAATACTTGCATTGGTTTATTCCATTATGACGATGGTATTGACTTTTAGGAATGTTGAACCAGACTATACCATTAGTTTAGATTTGTCCTATATGTGGGCGGTCAATCACCTATTTGACAAGGATTATCAGCATCTGATTGAGCTTGTTTACCCTGTTGGTCCTTTGGGTTTTTTGTTGTTTCCAACAACGGAGGGCAGTAATTTTTTATACATGTTGCTGTTTTATATTTTACTAAAATGTTGGTTCGTTGTGGTGTTTTTAGGTTTGGCATTTAAAGTAAACCCCAATCAAAAGTTACTCGCATTTGTAATAATATTGGTTATGTCTTATTTTGGTAAAACCCAGTTTTTATTGATCGGTATTTGTGCAATGCATTGTCTTTGGTTTTTGGAAAATAAAAAAATGCTGCACATTGCACTTTCGGTTGTCCTTGCCTTTGTGGGTTTGTGTATCAAAACGGCTATAGGGATAAATCTCTATTTTATTCTTGCCATGACGTTTTTAATAAATGTTTTTTTGAATAAAAATATTAAGGAAGGATTTAAGTTCATAGGAGTGGCTTTGATTGTTTCTTTCTGTGTTGGTTTGTTGATTTTTCATAGTCCAATATTACTGTTTGATTTTTATCACAATTCTCTCAAACTTGCATTGGCTTATTCAGATGCACTGTGTTTGCATCCTCCCAATAATTGGTTTTTATTGGCGGGATTTTTAGCAAGTATATTGTTGTTGCCTATTTTTACGAAGGATAAAAACAGTTGCATTTGTTTCTTCTTGTTTCTGCCTTCCTTTTTCGCTATGTGGAAGCATTCTATGGCTAGGGAAGATCATTCTCACGGGTTTATAATGGTTTATTTTTTAGTGTTATTTTGGGGCATCATCATCATGTATGCAAAAACTGGGAAGATAAAATTAGCGATGCTGGCAATTCTGGGATCTTTCTTGTACTATTTTAACCTGCATAATATTCCAGATTTTGACGGTTTGAAAATTGATTTTTACGGTGGAGATAATTTTGTAGAGACGGTTTTTGATTATGAAAATTACCACAAAAAATACAAACAAATTTCAATAGAAAATGTTCAGGCAAACAAATTAGATACTGAAATAGTAGCCTATATTGGTGACTCTTCTATAGATGTTTATCCGTGGGAATTGTCTTTTATGCCAGCTAATAATTTTAACTGGAAACCAAGAAAAACCTTGCAAGGAGGAAGTTTTGCTCAGTGGCTTGATGAATTAAGTGCGATTGATTTTGATGAAAAAAATGGACCAGAATTTATTCTATTTCATTATGTAAAAGATAATTGGGGAGGTAATTTTGGTTCGATTGATGGACGGTTTTTATTGAATGATAATCCGAGGACAATCATAAGCATTTTGGATAATTATTTCGTAAAATTCAATACTGAAAAATACCTTTTATTTGAGAAAAATAAAGGAGGTAATATTGTAGAAATAAGGGAAGACGAGGTTTTAAATACAGCATGGAACCAATGGCTAGATATTGATATTACTCAGGACGAAATATTGCGGATGAAATTTTTTTCTGAAAATACAATTTTGGGTAAAATAAAAAATTTCCTTTACAAATCAGAGCCTTATTTTATAGATTATTTATTTGATGATGGAAAATATTTAACATACCGTTTTATACCACAAAATGCTAAGGATGGATTGTGGATTCACCCTTTTGTACAATATCCATCGAACACAAATCCAGAGCAGGAGGTGGTCAAAGTTAGGCTTAGAAACACCAATGATCTTTTTGATAAATCAACAGTAAATTTTCAAATTGAACACATTAAATTAGATACTAAAGAGAAGGAGTTTAAGAGCATCTCCAGTCATTTATTTTTGAAGGATGAATCGAAGTTAGAGACCAACATCCTAACACAAACAGTTCTGAATTTTGATGACCCAGCCAAGAATCAACCAATTGCTTATCAGTTTGAAGAAGGCATTTCATTTTCAGAAAATTATTCTAATAAAATATTTGAACAAGGTTTTTCCGTTGGTTTCAAACACGCTCTGGATTCTCTTTGGAGTACTATTGATTCCAATGTGCATGAAATCGTCATAGAAGCACATTTGAAATGCATCAATCAATCTTTTTCAAAATTGATTATGGATTTGAAAGAATCAGATACGCCATTTTGGGAGGGCATGACTATTCCAATAAACACCCGAAAAGGCGAATGGGAATATTTTTCTACTAGCAAAAAAATCAGCCGAAAACACAATGGCAAGCTACTTGTTTGTGTTTGGAATCTTGGAAACCAAGATATTTACATAGTATCTGAACGAAAATTCTAATTAATTGATTTCCAAATAGTTACAAGCGTTTTTCCAAATGAGTTTTTTGTAGTTTTATGAGTTTTAAATTAAGTATATATTTATATGTAAATCTTTAAAGATCAAATATTGTCAAAATTAGCACTCGAAAATATACATGATTAATGCATTGTTTTTATGAACTTTACACATTTAATTTATTTTTAATTTAATAAAAAGCATTTATTAACCTTTTAGCTATAAAACTCAAATCAAAATCTGCTCATAAAAAATTGATAATTAATACTTTATGAGTTTTCGTTCAGATACTACATAGATGATTTTACGTTCGTAGTTAGAGAAGTCTATTAATTTTAGAAACTTTTTACCGCACTACATTGTTTTTTTCCGAGTCTAATTTTATTAAAATAAATATTAAAATAGTAAAGCCAAGAAAGGAAGAACCTCCATAACTTATCAATGGAAGGGGAATTCCGATGACGGGTGCCAAGCCAATATCCATTCCAATATTTATAAAGAAATGGAAGAATATCATTGAGGCAACACAGTAGGCATAAATTCGAGTGAACTTTGATTTTTGTCTTTCGGCGATTGCGGCAATTCTCAATAAAAGCATCAAAAACAAACCGATGACTACGATGCTTCCCACGTATCCAAATTCTTCCCCAATATTACAAAATATAAAGTCGGTATCTACTTCGGGAACGAAACCACTGTGAACATAATTGCCTTCTAAAAAACCTTTCCCAGTCCATCCGCCCGAGCCAATGGCTATTTTGGATTGCTCTAAATTATAACCAGCACCTCTGGAATCAGAAATAATATTTACCAAAATCAAAATTCTTTTTAATTGATAAGGCTGTAAAACGGTTGTGCAGATAAAAGAAACCGTTTGAACATACAATATGGATAAAGTAAAAAATCCAGAAAATAAGAAAATGGCGTTTCGTTTTGATACAAAATACAATATTGTAAAAGCAGCAAAAGCGACAATCAGCATTATCAATAAAATTAAATCATTTACCAAAAAAGGCAACAGCATAAACAGCAAGCAAATGGCTGCAACAATAGCTGTTCCGATCCATTTATTTTTAAAATGAAACAGCGCAAATAAACTGGTAACAACTCCCAATCCAATGGATAGAGGTTTGTAACCATTTTGCAATACTTCGAGTGTTATGGGATCAAATTTTGTGAAAATTAAAGTGAGTATAAATAAGCCGATGACAGACCCATACAAAACCAAAAACCACGGAGATAAACCTTCTCTGTACAAGACCAATATCAAGGAAGTATAGACCAATGCCGTTCCAGCATCCGACTGTATCAAAATCAATATCATCGGTGTGATAATGATTGCAGCTGTAATGAGAAAATCTTTTAATTTGGAAACGCTTACATTAAAATCACTGAGAAAATAAGCGATCATTAAGGCGGTCCCAACCTTTGCAAGCTCGGAGGGTTGAAAACTAAAGGAGGCTATTTTATACCAGGATCGGGACCCTCCTTTTATTTCACCGAAAAACAAAACACCGATGAGGAGGATCACAGAAATGAGGTACAATAAGGGGCTAATACTAATAAAAAACTTTCGATCAAATAGTTGGATGATTAAAACAATAATAAAACTCACCCCCATAAAAAGGATGTGCTTCCCAATTTTATAATCCAATAGATTTCTCCATGTAATGTGCATGTCTTCCGTGTAATTGGAAGTATATATTGCCCCAAATCCTATAGCAACCAATGCTAAATAAAGCAAAATGGCTACCCAATCCGTTTGTTTTTTAGAAGCTGATCTGGTAAAACTCATTCTTTGTCTTTGTTAGTGAAATGAAATGAATAAGTAACTCTAAATTTTTATCAATTTTTTTCGATTTGCAAGGAGTTGAAAGTATCACATAGCCGAGCTACGTGGTGCTTTTAACAACGCAGGAAATCGGAAAAAGGTGATGATAAATTGGAGTAAGTTATTCATTTTCTTTCACATTTATTAAATCTGTTTCAAACATTTTTTTCTCTCTGCGTTTGCTATGTTTACAGATTGTATCATTAATATACTTTTCTATCATTAATGTTGATATTGGCGCGGCATAAGTAGAACCATAACCAGAATTTTCAATCACTGCTGCAATGGCAATTGTTGGATTGACCTTTGGAGCAAAAGAGATGAAAATCGAGTGGTCATCTCCGTGTGGATTTTCGGCAGTTCCTGTTTTACCACAAATTGAAATTCCTTCAACAGATGAATATCTACCCGTACCACTTATCATTACTTGTTCCATGGCATCTGCCATGACATCAAAATGCCTGCGCTCAATAGACAAAGTAGTTGGTTCTTTTTGCTCAACATTTTTTACCAAATGTGGATAATGGTAAACACCACGGTTTGCCAAAATACTAATGGCGTTTGCCAAGTGCATCGGTGTAATGGCAAACTCTCCTTGTCCAATACCTAATGAAATAATCGTGTTCCATTTCCAATGCCAATATTCATTGTTATGTATTTTATTATAATATTCTACGGATGGCATAGTTCCAGCAACCATACCAGGTAATCCAAGATCTAAGGGCGCACCTAATCCAAATTCTTCCAGATAATTAATCCATTGTTGCAAAGATTTTTCTACATTCTCGTATTTTTTATTGGCAATGGTTCTTTTAAAAACCTCACAAAAGTAGGGATTACAAGATTGTTCTACCGCACAATAAATATTTGGACAAGAGCCATGACCGTGAGAACATTTTACAACACTTCCTGAGCCATATGAGAAAGCTCCACCGCATGTTATATAAGAATTCTTATTTATAACACCTTCTTGCAAACCAATAAGAGCAATAAAAGGTTTTAGCGTAGATCCAGGAGGATAGGTTGCCGTAATACATCTATTTAACTGTCTTTTTAAAGGATCATTATTGAGTGCTTTCATATTTGCACCTCTTTTTCTTCCTGTTAGAAGCGACGGATCGTAAGACGGGCTACTCACCATTGTTAAAATTTCACCATTAGAAGGATCAATTGCAATAACGCTACCAATTTTATTCGCCATCAATTCTTCTGCATATTCCTGCAATTTAATGTCAATGGTCAGTTGAAGGTTCTCTCCTTGTTTTGCAGGAAGATCATTGGAACCACCTTGATAACTTTCTTTTTCTCTATTATAAGCGTCAACCGTTACATATTCTTCCCCTTTAATTCCTCTTAGTATCTTTTCATAACTTCTTTCCACACCACTTTGCCCAATATAATCTCCCAGATCATAATATTCATCATTGTCTAATTTTTTCTGATTGACCTCTCCGAGATACCCATAAACGTGCGGCGCACCCTGAGTGTGATAGCTTCTAATCGTTCTTCTTTGTGTGAAAAAACCAGGGAATAAATACATGTATTCCGAAGCCTTTGCATACATTATTGGAGAAATCTGTTTTAAAAAGATAGAGGGTTTTCTAGTGGAATAATTCCTTGATTTGGTCAAAGTTTCAATAAATTCTTTTTTAGAAATATTGAACAATTCACAGAGCCTAATCGTGTCCATATCCTTCTTAACATTTCTAGGAATGACCATCAAATCGTAAACAGGTTGGTTGTCTACCAATAGTTCTCCATTGGTATCCAAAATCAATCCCCTTGCAGGGTAGGTTGTTTTTTTGTGGATGTAATTGCTATCCGCTAAATCTTTGTAAGAATTGTCTTTTACTTGGATGTTATACAAACGCACCAATAGAACCATCGAAAAAATGATAAATATTCCAATAATAATAAATTTCCGGCTCTCTAATTTCATTAATGATTCAATGTTTTAATGCTTCAATGCTTCAATTTTTTTAATGCTTCAATGCGAGAATGCAAGAATGCGAGAATGTTTTGAGCGAAGCGAGATAATTCATAACTGTGGTTAAATGCAATTTATAACTCATACGGTCCGACGTTTCGGTTCATAACTCATAATTATTTTATAACTGTGGTTAAATACAAATTCAAAACTGTGGTTAAATACAATTCAAAACTGTGGTTAAATGCAAATTCATAACTCATAACTCATAATTCTTTTACCTACTGTTTTGGGACTAAAATAAATTGATAGAGCATCATAATAAATACAGAAAGAATGACACCGATAACAATTTTGATCAATGTTTCAGGAATGTTTACAATACTCCAGGATTCAATTGAAAAGAGAATGACATGATGTAATAAAACGGCACTGGAAACATAAAAGATGGTCCAGTTGATTCCCATTGTAAACATGACAGGATGCTCTTTGTTATCATAGCCCCCACTGGGTCTAAACATCTGCATCAAAAAAGGTCTTATGTATGCCATTGCCACTGTTGCTGCTGCGTGAAAACCGATGGTATTGGCGTAAATATCAACCATTAATCCTAGAAAAAAGGCAAGCAATAGTTGAAGCCAATGAGGAGTTTCAAACGGCAATAACAAGATGAATAAAGGATAAATATACGGATTGACAAAACCGTGTAATTCGATTTCATTTAAGACCAAAACTTGTAACATCAACAAGCCCAAGAATCTCAAAGCATTCACTAATATTGGATTGTTATTCATTGATGGTTGCGTTTTCCAAATCTATTATTTCTTGATAATCATTAAACTTGATTACATATACTTGACTCAAATTTCTAAATACGGTTGCCAATTCCACTTCAATGGAGTGAAAATTACTACCAGGCAAACGACTCACAGCTTCTACTTTTCCAATTAAAATATCTTCAGGGAAAAAATCTGAAAAACCACTAGTAATGATACTGTCCCCCTTTTGTACAGGTACATTATTAGGAACATCGTTGAGTTGAACAATGAATTGATTTTGCCCGTCCCAAGTCAAAGATCCAAAGTGGTTATTCTTTTTGATTTTCGCACTAATATGTGTTTCCTTGTGCAAAACAGACATAACCGTAGCATAGTTTTTTGATACTTTATGGACAATCCCTGCAATACTTCTTGGACCAACAACTCCCATTTGCGGATAAATCCCATCATCAGAACCACGATTAATGGTTAAGAAGTTGTGCAATTTATGGGTAGATTTATCAATAATTTTAGCAGGAATGAACTCATACTTTTTGCGAGTCACTATCTCTGGTTCAGGAATGAACAACATTTCCTGTTTGGGAATGTCTTTTTTACTATTGATAATTTGTTCAAGTAAAGCCGCATTTTGTTCAGCTAGTATTTCATTCTGTTGTTTTAATGAAAAATAATTAGTAACTCCGTTTTTAACATTTAAAACTCCAGCCGTCAAAACTCCAGAAGAACTTAAAAATTGGGTGCGCTGATAATGATTGTATTTCACTATTAAGAATGCGCATAGTATTTCTAAAAAAAGAAATACGAAAAAACTGTTATACCTCTTTAAAAATAAAAGTAGGTTGCGCATTAAAATTGTAGTTTCGGAGAATTAATAAATTGATTTTCATTGTCAAACATTTTAACAAAATGCTCTTTAATATAAACTAAGTCTTAGAGTAAAAATTTCACAGTAAAGTGAAAATAATAAGTTTACTATTTAGACCGAATGTCGGACTAGAGTTATTTTTTTCTTATTAGTCTTTGAAAAATCCTTGTCGGTCCGACGTTCGCGGTCCGACGATTCGGTAGCAGGGTTACGGAAGTATTTTTCAAAATAAATAAGGACAAAAGAAGTCTGGTCCGATATTTCGGTCAAAATTGTGGAAGTTATTGTTTTCGCTTTACATAGTAATTAAAAATAATTAATCCCTGCAACCCTTCTGACATCTTTCATTGTTTTTTCAGCATTTTCACGAGCATTTTCAGCTCCTTTTTTAACTACCTTTGCCAAATAATCTAAGTCTTTCTCTAGTTCAATAATCTTTTCTCTTATAGGACTTATAACTTTGTTAAGGTCTTCCGCTAATTGCAATTTCATATAACCATATTTAATATCACAATTAGCATAATCTGTTTTGTATTTTTCAATTACATCAGGAGCAGAAACCAAATCCATCAATGAAAAAAGTGGTTCTACTTCCGTCGATATTGGGCTATTAGCTTCCGTAGGACCTGTATCCGACTTAGCTTTCTTTATTTTTTTAAGAATCACTTCTTCCGAATCATTTAAGAAAATAGCATTGTTAGGATTAGCATCCGACTTACTCATTTTTGCACCACTACCATCCAAACTCAGAATTTTTAACAATTCAGTTTGATAATTGAAAGCTTGAGGTTCAGGAAAAACATCCTCTCCAAAAGTATGATTAAATCTTGTAGCTAAATGTCTTGCCATTTCCAAGTGTTGCGCCTGATCTTTTCCCACAGGAACCTTAGTCGCTCGGTGAACGATGATGTCCGCAGCCATTAAAACAGGGTAAGTTAATAATCCTGCATTTATAGATTGTTTTTTGTCTCTAATTTTTTCCTTAAAGGTAGGCACTTTTTCAAGCTCTCCTTTGTAGGCAATCATATTTAACAGTAAGTATAATTCAGGTATTTGTGGAATATCGCTTTGTAGATAAATATCGCATTTTTCTGCATCCAATCCACATGCCAAATAAGTAGCAAGCACTCCTCTAACTTCCTTTTGAAGTTTGGGAGCATCCTTGTGAGTGGTAAAAGAATGGTAGTCTGCAAGAAAGAAAAAACAATGCTCAAACTCGTCTTGCATCTTCACAAAATTACGAATTGCACCATAATAATTTCCCAAATGAATATTACCCGTTGGCCTAACGCCGCTTAATACTATTTCCATCCTGCAAATTTATTGATTCATATCGCCAAAAACAAGTGATACAACAGGAATTCCTTATATTTGAACACAAAAGAAATAAGAAGATGGAAATAAATGATGAATTGATTGATAAATTGGCGAGACTTTCTAGGTTAGAATACGATTTAGAAGGAAAAGAAGCTGTCAAAAAAGACCTCAATCAAATGATTGCCTTCATTGAAAAAATTAATGAGTTGGATACTGTTGATGTAAAACCATTGGTACACATTACAGATGAAGTGAATGTTTTCAGAGAAGACAAAGTTAAAAAGTTGACCACAAAAGCAGAAGCATTACAAAATGCCCCATTAAAAAATGAAGATTATATAAAAGTATCAAAGGTTTTAGACAAATAATTGGCTCTTGGCTTTTGTGAATATACAGTAGAGACAAGGCATGCCTTGTCTCCTCTCCTTGTATCCTCTCCTAGTCTCCAAATTATACAAACTAAACCAAACACATCCAACAAAAGCAAAAATGCAAAACAAAGTCATTGAGTTACGCGGAATTGAAAAATTCTATACGATGGGACAGATCGTCATAAAAGCTTTGAATGGCATTGATTTAGACATTTGTAAAAATGAATATGTCGCTTTAATGGGACCATCAGGCTCTGGAAAATCGACCTTAATGAATATGTTGGGCTGTTTAGATACTCCATCGAACGGAAGATATACCTTAAACAATCAAGAAGTAGCTGAATTGACGGAAGATGAACTTGCCGAGATTCGGAACGAGGAGATCGGATTTGTTTTTCAAACTTTTAATTTATTACCAAGATTATCCGCCATAGAAAATGTGGCAATGCCCCTGATTTATGCAGGAATGAGCAAATCCAAGCGTCTAGATCGTTCCGAAACTGTTTTGACGGAAGTAGGATTGGGTGAAAGAATGGACCACAAGCCAAATGAATTGTCAGGAGGACAGAGACAAAGAGTGGCAATAGCAAGAGCATTGGTCAATAATCCATCCATTATATTAGCAGATGAGCCTACAGGAAATTTAGATAGTAAAACATCAGAAGAGATCATGAAAATGTTTGCAAAAATTCATGGAGGAGGAAATACAGTAATATTGGTTACCCACGAAGAAGATATAGCGCAAAATGCCCACAGGATCATAAGGTTGAAAGATGGCGTAATAGATTCTGATGAAATGATTAAATGAAATGATCTGGTAGTCAATCTATTTATAGAGAAAACTGTATATTTTTTTGATTCATTGACCTAAAAAGTATACTTTTTTAGTTTATTTTACTACTTTTATAATCCACTACATCACTACCACTCCCCCACGTAAAGAATTTATTGCAAACCTTGCATAGATATAAAGAGAGTATTTCATATATTCGACCTTCTCAATCTATGCTTTATAATTAATTATTGGTATGAAGCAACTTGCTATTTTGGTAAGTGTTTTATGTATTCTAATTAGTACATCACTTCTTGGACATGGTGACACACACCAGCGCATAAAAGAACTTACGGGGAAAATTAAAGTAACCCCAAAGAACCCTGAATTGTATTTAAAAAGAGCAGAATTGTACATTCAACACGAAGATTATAAAAAGTCAAATCGTGATTTAATGAAATGTGTTTCGCTGGGCGTTAAATCTGATCGGATCAATTATAACTTCGCTGTTAACTATAAGAACTTAAAAAAGTACGATAAAGCTCTAGGATATTTAGACAAAATTTTGGCGATGGACGCTAAAAATGTCCGTGCTTTAAAAGAAAAGTCAAGCGTCTTTTACAATCAAAAAAAGTACGATGATGCAGCTATTTATCTTGAGAGAGTAGCAGAACTTTCCTCGGAGCCGTTACCTGAAAATTACATCAATGCTTCTTTAGCTTGGGAATTAGATGATAAATTAGGTTCCTATAAAAGAAGTAAAAAAATAATTGAAAAAGGTATTGACAGGCTTGGAGATTTGATGGTTTTTTATCAGAGATTGGTAAAATTAAATTTGGCAAATGGTGAATATGAAGAAGCAGTAGCGAATCAAACACAAATTGTGGAAATTTCAACCAGAAAAGAAAAAGCATTGTTCCAAAGAGCAATGATACACATTGAATCAAATGATTTGAGTAGTGCCAAGTCTGACTTAGAAGAGTCGATTACTTTAATAGACAACCTTCCTCCTAAGCATAAGAAAAATCAATCAACCATTGATCTGAAAAATTTAATTGTTAGAGTTAAAAACGAGCTATGATGAAGTTTATCCCTCCAGTTTTTAGAGTCTTAATTGTATTGTTCGCTTTATCTTTTACTCATATAGCGTCAGCACAAGTGATTCCTTATGGCTCTTTTTGGAAATACAGTGATAATGGAAGTGTACCTAGTTCGCAAAATGGCAACAATTGGACAAGCACAAATTATGATGACAATGCTTGGTCAGAAGGTCAGGCTCATCTCGGTTATGGAGATGGAGATGAAAATACAGTCATTAATAACAGCATTATTACCGCCTATTTTAGAAAAACATTTACACTAAACAATCCAAGCCAAAGCACTGTTTCCAATTTTACTTTAGTTTACGATGATGGAGCGATTGTTTATATAAATGGCGTGGAGGTTGCAAGAGTAAATATGCCTGGAGGACTTGCTAATTACAATACTTTTGCCTCTTCAGGATCAAGTGACAATGCAAACTATGCTTTCCAGGTAGATGGTTCGCTTTTTAACAATGGTGAAAATGTGGTTGCAATAGAAGTACATCAAAGAACAGCAACCAGTTCAGACATTAGCTTTGATTTGAGATACGATGTTGTGAATGTTCAAGACGCCTCTAATTACATAACAAGAGGGCCATATTTACAAAAAGCGACCTCGGAAAGTATGGTGATTCGTTGGAGAACATTGGAGCCAAGTATTTCTAAAGTGAATTATGGTATAAATGCTAATAATTTAAATTTTACAGAAACAAATAATACAGCTACAACCGAGCACGAGTTAGAAATCACAGGTCTTTCTGCAAATACGCTATATCATTATGAAATAGAAAACGGAGAATCTGATAATGTGAATCTAAGTACAGGTTTGACTTTTAAAACCTATCCAACTATAGGAACAAATGCTCCACTGCGAGCTTGGGTTTTGGGAGATTGTGGAACAGGCAATAACAATCAAAGGAATGTTAGAGATGCCTACAATAATTTAACAGGCACACAACATACAGATATGATGTTGTTTTTGGGAGACAATGCATATGTTGATGGCACAGATGATGAATACCAGTATGCAATATTTGAAGATATGTATGAGGAACAAATGAAGAATACTGTTTCTTGGTCTTGCTTGGGAAATCACGATGGTCATTCGGCAGATTCGGATAGTCAAACAGGTCCGTATTATGATATATTTACCTTTCCAAAATCTGGAGAAGCAGGAGGAATGGCATCGGGAACAGAAGCATACTATTCTTTTGATTATGGTAAAATACACTTTATTGTATTAGATTCTTACGAAACCAATAAAAGCATTGGAGGAACCATGTACAATTGGTGTCAGAACGATATCGAGAATACATTGGCAGATTGGATTGTTGCATTTTGGCATCATCCACCATACACAAAAGGTTCGCATGATTCTGATACCGAAAATGCACTTGTTGATATGAGATCGCGTTTTCTTCCAATGTTAGAAGCCAATGGAGTAGACCTAGTATTATCAGGACACAGCCATTCTTATGAAAGATCTTATTATTTAAATGGTCATTATGGTTTATCAAATACCTTTAATTCAGCGACTCATACAGTTGGAGATACAGGTAGTAGAAATGGAAAAGATGACGGGCAAGGATGTTATGAAAAAGAAGAAGATAAAGGAACAGTATATGTAACTGCTGGATCATCAGGAAAAGCTGGAGCTGGAGGTGGAGCATTGGACCATCCAGCAATGTATTACTCAATGGCAGATTTAGGATCTTGTTTATTAGAAATAAATGGATCAGAATTGACTTTGAATTTTGTGAGAGACAACGGAGCAATTGAAGATTATTTTACCATTAAAAAGAACAAAGGGCTTGAGCAAGTGTTTAGCTTGAAGACATTTTTAGGAGGTAATTATGACGCAGCCACCAATTTGATGACAGATAATTTGAGAACTAAAAATTACATACCATTGCTTGATCCATACCTAAATACAACGACAGTAGATGGCAATGTTTTTGATTTGTCAGGAGGAAACGCCATTGTTGATTGGGTAAGTGTTGAGTTTAGATCGGTTGACAATCCAGCTGATATTTTACAAACCAAAGCCTACTTGATACAAAGAGATGGTGATGTGGTAGATGTAAATGGAAGTGATTTATTAGTAGCACCAGATTTAAATTCAAGTTATTATTTAGCGGTTCGTCACAGAAATCATTTAGGTACAATGACAGCAGGACCAGTAGACTTTACAGGTAGCCCAGTATTAGATTTTAGCAATCCACAATTTGCGACTTGGGGCAATCAATCGCAAAATAACTTAAATGGTGTAAATGTAATGTGGTCGGGCAATGTAACTGCTGATGATAAAATTATTTTTCAAGGAGCCAACAACGACCCAAACGACATCTTTTTTGGTGTTTTAACGGATCAAGATAACACAACGACCTCCGTAAATTTTACTCAAAAAGGCTATTATAAAACAGATGTAAATCTTGATGGAGACGTAATTTATCAAGGACCAGGAAACGACCAAAACACGATCTTTTTCAACGTTCTCCAACATCCATCTAATACCAGTGTTTCTACAAATTATACGATTACAGAACAATTGCCGTAGGATTTTTCTTTATAAAAATATATATGAGTGTATCCTGGTTGTTTATTGTAAACAACCAGGTTTTTTTTTGAATATTTGTTCCCTTTCCGTTGCCTGAAGTGCTATACAACAAAACATCATATAATGTCTGAACTAAACACAGCTGCCCGAAATTAATAAAATTGCCCTGAATTACTCTAATACAAAGCTAATACAAAGCGGCAACAGATAAAGACTAGTCCTTTATTCCGTTGCCTGAGGTTCAATACAACAAAACATCATATAATGTCTGAACTAAACACAGCTGCCCGAAATTAATCAAATTGTCCAGAATTACTCTAATACAAAGCTAATACAAAGCGGCAACAGATAAAGACTAGTCCTTTATTCCGTTGCCTGAGGTTCAATACAACAAAACATCATATAATGTCTGAACTAAACACAGCTGCCCGAAATTAATCAAATTGTCCAGAATTACTCTAATACAAAGCTAATACAAAGCGGCAACAGATAAAGACTAGTCCTTTATTCCGTTGCCTGAGGTTCAATACAACAAAACATCATATAATGTCTGAACTAAACACAGCTGCCCGAAATTAATCAAATTGTCCAGAATTACTCGAAGGCAACTACTTCACAACACTAACCTTAATAAAGTTAGTAGAATTTCTTTCCTGAACAGGAATACTACCCGTTATCAAAACAATGTCACCAGAATCAAGCAAACCTTTTTCTTTAAGTAATTCTTCAAGGTTGTCCATCATATCCCGATGATTGTTGAAATTGGTGTAGTGAAAAGCACGAACACCCCATAAAAGACTAAGCGTATTTAAGAGTTCTGCATTTTCAGTAAAGGCATAAATATTAGCCTTAGGACGAAAGCTTGAAAGAGCAAATGCAGTGTATCCAGATTTGGTAGTAGCAATAATCGCCTTAGCACCAATTTCTTGAGATAAGAAAATGGCATTGTAGCAAATAGCATTAGATAAGAACTTGTTACTTTTAGGATCTAAAATATGCCTTAAATTATAAATACTAGATTGTTCTTCTGAACGCTCGGCAATTTTTTGGATGGTTTCAATAACTTTAAAAGGATGTTTTCCGACAGCCGTTTCACCACTGAGCATAACGGCATCTGCGCCATCGAAAACAGCGTTTGCAACATCGGTAACTTCTGCTCTAGACGGAACGGCATTCTCAATCATGCTCTCCATCATTTGGGTAGCTATAATGACAGGCTTAGATGCTGCAATACATTTTGTAACAATAGATTTCTGAATCATTGGCACATCTTCCACTGGAACCTCCACACCAAGATCTCCACGAGCCACCATAATGGCATCTGAAGCTGCAATAATAGCATCTAAATTAGCAACTGCTTCAGGCTTTTCTATTTTGGCAATAATTTTAGCAGGATGCCCTTTAAATTCAATCATCCCACGCAGTTTGATAATATCATTAGCCTTCCTCACAAACGACAAAGCTATCCAGCTAATGTCCTGTTGTAAAATAAACTCTAAATCATTGATGTCTTTTGGGGTTAAGGAAGGAACAGAAATTTCAGTATCAGGTAAGTTGATGCCTTTTCTTGGTTTAACAGGACCTCCATATATTGTTTTTAACAAAACATCAGTCGTGCTTAGAATCTTAATGACTTTCAGTTCAATTTTACCATCATCCACTTTTACAGCTTCGCCCACTTTTGCATCAATAGCAAAATCCGCATAAGAAATGTGTACTTTTTTATTAGTTCCAACAACTTTTTTGGTGGTGAAAATAATCTCATCTCCTGTTTTTAGGTCAAAAGATTTTTCCTTTAATTCTCCTAATCTGAGCTTTGGACCCTGCAAATCAACCAAAATAGCTGTGTTGGTTTTTAGCTTTTTATTTATTTTATGGATTTTTTCAATAGAACTTTTATGCTCATCATGTGAACTGTGCGAAAAATTAAGACGTATGACATCCACACCCGCTTCAATCAATTTCGTCATTGCAGCATCACTTTTCGTACTAGGACCAATGGTGGCTACAACCTTTGTCTTGGTTTTATGGTTACTCATATTATATTAATTTTTATTTGTGTTTGCGTGTTGATGAAATGTTAAAATTGATATTGGTTAATTTTGTAATATAAAATTGTTAATATCTATTAAAAATCAGATTAGTAGCGACAAAAGAAGCCGTTCAAATGCGGAAGCCATTGTTTTTTTCGTTAATTATCTAGGAAACCTAAAATCACCTAAAATGTTATAAATTTGACCTGTAATTGGGAATAAGTAGGTCATTATCTTTTAAAAAGATACGAAAGTACACCAAAATGTTACATAATGGAAATTAGAATATTCTTATTAAAAATTAAATGTGATGCAATATTGCAGTTAATTTTACTTTTTTTATTCAAATGACGTACTTTTGCGGAAATTTAAATTAAACTAATACTTATGTCTGATATTAATACAAGAGTAAAACAGATTATCGTTGATAAACTAGGGGTTGATGAAAGCGAAGTTACTGCGGAAGCAAGTTTTACCAATGATTTGGGAGCTGATTCCTTAGATACAGTTGAGTTAATAATGGAATTTGAAAAAGATTTCAATCTATCTATACCTGATGAAGATGCCGAAAAGATTGCCACAGTTGGTGATGCTGTAAAGTACATTGGCGGAAAGGTAAAAGTCTAAACTGGCAACTGGCAACCCTTTCGCTAAATATTCTAGCGTTTTTAGAATAAGTGTAGCATAAAATATTTAAAAATAGCCATTGAGAAATGGCTATTATTTTTTAATCAATCATTACTAATGCAAAACAGAAAAGTTGTTGTAACGGGTCTTGGGGCAATTACTCCAATAGGTAATACAACAGAAGAATATTGGGATGGGCTTAAAACAGGCAAAAGCGGTGCTGCTGATATAACATTATTCGATAATTCTTGTTTTAAAGTAAAATTTGGCTGCGAGGTAAAAGGTCTTGATGTTTTGGATTTTATTGATCGCAAAGAAGCGAGAAAAATGGATCGATTCACGCATCTAGCTATTGTCTCAACCGATCAAGCTATTGCTGATGCCAAATTGGATGATTCGGTGGATAAGGAAAGAGTAGGGGTGATTTGGGGTTCTGGTATTGGTGGTTTCCAATCATTAGAGGAACAAATCATAGATTTTGGAGCAAGAGGGCAGGACAATCCTAATTATAAATTCAGTCCGTTCTTTATTCCAAAATTAATCAGTGATATTGCCCCTGGACATATTTCTATTAAACACGGTTTTCAAGGACCAAACTACACGGTCGTTTCTGCTTGTGCTTCTTCTACCAATGCAATTATTGATGCAGTGCATCTAATACAGCTTAATAAGGCAGATATTATCATATCAGGAGGGTCAGAGGCTCCCATTTGTAAATCTAGTATTGGCGGCTTTGGTTCGATGAGGGCATTGTCTATGCGAAATGATTCACCCGAAACAGCTTCAAGACCTTTCGATTTAGATAGAGACGGATTTGTGATGGGAGAAGGAGCAGGAGCCTTGGTTTTAGAATCAGAGGAAAGTGCGCTAAAAAGAGGAGCAAAAATATATGCAGAGGTAATAGGATCAGGCATGTCTGCTGATGCGCATCACATAACTTCGCCTCATCCAGAAGGCTTAGGAGCATATTTAGTTATGAAAAATGCGTTAAAAGATGCAAATATTCAACCAAAAGACGTAAATTACATCAATGTTCATGGAACATCCACTCCATTGGGGGATATTTCAGAAGTTAAAGCAATAAAAAAACTATTTGGAGAGGATATTTTTAATATAAATATCAGCTCCACAAAATCAATGACAGGGCACCTTTTAGGTGCTGCGGGAGCCATAGAGTCCATCGCTTGTATCAAAGCAATTGAGCATGGAATTGTTCCTCCAACAATCAATCATTTTACGGATGATCCTGAATTTGATTCAAACATTAATTTCACATTTAACAAAGCACAAAGTAAAAGCATTGAGATTGCTATAAGCAATACATTTGGTTTTGGCGGTCACAATGCATCGGTCATTTTTAAAAAATACTGACAATTTGCGTGCTTTAAGAGTTTTTTATAATAAATATTTATCGGAGAATAAAGAGCTATACAGCCAAATAGCTCTATTAACTGGTTTTACACCAAGCAATGTAGCTTTGTATAAACTGGCATTTCGTCATAGTTCTAGCGCATCAGATGCTAGTAAAAGCAACGAAAGGCTAGAGTATCTTGGCGATGCTGTGCTTGATACCATAATATCTAGTTATCTTTTTAAAAAATATCCTAAACAAGGAGAAGGTTATCTCACCGAAACTAGAGCTAAAATTGTTAGCCGAAAAAAGTTGGGTGAAATTGCTTCTAATCTTGGATTACAAGAGGTTATTGAATACAATCGCAGCCATGTGATTGTCAACCCAACCATTATGGGCAATGCGCTCGAAGCATTAATAGGTGCTGTTTTTCTAGATGGTGGATATAAAAAGACCCAACAATTTATCATTCAAAAAATGATCATTCCTTTCATTGATTTGAATGCCATTCAAGAGACAGAATACAATTACAAAAGTAAAATTTTGGAGTGGTCTCAAAAATTCAATCACCGCATTGAGTTTGAAACCTTGGATCAACAAATATTGGATGGCAACAATCGGCTTTTTACCATTGGTATTAAAGTAGATGGTCAATTGGTATGTAAGGCAAATGGCAAAAATAAAAAGTCTGCTCAGAAAAATGCTTCTCGAAAGGCATTTGAAAAGCTGAACTTGAAAATAGAAGGAGCGGTTGACAGTAAGCAGTAAGCTTACAAACTCATATTTCTATACTGATCAATCAGAGTCATGATTCCATTTTTAGTAATCAGTTTTTCATCCCAATCATAAAGTATGGTATGAGCCTGATAATCTGAGGTCAATGCTAAAGTGAGCATTTCATTGCTAGATTGTATTTTTCCTAATTTATACAAGCTTAAAGCACCAATATACAATAGGTCTACTTCATTTTCAAAGACATCTAAGGCTTGGTGGATTACATCATAAGACTCACTAAAATAATCCAATTCATAGTAGCACTTTGAAAGCTTGATCCACATATTGATATTTTGTGGTGCGGCTTCAATGGCTTTTAGAAAATATTCAACAGCCGTTTGAGGATTTTCTGTCTTAAAACTCAAAACAGCAAATGATTCAAGGTATTCAGGATTGTCCTCGTTCATTTGAATCGCCTTGTGATAATTCGACAATGCTTTTTTCAAGCTTCCTCTTGCCTGATAAACTTTCCCTAGAAGATGGTAAGCATCATCATAAGTATCATCAATTTCAATGGCTTTTTTTAGATAGAAGATTGCTTTTTGAAAATTATTTAGATGGTAATGCGTATATCCAAGACTATAATAAAGAGATTCATCAGCATAAGAAGACAATGCCGCTGACTCCAAATAAAATTCCAATGCCTTTTGAAAATTGGCAAGTTCAAAATGTGCTTCTGCGCTTTCTCGAATCGAAGGTTCAAAGTCATCTTTAATTGCAATGGAATAAGAGAAGGCATCCAAAGCTTTTTCAAACAACTCTAAGCCCATATAACATAAACCCAAGTTGTGCCAAGCAAGATGATTGTAAGCGTTTTCTTCTATTAAACTTTTAAATAATTTGATACCATCCTTGTGCCTATTGTGAAAATCAATAAACATAATGGTCCTTTTAAGAGCATCACTATCACTTTGAGTAGAAAAACAAAGCTTTGACAAACAATTCAATTCCTCATCAAATTTGCCCCAAATTTCATATAAATCAGACAATTCGTAATAGAGTTCTACTTTTTCCTCTTCTTCAACCTTTTCCATTATATCAAAGATCATTTGCTCCGCAATTTCAAATTTTTCCTGAGCAACTAAAATTTGAATTTCTACTATGGTAGAATCCACATCTCTGCCATTGATAGCAACAGCCTTCTCAACAAATTCTTCTGCTAATTTATTCTGATTCAAGTCTATATGAACTTGCGCTTTTTTTAATAGAAGTAGAGAGGTAAAAGGATGCATCTCCAACGCTGCATTGGCAACATTGAGTGCGTGATCTAAGCTCCCAAATTGTTGATAATACTCAATGATAGAGGTAAACTGATCCACCTCAAAATAAGAAGAAGTCCCCTCTTTCAAACATTTCTCATATCTCTCAACTAATACTTGAATCTGTTTGTAATGATTCCGATCATCGCTTTCAGTGTTCAAAATTCTTATCTTTTAGTTCTGGTAAAGAATTGTTTCATCGTGCTGTTCCTAAATAATTTCACTGACCTAACAGCTTTTATGCTTACTTTATTACAATATACAATTATTATCGCAATTTATCAATGTTTCTTGCCAATGTTTCATAGTGGTGGGTTATATGTGATTTAAGTGAAATGTGAGAGTATATATGTTTACGTACTGAAAGGAGATCAGTTGGGATAAATGGGTTATTCTTCAAATTGATGCTGGTTTCGACTTGCACAATAAAATTTCTAATTGTCTACCTTTTCCTTTTTTTTGCTCTTTGGGTAAAAAGAGGTTTTGCTCAAAACCCAAAATAATATCTTTCATCTGACTTTGAGCCTGCGAGGGTGTTACATTTAGATAATGTTTTATTCTGTTTTGTAATTCTTATCATACTGTTGCCATTTAAAACACTCGTGTTTGCCTTCTTGTTTTCCAACAAAAAGTAACCAATAGAATAAGTATCTATTAATCGAAAAGTGTACCACTTGATGTGAGTAAAAAGAGTTAATTCTAGTGATAAGAATTGACCTTTACAACCATGTTAAGTATGATAGAAATCCAAGAAATAGTAATCAGTTATTATCGTCAAGGCAAATACCAACAATAGCAAGAGAATTAGGTGTTCATCGTTGAGCAGAGCTTTTTCTGATATTGATACAAACGATGACTGTTTTTTCATTTTCATTATAGATCAATACCCTATAAAACCAAATTGTCATATTTGGTTTTTGACTATAATTATTTTTGGCTCATGAAAGGATTTAGTGGAAATGTTGTTGGTCTTTGGCTATTTATTGGGTGGCTATTGGCTGTTGGCTATTGGTCAAAAGCCAAGTGCCAAAAGCCAAAAGCTTTTCCACTAAATTCCTCCCTGAGCCTTATTTTTTAATACATCCTTTTTGCAATTCGACAATCATCTCACTTTTACGATTAAAAAATTCATAAGGTGGATTGTATCCCAAAAAGTAAAAGCGATTGGTGTAGGGCGTTAACTTATATTAAATACAAGTAAAGGAACCTTTAGTTCAGTGGCTACTTCCTTAGTAAGATCTCCCTGTATAAGGTGAGCTGCAAAACTTTTATGATGATGTATCATTGCAAGCAACCCTAAATGAGCTTCTGTTTCAAAAATTTCAATCACATCTTTTACCGAACCTGATTTTATATGAAACTGGATTGGGCGATCAGCAAAAATGTCTTTTAGTATATTCACTTTTGAGTGTGCAACATCTATATCTTCTTCTAATACGTGGAGGCAATTCAAAACAGTATTGAATTTTTCACTCCATTTTAAAAGCGTATTAATCACCAATAAGTCATCAAAACTAAAATTGGTGGTACAACCAAACTGACTCCAGCCATTAAATTTAGCTGTGGGTGGAATTAACAATACAGGACGTTGAGATTTATTCATTATGGTCATTGAGACTCCACCAAAGTAAAGGTCTAAAACATCACTTTCTCCCTTTGTTCCCATAACTATAAGGTCAACATCTTCCTCTTCCGAAGTTTCTAATATAGTATCTCCAGGGAAACCAATTTTTGCCAAATAATTAATTTTTACTTGGGAAGAATCTGGTATATTTTCTTTCGCGAATGTTTTTAATTTTTCAATAACAATACCTGTCCTTTGATCAAAATCAGGGCTTTCATTCGGTCTCATGTGAATACCAAAAACATTTAACATTAACAGTTCTGCGTCAAAAGCAGCTGCTAAGGAGTGGACAAATTTAAAAACGTGATCAGTATAAAGAGAAAAGTCAATTGCAAACAGAATTTTTTTCATAGGATTATTTTTTAGTTTTTGGAAACAGGCTATTTGCTTTAAAATCTTCTGCATTAATGATGTTTTGATTCACTATGTCCTTAATTTTTTTTCCACCTGCTTTTTCCAGCTTTGACTCCCAAACGTAAACTACCTGATAATCATCTTCTCCGATAATATTAACGGAATAACTATTGTGTTGATTATCAAATAACCATTTAGGAGTCTCAATAACCATATAAGAAGGTTGAGCAGAAAGGTTAGACAAGCCACTTCCTAAAAATGGCAATAACAAAAACAAAAAATGGTATTTCATAAAAAAATCTGAATTATAAGCAAATAATTATTTGTAAAATCTAGGACTATATTGCTTTGAAAGTAAAACCTAAACCTGCCCAAGTATTTACTTGTAATAGTGTTTCGTTAATTCAACGTTTAAAAACTATGGACAAATTTAAAAAGTCTAAGGACAGTTTTTATCTATGTAACTAATTTTATGAAATAAAATTTATCATTTTTGTCCTTTTTTAACATAAAACTTAGGAACGTGTACGAAATAACTAGGGTGCTTCAAAATAAAGAGCATGATTATGATTCGACAATGCGGCTGGAATATTGGTCTTCAACCTTTCTAACTTGCCAGTTTCTGATGGAAAAGCTACTAGAATTTTATGACAATGAAGTCATTGGGAACAATCATATCAATTTTGCCACTGCGATAAATGCAACTCCTAATGGAAATACGATTACGCTGCTTCCTCCTGATTCGGGAATCATTTTACTAGCAGCAAAAGATGTAGGCATTGAATTGATTGAAAATTGGATTAATGAAATGGCAGTAAGGTAAAAAAAAGGTCGTTTCCCCCCAAGAAAACGACCAATTCAAATTTACAAAAAAACCCGGTTTCAGAAGGTTATCTCGATTCTAAATTTATCTATAAAATTTTATTTAGTCATTTTTTTAATTGCATGAATTGTTTCACATACCAATGCAATTATATTGTTTGAATGCAATATTTTAGGCAAGACCATTCCCTACTTTTAAAGAAATTTTTTAAATACTAAGTATAAATACTTAGCAAGAAACCTTTCTAGAAAAGGGATAGAGTAGTTTGTTATAACTTGTGTTAACAATCGTTCTCTAATACTGATAAATGAAAAAAATCATACCATTATAGAGATTAATGTGAGTGATATGAATCTTGTTGCTTGACGTTTTGAATTGTAAAATTATGTAATAATTCAATAACTGCAAATTTTAGCAGAGCAAATTTTAATAGCGTTTAATAAATAGGTAATAAATTGAATGCATATAAATCTAACTGTTAACGGTAAATGGATATATATGATGATTACAAAAATACAAAAAAGTCGATTGTATAAAGGAGAAGACATTTCGTTTAAAAGAGCTTGATTCAAAGTAGGATGTCAAAATATAATTATTGATTTTAACTTTTTATAAATTCATAAATACTTGTTTATTAGTTTATTATGATTTTTTATCTAAATCAGATATTTTATAAAAAAGCCACCTAATCTTTGGGATTAGATGGCTTGAAAGCAGAAGTTGTGTCTTTAATTTTTATAAAAAAAGGCCACTCAAGTTAATGAGTGACCTTGTTATAAACTTAATCTGAAACAAGTTAAAAAATCTAGTTTGATTTAAGAATTTTAAAGGAATGATAATCTTCCGATAAATGTATTACTGTAAAGTACATACCTGGAGTAAATGATGAAATATCTAACTGGTGATTATTTTCACCAACTATTCCATCAAGTGGATTTACTTTAAGTAATTTTCCTAATTGGTTATAGAAATAAACATTCACTAATTGACTTTGTTTCGTGTCAAAAGTAATATTCAATTTACCATTTGTAACCGAAGGATAAACTTGTAAATTGGAATCATCTACAGAATCTCCAGTAATTAACCTTGAAGTTTCATTACAAGGATCATTGCAATCAAGGAATGCTTTGTTGATCTTCTCTAATGCTCTTGTTATAAACGATAGTCTACCTGAAACTTTACTACCAAGAGCTGAATTAGCAAGTTCTAAAACATCATAAACTGTTGCTTCAAATCCGAGATGGTCATAAACTTTATTATTAAATGTTAAGCAAGAATTGCTTAGCTTTAAATTACGCAGTCCAGTATTATTTCGGATGTTCAGTGTAAGTGTAAGCGTTTGTGCAGCTAATTGATTACCAAGTTGACCACAATTATTATTGGTAAAGTATTTTTCTCCACTTGGCAATGGCAATGATGAATTTGAGTTACTTGGCAACATATCAATAATACAATATGGATTAGAAATGATATAAGATTTACCAGGAAGACCTAATACAATCGGATCTGTTGAAACAGCTTGATTTACTAATTGTAAGGTAGACTGTTCATTTAAACTTCCCCAAATATCTCCATAACTCTCATCGTTAAGTGTGCAATAAGCACTATTTTGTATACAAGTAATATCTATACAAACCTTCACTGTAAATTCACCTACATTTTCACATTCATCAGTTGCAGTCCAAGTGTAAGAATACTCATTACAAGCATCTTGATTAACTTCTGGACCCTCAACAACAGGTACTCCACATGCGCCATCATTTGCTTCAGGAGTAGGTGGATCAAAAGCATCAAATTCAGCTTGTGTCAAAGTTAATGTACCACATAAATCCACTGGTGCTTCATCAAATACTGGTGCAATTTCATCAATTATTAGTGCTGTAACACTAAAGTTTGTAGAATAGCCACACTCATCTGTTGCAGTCCAAATAATAGACCATCTTGAAGTATATCCATCAACAGGACAGACACCATCTTCTATTTGCTCAATACTGATACCCACTGCTGCATCACTGCATAAGTCAGTAGCAATAACAAAAGTTTCATCAAAGTTAATAAGCTCACCACATTGGAAGCTTAAAACATCTCCATCACTTACATTGTCAGCATTGTAGGTATCCGACCAGTCAGCATCAGGGTTTAAACTTAATGATGGTGGTGTTGTATCTGTGAAAGTTACAAAGAACTCAAAAATAGTAGAGTTACCAGCTTCATCAACCACCTCATAGAAACAGTACATTTCATTTCCACAAGGACTAGGTGCTATAAGTTCATCAACCAACAAAGCAGTATATTCACAACATTCTTCAACGAGGAAGCTATTGCTATTTAAATTCGGTAGAACACCGCATTCATAAAAGATAGTTTGACCTGATACAAATGAAGCAGCATCAAATCCATCTGGCCAATTGGCATCAGGATTAAGAGAAACTATCGGAGCTTGTGTGTCATTAGCACAGTCGTTGCAATCACATCCATTAGCAGGATACGTACACGAGCCATCATCGCAATTTACAGCGGCATCATAGTTGCAAGCCGCAGGATCATCACAACCCAAGACCTGAACTTCAGCAACAATGCATTTACAAGCATTGGTTGGATCAATAATTAATACATCACCAACACAAATATCACTATTGCAATTCGGAATTGGTAAACAAGAACCATCATCTACAGTTGCAGTTGCATCGTAATTACAAGCCGTTGCGTCTGTACAACCATCTAAACCACACGGATCACAAGAGTTAGAAGCTGTTCCTGTAGCTGTTCCATTTGAAGCAGTTAAGGAGTAACCAACAGATTCGATGTGATAGAAGGCTAATTCATAAACACCAGGAGTAACTTCAGTAAATGTAAAGACTCCAGCTATTGGATTACCATTTGCATCTAAAATTCCTGTACTATTTGCAAAATCAACAGTCCAAGTTTGCCCAGTTGGTGCATTTATAGTAACAACTTCAGCAAAATATGTTACCTGACCAACTATTACATTATCAGGATTTCCACAGAAGCAAGGATCAAAAATATAGAAACAACTTCCATCATCGCAATTTGCAGCAGGATTGTAATTGTCTGCTTGAGGATCAATACAACCTTGAACAACTGTTGTTGCAATTTCGCATTCACAAGTTGCAGAATTAAAGACTTCTAAATCACCTAATGTACAATCTTGATTACACTCTAGTGGTTCAATTTGTTCATTTACACACTCACAAATATCTGTATCGTAGTAATCGTTCGTATTGCAATCATTGTCATCGCAAATCGGTAATACAATTGTTATATATACGCATTCGCAATTATTAGGGTTGTAGAAATCAGATGTTGTACAATCATTATCATCGCAATCTGGTGGTGGAATTGGGTCATACACACATTCACAAATTGTTGTATCATAAGAATCTGCTGTATTGCAATCGTTGTCGTCGCAATCAATCGGATCATTCACACAACTACAAGTATTTGGATCGTAGGAATCTTCCGTAGTACAATCGTTATCATCGCAATCAGGTGTTGGAATTGGATCATACACACACTCACAAATATCTGTATCGTAGTAATCGTTCGTATTGCAATCATTGTCATTGCAACTCGGTAGTAGAATTGTTAAATACTGACATTGGCAACTATTGTCGTTGTAGTAATCATATGTTGTACAATCATCATCGTCGCAATCAGGTGTTGGAATTGGTTCATTTATGCAAATACAATTTACATTGTCGTATGAATCCTCTGTATTGCAATTGTTGTCATCGCAAGTTGGTGTAGGAATCAGATTATATATGCAAATACAATTTACATCATCGTATGAATCTACAGTTGTACAATTACCATCGTCGCAATCAGGTGTTGGAATTTGCTCATGCACACAATCACAGATTGCATCATCAAATGAATCTTCTGTATTGCAATCGTTGTCATCGCAAACAGTTTGATTGGTTAAACAAGAACCGTCATCGCAATTCGCAGTGTCATCAAAGTTACACGCATTCGGATCAGTACAACCTAAAACTTGTACAATATCAATGATGCAAACGCACGGATCATTTGGATCAACGATTGTTACATCACCACTACAAATGTCAGTATTACAAGTTGTAGTTGGTAAACAAGAACCGTCATCGCAATTCGCAGTGTCATCAAAGTTACACGCATTCGGATCAGTACAACCTAAAACTTGTTCAATATCAAGGATACAAGCACACGGATCATTTGGATCAACGATTGTTACATCACCACTACAAATGTCAGTATTACAAGTTGGAATTGGTAAACAAGAACCGTCATCGCAATTCGCAGTGTCATCAAAGTTACACGCATTCGGATTAGTACAACCTAAAACTTGTTCAATATCAAGGATACAAGCACACGGATCATTTGGATCAACGATTGTTACATCACCACTACAAATGTCAGTATTGCAATTTGGAATTGGTAAACAAGAACCGTCATTACAATTCGCCGTTGGATCAAAATTACATGCTGTTTGATCAGTACAACCTAATACTTGCACTTGGTTCAGTATACATTGACACGGATCATTCGGGTCTATTATTTCTGTATCACCTAGGCAAACATCATTGTTACACACAGGAATTGTTAAACAAGAATTATCGTCACAATTCGCTGCTGGATCAAAATTACATGCTGTGTTATCAGTACATCCTAAAACTTGCGTAACATCAAGAATACAAAGACACGGATCATTCGGATCAACAATTTCAGTATCACCAGCACAAATATCAGTATTACAAGTTGGTGCAGTTAAACAAGAATTGTCATCGCAATTCGCATTCGGGTCATAATTACAAGCTGTCAAATCGGTACAACCTAAAACTTGTGCAACATCAAGGATGCAAGCGCACAGATCATTCGGGTCAACGATTTCAGTATCACCAGCACAAATATCAGTATTGCAAGTTGCTTGCAAAATACAAGAACCATCATTACAATTCGCCGTTGGATCAAAATTACATGCTGTTTGATCAGTACAACCTAAAACTTGCACTTGGTTCAGTATACATTGACACGGATCATTCGGGTCTATTATTTCTGTATCACCTAGGCAAACATCATTGTTACACACAGGAACTGTTAAACAAGAATTATCATCACAATTCGCTGTTGGATCAAAGTTACATGCCGTGTTATCTGTACATCCAGGAATAGATGGAATATTTAATTGACAAGCACAAGTATTAATATCCCAAGCAAATGTGCCACCATTGGTACACGGATCATCGTCACAAGCAGTTTGGAAAATGCAAGAATTATCGTCACAATTCGCTATTGGATTAAAGTTACATGCACTCGCATCAGGACATCCAGGAATAGTTGGAATATTTAATTGACAAGAGCAAGTAACATTATCCCAAACAAATACTCCACCATTAGTACATGGATCATCGTCACAAGCAGTTTGGAAAATACAAGAATTATCATCACAATTCGCTGTTGGATTAAAGTTACAGGCTGTATTATCATTACATCCAGGAATAGATGGAATATTTAATTGACAAGCACAAGTAGCAGGATTCCAAACAAATATTC
>Ga0209187_1000136_pt1 | contig 163296 bp, 146 predicted proteins | sample BantaG_FD_187430 | JGI IMG/M metagenome (GOLD analysis project Ga0209187, IMG submission 187430) | Marine algal microbial communities from Bantry Bay, Ireland - BantryBay_4 metaG (SPAdes) (version 2) | ecosystem: Host-associated > Algae > Red algae > Unclassified | place: Bantry Bay, Ireland...
CAATACAATATTTCCCTTTACTGCTATTGAGCTGCTTAGCATACTGGGTTGCCAATTCATCCCAAGGGATCAACTCTGCCAATTTTACCCATCGGTTATCTTTATCTAAATGCTGTTCAAATGGGGTTCTAAAACCCTCAAAAGTAAGCTGATTTGCTGGTGTATACTTAACCATAAGTGCACAATTTTAAGCTTCAATATACAAAATAGCTTGCACTTATCAAAATTAATAAAAATAATTTATCTACGTAAAATATTGATAAATAATAATTTATGAAAGAAAAAATGATGGTTTGAGAAAGTCAGCAAGCCCTAATTAGTATTGCTATTTTTACTGTTGGCTGTTCAATATTAAACAATTCAATTGAAAGCCAAACCAATTTACTCAACGAAATTTTGAAAGTACACCAAGAATCTATAGACAAACACAATAAAAATGCGGCACACAAAAAATATGGATATAAAAGTAAAGAACACATAATGGCCGAGCGTAAAAAAGCCACTATAAATAAAGAGAATATTTACAAAATAGAACAATTTTTACAACAACACGGGCATCCATCCGAAAAACTACACGGCAGCAAATTAGCAGATTTGCCGTTTACTATTTTTAGTGCTTCTTCAAAATCAAAAAAACTAATTCAACGAAATTTAACCTACATACACACCGCTTGGCAACAGCAAACCATAAGCGATAGAACATACATATATTATTTACAAAGCCTACATTCTTCAAAATTTAAACAATTTTTAAGATTAAATAGCCCTTCCTACACAGAAAAAGAAGAAATAGATAGCCTTGCAACAAAGCTTAAAATTGACAGTTTGCTAAGTGTATATAAATAATTTTTATAACTATTCAGTAGAGGTTAGAAATCAGACCGCTTCGCTCACAGACGTCAGATAAATTCGGCTGAGTGAAGTTAAGAGGGCTCTTTTTTGCCTCAATTATGTCTGATGTCTAACGTCTGAAAATGAAATGATCTGACTTCTGAATAGTTACTAATTTTTTTTGAAGCGAAACGAAACCGCACGAACAAACATTGGTCCCGCCCTACATTCCAAGTCCTCGTATTGCTACCACACAAAAGCTTTGCTGCAACTGTGGGCTTTCCTTTTCGGTCGGGGCTATTTCAAAAACTTTTGCCCTTCGCACAAAAAGAATATTGCCGTTACCCACTTTTTAGTTAATTTTGCAGCAATTGCCTAAAACACGCATAAATATAAATTCAAACTTCATAATTTAATAATTGATGTTTAACAACTTACAAGATCGCTTAGACAAGGCTTTTCAGAATATAAAAGGTCAAGGCCGTATTACTGATATAAATATAGCCTCTACCATAAAAGAAATTCGCCGAGCATTGGTTGATGCCGATGTTAACTATAAAATTGCCAAAGAATTTACCGATAGGGTAAAAGACAAAGCAATGGGCGAAGATGTGTTAACCGCAGTTTCGCCAGGCCAGTTAATGGTAAAAATTGTGCAAGATGAGTTAGCAAGTTTAATGGGCGGGCAATCGGTTGGTATTGATTTAGCAGGCAACCCATCCGTTATTTTAATTGCTGGTTTACAAGGTTCTGGTAAAACCACTTTTACTGGTAAGTTGGCCAAATTTTTAAAAGAAAAGAAACAAAAGCAAGTATTATTAACTGCCTGCGATGTTTACCGCCCGGCAGCAATTGATCAGTTAACCGTACTTTCTGAGCAAGTTAAAGTAAGCATTTACAAAGAAGTAGATAATAACAACCCAGTAGAAATTGCTACCAATGCAATTGAGCATGCCAAACTCAACAACAAAAATGTAGTAATTATTGATACCGCAGGTAGGTTAGCAGTTGATGAAGCTATGATGACCGAAATAAAAAACATTAAAGAAGCCGTAAATCCAAATGAAATTTTGTTTGTGGTAGATGCTATGACAGGTCAAGATGCGGTAAACACCGCCAAAGCCTTTAACGATTTGTTAGATTTTGATGGTGTAGTACTAACCAAATTAGATGGCGATACCAGAGGTGGTGCTGCTTTATCAATAAAATATACAGTTGACAAGCCCATAAAATTTGCTTCTGTTGGCGAAAAAATGGATGCTTTAGATGTTTTTCACCCCGAGCGGATGGCACAGCGTATTTTGGGTATGGGCGATATTGTGAGCTTAGTTGAAAAAGCACAAGAGCAATTTGACGAGAAAGAAGCCGCCCGCCTTCAAAAGAAAATAAGCAAAAACAAATTTGATTTTAACGACTTTTTGGGGCAGATAAAGCAAATTAAAAAAATGGGTAACGTTAAAGATTTGTTAGGTATGATACCTGGTATGGGTAAAGCCTTGCGAGATGTTGATATTGATGACGATGCCTTTAAAAAGATAGAAGCCATTATTTTTTCTATGACACCTTACGAGCGTGAAAACCCACAACTAATTAGTGGCAGCCGCCGCAAACGTATTGCTGGTGGTAGCGGTAACTCCATACAAGAAATTAATGCTTTTATGAAACAGTTTGAGCAAATGCGTAAAATGATGCGTACTATGACAAAACTGAACAAAGCCGGCCGGCCGGTGCAGCAGGCAATGCCGGGGTTTCGTAAATAGATTATAATTATTAATGGAGTTATAGTAAAAAGACAGATTGATTGATTAAAAAAAGCTTAAATAACAAAACCGTTCAGCATTTGAACGGTTTTGTTATTGTTTTAAACAAGCTTTAATAAGCCTTTAATATTTCTGCATAATCTGTGTTACCCTTTTTATCAGTAACTTTTATAGCATAGATGCCCGGTTTTAAGTTAGATACATCTATTTTTAATCTGTTGTTTTCTGTTTTCAATTGCATTAATGATCTTCCATTAATATCATAAGCGTTAAAAATTTCTATTACGTAAGCATCACTTTTAATAAAAGTAGATAACGTAATATAATTATTGAAAGGATTTGGGGAAACACTTTCAATCAGTTCATACGCCTCACTTTCTAATGAAAACAAGCTAACATCTGGAAACATAAGCCCTGGATTTTCGCCAACTCTACAGGCATCTGCTGGCGGTAAATATGGTTCAATGGTAGTCTGCTGCACTTTTGATAAAATTACAGTATTTTGATCATTTAACTCCAAAGAATTATAAATGGGTTCATCTTCGAAATCGGCTACTAAGCTAAAACCAAAATGTGCGTAATTATACGCTTCTTCTTCTAAGTAATCATTAGAAATATTGTATATTAAATTAAAGTTTGTGTTAAACCCGGTAATATTACCATTTGAGTTTGGCTCTGCTGCCCCATTACAAATTAAACCAGTATTTAAACAAGCTGCAGTTGGTTGATAATAGAGCCATTGAGAATCATCGAGCGGAAATGGTAATAAATAAGCACCAGTTTCATCAGCACCCGCACCACAACCATTATACCAACCCCAATAATTACCTCTTGCAGAAAGGCCAGTAGGAAGTGTTACATTAGGGCTGTAACTCAAATCGAAAAACAAATTATTATTACTTAAATCGTTTGGATGATGCACACCAGCGTTGGCACTTTTAGCGCTAATAGCATCAATATCAACTATTATATTGTAACCTTTAATACCTACTTCATTATCTGTTATTGATGTTCCACCTTTTCTACCAATTGTTATTTGTTTTATACCACTTGCTGTACTGTGTATGCCGTAAAAATTATGATGAATTTTTGCACAATACTTTATTGTAGCATTAGCTAACTCCGTTCTAATAGCCGTATTGCAATAGCTAATATCACCACTAGATAATTGCAATGTACTATTACTATTTGCTCCATTAAAATGAACACCAGTATCAAATTTATCAATTTCATTATTTATTACTTCTGCACCACTATTTGTGCAATAAATGGCTTTTTGATTAACATTGCCTAATACATCATTATTAAAAATATTGTTTACCGCATAAAGTTTATAAACATTAATACAAGAAACCCCAGTATTAGTAGTATAGTTAAATTCACAATTTCTTACTTTAAAAATAGGGTTTGAAGGATTATTACAAGGATCGTTTGGGTTGCCAGTAGGTGCAGTATAGTCGTTTAATATAATACCGACATCAAAGTCATCGAACTTACTATCTTTACAATCAAAACTACGTAAATTATTGCCAACAAATGCTGTTGACGAACCATTGCCATCAATAAAGTTGACATTATCAAATTTTACTTTTGAATCATTAATGATGATTTTGCTACCGCCATTATGCCAAACTTTACAATCAGTTAAGTAAAAATCGTGTTCCATATCAATTAAAGCATATTCGCTTGTGCTATTATCATAGTTAAACAATATAGCTGTATGGCTTAAGCTTTCCCCAACAAGGTTAAAAGGCATATCAATAATTGCGCCTTCCTCAATAACTAATTGGCCCGGGCCATCAAAATTAAAAGATTGACCAGTAGTAGTAGTTAAAATACCACCTGACTCTATAATAATTTTTGATGTAGCGAAATCTAAATCAATATTATCTGTGTTGATAACCAAAGAGCCACCATCTCTTACAATAATTTCTGCATTTTGCTCCATGTGTAAAATGGAATTTTCGTCTAAAACCAGTTTAGAATCTTCATCTTTTATATGGACAAAACCGCCTGACTTTAGATGCAAAGTGGCATTTTCACTAATTTTTAAGGTAGATTCTTCTTTAACATTAATGCAAGAGTTGTTTTCGATAATGATGCCGGAGTTGGTTTGTGCGGTTAAAATAGTTGGGTCAACAAAATTTTTGATGAAAGGATCGTTTCTATTTTTAGGATGCGGTGTAGTTCTATTTACCGTGCCAGAGAGTTCTAAACTTAAGTTGGATTGACCTGTTACTGTTAACGTCTCATCTTCTGGTAAAATAATGGCATCACACCAACGCTTATTTGAGTTGAAAGTCCAATCATCTTTACTAATTGTTAATGTATATTTGCCTGTGGCATCCACACTTTCCACTTTTACCTTTAAGCCGGTTAGGGTGGTAGGTTCTTGTTGGCGCTGGCCTGGTCCTGGAGTTTCATTAAACCTTCTGAAATTTAAAATTGGAAATATGCCGTTAATTGAAAGTTCATCACCAACAGTAAAAGCGGTTTTTTCAATATCTATATGTGTAACACGCTTGTCCTGTTCATAATTATCAAACTTAACACCGTAATACTCATTAGTGCCTTGTGAAGTATTACCATCATTATAATTATTATAATAAGCAATTTCATTTTGATGTAAAGGGTTGCCATTTTTATCAACATTAGCCGGGTTATTCATTCTATGCCTTTCCCGGGCAATTGAGCCTGCAATGGGGTTGTCTTTAGCAATTACTAACTTGGGTTCAACTTTATCAGGCTCCCATATATCACCATCAGGTTGCTCCATAATAGGCGTAATGTTGTCTGCTTCAAAAACGATAGCGTAATCCTTTTTTCCATTAGGATGTAACAAATATGTATTATTAGAATTTTTATCTGGATTCAAAACAGAAGCTTTATTATGCCCTCTTGGATCTGTTAAGTTATTTTCTACATCGGTAATATACATATAAAGACCCGGTACGGTGTGTTGATTTTCCCAGGGATCGTTTGGAATGTAAGCATTTAATTCTTCAAAACCCGAGGGATGAATTTTTTGGTGGTTTTCTATCCATAAATATTGATTATCAGTATGAGGAATTTTAATACGGGCAGCATTTGTTGGGTTACTGTCTTTTGGCGAAGTTAACAAATCGGTAAGAACAATATTAACAGGATCAGTTGAGTTGGCTTGTGTTAAATCTATATCGTGAATATCTGCATCATTTAGCCAACCATACAACCACATGGTATGTGCTTTAGGTACCCAAAACTGGCTAACCGGTGCGGTTATCATACCCCAATCACCCGTAGAGGTAAACTTATCAAACACCACTTGATTTGCTCCACCATTATGATCCATGCCTATATTATGGGCAAACTCGTGGATAAATAAATTCATATTCCACCATTTTGAAGTTGTTGTATTTTTATGTACGTGATGATAACCGAGTTTATACGGATTATTCTGATTATCAAGTACATTTAAAGTATATCCTTGTTGATACGAGCCCGAAATATAACCCGCATTACCAGAATTTGGGCTTCTTATTTTTTGAATAATGGCAACATAATCTAAAATATTATCGGGCGAAGTGCCGCTACTATTATCATAACGAAAATTATCAACTGAAAATGCAAAATTGTTTCGGTTGTCGTAATCTGCTGGATTTAAGTTGGGATGTTGATTAAATGCCGCATCTACTATATCTTTTCTTGAAAAACCACCGCATTCAAATTGATCTATAAACTCTGGATTATTTGCAGAAATGGGTTGGGTATTATCAAAATCAGGGTTGGATTCTTGAACAATTGCTCCTGTTGACGGTATTTCAACCGAAACTACATCGCCGGTAACAATAAAATCGCCAAAACTTGCGGTTTTGTAGTAAGCACTTACATTAAATTCCGGGTCGTTTAAATATGGCATAATGGTGTTGCCCATGGCATCTAATATGCCATCATTATCAATTGAATTTGCTGTTGCATTAATAAAACCATTGTTCATTGCCCAGCTGGGTACACTATTGGTGTAATAGTAGTCATTACATCCAGTCTGGTTGTCTGCAGACAAATCGCCGCAGTAATACTCATATTTATTATTGAGTCTATCACATTGCTGGTTGGCAAAAATTACGAGAATATGCAGATCGCCTCTCGGAGTAAAACGTTCGCCATTCCGCCAGTTTTTGTTTTGGCTAAACAGTTGTTGGCTTGCCACTAAAACAAGCAATAAAAAAATAACATGTTTCATAACTTAAAATTTTTGGTTACGTGAAAAAATGCATTAAAGAAATAGCTCTTTGAGCTGAAACTTATTGGTTAAAAATCTTTTTAGAAAAAAGTGGAGATCTGTTTTTATTACGAATATTAATAATGTATAATTGATTGTTGGGAAGTAACAGATTTTTTTGATAAGTGATATTGTATTGATTATAATCAGTAAATAATAGTTGCCCGTTCATTGCAAGTACCCATATTTGATACGGAGGGTCAATTTGGTCAATCAAAAGCATACCATCATTAATACTCATTATAAATTGACTATTATACTCATCTATTGAAACATATCGCAAGTTTCTAAAATAAAAAGTAAATGTTAAGTTAACATAAGCAGGTGCCCAATCAGCGTTTAAACTCATGCAAAATATTTTGTTATTAAAATTATGACTTGTGTCAAATGTAACTTCTCTATTATCAATGGCATTGCCTAAATATGTACTACTTTGAACACTTAAATCTGAAAAGTAATAGCTTGTTTTTGATGGTCCACGAAGGTGTTCATATACACTATCTAATTTCACTTTAAAGTAAGTACTATTTGTTAAGCCACCGTTAACTTCAGGATAGTTTTGGCAACCAAGAGAATCTGGCGTTTCATACCAATAATCAGATAAATCAAGAGAGTCCGTTTTTAGGAGTATATAAAATGTTTTACTGAAATCAAATATATTTCTTGCTACGGTATCTGGTACCAGTTGGTAAGAATGCTTTAAGTTATAATTTTCGGGTCCGCCTATTTGTTGCCGCACTTTGGGGTCGTAAATTCTGGCGCTTATTGGGTATTCCATTGCGCTGGTATCAATAATATCTAAACCTTCGTCGTAACCTTCATCAGCGTTTAAAGAAAAGCCTACTACTACTGAGTCCATATAACCTAAGGGGTGGTGAAACTCAATAGTTACAGGTACATCGGGCAGGTTTTGGGCATTTGTTAGTGTTAGTAAGCAAGCAAAATATACTGATAATGCGTAGTTTAAAATTTTCATATTGTTTTTTTAATTATGTTAAAGTTTCCTTAAAACCCTCTGCGAGAAACTATAAGAGGAAAGTAGTTGCCATTGTTGCCCCATACTTTGCAGGCCAGCCAAAAGGCAAATAAAAAAGGTGCATATCGTTTGTTTTATAGGCATAAGCGCAAGGTTTAAGTTTTTACAGGTAGGCATTTTTTTATAGTTATTGTTAATATATATTATATTTTTTAGCAAAGCAAGTTTGTAACGCTATTTTTTTGTGATGGTGGATTTAAAGGTCAATTTTGTTTTTAAAGTGAGACACTTTATGCTTAAGAGATCGAAGCGAGGACGCTTCGATCAGTTGAATATATTATGCTCAAACTCTATCAACGAAAACGTCTACTTCTCAATTGCTAAATACTTCTTCTGCTTCACCAATTTAGCAACATCTATTTTTTGTCCTTCATAGCTTTCATCTACTACAAGCAGCAAAAAGTTTTTGCGCTTTTTTTTATAAAATACTTTTTGACCTATTGATAAAGCTACTCCACTATCTGATAAGGGAGATAAATTTGGATTCATTACACCAAGAATTTTTAATGGAATAGATTTTAAGCCGGAGTTGTGCAAAGTAAAATTTACGCGCTCTTGCGCACATACTGCGGTACAACAAGCTGCAACTGCAATAGTTATTAAAATATTTTTGACCATATAATGCAAAGTTTAGTAAGTAAACTATATTTAAAATAATACTAAATCAACATCTAAATTAAATAAATTATTCTAATTTAGATGGAAAAAAATATGTTTATCAATAAACCAACAAAGCTACTATTCTTACTAGTTGCTGTATCAATATACTACATACAAGCACAAGAAATTACAGAAAACAATGCTGCACTTTGGCAAACTTTTGCGGAAGATGGTCAGGCTGCTTATGTTTCAAATGTTAATCATCTCGATTCGGTTAAGCAAGGCAACTATTCTATCCGCTTTAATACACAAAGTGGTTTCGCAACTGGTTTATCTTACCCCAACACGTTTCCGCAAAACAATTCGGTTAGTTGGAATGTTGAAGGCAAAGCTTTAAAATTTAATTTTTATGCCATTAATACTTCTCCATTTGGTTTTCAACAACCTTTAAAAGTGAGGTTGTATACTGCAAACAGATCTAACTATTTTGAGTATGATGTTACCAACACTATACCATTGTATACTTGGGTAGAAATGACTATGCAATTAGGTGCATCAACACAACTAAATAATACGGTTGGCAACCCAAGTTTAACCAACATAAATGCTATTGAATTTATTTTAGATACTTGGGATTACGCATTTAAAGTATACTTAGATGGAGTTGAATTTGTTGATCCGATAGATTTGTGTAATGGTAATGCCAACAATTATGTGGAGTTGAAAAACTTGTTGGTTATTGTAAGAAATCATAATGGCGATATGCTAAATGCACCTTTAAGTGAAGTGCAAGAAGTAGCCGAAGCAATGACTGAATTTTATTGGAAACACTCCAAACAAAGCCTGCACTTAACCTGGGATTTTATTGAAATAAACGGAAACACTGATGTTTGGGACAATTCAAGTAGTGGCATTTTTAGTCCATATAAGATTGGGCAAATACTTTCAAATACACCTTATAATTTAACTAACGATAGTTATGATGCAATAGTAGCCACCGCAAATAACGGCGGTAATTATGGTTGGACGAATGGCGGCTATCAGCTACTTGGTAAAGCTGGTTTTTGTCATTTAAAATGGTTTGGAAATGCTTTTGATGGCAACCGCTGGACTTTGATTCACGAGTTTAACCATACTATGGATGGTTTAATGTTGTCTTCGGGGAAATCTGATTATCCGCATAACCACCCAGGTGCGGCACGGCTTAATGGCGAGTTAGTCCCTCATAGTGGTCTCGACTCTGATTTAAATGCTCAAATTTTACAATCATTATGTAAAACTGATTGGTTAAAATTAGCCAACAACGGAGTTTGGGGAACTGTAAAAACGTTTACCGATAATGATGAAGATGGTTTTGCTGATTTTGATGACAATCTGCCAATGGATGAAGACCGCTTCGGGTCTTCAAGCAATGCAATTGATACGGATGAAGATTTATTAAACGACTTGGAAGAATATTATACTGGTGTGCACAACTCATCTAACCCAAATAATAAAGATACAGATGGCGATGGTTTGGTAGATGGTACAGATGATCAACCACTTTATCCTTTTGCACCAACTATCCCAAATTTGCAAACGCCACTAAGTAGTATTAGTCTTACACATTTTAATTATATTGGTATGCAAAATGGTACAGCAATTTATGCTAACTATAGTAACGATTATTTACACATTGCTATAGCCAATAATAATTACGTAAGCTCTGGCAGTTTTCAATTGCATGTTGATTTAAATAATGATGGTTTGTTTTATGGTAAAGACAATTTGTTTTTTCAATTTAATAACAACCAATTAACTAACTTAATTTTGCGCGATGCTGCTTCAGTTGGTTCAGGTAATGCAAGCGATTATATTGAAACAACACTTCCACTTTCTACTGGAGTAGCAAAAATCGCTAACAATAATTTATTGGTATCTATACCTGCATCAAATACTTTATACAATTTTGAGTTAGTTGAAGGTAATAAGGTTGGTTTACGCATTGATAACAACAGCGGCTACGAAACCTTATTTGAAAATGATGATTATTTAAGCTTTACTATTGGTGACAACTGTAATGAACAGCTATATTTAACCGACTATACTTTTGGAAATTATGATTACAAAGCCAATGAAATTATATCGACAACTGGCGAAATTGATAATGCTACAATTAACTTTGAAGCAGGTAAAGAAATAACATTATTATCTGGATTTAGTACAAGCATCCAAACTAATTTTTCAGCCAATATTGGTGCTTGTGATTGATGATAATAAATATTTTACTATTACATAAATAAAAAAGGTTGGTAACTATTCAGTAGAGGTCAGAAGTCAGACCGCTTCGCTGGCAGACGTCAGATAAATGCAGCTGAGTGAAGTCAAAAACGCTCTTTTTAGCCCAAATCATGTCTGATGTCTAACGTCTTAAAATGAAATGGTCTGTATTCTGAATAGTTACAAAAGTTGTTCATCCAAAAACTAAATTATCTTAAACTTAAAATAGTTGAACTTTAAAACATATTTTTGCGTGCAAAGATGCGTTAATACAATATGGCTATTTCCGAACAAAAAATTTCAACTTATAAAAACCAATTTTTATTTGATAAAAACAATTTCAAATTTGTTTTAATTGGTTTAGGATTAATGATTTTAGGCTTTCTATTAATGATTGGAGGCAAAACAACCGACCCCAATGTTTATAATGCCGATGAATTATACTCGTTCAGAAGAATTACTTTAGCTCCAATACTAATTATTATAGGGTTAATTGTACAAATTTATGCCATTTTACTAAAACCTAAAGTAATAGAAACTGCTGATTTAACAGAAAACAATAACAACATAACTGCATCTAATACCATATTTCAAACTGGTGAAAAATGTGTTATAGCTGGTACTTATGTTTGCCAAAAACATTTGGATGTAAAGGTTACCTTATCAAAAGGTGAAAAATTTCCGACCTGCAAAAAAATGAATGGTAAAGCTACTCAATGGCAACTCAAAAATAGTTAGTGCATTTATTAGAAGCTATTTTACTGGGCATAATACAAGGTTTAACCGAGTTTTTACCGGTTAGCAGTAGCGGTCATATTGAGTTAGGAAAATACTTATTTGGTATTGAGCTTAAAAATGATTTGATGTTTAGTTTATTGTTACACCTCGCCACCGTGTTAAGTACTATAATTGTTTTTAGAAAAGATATTATCATCATCATAAAAGAACTTTTTCAATTTAGCTTAAACAATTCTACCCGTTTCGTTTTTTATATTGTAATATCTATGTTGCCAGTTTTGGTAGTTGGTATTTTTTTTAAAGATGCTGTAGAGGCATTTTATAATGGCAACATTGCTTTGGTTGGTGCTATGTTAATTGTTACTGGTTTGCTATTGTTAGCCTCTGAAAAAATAAAAGCTAAAACAATAAAATTAAATTCTACTAATGCTTTTGTTATTGGTATTGCGCAAGCTATTGCAGTATTGCCTGGTATTTCAAGGTCGGGCGCAACCATTGCGACAGGTTTAATTAGTGGTGTAGAAAGAAATGCAATTGCCCGTTTTTCTTTTTTAATGGTAATACCACCAATAATTGGCGCTAGCCTTTTAGATTTGGGAGATATGAACAGCAGTCAATATAGTACTAAAAATATTTTAAATATGATGGCTGGTTTTATTGCCGCATTTATAACTGGCTTATTTGCTTGCCAATTAATGATTAAATTAGTAAAAAACAGCAAGTTGATATACTTTGCTATTTATTGTTTTTTGGTTGGTAGTATTTGTTTAATTTCGAGTTTTATTTTTTAAAAAAAAATGACATTAGAAGAAGTTATAGAAGGCGCAGTTTTATTAGTAGATAAACCATTGGGGTGGACATCGTTTGATGTTGTAAACAAATTTAGAAGTGCTTTAAAGCTTAAAAAAGTGGGTCATGCTGGCACTTTAGATCCTTTAGCGACTGGCTTACTAATTTTATGTACTAATAAAATGACTAAAGAAATAACTACTTACCAAGGTTTAAAAAAAACATATACGGGTTGCATTACGTTGGGCGCAACTACGCCAAGTTACGATTTAGAAACCGCTTTTAACGAAACTTTTGCTACCACCCATCTTACCAAAGAAAAAATAGAAGCTGCAGCAAAAGCCTTTATTGGTTGGCAACAACAAACTGCCCCAGCCTACTCTGCCGTAAAACAAAAAGGTAAAAGAAATTATGAACTTGCCCGCAGCGGAAAAGTTGTACCAGATAAAACAAGGTGGATTAAAGTTGAGAAATTTGAGGTGGTTAAAATTGATATGGAAAAAGAAATGCCCGAAGTTTACTTTGAAATAGTTAGTATTAAAGGTACTTATATTAGAACCATTGCGCACGATTTTGGAACATATTTAACCTGCGGTGCGCATTTAAGCGCTTTAAGAAGAACACACATTGGTACTTTTACTGTTGAGAAAGCAAAAGAAGTGGATGACTTAATAAACCAATTAAAAGAAACCTAATATTGCGTTTATTTAAAAATTTAAACGATTTACCAAATTTTAATAACACGGCTTTAACCGTTGGCACTTTTGATGGTGTGCACAAAGGTCATCAAAAATTAATACAGCGTTTAAACCAAAAAGCTACCGATTTAAATGGTGAAAGTTTAATTATCACTTTCCATCCACACCCAAGATCGGTTGTTAAAACCGAACCCGAAATAAAACTGATTAATACCATTGAAGAAAAGATAATTTTATTAGATAAATATGGAATTCAAAACCTGGTAATTGTGCCATTTAACAGAACTTTTTCTAACCAAAGCCCACAAAAATATATTGAAAATTTTTTAATAAAAAACTTTAACCCAAAAGTAATTATTATTGGTTACAACCATAAGTTTGGAAAAAACCGTGCTGGTGATATTCATTTTTTAAAACAACAAGGGCAGCAATTAGGTTTTGAAATAGAAGAAATTGCCGAACACGAAGTACAAGATATTTCGGTAAGTTCCACTAAAATTAGAAACCACTTATTAAAGGGTGAAATTGACTTAGCCAACAACTTATTGGGCCATTATTTTAGCTTAAAAGGTACCGTTATTAAAGGGCAACAGTTGGGTAGTAAAATTGGTTTCCCTACTGCCAATTTGCATATTGCAGATGCGAGCAAAATTATTCCCGATGCTGGTATTTATGCCGTTTTGGTGCAAACTGCCAATGAACAACTTAAAGGTATGTTATACATTGGTAACCGCCCTACCCTGTCTGGTACTAACCGCTCAATTGAAGTAAATATTTTTGACTTTGATAAAAACATTTACGGCGAACAATTAAGTTTACAACTTATAAAAAAAACGAGAGCCGATAAAGCCTTTTCATCTATACAAGAAATGACAGCTGCTATTGAGTTGGATAAAGTGGCAGTAGAAAAAGTGTTGAAGGATTATTAATTGCCCCAATTTATTTCAATTCTCCCATCTTCTCCTCCAACCAACTTTTGTTGCTATTTAGTTTTTGAGCTTTTAATTTTATTTTTACACTTTCCAATTGCATTTTGGTAACGCTGTGTTTAATGCGGTACAAATTAATTAAAGTACGAATAAAATTTTTGTAAGATGTTTTGCTTTTGCTGGTTAAAACCTTATTGCCTTGAATATAAGTTTCAAAAGAGCGATAGAGTTGATGGGTTGTTTCCAAATAATTTTCATCTAATTCGTAATAACATTTCATCATAATAGTTCGGCGGTTTACATCGTAGGCTAAATTGATGCTTTGTAGTGGAAACAAATAATCAATAGCTTGCTGATATTGATTTTGGTAAAAAGCAATAATCCCTAAATTAGCTGCTTTTACATCATTACCTACTTTTTTATTAATATGTTTATAATATTTATTTACAATATGAATAGCCCAATCAAATTCATCAATTCGGCAACTTTGCAATACCATATTTCTCAAATCAGCAATTTGCATTTGATTGTTTTCTAACAATAATAAGTTCTTTTCATCCATTATTCTGTACATTTCAATTTGGTGTTTTTTGTATATATTTTCACCCTCATAACTTTTAGAAACACAAAAATTGATTAAAGAATAATAGAAATTAGCAAGGCTATCTTTGGGTACTTCCTTCGCTAACTCATCTAATAGTTTAACCAATTTTAAAAAAACAGGCTCGGTTCTATCTTCAAATAACTCAATTACAAGGCGATAAATTTTTAAAAGAGGATGTTGATTGTAAGGGGATAGTTCTAATAAATGTTTTAGCACATTAAGGCTTTGATGATTGATTTCATTTAATTTTGACTGCGTTGATAAGGAGGTTTCAACCAAATAATAATCTAACTGGTTAAGCAAGTAAAACATGTTTAAATTATACTTGAGCGATTGTAAATGAAGACTTAAATCTTTTTTAGCTTGAAGTGTAACATAATCTATTTGGTTTCGACTAACAAAAAATTGATGCTCAAAATAGTTAACATTTTCTGTTTCACTTTCACTACGTCTTATCCATTTTTTAATGCGTTGCTTGTATAATCTAAATTGCTTTCTTTCTAATAATTGCTGTTGCAATAAAACTATGCCTACCTTTTCATTTGTTCTTAAAGCTAATAGTTGTAAAAAATCTTGTGCTAATTTTAGTAAGATGCTTATTTTCGCCTGCACATTATTTTTTTGCCGTTCAGTTAAATATATGCTGTTATTTAGTTTAACACCAAACAATTTTTCGTGCATCAATTTCAAAAATTGATCAGCTGAATCAAATCGATGCATTTCTTTTCTTAGTAATTTTAATAAGATAATTAATTTTTCATTGGTATTAATAAAGCCACAACTAAGGTACTGTTCAAAGCCTTTCCACTCTTTTTCTGTAAAACTTTGCAGTAATTCTATAATTAAATAAGACTTTTTTTGGTAAGATTTTTTCATAACAAAATGTTTATAATTAAGATTTGCAAAATTTTACACATAAAATAAATAATTATTTTTGCTAAGATATTGAATATTATTTAGATTAAAAGCTAAATGATATACATTATTTTTGTAACGTAAAGTACAAGCCATCATAAATAAATATTTTTTTTTTAACCATAAAGAACTTAACATGAATACGATCAAAAAAATTTTCTGCATTTTATCCTTTCTGTTTATTGCCTTCACTTTGCAAGCACAAGAAGCTAACTTTGTACCGGGGCAATTGCTTATTAAACTTAAAGATTCCGCAAAGGCTCAAAAAACTAGTTTGAGCAGCCAAATGAAAGCGACTACTGTAAAAAACTATACTACTTTGGGTATAGAATTATGGGAACTGAATCAGGCCAACGGAAAACAAGCCACCTTAGAACTAATTGAACAATTCAAAAATCACCCCGATGTGGAATTTGTAGAACCTAATTATTTATGGGAAGCCATTGGTGGCACAGAACCTAATGATCCTTATTTTCCACAACTTTGGGGTTTGCACAATACTGGGCAAAATGGTGGAACAGAAGATGCCGATATTGATGCACCAGAAGCTTATTGCATGCCTATTTCTGCAATTGATGTAGTAGTTGGAATAGTTGATACGGGCATTGATTATACCCACGAAGATTTAGCTGAAAACATGTGGCAAAACTTAGGCGAAGATGCTAACGGCAATGGCAAAGTATTGATACAAAGCGGCAACACTTGGATATTTGACCCTGGTGATGAAAACGGGATAGATGATGACGGTAATGGTTATGTGGACGATTTTGTTGGTTGGGATTTTGTGTATAAAGACAACGATCCTATGGATTTGCACTCGCATGGTACGCATTGCGCTGGTACAATTGGAGCAGTAACCAACAACAATACTGGCATTAACGGCGTAGCTTCTAATGTAAAATTAGCTGCTTTAAAATTTTTGGGAGATAATGGATTTGGTTCTACCTGCGATGCAGCCGAGGCCATAAACTATGCGATAGCCATGGGCATATCAATTACCAATAACAGTTGGGGTGGCGGGCCATTTTCTGCCACTTTATACCAAGCCATACAAAGTGCAGAAGCCAATAACCATTTGTTTATTGCCGCTGCTGGTAACAAAAATTTAGACAATGACCAACACCCACATTACCCTTCCTCTTATGATAATGCCAACATCATTTCAGTCGCCTCAACTGATAGAAACGACAACCGTTCTGATTTTTCTAATTTTGGAGCAACCTCAGTAGATATAGGCGCACCTGGCTCACAAATTTACAGTTGCATACCAGGCAATGGTTATGGCCATAAAAGCGGTACTTCTATGGCAACGCCACATATAGCAGGTGTTTGTGCTTTTGTTTGGGGGGCAAATCCGAGCAGCAACTACAATACTATAAAAAATGCTTTAATGAATGCTGATAATAACCTGCCTGCATTAAGCGGAAAATGTGTAAGTGGTGGCAGAGTAAATTTACATGATGCTTTGATTGAGATGGGGGCACCTCCAAATCCTTGTGATGCACCTGAACCACCGGCCGTTTGCAACCGAAATACCGATTCTTTAGCATTGGTTGCACTTTATCATTCAATTAGCAATGTTACCACATCAACCAATTGGGATCTGCAAAATTCAATTGAGGACTGGGGCGGTGTTCAACTTGATAACGAGGGTTGCGTTCGAAGTCTTGAAATTTATCCTTATTATGATATACCGATAGTTGGAAACATTCCACCCGAAATTGGCAATTTTAGTCGTTTAAAATATTTAAGAATTGAGACAGACGATTTTTCAGGCCCTATACCTGCTGAAATAGGAAATCTAACAACTTTGGAAGAACTATACGTTAGAATTAATAATAATAATGGCCTCATTCCAGAAGAGATATATCAGTTAAACAAGTTGAAAAGCTTAATACTTCGGGGCCCATTTACTGGTTCAATTTCATCCAATATTGGAAATTTAGTAGCGTTAGAAAATCTAGAGATTTCTGCAGGATTCGATACTAATCATTTAGGTAGTTTAACAGGTGTAATTCCATCTGAAATAGGCAATTTAACTCAGTTAAAAAGACTCACTTTTTCTTATCAAAATTTTAGTGGGGGTTTACCAGCATCGTTTAGCAATTTAGTTAATTTAGAATCTTTATTTTTAAGAGATAATAATTTAAGTGGAAATATCAACTGGTTAGGCGATTTAGTATCACTTGAAGAAATTGAAATTTTAAGTAACCAATTTAGCGGCAGTATTCCTCCTTCAATAGGAAATTTGCAAAACATAAAATATCTTGGTTTTGGCTTAAACCAACTAACCGGGGAAATACCAGTAGAAATATGCAACTGTTTTAGCTTAGAAAGTATTAGTATCATAGCTAATCAATTATCAGGCATCATACCCAACTGTATTGGTCAATTAAGTAACTTAAATACCTTAAATCTTAGCGCAAACCAAATAACAGGTAATATTCCAGAAGAAATTGGTTTTTTATCAGAGTTATCAAATCTTGATTTAGGGAATAATCAATTACAAGGTTCTTTACCTGCAACTTTTGGTAATTTAGATAAATTAAAATCTTTTTCGGTTATCAATAATAATTTGAGTGGTTGTTTTTCAAATCAGTTAAGTAGCTTGTGCAGAGATAGCTTAAATTTAGAAAATCCACCTTGGCCACCAGAATACAATCACTTTAATGAGGGCAATAACTTTGATGCCGACTGGGAAGATTTTTGTGAAAGTGGTGCGGGTAGTTGTGCTCCACCGCCTATTTGCAACCGAAATACCGATTCTTTAGCATTGGTTGCACTTTATCATTCAATTAGCAATGTTACCACATCAACCAATTGGGATTTGCAAAATTCAATTGAGGACTGGGGCGGTGTTCAACTTGATAAGGAGGGTTGCGTTCGAAGTCTTGAAATTTATCCTTATTATGATATACCGATAGTTGGAAACATTCCACCCGAAATTGGCAATTTTAGTCGTTTAAAATATTTAAGAATTGAGACAGACGATTTTTCAGGCCCTATACCTGCTGAAATAGGAAATCTAACAACTTTGGAAGAACTATACGTTAGAATTAATAATAATAATGGCCTCATTCCAGAAGAGATATATCAGTTAAACAAGTTGAAAAGCTTAATACTTCGGGGCCCATTTACTGGTTCAATTTCATCCAATATTGGAAATTTAGTAGCGTTAGAAAATCTAGAGATTTCTGCAGGATTCGATACTAATCATTTAGGTAGTTTAACAGGTGTAATTCCATCTGAAATAGGCAATTTAACTCAGTTAAAAAGACTCACTTTTTCTTATCAAAATTTTAGTGGGGGTTTACCAGCATCGTTTAGCAATTTAGTTAATTTAGAATCTTTATTTTTAAGAGATAATAATTTAAGTGGAAATATCAACTGGTTAGGCGATTTAGTATCACTTGAAGAAATTGAAATTTTAAGTAACCAATTTAGCGGCAGTATTCCTCCTTCAATAGGAAATTTGCAAAACATAAAATATCTTGGTTTTGGCTTAAACCAACTAACCGGGGAAATACCAGTAGAAATATGCAACTGTTTTAGCTTAGAAAGTATTAGTATCATAGCTAATCAATTATCAGGCATCATACCCAACTGTATTGGTCAATTAAGTAACTTAAATACCTTAAATCTTAGCGCAAACCAAATAACAGGTAATATTCCAGAAGAAATTGGTTTTTTATCAGAGTTATCAAATCTTGATTTAGGGAATAATCAATTACAAGGTTCTTTACCTGCAACTTTTGGTAATTTAGATAAATTAAAATCTTTTTCGGTTATCAATAATAATTTGAGTGGTTGTTTTTCAAATCAGTTAAGTAGCTTGTGCAGAGATAGCTTAAATTTAGAAAATCCACCTTGGCCACCAGAATACAATCACTTTAATGAGGGCAATAACTTTGATGCCGACTGGGAAGATTTTTGTGCAACTGGTACGGGTAGTTGTGATCCGCTAATCAGCCAAGTTTGGCCCGGCGATTTTGATAATAACGGAGTTGCAGAAATTAATGATCTATTATATTGGGGAATTGCAAATGGCAATACAGGCGTTACTCGCCCAAATGCAACTACAAATTGGGAGGGGCAGGATTGTGAAAATTGGACAACTGAAGTAAATGGAGTAAACAGTAACCATCAAGATGGTGATGGTAACGGTGTGGTTAATGTGCAAGATTTGCTTGTCTTAATCCAAAATATTGGAGAAACGCATAGTTATACCGCACCCAATAATTTAACCAGTAGTTATAAAATGGAAGTTTTACCAAATGGGGTTTCAAATGGAACGTCTGGTGATGTAGCTTTTGAGTATTTATTGAAAGTGAGCAATAATGGTAACCCAATAATTGCACATGGTATTTGTGCCTCTATGTTTTTTGGCAACTTAAAAGTGAGTGATGCTTATGCTAATCTTTCGGGTTCATCATTACAACCACAAGAATATCGTGAAAATTTTAATGCTGCAACCAATGCTTACGAAATTTGTTTAACTCGTAATGATGGCATAAATCAACCTGTTATTGATTTGGCGCGCATTATCGTACAAGTAAATGATGAACCTGATGATGGTGTATTGTTTGCCCTAAACATTAATTCAGGCAGCGTTATTCAGGCAAATGGTACTTTAGATCAAGTAGCAGGCTCTACTACATTAGACACTTATTACAGCGATCATATTAACGATTCCTTTATTGCTTTGAGTACTTCTACCTCCCACGCTATCTGCGAAAATGGTGGTTCTGCTTTAGTCAACGCACTTGGTGGCTCCGGCAATTATTGCTACCAATGGAACACCGGCGCAAGCACCCAACAAATCACCAATTTAAGTCCGGGCATGTACTCCGTTTTGGTTTGTGATGATAATGGTGTTGCCAACAGCATAGAAGTAGAAGTGCAAGGGCAATTCATCCCTGTTTATGATGACAATGGAGAAATTATACCTTGCAACACCTTTGCTACTTGCCCAACGGTAATTGATTTTGAAGGCTATATGCCTGATGGTACACATCAAGCAAAAAGTGCCATCCACACCAAAGCCGATTTAGAAAATGGTTACAATGTGGAGTTAAAAGCCAGTAACCTAATTCGTTTGACTTCCGGTTTTTCTACCAGAGGCAGCCAAAGTTTTAAAGTACGGATGGAGAATTGTGAGTAAGTCTATTAGTACCCTCATTCTGAAATCAGCTTTGGAGCAAAGCGGAAAAGATGAGGTTCAGAATCTGCTGTTCAGTTACAAACGTAGCCTTTAAATAAGCATCTTACAAAATGATAAACAGATTCTGAGTCTTTTCTCCGTTTCACTCCAAAAATCTCAGAATGACGAAAATCAAGAAACATCCTATCAATAAAACACCCTTTTTTGATATTGGAAAACAGCGGCTACACCCACAGCAAAAACCGCTGTTTTTCTTTTAAATAATAATAAAATGACAAATAATATAAACAACATAAACGGCCATTCGTCTATAAGCAATATGATTCAAACGGCGGAGCTAAATAAAATTGAAGCCTATTTCAATCATAATAAAAGCTCTAAATTTTTAGTATTAAGTTTAGATGATTTGAATACGGACACGCTTAATCAACTGAAAGCAAAGCAATGCAGAATGTTATTGCTGAACGAAAATTTTAAAATTGTTGATCAGTCACAGCCGAAAAAGGTTCAACATATTCGAATACTTATTGAAGGTGTAAAACAAGTTGTAGCTATTGAAAATATTATTCGCTTTGAAGCTTTTGGAAACTATACTTATGTTCATCTTCAAAATTGTAGCAAACCAGTTTTAACTTCTAAAACATTAAAATATTATGCTGATTTATTAGATGTATGTTTTATCAGACCTCACAGTAAACATCTTATAAACCTAAAATATATCGCAAGCATTAATAAAGAAAATACTTTGGACTTGACAGATAATACAACAGTACAAATTTCAAGAAGAAGATTAAGTTACATAAAGCAAGTATTGAATAGCTTTTGAAAAATTAGTCAATAAAATAACGATGGATATTGAATTAGATAGAATTAACAACAATAGGTTGTTTAGAGAAATATTAATATTTTAAATCACTTAGTTCTCCCACCTTCTCCAACAACCAACTTTTGTTGCTATTTAGTTTTTGAGCTTTTAATTTTATTTTTACACTTTCCAATTGCATTTTGGTAGCGTTGTGCTTTATTCTATACAAATTAATTAAAGTACGAATAAAATTTTTGTAAGATGTTTTGCTTTTGCTGGTTAAGCTTTTGTGATCTCGGATATATTTTTCAAAAGAACGGAAAAGGGTTTGGGTGGTTTCAAGATAATCAACATCTAACTGGTAGTAGGCTTTTATAATTGTAGTTCGGCGATTTATATCGTGTGATAAATTAATATTTGGCAAAGAAAATAAATAATCAATGGCCAGTTGATAATCTTTTTTAAAGTACGCAATAGAGCCCAAATAATAATTTTTAATAGCTTGCCTTATGTTTAAAGGAATAAACACCTCGTACTTATTTAACATTTCAATGGCCCAATCAAACTCTTTTAACTTACAGCTTTGAATAATAATGTTACGTAAATTACCAAGATGTATTTGATATTTATCAAAAAGCAAATCTTTTTCATCCATCGTTTTATATAAATCTAAAAGATGCCTGCCATAGTTTTTTTTGCCATTTCTTAGTTGAAGTGCACAAAAATTAACTGCAGAATTATAAAAATTAATTAAGCTGTTTTTAGGTATTACGGAAGCGTACATGTGCAGGTTTTTTATTAAGATAAAAAACTCCTTGTCTGTTTTTCTGCGGAGCAAATCAATAACACATTGATAAACTTTAATTAATGGATGGGCTTTTATTTGATGAATTTCCAGCAAGGGTTTTAAAGCATTAAAAAAAATATAATCTACTTTATGTGCCGTAGAAAATTCAGCTAACGATAATTCTAATAAATAGGCATCTAACTGATTAAACAAGTAGTTAAAGCTGAGGCTTTCTTTTACTTCATATAAATTATTTTGATTACTGATACTGCCAGTTGCCTGATAGTAATTTAGATGATTATTCTCTAATATGTATTGATGTTCGTAATATTCAATACCTTTTGCAACACCTTGCAATGCTTTTTTTTCTTTTTTAAAAGATTGTTCATACAAACGATATTGTTTTTTGGCTAATAAGGCCTCTTGTAACAATGCAGTTTTGGTAGTTGCATTATCTTGCAGAGTTTGTAGCATTAAAAATTGTTGTGCCAAACCAAGCAATAAACTCATTTTAGAATGAATTAGGTTTGTTTGTTTCGTATCTAACTTTTTAAACTTTGTATGGAACAATTGGTTATATGCGATTGTAAGATCGAAATTTTGTTCAAAATACTTTATACAATGAGTAATTAGTATTTCTAATAGTTCCACTAGCTTATCATCGCTATTAAAAAAAGGAGCAGCAACCATTTGCTGAAATCGCTTTAGCTCTTTTTTGCTAAAACTCTGTAATAATTCTATTATAAGATACGTATGTTTTTTCATCCTTTTGATATTCGTTCTTCTAAGAAAAAGCACATTTTTAAACCGTCCTTCTGAAATCAACTTTGTAGCAAAGTGGAAAAGATGAGGTTCAGAATCTGTTGTTCAGTTACAACTGCTACTTTTTTAAAACAGCATCCTACAAAATGATAAACAGATTCTGAGCATTTTCTCCGCCTTGCTACGAAAATCTCAGAAAGACGAATTGAAAGAGCCTTTCTTATGTTTCGCTGCTCATTTTTGTAGTATAACTGATTAGTAAAGTTCTAAAAAAGCACTTGATGCATCATTTACAAAAACTTCTATTAATGTTTTGTTGTTTGATAAAATGTTGGCTAAAATTTGTGTGGCAAGATTGCCTGATCTAATCCAAATTATTTTGGGAGGGAAACCATTTATTAAACTAATTTCATAAAAATCAGAATCAAAAGTAACAATCACAAATCCATTCTTTCTAGCATAATTCCAAATCTCCGGGTCTTCTTCATCATTTAAACCAACATCAGAAACATGCTTACATCCAGAAAATTCAGATTTTAACAGCCTAACAATTCGGTAAGATATATTTTGGTCAAACAAAAGTTTAATCACAACCGTACCACTTTTTGTTCCCTGTCGGCAGCATAAGCCAAACAAGCATGTATATCCTCTTCAGTCAGTTCAGGAAAATCGGCTATTATTTCTTCGCTTGACATACCAGCAGCTAACCAAGCCAATACATCATAAACCGTTATTCGTGTTGTTCTAATACAAGGTTTTCCAAATCGTTTGTTTGGGTTACGCACTATTATATCTTGATAAACCATAATTAAATAAACTTACACCAAATATAAACTATTGCTTTGTAAAATGAATTTTTAACAAAAAATATATACCCAAACTCATTAAATCGGCTTTGGAACAAAGCGGAAAAGATGAGGTTCAGAATCTGCTGTTCAGTTACAAACGAAGCCTTTTTAAAACAACATCCTACAAAATGATAAGCAGATTCTGAGCATTTATTCCATCGCATTACATAAATCTCAGAATGACGTGGAAAAAAGCATATTTCAATCAGATTTACACTAATTATAAAATCACAATAATTTGATTATCAATTATTTAATTTAAACTTTAATAATTTTTTTGCCAAGATACTCAAAAAAAAGTAAAATATTTTACAAAAAACCCAACTTACCTTTACACCAAGAAACACATAAAGAGGACCTGGTTCATATTTAAGAGAACTGGGTTTCGTGGCCACGAAATCCGGTATCTCTTGAATAAAAGATCAAGTCAACCTAAAAAATTAATTCGCGATTAATTGAAAATTGTTAGAAAGTACCCAACAAACACCCAATAACACCCAAACACATTAATAAACATTTTTTTTATAACACAGGGAGTGCGTTTTTGATTCATTCCTACCAAAAAATTTAAATATGAACACGTTTAACAAAATCAAATTAACCTTATGGGCAGTATTGCTTACCTTAACATTACAAGCCCAGAACACCCCAAACACCCAAAACACTCAACAGGCTGAGTTTGTACCCGGTCAAGTATTAATTAAACTAAAAGAAAGTGCCAGGGCGCAGAAAACGAGCCTAAGTACACAAGTGAAGGCCACCACCTTAAAAAACTACACCAATTTGGGTATAGAACTTTGGGAAATAAACCAAGCCAATGGGAAACAAGCCACCTTAGAATTAATTGAGCAGCTTAACAACAACCCCGATGTAGAATATGCAGAACCCAACTATTTATGGTATGCAGATGATGGCATTGAACCCAACGACCCTTATTTTCAACAACTATGGGGATTAAACAATACGGGGCAAGATGGTGGAACTGCAGATGCCGATATTGATGCACCAGAAGCTTATTGCATACCACTTGAACTAAGCGAAGTAGTGGTAGGCATAGTAGATACTGGCATTGATTACACTCATGAAGACTTAGCCGAAAACATCTGGCAAAACTTGGGAGAAGATGCCGATGGTGATGGACAAGTATTAATACAAAGTGGCGACACTTGGATTTTTGACCCTGGGGATGTAAACGGCATTGATGACGATGGCAATGGATACGCCGACGATTTTGTAGGTTGGAATTTTATAGATAACAACAATAACCCAATGGACTTTCACTCACACGGTACACATTGTGCAGGTACAGTAGGTGCAATTACCAACAACAATATTGGTATAAACGGGGTAGCACCAAATGTAAAGTTAGCAGCATTGAAACGTTTAGGAGATAATGGAAGAGGATCAACAGCTGCAGGAGTTGAAGCTATAAATTATGCCGTTGATAATGGCATACCTATTACCAATAATAGTTGGGGCGGTGGGCCATATTCTAGTGCTTTATTACAAGCTATTGAAAGTGCGGCAAACAATAATCAATTGTTTATAGCCGCTGCTGGTAACAATTATGGACAAGATAATGATGCATACCCCAAATACCCAGCTTCTTACGAAAGTGACAATATTATTTCAGTAGCTTCAACTAACAGAAACGATGGTCTTTCCTATTTTTCTAATGTAGGCGCTACAAGAGTAGATATTGGTGCACCAGGCTCGGCTATATTTAGCACAGAACCAAATAATACTTATGATATTAAAAATGGTACTTCTATGGCAGCCCCTCATGTAGCAGGTGTAGCCGCATATATGTTAGGTGCTTATCCAAACACGCCTTATGCTACCATAAAACAAAATATGCTAAACGCTGCCGACCCAATACCTACATTAAACGGAAAATGTGTAAGTAATGGAAGATTAAATTTATATAATGCTTTGCAAGAAATGGGTGCAGAGCCAAACCCTTGTGACCCAGACAATCAACCACCAAACTGTAATATTGATGATTGGAATGCTTTGAAAGCTCTTTATAATAGTACCAATGGAAACAATTGGATTAACAAAACTGGCTGGGATATACATATTGCTCCATATAGCAGTCCACAGGCAAGTTGTCATTTAGCAGACCTGTATGGAGTGAGACTTGATGAAGAAGGACGAGTATATCAATTGGATTTGGACGGTGGTGATGATATAGGTTGGACAAATGGTTCAACTGGTAACAATTTAACAGGAAATTTACCACCAGAAATTGGTGATTTAGAAAATTTAGTTTATTTGAATTTAAATACAAACCAAATTTCCGGCACAATTCCACCTGAAATTGCGAACTTAAGTAATTTGACACATTTACTATTATATAGTAACCAACTTACAAATCCTATACCCAATGAAATTGGTCAAATGAATACTTTGACGGCGTTGCATTTAGACGATAATTTATTCACAGGAGATTTACCAAGTTTTCTTGGAGACTTGGATAATCTATTAGCCTTGGGTTTATCACAAAATCAATTTACAAATAATATACCATCCAACTATGCCAATCTTAATTCTATAATAAATTTATTTCTATATGACAATAATTTATCCGGCAGCATCCCAACTTTCCTTAGTAATTTAAATACTATGCAAGCTTTACAACTATTTACTAATAATTTTACTGGCTCAATACCTGAAGAAATTGGAAGTCTTAGCAATCTTAAGTTTCTTTATTTGTATGAAAATGATTTAACTGGCAATATTCCAAACCAATTAGGCAATTTAAGCAGATTAGAAGTACTAAGGTTACAAGCCAATGGTTTATCTGGTAATATTCCTGAATCTTTTAGCAATCTAACAAATCTTAGTGAACTAAAGTTATATGATAATAATTTATCTGGATGTTATGATGAGGACTTGATTGCATTATGTCCTATTGCAGATAATACAAATATCAGCGATGGTAACAATTTTGATACCCCTTGGGAAGATTTTTGTCTTGCAGGTAATTGTCAACCAATATTAAAATGTAATATTGATGATTGGAATGCTTTGAAAGCTCTTTATACTAGTACTAATGGAAATAACTGGACGAATAACACAGGATGGAATACGCATATTGCACCATATAGTAGTCCACAAGCAAATTGTAATTTGGTAGATTTGTTTGGAGTTAGCCTTGACGGAGGTGGAAGAGTATCAATAATAGACTTGGATGGAGTAGATAATGGAGCTTGGACAAATGGTTCAACCGGTAACAATTTAACAGGAAATTTACCACCAGAAATTGGTGATTTAGAAAATTTAGTTTATTTGAATTTAAATACAAACCAAATTTCCGGCACAATTCCACCTGAAATTGCGAACTTAAGTAATTTGACACATTTACTATTATATAGTAACCAACTTACAAATCCTATACCCAATGAAATTGGTCAAATGAATACTTTGACGGCGTTGCATTTAGACGATAATTTATTCACAGGAGATTTACCAAGTTTTCTTGGAGACTTGGATAATCTATTAGCCTTGGGTTTATCACAAAATCAATTTACAAATAATATACCATCCAACTATGCCAATCTTAATTCTATAATAAATTTATTTCTATATGACAATAATTTATCCGGCAGCATCCCAACTTTCCTTAGTAATTTAAATACTATGCAAGCTTTACAACTATTTACTAATAATTTTACTGGCTCAATACCTGAAGAAATTGGAAGTCTTAGCAATCTTAAGTTTCTTTATTTGTATGAAAATGATTTAACTGGCAATATTCCAAACCAATTAGGCAATTTAAGCAGATTAGAAGTACTAAGGTTACAAGCCAATGGTTTATCTGGTAATATTCCTGAATCTTTTAGCAATCTAACAAATCTTAGTGAACTAAAGTTATATGATAATAATTTATCTGGATGTTATGATGAGGACTTGATTGCATTATGTCCTATTGCAGATAATACAAATATCAGCGATGGTAACAATTTTGATACCCCTTGGGAAGATTTTTGTGCAACCGGCAACAGCACATGCAATAGCCAAGTTTGGCCTGGCGATACTGACAACAATGGCACGGTAGAATTTAGAGATATGTTGTTTTGGGGAGTAGCCAATGGCAATGTAGGTGAAATTCGGCCAAATGCAAGTACCAATTGGTTTGGTCAATCTTGCCCAGATTGGTTGGTAGAGGTTAAGGGTATAAATGGCAAACATCAAGATGCCAATGGAGATGGTTTAGTAGATGAAACTGACCGTGATGTTATTACTCAAAATATGGGCCAAACCCACAATTTCACCGAGTATGCAGAGGCCACAGGTACTTTACAATTTACCCTAAATCCAGATATAGCTACCAGTAGCGGCGATATGTACACCTACGAGTTTTTTGTAGATGATGCAGAAAATGCGGTTTCGGCACACGGTATTAATACGTCTATTTTCTTTGGTGGTTTAAGCGTAGGCAGCGCAATAGTAGATGTAACCACCTCATCTTTAAACCCCCAAGAAGTGTTACAAGAATTTGATATGGAAAGCAACACCCTTCATTTCGTTTTAACAAAAACAGATGGCATTAACAGCACTTTAGATGGTGCAGTTGCGAGAATAGTAGTTCAAATTCTTGAGATAGATACTGGTACTGGTGACTCAGCTTTATATGTAAAAGGTGGCAGCGTTATGCAAGCCGATGGCACTTTAGAGAGTGTAGCAGGCACAACAGTCAACAGCACCTTTTTTGAGCCAAGTATCGACGGCAGTTTAATTGATTTAACTTCTTCTACTTCGCACGCCAATTGTGGTATTGGTGGTAAAGCCAAAGTATTTGCCAATACTGGTATCGCACCTTTTACTTACTTGTGGAGTACTGGTGCAAGCAGTCAACAAATTACCGATTTAAGTTCGGGCATTTACGCTGTTGTAGTTACCGATGCAACTGGCTTATCAGCCACTCTCGAAATAGAAGTACAAGGTCAGTTTATTCCAATTTATGATGATGAAGGTAACATTATACCTTGTGTTACTGCTTCTGATATTGGCAGCAGACCATCTGGTTTATTTTTGGGTCAGGTACAAATAGATGGAACTCCTGCCACACCTGGAGACCGTATAATTGCAATTGACGAAAATGGTAACACCTCGGGTTTAGATTTATTGAGCTTCTTTGATGGCATCGCTTACATTAACCTGCCTATTTATGGCGATAATATTGAAACAACTGAAGATGATGGTTTAACTATTGGCGAATATTTCACCTTACAACTATACGATGCATCAGCAAACACATCCTACGATTATATGTTAAACGAACAGTTAGTTGAATTTACAGATTGGGAAAATACAAACGGCGCACCGCTTCCATCATATAACAATACTAATGATGTTTATAATTTTAGTGCTATCTGCAATCAAAGCCTCAATTTAAATGCTGGTTGGAATTTGATTTCATTTAATAGTAGCCCAGCTAACAATACACCTACTAATGTTTTTGCCAATTTAATTGCCATCAACAACTTAGAAAAAGTTACCGGCTTTAATAATGGAGCTAAAGTTTTTGATCCAACTCAACCACCATTTTTAAATACTTTGCAAACAATTGATGATGGTTTTGGTTATTGGGTAAAGTTGACCAATGCTGATGTATTAAACGCACAGGGCGGATGTATTTCTGTGGATTACAAAAAACCAATGGATGCAGGTTGGAATTTAATTGCTTATCCGCCAAATGCTTCTCAATCGCCTAATATCTACTTTGCTGATGAAATTGCTGTTGGAAATTTAGAAAAAGTTACCGGTTTTAATAATGGAGCTAAAGTTTTTGATCCAAACCAGCCACCATTTTTAAATACATTAAACGAATTAGAAAATGGTTTTGGCTATTGGGTAAAAGTGACTAACTCTACAGCAAAAACGGCAAGCAATTTAACCAATGTTTTTAGCTTTGTTAATGGAACGAGTAATTTACCAATTGGAGAGCAGGTGGGAATATTAAACGAAATTGGTGAAACAATAGCTCTAATGGATATAATAGAAGATGGTTATTTAATGACTACACCAATTTATGGTGATGATGAAACAACAATAGCCAAAGAGTTTATCAACAAAGGTGAAAATTTACGCTTTAGCTGGAATAATCAAATTATAGATTTCACTACAACTTTTAAAGGTGATTATGGAATTGAAAAAATTGATCTTCAATTTAAATTAGAAAGTAGTTCAGCAGCTAAAGTAAATGTATTTCCAAATCCTTTAGCAGATAAAGCTAATATTGTTTACAACTTAGAAAAGCAAGACAATGTTACTATTCTGCTTTTCAATGCCAGCGGTAAACAAATAAGTACCATAGTAGAAAACCAAACCCAAAAAGCGGGTCAACATCAAATAGAGCTAAATGCCAATGATTTAGCAACCGGAATTTATTACCTCCAACTACAAAGTAAAGAAATCAACACCATCCAAAAATTAGTGATAAGCAAATAGCTTTAATTTTATTTTGCCACAACTATAAATCTCAACCCCAATTTGTGTCACGAATTTTATTTGAATCAAATAAGCTTTCTAAATATAAAAATAATGCACTTCTGTCTAAATTTGATGGAGGTGCATTTTTAATTTGTTTTAGATGCTTTATAAAAAGAAAAGCGAAACAAACGTCTTATCAAAAATCTGTGATGCCTGTGGAAAATATTATCAGGTATTTTTCTAAACTACACCCATTAGGCCATCTCATAATTCATAGGTTGCAAATTAATGTTAATTAAAGATCATTTGGTTGTTTTCATTTTTTATAGTTAGGTTACTAAAAGTGCAAGTTTGCAAAACAAACCATCACAAATTAGAATCCATTACAAATTTATAGTTTTATAAAATATTACGCAACAAACCTAAAAGATTGGAGTAGAAATACAGCTGAAGTGTAACAGAGGTTGTATTGGAACGGAAAGCTGGGAGACTTTTTTACGGCCTCCTACCTTTCGTTTCAAAAAAATAAAATATACTAATTGTAAAATTTACGGATGTTCTGGTTTTGTCCATCGTTTATTTTTAGAAAATGAACGCCTCTTTCCATTGCCTTATTTAACTGAAAAGTTTTTGTTTGTTGGCCTTGTTGTAATTGTGTTTGTTGTTGCATTAATTGCTGGCCAGTAGCATTGTACAATTCAAATGTATAATTACCTGTTTGTTTTACTTCCATTTGTATGTTAAATGAATCATTATATTTTGGGGCAACTGTACCCAAATTGTAATTTACAAAATTGTAAACAATGGTAAATACTAAAATGTTTTGGGTTGCAACACCGCTACAATTATTACTATCGGTATAAGTATAGCTAACTTGGTGTATACCTGGCCCTGCAATTGAAGGATTAAAGGCATTAAATATTACACCTGTGCCACTAAAGTTACCCCCTGCCGGGTTGCCGCTTAAAGTTATAGGAGAATTAGAAGAAGTAACTAAAGGTAAGTTGTTTATAGTTGCGCTTACATTACAGTTGTTGAAAATGGTGCAGTTATCTGTTTCGTTATTAAAATCTTCTATGGTGCCTTGCGGGCTTAGATTTTTACCTACAAATGCAGGGTGGCTGGCCTGGTATTTTTCTGCACGGTAACTCCAGGCGCTATTTGGTGTTGCTCCTTGTGCGTAAATAGTTGATTTATCGGGATTTTGGTAATGCCAAACAATATTACCCGCCGGATTAATTTCGAAAAAGCGGCCTGTCATAGCTTCACAAATGGTTAAATTTCCATTTGGTTGCATATTAACGCCGCCCATATATTGACTATAAAAAGTAGTTCCATCAAAAGTATTTCCACTCCATTCAAAATCTACCGAAGTTGGTAAATACCTGCCAGAGGCATCAGCTAAATAATTACCAGAGGCATCGGTTGGCGGATCTAATATTACTACTCTGGTATATGCACCACCAGGTCTTCCGTTTCCATTTTCAAATACTGATATTTTACCACCTTCAGGTAAGCTTGGATCTATCCAATCGGTATTATGTTGGCCATAAAATTTACGGTCGGCAATATTACCATGATCGTAATTAATTGGGTTACCCCAACGATATAAAAAGTCGCCACCTTTGCCAAAGTTTCCACCAGTACTACCAGCTGCTTGAGCGGTGGTGGTAGAATGGTCAACGATTAATAACTCTGAACAGGTCCAACACGAAAACGCAATTTGATCTTTAATTGGGTTATAATCCATACCATTAAAATGTTGCTGATCAGCTAACAAACCCACCCAGTTGTTGTTGTTTATATTCCATCTTTCAGGAAAATTTGCTACTATACCGAAGTTAGCTTTTGTATTATCAAAATCTTGAATAATACGGTCGGCCATCCACCACTCCCAAACTACATTGGCATTATTAGTACCAACTGGCTGTATTTCAATTACACCTTCTAAAGCGGAGTAGCTTGTACTAATATTGTTAGGATCACCGCCAAGGTTTATCCATTCGGTAGGCGATAATCTATCTTCACATATAACTAAAAAATTGCCATTTGGTAAGATGGCCAGATCGGAATGCATCAAATCGTAATCGGTACCAGTAGGGTTCCATTCCCAAACTAAGTTATCATTCCAATCTCTAACTTCAATATAATCTGCATTGCCGTTAGAGTGGCGGGTTAAACGTACAATACTTCCATCATTTAACAAATAGGCGGTATAATGAGGTCTGTGGCCGCTGTTCCATACATTAATTACCTCACCACAATTATCAATTAAATAAGTATAATTAGAATAATAAGGCGTAAAAAAAACATAGCCATCGTAAGCATTGGCTGTATTTAATTTTAAGCCTACTGTAGTTTGGGCTTTTGAAATAGAAAAGATTGTTGTGACAAGCACAATTATTGAAAGTAAATTTTTAAACATAGCTTTAAATTTTAAAAAAATAATAGATGTGCTTTGTACAAAGATGCTGTAAAAAAATGTTAGTTGTAAATAGCTACTTTACAAATAGTACTATAGTTTTCGTTATTTAATTTTAAGAAGTAAATGCCTTGCGGAATCTCACTAATATTTACAGTAAGGTTTGGCAGTAATTTCCCTGAAATATGTACACGCCCCATTGCATCTAACAATTCAAAGTTTTCAAAAGCAATATTAGTATTTATTGTAAAATGCGTTTTAGCCGGGTTAGGATATACGCTAACTTTATTTTCAATAGCGTTATTAATAATGCTTACAGAACGATCTTCTTTAAACATTGCCAAACCGCCTCTATTATTACCTACAGCAATTTCCACCAAACCATCATTGTTTAAATCAGCAACAGCAATGGCGCTAAAAGTACCAGTTTTTTGATTTAAAAAATTGTTAGTTACTTCGTAAAAAGCACCATCGTTAATATTATTTTGAATGGCTGTATAAGCAAAAGTAGCTCCACTTTCTGAGCCAACTATCAGCAGCATTTCTTGTGTTTCATCAAAATAACCCATATATGGTACCGAGTAACCAGTTACTTCCCCTTTCCCATCTACATCTATAAAACCCCAAAAATCATTTACTAAAATAAAATTAGCTTCTGTTATAGTTCCTTCATTTTTATAAAAATTTAAGTTGCCATTTCTTTCTCCAATAATTAAATCTAATAAACCGTCTTCATCAACATCAAACAAAAAAGGTGTAGAAACTTGTCCAACATCAATATTTTGCCAGCGTGGTTTTGTTAAACTAAATACTGCTTCCGCATTTGGCCCAGCTGTGTTTTCAAAAAGATGAATAAAACCATCGGCCTCACCAATAATTAAATCTTCGTCTCCATCTGCATCTATATCTCCAAAAGTGGGGTACAATTCTTTAAAGTCATATGTTTCATTTAGCTTCAAATATTCAGTAGTTACTAAGTTAAATGCTGGTACTTCTGCTGTTCCAACATTTTTATAAACAGTTAATGTTGATTTTAACTCGTTTACTACACCACTTAATCTATGATAACCTCGGTTAGCAACTACTAAATCTAACAAGCCGTCACCATCATAATCAAAAAAAACTGGTTTCGAACTTTCGCCCACATCAATCATCTGATCTACTAAAAATTTATCTTGCTGAAATTCAAAAACACCTGCATTATCTGCTCCGTTATTTAAATATAACCAACTACAGTTTACATTTACGCTATTGTTTTTACTATTAGGTGCTGCTAATAAATCTCTAATTCCATCGCCATTAACATCGGCATAAAAAGTTGCTGGAAAGTTAAAGAAAAAAATGGGCGTATTGTAACTTGGAAACATGGTATCTTGTTCTACCATAAAAGCATTTTGCAAATCACCACCATTTAATAATGTATTAATGTTTTGGTAAGAAATATCTCCTAACATTACTTCTTTATCGGCATCTGCATCTAAATCAATTGCCAAAATAGTAGAACCAGGGTGCAAACTTTTTTTTGCCGGATTTTTTATGCAAGCAGAGTCTAACTTTACCGCTTGGTTTATTCCAGATTCGTAAAAATCCCCAAAACAACCATCAACCATTTCAAAAATTAAGCTGTCGCAATTGTAACCTCTTTCGGTAGATTGGTTTTGAAAAAATTCTAAAAAACCACCTGACGGATTAAAGGTTAAAACATCAATATCGCCATCTACATCAACATCAGTAAAAGCAGGTAAGTCAACTCTCGAAATCAATAAAGGAACAATGCCATCTTCTGGCTGAAAAAGATTTAAGTATTTTAAAGTATCGGCAAAAGCAGTAAAACTGAGTTGATCGTTTTCGTAATATCCTTTAAAAACTCTACAATAATCAAATTTTTCATTTGAGGTAAAAAGGTCTTCTATGCCATCGCAATTAAAATCTACCAATAAAGCCCAACTACCAGTTTGCGGAAAGTTTTTTTCGTAGTTAAAATCATACTCAAAATCTAAATTGCCATTTTCATTTTTTATAAAGGTTAAAAAGTTATTGTCTTTTCTATCAAAAATAACAAGATCGTCAATGCCATCATTATTTAAATCTGCATTAGAAAATTGTGGGTTATTTAAGCCTCCGGCCCAGGCTTGATTTAATTGTTGTTCGTTTTGCGAAACAGGTATTTCGGTAAGGCGTTCAAATTGCTGTGCTTCTGCTTTGAAAATGAAAAAAATAATGAATGCTGCAACTGCGCTTATACTGCTAAAAAATTTTATGTAATTCAAGTTCATAATTTAATTTATCAAAGATAAAAATAAAGAAGTTTACAAGTTATTGCTTAGGTGCTTTTAACTTTACTTACGGTAATAATTGTTTGCCAAATTTAATGATAAAATGGTAAATAACTTTATGGCAGGGGAACAAACTTGAATATAAAAATGCTGCTATAAATCATTTTCACCAGATTATGCTTCCTGAAAATGGTTGCATAAACGCTACAATACATTGTAACTGACATTTTTTGATATATTTACATCAATGTAAAATGCAATCAACAATTTTTATTGAATTTTGTTTATGAGTTGGAGGCTTTATTTTTTTGGTTGTTTGTTAGTAGTAGTGAAGTTGGAAGTTTAGCCCCGATTGTAGTGGTTATGCTGCCTGAAGCGTTGGCACTTGTGCGTTGGCGCAGCATTTGAACGGAAAGCGGGACAGAATTTTCCACGAGAATAAATTTTCTGCTTCAAAAAAGACACTATCCTAACTTATGTGTTAACTACATTTCTTGTTTGAATAAACTTGTCCCAAGTTAATAAGCTAACTTTTTATTATTCAGTTCTACTTATCTTTCATCTTATTTATTTTGTTTGCAAGTAGACATTTAATTATTAACTCAACAATCCCTCCGCCCTTTGTTTCAAAATCTGAGAAAAAGATCGCAAGCGAATCTCCTCAACCGTCAAACCAGTTTTTAAAACATCTGCTTCACTAAGCGCACCGCAGTTTAAAGCTTTTAGAAAGTAATTGATTAAGCCTTGCCCGGTAGCGGCATCATCAAAAACATTGCCCGAAAGACTGGCTTGTGCGGCTTTTTCAATAAATGCTTTTAGTCGAAGGGTGGCTTCATCCACACTTTCTAAAAAGAAGGTGTACAAAGCAGCATAACGAATTGGCAATTGAACGGGATGTAAATCCCAACCTTGATACAGACCTTTCCATAGCGAATGCCGGATTTGATCGTAACCAATTTTCCAGGCTTCATATACCGAATCTTGATTTTCTTTTGCTTGCGCTTTCGTCAGTTTATCGCCTTTGTGTTTAACAACCGGCATAATATTACTTGCGCCATCTGACAACCAAATGCCTGTATGGCCTAAAGCAACTTTGGTCATAAAATGTGCAAAGTCACAAATCGCATGATTCATTAATTGGTACTTTGCCGTAATATTGTTTGAAGCCGTGTAGTCGTAAGTGCCAAAGTGCGTGGCAATACATCTGCCTTTGGAAGCCACCATAATTTCCCGCAACGGATTTTTACCCAAATGGTTAATTACTATTTGAGTAGTCTCCACCATAATCTCAAATTTCAAACTGCCCTTTTTTAGTTTCAATTTTTTTTCTAAAATTTCAAAAATGGCAACCAAACTTTCTGCTTGTTCGGGTATGGTAACTTTGGGTAGCATCACCACAAAATTATCGGGTAACTTGCCTTTACTTTTTTCTACCAAAGTACTCAGAAAAATATCTAAAGTGCGAATGCTTCGTTCTTTATGTTCTTCGGTTAAAGGTTTTATTCTGATGCCTATAAAAGGCGGTAAGCTTTTTTTTGCAATTCCCTTAGCCGTTTCTTTGGCAGCGTTTTCTGCGGCAGCATCTTCTTCTTTGTTCGACCGATTTCCAAAACCATCTTCAAAATCAATTCTAAAATCTTCAACGGCTTCATTTTTGAGTTTGTTAATTACCCGCTCATACACATCATAATAAAGTTTTGCCGGATGCTTTTGAATTGCCTTAGAGATGCGCACCAATTTTTTGATTAAGGCTTTTTGCTCTGCTGCTTTCTTGGGTAATTTATCAAAACCATCTAATTGTAAAGCGGTAGCCATGGTTAAGCAATCGGGCGCATATTGTATAAAAGAACGCAAAGCGATTTCACCCAATGCTTGAGCGGTATTGGCTTTAAATAAATGTGCGCCACCATAAACGGTATGTACCGCTTGTCTGTCGGGCCGATCGCCAGGGTACATTTTAGCAAAAGCGGTATTGGCTTTTTTTAGCTTCGACCAAATTCCTTTTACTGCAATTTTTGATATTGACGTTTTCATAATTTATAAATTAACTTCCTCTATAGGTTGAATATCCAAAAGGGTTTAATAATAATGGAATATGATAATGTGATTCATCTATGGTTTCAAAATGGATCATCACAATGGGGTAAAATGCTTTTTGGTTTTTGCTGGTGAAATATTTTCCGGTGTGAAACAACATCCGATAGATGGCAGGTTGTAAAACGGTTTCTTTATCTAACAGATCTGCAATTCTGCCATCTGCATTTGTTGTGCCTTCAGCAATCGTTTGCCATTGGTCGTTTTTGTTTTCTTGTAATTGTATTAAGATGCCTTCACCGGGCTTTCCAATAGTGGTATCTAACACGTGTGTGGTAATTTGACTCATTTAAAAAAATTATGAAGTATTAATTATGAAGTTACAATTATGAATTATGAAGCCAAAGAAAAAGATTAATTTTTATATTTTACAATTCAAGCAGTTTTTCTAATCTGATTGTTGTAATTTTTTGTTGTTCTTTCATGGCGATTAAAATTTCTTCTTCTTCGGTGTTTGGTAAACGATCATTTAGCAAATCTAACATTTCGGTTGCAGATTTTCCAGTAGCGCAAACAATAAATATATAACCGAATTTGTCTTCATAAGCCTGGTTACCTTTGGCAAGTGCTTGTAAAATTTCTCTGCTTGCTTTTTCCACTCCACTTTGTTCTCCTTCTGCCCATTGTTTTGTATTGGCAAATTTGTTTTCTAAAATATCTATGTCTCCAATTTTTGGATGATGTGTAAAAGCATCTAACCAACAATTTTTATCGGCATTTTCCCAAATATGATCTGCCCAGTAGAATAATTCTTTTTTGTTGGCGTATGGTGCTTTGTTAACCATTTCATTAAGCCAATGCTTTGCACCGCAGCAGCGTTCTAATGTTTTATATAATTCTTTATGAGATATTAAATTTATATTTTCTAAGGTCATTTTATTTGTTTAATACAGGTAATATTTTTATCTGAAATATCACATTTTAAAACACTTACTTAACTAATTTTACCCAACAATCGCATCCTACTAATCCCACCATCTGGGTAAATGCTCAACCGCACGTGAGTAAAAGATTGTTCGGCAGCAGTTTCGTTTATGAACTCGTGTATATGATGAGCTTGTAATTTGGTTTTAGATAAAATGGGCTGCCAGTTAGATTGATCACTTATTTCTTCCATATCATTACTATCTAAACCATCTAAAGTAAAGCTATCTGGATAATTGCCCTTAAAATGACAGGTATCAATTACTATTTTTTTTATGATGCCCCGATGAGCTAATTGTAAAATTAACCAATCGCGGTTATTTGAGGTGCGGTTGCGTTTAGTTTCCCAACCATCGCCCATATTAATGCCTCTGCCTGGCATATTAATGTTGTCTTTTGAGCTAAAAAACATATCGTTACAAGTGAGTGCTTTTGCTCCGTTTATGGCTGCTGCCAAGTCTATCACTTCATCTTTAAGGTGTTTACTCCAATCTTTTGAAACCTGGCCGTACACTTTTAATCGGGCAACGCCCCCATCGGGATAAATGTGTAATTTCAGATGTGTCCATTTTTCTTTAGCGTCAATTTTATAAAAATTTTGGCTGCCCAGCTCAAGTGGAGATTTGGATAAAATTTCTGTCCAAACTGTATTTTCATTTATTAAATTTTCGGTTGTTGCACCTTCCATATTGCAAGCTTCAATAGAAGCAAAAGGTGGATGATTGCCGAGAAAATGGTTGGTATCAATATCAACACCTTCAATAATCCCAGTAGTGGCTAATTGAACAATACACCAATCGTGCCCTGTTGTTCGCTTCCTTCTCGATTCCCAACCGTCCATCCATTTGCCACGGTCGGTATATTTATCATCTATAAAAATACCTCGTCCTGGTTTTATTAGGTTTTCTTTTTCTGCAAAAAAATCATCTGTTGCGTATAATACTTTTCCACCCAATCGTTCTGCTGCCAAATCTGTAAAGGCACAAAATGCTGGCAAATTACTTTCTATATTCATCTTAATATTAGTTCTCCTTCTCCCTTTTGTTTAATTTCACTATTTGCAAATACAAGCTTTCCTTTGCAATAAGTAGCTTCTATTTTTCCAAATAATTTTTCGCCAATATAAGGTCTACAAGTATGTTTATGAAATAAATGTTCTTTAGCAAGTTTAAAACTAATTTCCGGATTCCACATTACCAAATCTGCATCATACCCAATTTTAATTTTCCTTTTTTGTTGGGATAGCCGATAAATTCTGCTGGTTTTTCGCAAAGCTATTTTACTATTTGATTTAGTTTGATGCCTCTTGTTTTAGCTTTCGTCCAAGTAGCAGATAATAATAGTTGGCCACCAATAATGCCGCCCCAAGCCTTGTATAAATTTCCACTTTCAATTTGTTTTAGTTTGGCGGGTGCGGGTGAATGATCGCTGGCCACAAAATCTATTAAACCCATTTACAAGGCTTGCCAAAGTTGCTCATTATTTGTTTTATGTCTGATGGGAGGCGTGCACTTAAACCGCGTATTTGCATCTGGAATAGTATCGGCATCAAAATATAAATAATGCGGACAGGTTTCTACGGTTAAAGGTAAGCCTGCTGCTTTTGCTGCCTTAATATCGGGTAAAACTTCTGCTGAAGAAAGATGGACAATATGAACCGGACAATTGTATTTTTCGCACAGTTTAATCATTAATCGGACTGCTTCATTTTCCCAAGCTGGTGGACGGGATTTTACAAAGTGTTGGTAGCTGGTTGGATGTTGTTGATGTAAATCGGTTGTTTTATTTGGTTGATCAATTTCGCAATGTACTAATAATGGTATTTTGGCTGCTGCTATTTGCGGCATAGCTTTATGTAAATCTTTTGCTGTTACGTTTAGAAAATCTTCAATACCAGAATGAGTTAAAAAAGCCTTGATGCCTAAAACACCCGATGCTAATATTTCTGAAAGGTCTTCAGCATTTTGCGGAACTAAGCCTCCCCAAAAACCACAATGTACATGTCGCTTGCCTTCGCTTGCTGCTATTTTTTGTTGGAAAGCAGCACTATTAATTGTTACCGGACTGGAGTTTAGCGGCATATCAATTAGCGTTGTAATGCCGCCTGCTGCTGCGGCTTTTGTGGCGGTGTCAAAACCTTCCCACTCCGTTCGCCCAGGTTCGTTAATGTGAATGTGAGTATCTATAACTCCAGGGAAAATAACGAGATTTTCATAGTCTAAAAATTCCCATTCGGTATTTTCTTTTCTACCCAATACAACATTTTGAATGATTCCATCTTGAATAAAAATAGATGCTTCTTGCAATTGAGCATCTAACAAAACACGTTGACTGTAAATAATTTTTAAAGACATAAAAATTTTGTATCTATACGTTTGTAAAATTAAACAAAGAACGGTGAGTATACAATTATTGAGTACAAGTTATGGAAAATCTGCCATAAGGTTAATGAAGTTAGTGAAACATTTAAATTGGCACGAGATTAAAGAAGTTGAGGTTTGTACACTTTTTGAAGGAGCATTTGAAGAGGCGCATACCCTTGGAGACAACAGCAATGTTTTACCAACCGATACGCAAAAAAATACCGTGTTTGCACTTGCTAAAGATCATCCTTTAGAAACCATTGAAGATTTTGGATTGCATTTGGCAAAACATTTTTTAGATCAAAACCCACAAATACATAAGGTGCGTATTGAGCTTTCGCAAAAGCAATGGACCCAAATTTTAGATGAAGGAAAGCCGCACCCAAAAGCATACCAAAGAGGCGGCAACGAGAAATGGAATGCGGTAATTGAAATGACTTCAGAAAAAACAACTGTTCAATCGGGTATTAGCGATTTGTTGATTTTAAAAACTACCGACTCTGGATTTTCTAATTTTAAACGCGATGCCTTAACAACTTTAAAAGATACAGAAGATAGAATTTTTGCCACAAACTTAGCGGCTAATTGGCACTACAATAAAATTGATTTAGACTTTGCTGCTTTGCGAAAATCTACTCAATCCATTATGCTTTCTGCCTTTGCTAATCATAAAAGTTTATCGGTACAACACACTTTATATGATATGGGTAAAAAGGTTTTAGATGCCGTTGAACAGATACAAAAGATTGATTTAGACATGCCAAACAAACACAATTTGTTGGTAAATCTTGCTCCGTTTAAAATGACGAATGATAATGAAATTTTTGTAGTAACGGATGATCCGTTTGGAGTAATTAAGGGAAGTTTGGAGCGGGGATAATTTTTTTTGAAACAAGTGGTTTATATGCCGTAGTGATCATTTTATCATTTAGCAGTTGTTTAATTTTTTATAATAAAATGTTAGAAGCGAAATATTAAAACACGCTAAAAGGATTGTCTTGCTTTCCATTACAAGTCCTCGTTTGCTATGCTTCAAAAAAAGCTATGCTTCGCTGCGGGCTTTCCATTACAATCAAGGCTATTTTACTAGGCTCGCTCCGCCGCACCAACTTCCCAATATTTATAAAAAGCAATACTGATTAATTGAAGTTAGCTGAACTTAAATTTCGCCGAAAAAGCATCATACCATAAAAAATTTTGATACGCTTAAAAGGGAAATATTATTCAAACTATGTTTGTTTTCATATTGCAAACCTATATCGCAATATCTTCTGCCTGCGGTGCACTTCTTAACAAAGGCGCTCTTTTAAGCATAGCAAAACCAAAACTTAGTACGCCTACTCTACCCAAAAACATTAAGCCGGCAACTATCATTTTACCAGCATCGCTCAATAGCGAAGTAATGCCAGTAGAAATGCCAACGGTACTTAATGCAGAGGAAGCCTCAAAAAATATACGATGTGATGCTATATGATCTCCTTCAATTAGTAGTAACAGCCAGGTGCCGATAACGAAAATTAATAAATAAAATATAGCAGAAGCAACCGCCAAAAATATATTTGAGGAAGGAATTTCTTTCTTTAAAAAGGTAATGTATTGTTGTTTTTTTAAGATGGCTTTTAATACTGCAAAAATTGCGGTTAAAGAAGTTGTTTTTATACCACCGCCCGTACCAGAAGGAGAAGCCCCAATTATCATTAATAAGGTTAATGTAAAAATGGCTGCTGTGCTTAAATTGCCAATTTCGTAATTATTAAAACCAACGGTGGTATGGGCAGATATTGTTTGAAAGAATGCTAAGCCAAAACCATCAAACCCTTGATGTATTAAAGTATCATCTGAAAGAAAAACAAACAAAGTACCAATAGCAACTATAGCAAAAGTGCTTATCATTATTATTTTAGAAGTTAGGGTAACGGCTTTTCTTTTGCCTCTTAACATCATCCAAAAATCTAACAATACAATAAAACCAATTGAGCCAAATAAAGACAACACTAAAATAGTTGAAGTGATTAATGTATTATCTGCAAAGTCGGTTAATGAATTGCTGTACAAACTAAAACCTGCGGTACAAAATGCAGATATGCTATGAAATACGGCACTCCATAGTGGTTGAGCTGCACCTTCGGCTTTAAAGCCAATGTATAATAAAATTGCTCCAACAAATTCTATAAGAATTGTAAATGCAAAAACGCTGTAAATAAAATCAATTAATGGGTAACGCTTTGGCAAGTTAAATTCTAAACGTAACAAACTGGCAGAAATATTAGGCAATTTTTTTGTGCTTTTAATTAGCATAAATGAACCTAAGGCCATGTAGCCGATACCACCAAGTTGTATAAATATTAAACAAATAAATTGACCAAACATATTATAAGAGCTGGCAAAATCTGCTGGTACTAAACCTGTAGTACTAACCAAAGAAAAAGCAAAAAATAAGTGATTTACAATAGTATTAGGTTCATTTTGTAGAAAAGGTAACAACAAACAACCAAAGCAAAGCATGCATAGTAGGCCGTAACCGTATAATAATAGCCATATTATTGAGCGTTGGTCTTTACTCCGGTTCTCTAACCAGTTTCTTATGTTTTTCATAAGGTTTTGTTAGTTAAATTTCAATAACACCAGTACTAAAAAAATAATTCCCACAAAGTTGAAATTAGAAAATTAAATTGAAATATTGGCTATTATTTTTTTTAAGCAACCTTTTAACTAAAAAAAAAGATTGAAAAACTAATCTGTTTAGTTATTCAACCTTTTAATAAGTTTATTGTATTTGTTAGTAATTTAATATTGCTTTACCATCTTCACAATTAACACTTTTAGGTGCGGGTGCAATATCGCAAGTGGAGGCGATACCGTGCTTTATATTATATTCATTTTCAGCTTCTGTATAGGTTTTAATTTTTTCTAAAAATATATTCTCCTCAATATTTATAGAATATGCAATATACCCAATTGGGCCGCCACAAGCTTTACTTCCGTATGCAGTAAATTTCCAATCATTGGCATTTTCGCATACTTCGCTTTCTGCCATTGCTTTAATTTGGGCAAATAGATCTTCTAATAAAATTCTATCTTCTTCTAAAGTAGTGTTATCATTAATATAATTTAAAATTGCTTTACCCTCTACACAACTGATAGTTTTAGGCTTGGGTTCACTTTTACAATCTATTAAATTACAAATTTCTAGTAAATCCCATTTTATATTAATCTCCTTTTGGTTACGATTGTAAATTTCAATTTTGTCAAAAAATTCTTTTTCATCTATCTTAATTGAATAAGCCATATAAACTTCGGCGTTACAGCAAGTATTACCAACAGCCGTAAATTTCCACTCATCAGCATCTTCACATACTTCGCTTTCTGCCATTTCTTTAATTTTTGCCATTTGCTCATCTAATACTGCTAAATCTTCTTCCAAAGTTGTATCTGGAATTATGGTTATCTCTGCAACTTTAGTACAAGAGGCAACAAAAATTGCAATACCTATCATTAAAAAAACCTTTCTCATTTTTTATTTTTTTGTTTACAATTTTATAGACGGTAACAAGTTTTGAAAAGGTTGGGTTGGGTGTTTATTGGTGTTTATTAACTAAAAATCAAACAGATTAAAACTGCCATTTTTACCAGAAAGTACAACCATTTGTATTGGCTCATCACCATAAACTAAATTTACCCGACGGTGATTTTTCTTTTCATCAATTACATCTTTGGTAATTTTATAAACTGTTTTAGGTACACTCATTTCGCTGCCTTCTAAATCAACTTTTAAAGTAAAAGCTGTTCCTTTAATGTTTACATCAATATGAGAACCAGTTTGTTCAATTTCAAAATTTTTAAACGCAGGATTAATGCTATCAATTTCTAAAGCTACGTTTTGCAACTCTAACCAAGTAGAATCGTACACATAATTAAACAAAAAGTCAGATAGTTTAGCGTTACCCGAAATGCTACCCAGCGAATCAATTTCTATATCATCTTTGTGCGAGACTAACTCAAGTTCCTGTATTTTATTGATTTGAATATCACTACCCGATGATTTCAGTTGAATACTATTAGCAGTTTTAATTTTTACAGTATAATGTTTCAAATTTAAATTGGCTTTTTCAATATGCCTTGCAATTAGTTTACCAAATTTTAAATCTAACTTAGAATTATTAGGAACAATATCGGTTCTAAAATCGCCGTAACTAATATCAACTCTAGCTGGTTTGTTAAAGTTGTCTAACAGTACATCTCCAAATTTATTTTTAAGATCAAGAGTTGTATTTACTGGTGCCCAAATAGTATAATCTACATCAATGTCGTGCTTATCAAAAATATCAACTACGTCTATAAGGCGTTCAAAAATGCTTTTTTTATTTTCAGAAATATCAGTTTCAATTTCAATAACATTATCAAATATTGAAAAGTGTGGTGTAATATTATCCATCAAATCTTCAACTTGATTTTCGTCAGTGCCTTCCACTTCAATTGAAACAATTATTTTAATGCTGTCTTTTTTCCAAATTTTACAATCTATTTTTCCGTGTTTATTTTCAATAATTAAAGTTGGTTTTTCGTCAACGGCAAATACTTTTGTTATTTCTTCGGTTAAGCGGTGATCTGCTAAAACGGTACTTACGCTATAAACTAATAGTACTATTAAAATTATTGTTTTATATAAGTATAATCTGTTCATTGTTTTTACTTTTATTTTTTTGAGTGCGTGTTTGTAGCAGTTCTAACAATTGCAATCGTTGTTTATAATTTTCAATAATGGCATCCATTACTATTATATTATTAATGTTTTGCTGCAACTCATTATGCAGATCTTTTGCTTCAATATCTAAATCACTTATAATTTGTAAGTACGCCTTTTTCTCTGATGTAGTTAATGGTTCGGTATCTTCAATTTGTGCCATTTTATGGCTTATTAAATTATTGTAGTGCGCTTTAATTTCTGTTACTTCACTTGTGTAGCTGGTGCTGCTAGCTTGCTTTGCATTTATTAATAAAGCTAATAAACCAAAGCCAACAAACAGCGTTATTGTAGCTGCTATTTTTAAAACCGTATTTAATGCTATCACTTTAGGTTTGGTTTCGGTGGCTAATTGCTGTTCAATTTTTTCCCATAGCACACGTTTATCTAAAGTTGGTTCTTTAAAATTTTCTTTATTGCTTTTTATATAAACTTCAAAATCGTCCATTATTCAAACTTTAATCAGTTGTTTCAATTTAATTTTTGCTCTATGATATTGTGTTTTAGAAGTTGATTCAGATATATTTAATATTTGGCTAATTTCTTTATGATCGTAACCTTCTAATAAGTACAAAGTCAACACAACTCTAAAGCCATCGGGTAGTTCTTTTATTTTTTCTTTCACCAGTTCAATTTTGGGTAGGTTGCTTATTGAGTTTTCTGTTTTTTCATCAGCCATTTCTATTTTAACATCTTCAATAGTAACCCAGTTTAGTTTTCTTTTTTTTAAATGATTGATACAATTGTTGATGACAATTTTTTTTAACCAGGCACCAAAAGAACTTTCGTATTTAAACTGTTTTAAGTTTTTAAAAGCCTTTACAAAACTGTCTTGCAAAATGTCTTCCGCATCAACCCGGTTATTTAACATTCGCACACTAATTTGAAACATTGCATTTACATATTGATTGTATAAGGCAAACTGCGCTTTACCGTTACCTTTTTTGCTTTGTTCAATTAACGTTTTGTGCTGTAAATAAACCGACTCTTTCAATAAAGCAGTTTTATAAATTTGATTTGTTTTAGCAGCTTTTATCACTTTAAAAACTTATAGTGAAATTTGTCCTTCCTTATTTTTATTAAACCAGTTTCTTTTAGGTTTCTTATCAGTTTTATTAAACCATTTTCTTTTAGGTTTCTTATCAGTTTTGTTAAACCAGTTTCTTTTCGATTGGCCTTCCCTATTTTCAAAAATCTTTTTTTCACCAAACCAACCAAATATTAACGATATACTTCCAGTTGGGCTGTTGAGGTAATTTTTATCATAAAATAAATCAGAACGTAAATCAGTAGCAAACCGATAACCACCAGCAGCTTTAATTTTAAACCACCGAGCTACATTAATTTCTGCTTCAAGTTGCGGTTGAATAATAAAAGTAAAATCGTTGGTAACAATGTCGTTATCATAATCAAACATTGCTAAGTCGCCATAACCAAACTTTACGCTAGCACCACCGTGTATTATTTTATGCGGTTGAAAAACGCCACCAATAAGCAAACCGCCGTGGCCCAAGGCTTTAAAATCGAAGTTATTTAAGCTGTCCAATTCTTCTATATCATTAATGTCAATAGTAAAATCTAAATTAGGCAAATCGTATACTACACCAGTTCCATAAGCACCTATGTATAACGAGCGGTTAAAAATTAGCCCAACACTTGCGCCCGTGCCGACAGCAAAATCATTCCCTATTTGTGAAAACTCTGAGTCTATAGTAATAAAGCCAGACAAGCGGACTCCTTCTTTGTCGGTTAAAAATTGTTTTTTTGTTTCAGATGATTCTTGCGCTATTGAAAAAATAGGAATCAACAATAGTAGGCAACTAAATATTTTTGTTTTACTCATATTCTGTTTAAATAGTTTGTTTAATAAGAACTTCAACAATTGATTGTTTATTTTCTTTTAAAGACAAGTCCTTTTTTCAAGAGTTGCATTTTTTCGGTTTTTTTTATTTGAAGCGAAACAGGTTGGTGCGCAAAAACTTTACTCCCGCCATCACTTCAAGTCCTCGCCGCCTTGCAGTCGGCTGTGGGCTTTACGTTCTGTCGGGGCTAGTTTAAATGTTTTGGTAAGTCGTTAAAAAGAGTTGCTTAGTCACAATATTTCTCATTCAATTTTCCACCCAATTCAATAATATCTTCCAGCCTTGCAATAGAAGCAAGCCAATATTTCGGTATTCCTTCCGATCCATAATAAATACCAGCCAAACCACCAGCAATAGCAGCCGAAGTATCTGTATCGTGACCTAAATTAATAATGGATAAAACCGTTTCTTCGTAACTATCCTTATTTAGTAAAAACCAAATGCTTGATTCGAGCACTTCCATTACATAGCCGCCAGTTTTTAAATCTTCAATTGGTGTATCTCTAATATCATTTTGTATTACTTTACTAAAAAGTGTTCTTTCTTCATCTGCAAAATCTATAGTATCCCAAAATTCTGCTATTTCATTTCTCATATTTTGGTAAGCCACAATTTTATCTTTTCCTTCTAACAATTTTTCTGCCAATTTCAAGTAAATAAAACAAGCCATAGCTGCTCTAATATGTCTATGCGTTAATGCAGAAACCTCCCAAGTAATATCAAATTGTTTTTTAATTGGTTTTCCTTTAATGTAAAACAGCAAAGGCAAAATTCGCATTAAAGAGCCATTGCCATTTTCAAACTCCTCACCATATAGTTTCTGTTGCATTAATCCACTAATGTCATTAGTCTCAAAAAGATGCTTCAAACGTCTTATAGCACTTAAAGTAGTGTTTCCAATATTAAATATATTTCCTCTTGCTGTCCAATATGCTTCATATCTCCATTTAATAAAGTTATGAGCAATATCAATTAAAACATAACCATTTGTTAATGAATGAGCTAAACAAAAAGTTAAGGAACTATCATCTGACCAAGTGCCTGGCGATTGATTATGCGTGCCATAACCGACCATATCTTTTGCCGGTTCTGCAGCCATTTGTTCTCTACTACGAAATTCAAAAGGAACACCTAGGGCATCGCCAACAGCAACACCTAACAAGGCATCTAATACTTTATTTGTTTTCATTTTTATTATTCAATCCTTTTAAAACCAAATTAGCTAATTTTAAGTCAAATTCGGAACTTGTTGAAATGTTTCTGCTATAATACCATTTAAATGCGATGTTGACATTTGCATGGTTTTAGCCATTTCATTAATCAATTCAATTTCAGAATCATCAACATTACCATCGGCCGCAGCAATTGCCAATGCACATTTTATTATTATTTCTTTGCCATGCTCGTTTAAAGAAGGCGTAACCTTTTTTAAATAAGTACTTATCGGTTCTGGCTTAGTTTCAATCTCCTCAACATAAGCTTTTAGTTCCTCTATAGAAATATCGTTATGGCCAAATTTATTAATAACCTTTTGTACTGCTACCATTTCATTTTCATCAATTTCTCCATCAGCCAGCATTATCATAACCATGCAATGCCGCATTGCTTTTTCATAAACCGATTGAAATTCATTTTGTTGATCATTAGGGTTATAATCTAAAATCCTTGAAATGAAAGTTCCCTGACAAGTTTGACATTCTACATAATCACCTGCTCTACCCAATGGAATAAGTGGAATGAAATATAAGGTAAAAAACTTGGTAACTTTTTTGTGTTTATAGTTTTCTGTTGTTGCACATTGTGGGCACATAAACTGCCCCTCTTCCATAGTTGAGGAAATACCGGTTGTTCCAAAAATAATCATAAAGTATATTTTTTAATATAACCAAGTCAGGCGACTCAGGGATATTATGTTAGATAATTACTTTAAAGTTAATAAATTATTTTCACATAGATAGAATTAATAGTTAAAATAATTATACTTTATTTAATGCTTCGTTAATTATATCACTAATTTCAGCTGCGCAATCCACAATCATAAAGTGTTCCCCATTTTTAATTAGTTTAGTTTTATTATCTTTTTTGGGTGGTATTAACTTATCTTTTGTGCCAGCTATTTTTAATATTGGTTTGTATAGTTTTTCATCATTTTGCCAGTTGAGCAATTCAATAACTGCCCATTTTGCAAAGTTTAAATCGGTATCATTTAATATGTCATTCAGCAATTTCTTTTCTTTAGTTCCGAAAAGCCAATTTGCTATTATTCTGGGAGGATCAAAAAACATATTTGGCATTAGCTGCAACAATTTTGATTTTCCTATTATAGAATATATGGTTCTCAACTCACTTTTTGTTTCAGCCGATGAAATTAATATGGTTAATACTGGATTTAAAATTTTACTTATTTCAATTGCAATTAAACCACCAAAACTTACACCCATTATTGCAAACTTTTCATTAGTATTAATTTTTTGAGCAAGTCTTATAGCATAGGCTGTTATTGTTTCTTTTACTTTTGGTTTAAGCCAAACAATCGGTACAAGTTCATAGCCAAGTTTTAGCTGCTGAAAAACGCGATGATCAGCTCCAAGTCCACTAATTGCATATAGTTTCATATTTAATAAATAACCACTAAACTCATATAAAAATTCTATTATTCAAAATTCCACTTGAAATACTTACAAAAGGTTTTAACTTAATTTTTGACAAATTGTCCGCTGCCTTACCACTTCAGTTGTTATTATTTATATTAGCAGAGAAATACAATAATAATGGTTGATCCTAATCAATTAAATAAGAAAATAGAGGCTTTACCTGATAGCTTGTTAGCACAAGTAGCCGATTATGTCGATTTTTTGATTGACAGAAATGATCTCTTAATAAACTCTGAAATTCCTTACTGGCAAATAAAAGAAACGGAGAAACGATTGCAACAAATTGAAATTGGCAAAGTAAAACTTGTTCTTTGGGAAGATGTGAAAGCTAGTGTTTTTAAAAAATGATCTACTCACTTTATATTTCTGAAACTGCTAAACAAGACATTGCAGAAGTTTTTTTATGGTATGAGGGAAAAGAGACAATATTGATTTATTATTTCAAGAGCGTGTTACAAACTTAATTGAGTCTATACAAAAGAAGCCGGGCATTTATCAAATACGGTATAGAGATGTTAGAATAGCGTTTATGAGAAAAATTCCTTTTGGAGTTCATTAAAGAATTTTTGATAGAAAGATAATTATTATTGGAATTTACCATACAAGTAGAGATCTTTCAAATTGGGATAGGTGACTTAATAGGCACTAACTTATATTAGACCAACTCAACTTCGTTTTATTTTTTTGCAGCTCATAAAATTGTTTTAAAATATAGTTTTCTGGTTTTTCCAATTGAGGGTCGTTTTCTAAAATTTCGACAACCACACCTCTAACCTTTTGCAGTAAACGCGCATCTTGAACCAAATTAACCAACTTTAATTCGGGCAAGCCACTTTGTTGTGTACCTTCCAAATTGCCAGGTCCTCGTATTTCCAAATCTACTTCAGCTATTTTAAAACCATCGTTGGTTTCTACCATCGTTTTCAATCTTTTTAAACCATCATTAGAAATCTTGTGCCCCGTCATTAAAATACAATACGATTGATCTGCACCGCGGCCAACGCGCCCACGCAACTGATGTAACTGCGACAAGCCAAAACGCTCTGCATTTTCTATTATCATTATACTGGCATTAGGCACATTTACGCCAACTTCAATAACTGTAGTGGCCACCATAATTTGAGTTTGGTGTTTAACAAAACGTTGCATTTCAAACGCTTTGTCGGCAGGTTTCATTTGCCCGTGTACAATACTAATTTCATTTTTAGGAAATGCTCTTTTAATGCTTTCATAACCATCCATCAAATCTTTTAAATCTAAAGTTTCCGATTCGTTAATTAATGGATATACAATATATACTTGCCTGCCTTTTGCTATTTCACTTCTTATAAAACCAAAAACAGCCAAACGTTTCCTATCATTTCTATGAGAGGTAATAACTGGCTTTCTTCCAGGTGGTAACTCATCAATTACCGAAACATCTAAATCGCCATAAACGGTTAACGCTAAAGTACGTGGTATTGGGGTTGCCGTCATTACCAAAATATGTGGTGGAGATGTATTTTTTCGCCAAAGTTTTGCACGCTGCGCAACTCCAAAACGATGCTGTTCATCAATTACTACTAAGCCTAAATTTTTATAAACTACAGGATCTTCAATTAAAGCATGTGTGCCAACTAAAACGTGCACCAAACCATCTTTTAAATATTGTAAGGTTTGTTTACGAGCCTTGCCTTTTACCGAGCCAGTTAACAATGCAACATTAAGTCCAACCTTCATTAAATCTTCTTGTATGCCTTTAAAATGTTGTTGTGCTAAAATTTCTGTAGGTGCCATTAGGCAAGCTTGAAAGTCATTATCAATAGCCATTAACATTGTCATAATAGCAACAATGGTTTTACCGCTACCAACATCACCTTGAAGCAAGCGGTTCATTTGTTTTCCACTTAATGTATCTCTTCTAATTTCTTTTAAAACCCGTTTTTGTGCACCCGTTAAATTAAAAGGAAGCACTTCATTAAAAAAACGGTTAAAATAATCACCAACCTTTTCAAACAAAAAACCTTTAATGGCAGTTTTTCGACCTGATTTTAGAAGTAGCAACCTTAGTTGTAGGTAAAACAGTTCTTCAAACTTAAAGCGGTAACGGCTACTATTAATCGCTTCTGTTGTTTTGGGTTGATGAATATTTTGATAGGCACTTATTCGGCCCATAAGTTGATGCTGTTCTAACAAATAGTTGGGCAAATTTTCACTTAATACATTAGTGTTTAAATTAATTAAAAGATTAATAACAAGTTGATATAAACCTTTTGAATCTAAATTTTTAAATTTTAATTTTTCAGTAGAATTATAAACTGGCTCAAAACCACTATTTTTATTTAATTGTGCCGAAGTAGCTAAAGTTAATTGTGGATGACTAAAATTTAGTTTCCCCTTAAAAACAGAAGGCTTACCATATAATAAATAAGTATTGCCAGGTACTAAAGTTTTTTGTAAAAAGCTTATCCCTTGAAACCAAATGAGTTCTACTTTACCAGTAGCATCTTTTAAATAACTTTGCATGCGTTTACTTCTACCAAAGCCCTGCACTTTTATTGGCCCTAATTGCCCCAATAACTGAATGTATTGCTCGTTAACACTAACCTGATTAATATTATAAACTTTTGTTTTGTCAACGTATCTAAACGGAAAGTGGTTTAGCAAGTCAAAAAAAGTATAAATACCTAGCTCAGTATTTAGTAGTTTTGCCCTTGTGGGGCCAACGCCTCTTAAATATTCGATATTGGTTTTTAAATAACTAATGTTGTTTTTTTTTGTAAAAATAATAATGAAATTGGATATGAAATATATAACGCCCATATTGTTTGCGTTACTTTTTTTTTCGGCTTGTAATAAAATTCAACAACCAGAGTTTTTAGGTCTTCAAAATTTTGTAATAGATAATGTAAGCGGCAACCAAATTCGCTTAACTGCCGAGGTATTAATGCGCAATCCTAACAAAATAAAAGCAACCTTAAGTGCTATTGACATTGATATTTTATATAAAGAAAAGAAAATTGGAGTTATAAATGAATCTTTAAAAGTGCAAATACCAGCAAATTCAGAATTTTCTGTACCAATACAAGCTTATGTTGATGCCTCGTTTTTAAAAACTAATTTACTTGGTAGTTTGTTAGATATAGTAAACAGTAGATCAATAACTTTAAATTTGGACGGAACTACTACAATTAAATTTATACAAATACCTGTTAAAGTAAAAATTGAACATACAGAAACTTTAATGTTGAGCGATTTTTTGAATTGAAATATAATGCATAGTTTTTACTTTCATAAAAAATATATACTTAAAGTCAATTTAGTTTTCTGTATCCTCTTTTTGATATTGCAGAGGATCGCTTTTTGCAGGTAACAAACAGCTTCTAAACCAAAATTTATCTAACTGTTTTATAGCATTGCTAAATCGGTAATAGTCAATTCCTTTTGTAATAAAGGCATTTGCCTGCAACTTATAGCTTCTTTTTACATCAGCAGTATGTTGGCTGGTAGACATTATTATTACAGGAATTACCTTTAGCATACTATCATTTTTAATAGTTTCTAATACAGTAAATCCATCAATTGTAGGTAAATTTAAATCTAAAAAAACTATATCTGGAGTTTTTGCATCACTATATTTTTCTTCTTTATTCAGATATTGTAAACCAGCTTTTCCGTTAGAAACGTGGTGGTATGCAAATTCGGTCTCTAAATCTTTTAAAATTTTTTTTGTGAGCGTTATGTCTGCAAAGTTATCCTCTATATGCAGTATTTCTACTTTTTCCATTGAGCATATAATTTTTAATAGCTTACGTAATTTTGAGTTAAAAGTTTATTTATATATGTGTGACTTGGTAATACTATTAATAAGAATTTTTAAAGATAGTAAATAATATTTTATAACCTGCTAAAAATGTCCCCTTTATAGTACCAGAAATTTTAGAAATACCTATTCTTTTTCTATATGAAACAGGAATTTCTTTACAAGTTAATTTTAATTTGGCTGCTTTTACTTGCATTTCGCATGTCCAACCATACGTTTTATCTTGCATATTTAATAACATCAGCTTTTCCCATTTTATTGCTCTAAGTGGTCCTAAATCAGTAAAAGTGTACCCATAAAATAAACGTATTAAATTAGTAGCAAGCCAGTTGCCAAAAATTTGTTGTGGCGTCATAGCTCCTTTTTCGCGGTTACCTAAATTACGAGAACCAATTACTAAATCAACATTATCTTCTAAAATAGGTTTTATTAGTTGAACCATTTCTTGAGGATAGTCGGAATAATCTCCATCTATAAAAACAACAATTTCTGGTGCAATTTTTTGTTGATTTAAATATTCAATGCCTTTTAAACATGCATTACCATAACCTGCATTTGGTTGATCAACAACAGTTGCGCCGTTTTTTTTTGCTACTTTGGCTGTATTATCTGTAGAAGCATTATTAACTACAATAATTTTTTCAATTCCAATATTTGTAGGAATATCTTTAACGACATGCGCAATTGCTTTCTCTTCATTATAAGCAGGGATGATTACATAAATTGGCTTCATTAAAAATATCAATCACAAAGATAATATATCAACAGCATATTTATAATTTTTTAGTCAATTTATACAGTTGATTATCTATTTAGACAAATTTAATAGATGAATTAGCAAAGGGACGAAAAATGGAGGAAATTTTACGTTATAAATTAGTTTAACAGAACTTAAAAAAATAGGTGATTTAAACGTTTATAGTTTTAGCGTGTATTTTTAAAAAATCATTCTATCCAATTTTCAAGTTTACACCAATAGTTTCAATTTTTCTGAAAATTTAAATTTCATCTTACCAAGCAAAGCAATACCTTTGTAGCAATGAAACGTGGAATTTTAGTACTTGCTTACGGTGGCCCCAATAAGCCCGAAGATATTGAACCATTTTATACCGACATTAGAAGAGGCAGACCGCCCACAAAAGAGTTGTTAGATGAGTTAACTGAGCGATATGCTATGATTGGCGGCAGCTCACCAATACTTAAAATTACCGGCGACCAGGCCAATGGTATTGAAGCTGCTTTTGATGGCGCTTATAAAACCTACATTGGTATGCGCCATTGGGAACCCTGGATACCAGAAGCAATGGCAGATATGCAAGCAGATGGAATAGAAGAAGTGGTTGCCATAGTTATGGCGCCGCACTATAGCAAAATGAGCATTGGTAAATATTTTGGAATAGTAGATAAGTATTTAGAAGAACACCCAGAATGGCAGGTAAAAATTAACAAAGTAGATAGCTGGCATACGCACCCAAAATTTATTGAAGCTTGCGCAAACAAAATTGCCACAGCTTTCGAAAAATTTAGTGCTGAAGAAAAAGAAGAAGTAATGATGATTTTAAGTGCACACAGTTTGCCGGTGCGTATTAGAGAGTGGAACGACCCCTATGAAAGCCAGTTGCAAGAAACCAGTAAACTAATTGCCGAAAAATTAAACCATAAAAAGTGGATGTGGGCTTTTCAAAGTGAAGGCAGAACACCTGAACCTTGGTTAGGACCAGACATTTGTAAGGTAATGGAAGAGCTTCACGAGCAGGGAGAAAACAAAATTGTAAGCTACCCTATTGGTTTTATATGCGATCATTTAGAAGTAATTTTTGATATAGATATTGAAGCAGGAGACATTGCTAAAAAGAACAATATGCAATTGGTTAGAGCAGAATCGTTAAATGATGATGCCACTTTAATTGCTGCTTTTAAAGATATAATTACAGCAGAGTTTGCAAAGTTTGATGCCTAATATTGCCATTATTGGTGCAGGCATAAGTGGATTATCTACGGCTTATTATTTAGAAAAAGCTGGTTTTAATAATATTACAATTTTTGAACAATCCAACTTCATCGGTGGTGTTTTAAAAACTGATGTTTTAAACGAAAATATAATTGAACAGGCTGCGGAATCAGTAGCTAAATTTCCACAAACTGTTTTTGAATTGATTGATGCAATTGGTTTAACAAATGAATTAATAGAACCAAAGGTTTCTAAATTTCAGCTTTATGTAAAAGGTAATTTAACTGCACCACCAACTGGCTTACGCTATATGGTACCTACCAATTTAGAAGCGTTTAAACAAAGTAATTTCTTTTCGGCAGAAGGCAAGCAACGTATTTTGCAAGAAGTTGATATAAAAGAAAATAGATTGAGTGAAGACTTAGCTTTAAAAAGTTTTGTTGTTCGCCGTTTTGGCTTAGAAATGTACCAGCGTTATGCCGCACCAGTTTACGGTGGTATTTTTGGGTACGATGCAGATCAGTTAAGTTTAAAAACGGTTTTACCACAATTGCTTATATGGGAAAAACAATATGGCTCCATAACAAAAGCGGTTGAAAATTTGCCAAAAAAAAGTAATAGAGGTGCAGTCTATTTTAGTTTTAAAAATGGAGTACATAGTTTGGCAGATGGTATTTGCAAACAACTGAATAAGCATAATTTATATTTAAATACTACTATAAAAAGCATCATAAAAAAAAATAAAAAGTGGTGGGTAAATAATTTACCTTTTGATAAAGTGATACTAAGTTGTAATGCAACAATTTCGGCTAAATTACTTAAAAAAGAGCAGATACAATTAAGTGAACTTCTTAAAAACATACAATTTAAATCGGCAGGCATTTTAACTTTTTTGTATGATGCTGAATTAGAAGAAATAGACAAATTTACTTCGGGAATTTTATTACCAGTTGATGAATTTCCAGAATTTTCGGCCATCACTTTTAGCAGCAACAAATGGAACAACCGAACAAAACCAGGTAACCAATTATTACGCTTGTACGTTAGAGAGGAGCATTTAATTAATCAAACTAAAAATATTGTAGAACAAAAAGGTATAGCCTTACTTCAGCATGTTTTTAAAACAACTACCAAACCTGTTACTACATTTTTACATCGCTGGCCAAACAGCAGACCTTTATACACTATGCAACATCAACATACCGTTAATCAAATAAATGATACATTACAACAAACACCTAATTTGTATTTATGTGGTTGCAGTTATAATGGTAGCGGCATTGCAAGCTTAGTTCATCAAAGTAAATTATTGGCAGAAAAAATTGGTGCTAATTACAATTAAGCTAAAGAGATTTTAATTCAAGTTGGCCATTTCAACTTAACGGGTTTTATTAAAAGCTTACATACCTGCCGCCATTAATAAATCTAAATTAGTTTCTTTAATATTAAATTTATGACTGAGATAGTTATTGGTAAGCGCACCTTTATATAAATATACACCGTGGCGAATACCTTCCTTTTGATGCAACAAACCATCTAAATTATTGTACTTAGCAAAACCAAGTAAAATAGGAGTAAGCACATTTGATATGGCCAGCGAAGCCGTTCGCGGCACTCTTGATGCAATGTTAGGCACGCAATAATGTATTACATCGTGAGTAACAAAAGAGGGTTTGTTATGTGTGGTGAGTTCGCTGGTTTCAAAGCAGCCGCCCTGATCAATACTTACATCAATTATTACTGCACCAGGTTTCATTTTGGCTACCATACTTTCGGGTACTATTACTGGTGCGCTGCCACTTTCAGCATGTATTGCTCCTATTGCAACATCGGTTGTGGCAAGTTCACCAGCTAATATTTCAGGATCCAAAACAGAGGTAAATACTCGTTGACCAATATTATTTTGCAAGCGCATCAATTTATAAATATTATAGTCAAAAATTTTAACTTCGGCACCTAAACCTAAAGCTGCACGAGCAGCAAATTCGCCAACTACACCAGCACCCAAAACCACTACTTTGGTTGGCGGCACTCCAGTAACGCCTCCCATAATTACACCATAACCATCTTTGGTGTCGCTTAAATATTCAGCAGCTATTAATATGGAATTATAACCAGCAATTTCACTTAAAGTTCTTACAAATGGAAAGTTATTAATTTCATCTTTTATATACTCAAAAGCTAAAGCAGTTATTTTTTTTTGCATTAACTTCCGCAAAAGGCTTTCTTTTAAAGTTGGTAAATGAATGGGTGATAGCACCGTTTGGTGAGTTTTTAATAATTCTAATTCCTTTTTAACTAAGGGCGTAATTTTTAATAAAATATCGGCATTATAAACCTGCTGTGCGTCATAAGCTATTTCTGCACCAGCTTCCGAATATTGATGATCGGTAAATTTTGAAGCATTGCCAGCACCAGTTTCAACTAATACCCGATGCCCATTATTACAAAGCAAGTTAACCGAACTTGGTGAAAGTACCACACGCTTTTCTTGAAAAGAACGCTCTTTAGGTACACCTAAAAAAAGTTGTTGGCTTTTAGGTTGTATAGCCATACGCTCTTCTAATGGTGAAAGCGAAAATTCTACCTGTATTTGTGGCTTCTTTGTTGTTTCCATTGCTTTAAAAGTAAAAAATTCTATGATTAGATACGTTACTTTCTATATTAATTTTAATAAAAGTATTTGGTAAGATGGGTTCTATAATATCAGGCCATTCAATAAAACAATAAGCGGTTGGGTGATACAAGTAGTTTTCTATACCAATATCCAAGGCTTCTTGTGTACTATTTAAGCGGTATAAATCAACATGAAAAATTAAATTGTTGTTTGGTAGCGGGTATTCATTTACCAAACCATAAGTTGGGCTTTGCACCTCTTTTTGATAGCCCAATTTTTTGCTCAATACTTTTATAAAAGTTGTTTTACCTGTGCCCATTTCTGCATAAAATAAAAATTTTGTTTTTTTATGATGGGTTTTAAGCAGCGCATCGGCAACAGCAGGTAAATCATTAATTGTTTTGGCTCTAAAAGTATTCATACTTCATTACCACTTTTTGATGGATGCTAGGATTACGGCTTACTACTCCTGGTTCAATATTATATTGCGCACCCATTTCATACACAAGTTTTTCTACTAAAACTCCATCTTCAGTATATTTAAACTGCACTAAGCCGGTATTAAGCTCGGTATGCAAATTGGTTTGTTTTACTTCTATTTCATTGCCCTTTTCATCGTAAGTATAGTCTACCTGTATTTCTCCATTAATTTCTCTTCGGCTCAATTTACTATTTTCATTATAGTAAAATTTGGTTTCGCTAATTTTACTACCGCCTGGGCTAAGGCGCAAACTATGTATTAAGTTGTTGTTGGCATCGTATTGCATTACCTCTTTACTCAATGGTTCTCCATATTCAAAAATAATTTGTGTAAGCATATTGTCTTTATCGTCATATTCAAATATCTTTTTTAATACTTCAGAGTTTTCGTCATCAATTTCAATGCTTTCAATTAATGCATCCTTACTGTTATATCTTTTTACTTCCTTGCCTTCAAATTCGTTATCTTCATCGGTAATTACCCATTCAATGCTATTATTTGGTTCTATTTTTTTGTTATAAATAGAAATTGAACCATCAGCATATTCAACCTTTTTTTGGGTAAGTTTGTTTTGTTTATCATAAACATAAGTCCAATGTTCGCTTATATTTTCTTCATCTAAATATACTTTTTGGGCAATTTGATTTCCATTTTCGTCATAAGTATAAGCAGATTTATTTTGTAAGATGCCATTAGCTTCCCAGGCCGCATCTAAAATAGTTTTGCCGCTTTCATCAAAAATTTGTTGATAGGTAATAAATTCATTTAACACCTCACCGTTGGTATTTATTAATTGGGTAAGTTCTTCTAATTTTTTAATCTTGTTATTTTCCATTACAATTATTAGTGCTTAATTTATTATTTTTAGCCATCAAAAATAAATAAAAATTAAATGCTGTTGGGTTTAATATTGCTATTTTTAAAATATTACAACACACTTGTTAGTTGGTTAGAAAACAATATGTTACCTTGTTATTTTAAATATTTTTTTGGTATTGATTGCCCTGGTTGCGGCTTACAACGCTCTATTTTATTATTAATGAGTGGCAATGTAAAAGCATCTATACAAATGTACCCACCTTTATTACCAATTTTATTTGTTTTATTATTACACTTTTTAAATAAACACTTAACTTATAATAATAAGGCAATTATATTTAAAATTTTTGCTTGGCTGGTTGCGGTATTAACTGCTGCCAACTTTTTTTATAAACTATCTGCTAGTTTTATAAGTTTAACTTAGTAACGGATAAATAAAAACTTTACGATTTAGACTTATTTTTTAACCGTTACTTATAGCATTTAGTAAATCAAATTTTACAATATCTACAAATTGCTGTACCCTATTTTCTAATTCACTTTTCTCTAAGTTTAACAATCTTTCTGTACCAAATTTTTCTACACAAAAAGAAGCCATTGCCGAACCATACACAATAGCTCGTTTTAAATTGTCAAAACTTAAATCATCTGTTTTTGAAAGATAACCGCAAAAGCCACCTGCAAAAGTATCGCCTGCGCCCGTTGGGTCAAAAACTATTTCTAATGGTAAAGCGGGGCAAAAGAATATTTCATTTTCTTTAAACAACGAGGCACCGTGTTCTCCTTTTTTTATAACCAAAACCTTTGGGCCCATTTCCATAATTTTTTTGGCTGCTAATTTTAAATGATATTCTCCCGAAAGCTGACGTGCTTCTTCATCATTAATAATTAAGCAATCAATATGCTTTATTACTTCAAGTAGTTCTGGTAAGGCGCTATCCATCCAAAAATTCATAGTATCTAAAGCAATAAACTTTGGTTTTTTTGTAAAGCGGTTAATTACGCTATGTTGCACGCCTGGTTGCAAATTGCCCAACATTACATAATCTGCTGTTTGGTAAGCTGTTGGTAAAACCGGATCAAAATTGGCCAATACATTTAATTCGGTTACAAGCGTGTCTCGCTGGTTCATATTGTCGTGGTACTTACCCGACCAAAAAAATGATTTTTCATCTGCTTTAATTTGAAGGCCAGTAGTATCTACACCACGTTGTTCCAAATCTTCAATTACAGTATTGGGAAAATCGCCACCAACTACAGCTACCAACTGAAGCTGGTTTGCAAACTGAGCTGCCGAATAACAAATATAAGTTGCTGCCCCGCCAATAATTTTATCGGTTTTACCATAAGGCGTTTCTAATGCATCAAAGGCCATTGAGCCAACTACTAATAAAGCCATTATTTAAATTTTGCCGCAAAAATAGGTTTTTTGAGTTAAGTAGTGTTATTGAGAAGCTTTTTTTGTTTGAAGAAATTAAAATTACTGTAGTATTTGAGTTAATAGGTAAACCGTATTAGATAGATAAGGTTTGCACAAAACCCCAATTAGCATATATCAAATATAAAAAAATTTCATTTAATAACCACCAGAATTTAAAGCACAAAATATAGTAAATCAAGCCTTGTAGTTTAAAGCTTTCTGTCACCCATTTTAATAGGGAGAGAATAGTGCGCTGCAATATCAAAACATTAGCTGCTCACTATTGCAAAAGCAAAATGATTAACCATAATTTCTAATTCTGAAACTCTTTTGTTTTTGTTAAGGCTGGTTAACCTTGGTAGGTGTTCTGCATAAAAAAGTTGGTTATTTATCATCTCAAATAAAGTAGATCCCAAGCTTTTAGCGTAGCGAAATTTTGGATTAATCTCTTCAATAATTTTTGCCAATCTCCCTACCAATTCTTTATAAGGTATAAAAAAACCATATTTATTTTTTTCATCCACATTTGAAATATGATAGGTTTTTGAACTTTCCTTCATAATAACTTGAAAGAGAAGATTTTCATTAATGTAATCGGATAGTTTAGACTCCGTTTTGGCATGTATCATAAAATGAATAGCTCTTTGTAGTTTAACTTTTCCATCATTTAAATTCATTGTATTAAGATCTATTAGATAGGTAACCCACTCCCAATACCAACAATTTAAATAGACTAATAGTAAATGCTTATTTTCAAAGTATCTATATATAGAAACTTCTGAAGAAGACATTCTTATCGCCAATTTCTTAAACGTAAAACTTTCAAACCCTAATTCAATAATAAGTTCTATAGCATTGGACAATAAACGATGGCCATACTCAGTACTTTGAGGATCCTTGAGGAATAGCTTTTCTGGCAGCTCAAATCTCAATTTTAGTGACATGAATATTTTTTTTTCAAAAATAGTAATAAAAACTTAAAAAGTGAGTATTAAAAAATATATAAGTAAGTAATACTTACTTTTTAGTTAAATTATACTATCTTTGAGTTGGAATTAAATAATATGAAATTTTCAATTTTACAAATTCTCCAAACAAAAACACTTAACTTTGAATAGTGATTGCCAATAATAATGGAAAATTAGAAACATACAATTAGTTAATCTGACTGATCGTAGTAAAAAATCTACTATCAGATATTAAACTTTTTATGTAATGAAAATAATAATTAAAATACTACTATTAACATTGTTTGCTACGCCAATGTCGGCACAATTAATTACTGAATGGCTCACACGAGGCCACAACAGTTACAAATTGGGCGATTTAACGCAATCAATCTTATTCTACAACAAACATATTGAACTGAACCCAAATGATCCTTTTGGATATGTATACAGAGCTAGAGCTCACCAAGTAATGGGAAACAATAATTTAAGTGAACTTGATTTAGGAATTGCAGAGCGGTTAAACCCTCTTGCGCTTATGTATATGAATCCTACTTTAAGATCAATTCATCAAGCAAAAAAATCTTATGGTTACAATGTTAACAAAATTGATAAGGATTTTATAAAATCATCAACTGATTTAGACGCATACAGAAAAATACTTGAAGAAATAGACATCGGACACTCGCAAGATAGCTTAATAGAAGTTGTATTGATAAATCTCAATAAAAAAAATATTGACAAAGCAGAAGCATTATTAAAACAAGTAGAGATTACTAATTTGAACAAATCTATTGTTTTAGATATTAAAGGAAAGATTAAGCTCAAACGTGGTGATTTTAAAGGTGCTGAAGAATTTTTTCTAAGTTCAATTAGTCATAACCCTAACTTTGTAATAGCTTATCACAACCTTAGTATATGCTATAGTTTGTTAAACCAACCAGACAAAGCAATGGAAAATTTAAAGAAGGCCATTTCATTAAACGATGATATTTCAATGTTTTATTTTACGCTGGCTAAGCTTAATGAAAAAAATGGCAATAAAGATGATGCGATGAAAAACTACAAAAGAGCGCTTAACCTTGACGAGGAATATAAAGAAGCTATAATAAACTATAGTCAAGTATTAAAATCGCTTGGAGAATATGAAGAGGGCTTGAGTTATCTATCAAAAGCTATAGATATGGCAACTGAGGATGAAAAGACTTATTTTAAGGCTAATCTTCAATTTGTATATGGTGAATATGAAGAATCATTAGCATTATATAAATCTTACCTTTTAACAAACCCTAACGATGCAGATGCAATGTATAATGCTGGTTTAACTAAAATTTTATTAAAACGTGAAGATGAAGGATGTAGAGATATTAAGAAAAGTTTGAGCTTGTTGAGTAATGAAAAGAGGCAGAACTTATACTATATGTTTTGTGATGATCGGCTGTTCCCTAACAATTGAAATATGACAAATTCTAATTTCAGTTAAATTTAAAATAACAGGTTACTAATATCTTGAAGCCTATTTGGGTGAAAATTATGAGCAAGAGTAAGTGTATTGACAATTAGATTTTCTGTAAAATTTTTACTTAAAGATAAATAAAACGATATTTGGTTTTAAAATAAAAAATGAAATTGCATAACAAATTCAATTTTTTTACGTCTAAAAAAACAATAACATTAAAAATGAAGTTTAACATAAAAAATATAATAGCCTTTACACTAATCATCTTTTTTGGCCTAAATGTACAAGCACAATTTAGAGACGTAAACAAAAGCAACCGAGCCAAAAAATTAGAAGAAACCTTTGGTACAAGCAATGGAAAGTTTGATTGGAACAGAGTATATGTTGGCGGTCAATTTGGTGGTGGTTTAGCTAATTCGCAATTGCAAGGCGTTATTTCACCAGAAGTAGGTTACTATTTAACCGAAAGTCTTTTAGTAGCCGGCGGCCCAACTTATGAATTTCTTAGAGTTAGATTAAGTCAGGCAAATAACGATGTGTTTAATGCCAGATACTTAGGCGGACACCTATTTGCAAGGTATAATGTCTTCAAAGGCTTTTTTGCCCATGCAGAATACGAATATGTTAGTTATCGGGAAAACGGAGAAAAGGTAATTGACTCAAGAACTCTTGAAACCATTAATGGAATAAATAGTTTATTTACCGGTGTTGGTTTGCAAATAGGCAGCTTTGTTTCAGCTATGGTGTTATACAATTTTTTATATGATGAAGATGCACCTTTTCAACGCTACTCCAACCCATTAGGTTTAAATTTTAACAATCCGGTTATTCGTATTTCTTTTGGTGGCAATATTGGCAACTTGTTTTAAGCAAATTGTTTAAGCTTGCAAATCATTATAATAAGTTTGCTCTGTTAGTTTTGCCCATTTACTCATTTTATTTTTGAAGTTGCTAAAGCTATCGTAAGCTTTTTTCGCCATTGCATCTGAACCAACTAATTCTTTTACTGCTTCATTGCTGTAAATTTTTAATTGATTTAAAACTGGTTTCGGAAACTTTTTAATTTCAACCTTATTTTCTGCTTCAATTTTTTCTAACCACGTTGCATTTTGGCTTTCAAATTCTGCTAATACCCAGCTATGTATACGGTACGATGCTGTTAATACAATTTCCTGTAAATCTTCAGGTAGTTTCTCATACTCGGTTTTATTTACAAAAAACTCTAATTGCGTACCTGGCTCGTGCCAGCCTGGCGTGTAATAATATTTTGCTATTTTATTAAAGCCCATCTTATAATCGTGGTAAGGCCCAATCCATTCGCAAGCATCAATTACGCCGCGCTCAAGGCTGGTATATATTTCACCAGCAGGCAGTAATACAGGCGCACCACCAGCTTTTTTTAAAGCTGTACCGGCAATACCTGGTATTCTCATTTTTAAACCTTTTAAATCGCTAACGGTATTAATTTCTTTGTTAAACCAGCCGCCCATTTGTACGCCGCTATTGCCACCCAAAAGTGGTATTAAATTAAAAGGTTCGTAAACTTCTTTCCAAATTTGGTAGCCTCCGCCACTAATCATCCAGGTTGTAAGTTGTTGCGCATTCATACCAAAAGGTATAGAAGCAAAAAATTGTGCTGCTGCCGATTTACCTATCCAATAGTAAGCAGCTCCGCTACCCATTTCTGCCGTTCCTTCCGAAACAGAACCAAAAGCTTCCAAAGCAGGTACTAATTCGCCTGCGCCATACACTTTAATATTTAATCTGCCGCCACTCATTGTTTTTACCATTTCGGCAAACATCTCGGCACCTTCACCCAATACCGGAAATTTTGGTGGCCAGGTAGTTACCATACGCCAATTATATTTTTTACCGCTTTGTATAGCTGGCGAACCAACATTATTACTTTCGCTATTACTGGCACAACTGTTAAGCATTGTACCAGCCCCAACGGCTCCTAAAATTGTAGATTTTAAAAAAGTTTTTCGTTTCATCTTTATTATTAATTTTCTTTTTTTGGTAGGATGGCTTGATTTGTAAATTATATAAACTCATTAATAAAATTAAGTTTTGTAAAAGGCACAAATAATGCCGCCCATTATTGCGCAACTAACAGTCCAATAACCAGCGTGTATTGCAATATATTTAAAGCCTCTTCTTTCAAATAAGGCACCTGATGCAATAAAAGGCAAGGCCATAAATAAACCAGTTAATATGCCGTGAAGTGCACCATGCCCAAAACTACGATGTTTTTCGCCGTATCTATCGTAGAAATCAGCAATATATTTACCAGTTTCTGAATTGACATTTGAAAATTCTGGATCATCATAAAATAAGCTTTCAAAAGCATTTTGATGAATGGTAGAACGGGTTAATGACAAGGTTAACATTGATGAAAAAAGCAACATAAAGCCCATTACTACTGGCATATTTGCTCCTCTGGCATATTTATTGGTTATGCCACTAGCTTTTAACCAAGCATTGCCAAAGCCAAATTTAGGATTATACCAAATTGCACCAAAAATTAAAGGGACTAAGGCTGCAGCAATAAAAACTAAAATATCCATTTTATATAATTTTGAGGGTTAAGATAAGAAAAATAAAAAGCTACAAATATGGAATATTGAAAATTTTTGTTTGATGTATTGTTTATTTTTTTCTTTAAGATCTTATCAAGGTTTTTTTTGATAAATATTAAATTGACGTTGAGCAAAAGGCAGAGCTTATAGCTTTTTTGAGCGAGAAATCATTCTAAAAAAAATATTCTGCTGAAAAAGTATAACTAAGTCTCACTTCCATTCAATTGTTCCAGAGCTTTTCTGGCAGCTTCATTTTCGGCGGTTTTTTTGTTTCGGCCTTCACCAAAACCAATTATTTTATCGTCAACTACAATTTGTGCTTTAAACAGGCGATAATTATAATATTCTTTTTCGCCAATTATTTCAAATGCTAATTGGTTATTATGTTTTTGACACCACTCTACCAAACGGCTTTTAAAATTAAATTCTGTGGCAACCAATTTTTCTAAATCAACAAGTGGTTTTACAATTTTATGAACGATAAAGCGGTAAGTTTTTTTGTAACCAGCATCTAAATAAATTGCACCAATTAATGCCTCTAAAGTATTACCTAATATGGAGGAGGAAGTGTTTATAACAATATTTTTGTTTAGCAATTTTAGGTATTCTCCCATTCCCATATTTTTTGCTATTTGCCCAAGTTTTTTTCGACTTACAATTTTAGCTCTCGTCTCAGTTAAAAAGCCTTCTGTTTTTTTTGGAAAACGGTTAAACAATATTTCTGAAATAATAGCATCTAAAACAGCATCTCCTAAATATTCTAACCTTTCATTATTAGAAGTAGCCTCTTTGTATGATGAACTGTGTATAAAAGCTTGTTTGTATAGAGCGAGGTTTGCAGGTACTATTCCTGTAGAGGTTTTTAGCTTTCTTACTAAAGCCTTATCGTTTGATAAAAATAGATTGAAAATTTTTCTAATAAAACAGATCAAACTAATTAAATTTCTTTAATACAATACAAGCATTGTGCCCTCCAAAACCAAAGGTATTGCATAGCGCATAATTTACAGTTTTTTGTTGAGCGGTATTAAAGGTAAAGTTAATTTTAGCATCAAAGGCTGGGTCGTCTTCAAAATGGTTAATTGTTGGAGGTATTATGTTTTCGTTTAAAGCATAAACACAAGCTAATGCTTCAATAGCTCCTGCGCCGCCCAATAAATGCCCCGTCATTGATTTGGTTGAGCTAATGTTTAAATCATAAATATGTACACCAAAAACTTTTTCTATAGCTTTTACTTCAGCAATATCGCCCAATGGTGTTGATGTGCCGTGTACATTAATGTAGTCAATTGCATCTGGTGTAATGTTGGCATCTTGTAAAGCCAATTCCATTACCCGCATAGCACCTTCTCCTTCTGGGTGTGGTGCAGTAATATGATGTGCATCTGCTGTTAAACCAGCACCTACTACTTCAGCGTAAATTTTTGCTCCTCTTTTTTTAGCATGCTCATATTCTTCTAATATTAAAGTGCCCGAGCCTTCGCCTATTACAAAACCTTCTCGGTGTAAATCAAAAGGTCTTGATGCAGTTTTAGGATCATCGTTACGGGCACTTAAAGCCTTCATAGAACTAAAGCCTCCAATTGCAGTTTCGTGAATAGGAGCTTCTGAGCCACCACAAACAATTACATCTGCCTTATTAAGCTGTATGTAGTAATAGGCATCAATAATAGCATTAGTAGAAGATGCGCAGGCAGAAACGGTAGCAAAGTTAACTCCTTTAAAACCATATTTAATACTGATGTGGCCGGGTACAATATCCACAATCATTTTAGGCACCAAAAAGGGACTAAATCGTGGCTTGCCCGATTCTACAAAATCTTTAAAATCTGCTTGTAAAGATTGTAAACCGCCAATACCGCTGCCCCAAATACAACCAACTCTTTCCTTATTGGGTAAATCTGCAATACCACTATCTGCAACAGCTTCATCGGTAGAAACCATTGCAAACTGAGTAAACAAATCTATTTTACGAGCTTCTTTCCTATCAAAATGATCGGATTCGTTAAAATTCTTCACTTCGCAAGCCATTTGCGATCTAAATAAAGAAGCATCAATTCTAGTAATGGGAGCAGCACCCGAAGTACCACTTTGCAGGTTTTGCCAATAAGTTGACACAGTATTTCCTATTGGTGTTACTGCCCCAATACCTGTTACAACAACACGCTTAGTCATTTCTTTTAGTATTAATTATACAGTAACTTTGTCTTGCAAATAAGTGATAACATCGCCTACAGTTTGAATTTTTTCTGCATCGTCATCTGGTATTTGAATATCAAAGGTACGTTCAAATTCCATAATCAATTCAACGGTATCCAACGAGTCTGCTCCTAAATCATTTGTGAAGTGCGCTCCAGAGGTTACTTCCTCTTTATCAACCCCTAATTTGTCAACTATAATACTATGTACTTTTTCGTTAATTTCAGACATATATCTATTGTTTTAATTTTATGAGACAAAAATAAGCTTTTTATAAAACTTATGATATTCTGCATTAATTTTTTCTTTTTATTAATTCAAAAACGAAGTATTGTTAATATTGCTTTTATATCTTTGAATAAATTATTTAACCAACAATTTTGTTTAACCAACACTTTTATAACTTATTTAAAGTTTGAAAAAACAATCATTAAAATTATCGTATAGTATTGATTTTGAGATCATTGGAATTGTAAGTCACTTGCAAGAATACAAGATAGCGCATCATTTAAATACACATTTAAAACTTGGATTAAAACGAATAGAAGATTGGCAAATTAAAGCAACTGGCAAAAGCTCAAAAAGCAACAAAGGCACTTTTTTTAAGCAATATTTCTATAAAAATGATATTTTAAAGTGTACTTATCATTTATTACAAAATAAATCACATAACGAAAAATGTTTACCTGAATATTCAATTGTTGATTATTTATTGGTTTTATTTGGCGAAACTGACGATATTTTAGTTGAAAATTTTAGCAAACAAATTAAACTTTTACCTGGCATAAGTTCTGCCTTGGTATTAGATGTAAATAAAATTAAAAATATAGAAAATATACTTATAGATGAAGCAATCTTTTAATAGAACAAAAATAGTTGCCACAGTTGGACCTGCATCTTCAAACAAAGAGATGTTAACCAAATTGGTTGATAACGGTGTAGATGTTTTTAGGCTCAATTTTTCGCACGGAAGCCACGAAGATAAAGCAGCGATAATAAAGCTGATAAAAGAAATAAATAAACCACTAATTAGTAAAGTGGCTATTTTATGTGATTTACAGGGTCCTAAAATTAGGCTTGGCGATTTAAAAGAAGGTAATGTTACCATAAATACTGGAGATAGTATTGAAATTGTAACTAATAAAGATGTCAACTCCAGCAAAAAAATATACATTAATTATCCAAACTTAGCTAAAGAAGTTAAATTAGATGACCGTATTTTAATTGATGATGGAAAATTTGAACTACGAGTAATTGCTTCTGATGGTGCACAAAAAATAAAAGCAAAAGTAATTTATGGAGGTGAGTTAAAACCTCGCAAAGGAGTAAACCTACCTGATACTTCCCTCTCTGTGCCTTCTTTAACAAAAAAAGATTTAAAAGATTTAGCTTTTATTTTAAAGCAAGAGATTGATTGGATAGCCCTTTCGTTTGTAAGGTCGGAGAATGATTTGATTTATTTAAAAAAGCTTATTAATGAAGGTAATCATACTGCAAGAGTAATTGCCAAAATAGAAAAACCAGAGGCATTAATAAATATTAAAAAAATTATTAAAGAAACCGATGCAGTAATGGTAGCTCGTGGCGATTTGGGAGTAGAAGTAGCTGGAGAGCGTGTGCCATTAATACAAAAAGACATTGTTAGGCGATGTTTAAGAGCCAATAAGCCGGTAATTATTGCAACCCAAATGATGGAAAGTATGATTGATAACCCAAAAGCTACTCGTGCCGAAATTAATGATGTAGCTAATGCCGTTTTAGATGGAGCTGATGCAGTAATGCTAAGTGGCGAAACTGCTGTAGGAAAATATCCGGTTGAGGTAATTCAAAATTTTAGCAGAATATTAAATGAAGTAGAGCAAAAAGGAGAAATTTACAATAAGAATTTAAAATCTGACAAAACTTCTGAGACCTTTTTGAGTGATGCGGTTTGTATAACGGGTTGCCGCATTGCAGATGAAGTTAATGCAAAAGCAATTATTGGTTTAACTACCTCTGGCTATACTGCATTTATGGTTTCATCGCGCAGGCCACACGCAAATATTTATATATTTACTGGCAATAAAGCCTTGTTAGGTACTTTAAGTTTGTTGTGGGGCGTACGAACTATTTTTTATGATGAATTCAAATCAACCGATGAAACCGTAGAAGATGTAAAAACTATTTTGAAAAAACATGGGGTTATAAGAAAAGGTGACAAGGTGGTTAACTTAGGAAGTATGCCAGTAAGTGAAAGAGGAAGAACCAATATGTTAAGAGTTAGCATTATTGAATAAACTGTTATCTTGCAGCCGATTGATAAATATTATAAAAATGAAATTTAGTCGAACCATTATACTTTTAATTGCTGTATTTTTAAATTTTACGTCTTTTTCGCAGCAAGAGAGTAATGCTTATGCATTGGCAAACAAAGCTTATGAAAATGAAAATTATGAGAAAGCAGCAACACTTTTTGTAGATGCTTATAATATGCTTGCCGATGAGCAAACTAAAATGTATGCCGCTTACAATGCTGCTTGTGCTTTTGCTTTATCTAAAAATAAAAAGCAAGGTTTAAAATATGCCAAAATTGCATTAGAAAATGGCATGCTTCAGTTTGAAGGAGATAAAGATTTTGAATACATTAAGAATAGTGGCAAATTTAAAAAAATAGTAAAAGCTGCCGATAAAAAGATTGCAGAATTACAAAGCCCAGCCAGTAGTTTGCCTATTACTTACACTCCGAAAAGTTATAATAAAAATGAATTACATCCGCTAATTGTAATACTGCACGGCTATGGCGGTAACCCCGCAAATATTATTGAGTTATACAAACCTTTAGCAGATGCTCGTGGGGCTATTTTGCTTTCGTGCAGTGCAAGCGAAGTAATGACAGAAAATAGTTTTTATTGGGATTATGATAACACCGAAGCGTTAACTTTATTACGTCGGCAAGTTGAAAACACAATTAAAAAATTTAGTATTGATCAACAAAAAGTAATACTAACAGGTTTTTCGCAAGGTGGTTTTTTAAGTTATGATTTTGGTTTTAAAAATGCAGATCTTTTTACTGCCTTTTTACCTGTTGCTGGCAGAGTGCCACAAGTTTTAGAGCTGCACCAACAAGCTAACAAAAATTTAAAAGTATATTCAATAGCAGGCTTAAAAGAACCTAAAAACTTTTTAATAGGCTACGAAGATTTAGATGAAAAGTTAGACAAGTTAAATATTGCCTATCAGCTAAAATTTTACAACATTGGTCACCAATACCCCGAAAATAATGAGGAAGAATTGTTGAAGGCTTTTGATTGGTTAGTAGAATAACATCAAATTGGTATTTGATATTTACATTAACTTTTTTTCAAAGCATCGGCTGTTTTCTACGTTAATATATTGCCCAAAATTTGGAATAAGATTGTAGCCACATTTTTTATAAAAATTGATGGCTTCTTGTTGCCGTAAGCCAGTTTCAAGTATACAAGTTTCATATTTTAACTCTATGCCCCATTTTTCTAACTCATTTAATATTTTGGAAGCTATACCCTTTTGTCGCTCTTTTTTAATGGTGTACATTCGTTTTATTTCCATAGTTAAATCATTGTAAGGTTTTACAGCACCGCAAGCAATTGCAATATTGTTTTTGTAATATAAAACAATATGTTTTAGCATATCAATTTTATTATATTGATCGTAAAATTCGTGATCTTCTCCATCAACTGTTACTAAATATTCATCTAACTGCTTTACTAATATTGTAAAATCTTCATTAGCATAGTTTAATCTTACCAAGCCTTCCATAAACTAAACTGTATAATTATTTTGATATTGCACCATTCACGATAGTTAAAAAAACTTCTGTTTTCAAAATTTCGTTTTCTGCACAAGTCAACAAATTTTTATCTAACACGGTAATGTCTGCTAATTTTCCAATCTCTAAACTACCTTTAACATTTTCTTCAAAAGCAGCAAAAGCATTATTCATGGTTAGGGCTTTTAGGGCTTCCATTCTTGTCATTTTTTGTTTAGGATAAAAGGGTTCGTCCATATATTTTGATTGCCTGGTTACCGAAGCATAAAAGTTAGCTATCGGGCTAATGGCTTCAACCGGTGTATCTGTTCCATTAGTAATTAAAACCTTGTTATCCATTAAAGTACGCCATGGATATGCGGAGTTTTTCGCCCTTTCTTTACCTAATCTTTTTTCTACAAAAGGCGCATCGCTTGTGCAATGTATGGCTTGCATGCTTGCAATAACACCTAAATTGGCAAAGCGAGGAATATCAGCCAAATCAATATGTTGCGCATGTTCAATACGCCAACGTAGGTCTGTTTTATCAGTATTGTTTTTAAAAGTTTTTTCGTAAATATTTAATACCTCGCGGTTAGCTTTGTCGCCAATAGCATGTATGCAATGTTGTAAGTTACCAGTAATGGCAAGGTTAGCTACAGCTTCTATCTTATCTAATGAAGTTATATTTTGACCATAAAAATCTTCCTTGTCTTCATAGCTTTTTAACAACCAGGCACCAAAAGAACCTAATGCGCCATCCATATAAGATTTTACAGCTCGGCAGGTAAAAAAATTATTGCCTGCACCAATAACCGGATAGTCTCTAATGCCTTCTTCAAAACCTTCTTGACTATCAGAAATCATGGCCCAAAGCCTAACTTTTAGTTTGCCTGCTTCTGCCATTTCTTGGTAACGTTTCAATTCATCATAACTCGCTCCTGCATCTTGAAAAGAAGTAATTCCATTTTTTAAACAATGTGCTTGCGCCAAATCTATAGCATCATACCAATCCGTTAAACGCTCTGTTTCTGTTTTTGTGGTAAGATGGTTTTCGTAAGCTTTAAGAATTAAATTTTCTGCTGTTTCTTCAAAAATACCTGTTGCTTCGCCTGCTTCATTTCTAACAATTACCCCACCATCAGGATTAGTTGTTTCATTATTAATGTTTGCCAAATCCATTGCTTTTTTATTGGCCATAATAGCGTGCCCACTTGCGTGATGCAATATTACCGGAATGTTTTTACTAATTGCATTTAGCTTTTCGTTAGATGGCCAACCTTTAATAAATGGTTCTGTATTGTTTTTCCATTTTTCATGATGCCAGCCACGGCCAATAATCCAATCGTTAGTATTTATTTGTGTTGTTTTGTTAGCAACTCTGCTAATGCTTTGTACCCAACTGGTATCTTGCAAAAAATATAAATTTTGTAAGCTTTGGCCTAAGCTAGAAAAGTGGCCGTGCCCTTCAATTAAACCAGGATAAGCGTACTTGCCTTGTAAATCAATTATTATCGTATTCGCGTCTATTAATGCTTCAACATCTTTGGTTTTTCCTGCCCACATAATTTTACCATCTTTTATTGCTAAGCTTTCGGTAGTTGTATTTAAGCTATCTAAAGTAATTACAGTGCCGTCAATTAAAATTAGGTCAGCCTTTTCGGGTTTAAGTTCCTGTTTGGAACAAGTGGTAAAATATAGTATGAAGTAAATAAAACAAATTCTAAAAATCATAATTTAAATATAAACTGAATAAATATAAGCATTATGAACGGAGCAGTAAAATTTAATTGATAAAGAAAAGTAAGAAATAATAGGTGCTTTCTGTATAAATATTTATTTTAGTTGCAACAATTATTTTTATAAAAATTTAAACTCATATTATGTTTTCTAATTTTTGGATCTTATTTATTGCAGCTTTAGTACCTATGCTAGTCGGTTTTTTTTGGTACGGCCCTTTGTTTGGCAAACCCTGGATGAAGGTAAATGGCTTTACCGAAGAAAGTTTAAAAAAAGGCAATATGGCATTAATATTCGGCCTGTCTTACTTTTTAAGTATTTTATTGGCAACTGGTTTAATGGGTTTAACCAATCATCAAAGTGGGGTAATACAATTATTTGCAACTCACCCAGATGTTGAAGTAGTAGGTAGTGAAGTGCATACGCTTTTTACAACAGTAATGGAAAAATTTGGAGACAGACATAGAACTTTTGGCCACGGCGTTGTACATGGAGCTTTTGCAGCTGTATTAATTGCCTTGCCCTTAATTGCAATTAATGCCTTGTTTGAAAGAAGAGGCTGGAAATATATAGGCATACATTTCGGCTATTGGTTAATTACTTTAATTTTAATGGGCGGCGTTGTTTGCCAATGGTTGTAATTATGAACTATCATACCAAATTAAAAGAAATTGTTGTAAAAGCATCAACAAAAATTGCTTTAATTGATGAAGTAGTAATGAGCCAAAAACCAGCACCAAACAAATGGTCGAAAAAAGAAATTTTGGGACATTTAATTGATTCTGCTTATAATAATCATGCTCGTTTTTTAAAAGCAGGGTTTCAAAATAATTTATTTTTTGAAGGTTACGATCAAGATGAATGGGTAAAGCAAAATAATTATCAAAGTAGATCGCCAGCATCAATTTTGAGTTTGTGGCAACAAAGCAATGAACACATTAGTATTTTAATTGAAGGTTTGCCTGAGGATTTACTGTTACAAAAAACAAAAGAACATTATTTTGATAAAATGTGCATGCAGCTTTTATCAAAGAGTGTTGAGGCAAACTTAGCCTATTTAATTTGGGATTATATTTATCATATTGAATATCATTTAAACCAAATATTAGAAGATTATGAAATGGTAAATGAGCCATTTTTGCATTAAAATTGTATGAAGAAGCGGTAAGTCATTTATTGGAGGTCAATAACTTAAAAATGTTATAATATTGATAAACGGATTCTCAAAAAAAAATAAAAAAGTATATAAAAACCATCATTCGCATATTTTACAATTTATAGATATAGGCATAAGGTTGGTAAAATGACTTTAGATAAAAAAGAGAAAAAATTGGACAAGCAGAATAGATTGATAGTAAAACTTGTTTATCAGAAAAGATCAAAAAATTGAGATCGTAACTAATATATTTACCATAATATTTAAATTTTAATTGTGCAATAAATATAAAAACCAAATGATAGAACTATTTAAAATGGGCGGTGTTTTGTTTATGAGCCTAATAACTTTGGCCTTATTTGCAGTAATCGTTTTTAATATAATTGGCGCGCTTAAAAAAAGTGAAGTTTTAAAAGGCAAAGCACAAAGCGCAGGTAATTTAGCTTTGGCCTTAGGCGCATTAGGCACAGCTATCGGTTGGTTTTCGGCAGCAAGTGTTTTAGAGGTAACTGAAGTAGCTCCTAATATAATTGCTGGTGGCATAAAAGTATCTTTAATTTCATTGATGTATGGTTTATTGGTTTACTGCATTTCAAAAATTGTACATTTGCTGTTGTAATAAAAAAGTATGGCATTTAAATCGGGTTTTGTAAATATTGTAGGTAAGCCAAACGTGGGCAAATCTACCTTAATGAATGCTTTGGTGGGCGAAAAAATGGCCATTGTAACCGCAAAGGCACAAACAACCCGCCACCGCATAATTGGCATTGTTAATGGTGAAGATTTTCAGATTGTTCTGTCTGATACACCGGGCATTATAAAACCAAATTATAATTTACAAAAATCTATGATGAGCTTTGTAAAAGATGCTTATGAAGATGCCGATGTTTTATTAATTTTAGTAGAACCAAAGCACCAATTAAAACATATTGAACTGTTTGAAGGCTCTATAAAAAAATCGCAAGCCAAAAAAATACTGGTTATTAATAAATCGGACAAAATTAATAACGAAGAAAAAGAAGTTTTGCTCAACTATTGGAAACAACATTTAAAAGCCGATAGTTATTTGGCACTTTCCGCTTTAAAACAAAAAGGCATTAAAGGCTTAAATCAACAAATAAAACAATACTTGCCAGAGCACCCACCGTACTATGCTACCGATGCTTTTACTGATAAGCCCGAGCGTTTTTTTATGAGCGAAATTATTAGAGAAAAGATTCTAAAAAATTATAAAGATGAAATTCCATATTCGGTAGAAGTAGTAATTGAAAGTTTTAAAGAAGAGACAAAAATAATTAGAATAAGCTCTATAATTTATTGCAATAAAAAATCGCACAAACCTATTTTAATTGGTAAAGCGGGTAGCATGTTAAAAAAAGTAGGTACAGAAGCACGCATAGATGCTGAAGTTTTTTTTGGTAAAAAAATATTCTTAGAAATGTTTGTAAAAATAAAGGAAAACTGGCGTGATGATGATTTTCTGTTAAAACAAATGGGTTACCAAAGTTGAGGCCATTAAAAAGTTTGCACCTTTTTGTTTAGTTTTTCAATATTGTAAAACAATTCCATAACTACTATTGCAGGGTGATTTTCATTAGTTTTTACTGGCATCCACTTGTTAAAATTCTCCAAATTATTGTAGCCACTTAAATCGTTTAATTCATTGTTTTTTAAGGTGTAAAAACCCATCGACCAATCTGTAAAACGGCGTTCTGCTGTTTTTCCATTTGCTATTTCGGTTACCTTTAAATGCCTTTTATCGGCACTTATTGTTTTAAAAAGCTTTTCCACTTGCCGTTGTTCCCCTTCTAACAATTGTATAATACTACCATTTGTATAAAGCAATAAACCAGTAATTTTAAGTGTCGTATTTTTTTTACGCCATAAATTTAACAAAGCCGTTAAGGTGTTTTCGTTAAAAGGCTTTGTTGCTTTGCTGTAATAACACAAGTAGTAAACCATAATAATTTTAGACTGGCAAAAGTAGTATGCTTATATTAATTTTAAATGTTTTTTATTATTTAATTCAGCATCTTATCATATTTAAATAAAAATATAAACTTTTGTCTATTTTAGGTTTTAAAAAGAACTTGATTATATAATTTGCAGGTTGTAATTTTTAATAAAAACAGAAACAATAGTAAAACTAAACTTATGCTATGTTTTGCGGTTCATTTAGTATTAACGACCTTTACAAAAAATTTTCAACCATTGAGTTATACAATTGCTATAGTAGGCCGCCCCAATGTGGGCAAATCAACCTTGTTTAACCGCTTAATTGGCGAACGTCAAGCCATTGTTGATAATATTAGTGGCGTTACCCGCGATCGTCAATACGGCGAAAGCGATTGGAATGGTAAGATGTTTAATGTAATAGATACCGGAGGCTTTGTACCACATTCTGCCGATGTATTTGAAACTGCTATTAGAGAACAGGTTCAAATTGCTATTGACGAAGCATCTCTAATTTTGTTTATGGTTGATGTTACAACGGGCATTACCGATTTAGATGATATAATGGTACAAATGTTGCGCAAAACCCATAAGCCGGTTTTTGTAGTAGTAAATAAGGTTGATAATAACAGCCGTATGTTAGAGGCCAATGAGTTTTATAGTTTAGGTATGGAACATACTTACTTTGTATCTTCAATAAACGGAGGCGGCTCGGGCGAGTTGTTAGATGCTGTTGCCGAAATAATACCCGAAGCAGAAGAAGATGACCCAAATGACTTAATGAAAGTAGCCATAGTTGGTCAGCCAAATGTAGGTAAATCATCTTTATTAAATGCTATGGTGGGCGAGCAGCGTAACATTGTTACAGAAATTGCAGGCACAACGCGCGACTCTATACACACACATTACAATTTGTATGGAAGAGATTTTTTATTGATAGATACTGCAGGCATTCGTAAAAAAAGTAGTGTAATGGAAAACCTAGAGTTTTACTCTGTAATAAGGGCCATTAACTCTATTGATGAATGTGATGTTTGTATGTTAATGATTGATGCCGAAATGGGTATTGAAGCGCAAGATTTGAAAATTTTACACTTGGCAGAAATAAAGAGAAAAGGTGTTGTATTATTAGTAAACAAATGGGATTTAATTGAAAATAAAGCCGTTCAAATAAAAGAAATTACTGATAAAATAATGCGTAAAGTTGCGCCCTTTACCGATATACCAATTTTGTTTATAAGTGCACTCGACAAAACCCGTGTAATGAAAGCTATTGATACGGTTATTGAGGTGAACAGTAAAAAAACAAAGCGCATCAGCACTTCAGAACTTAATGAGGTAATGTTAGAAATTATAGAAAAAACACCGCCACCGGCCACCAAAGGCAAGTACCTAAAAATAAAATATGTTACTCAGTTAGATACGCCCTACCCTGCTTTTGTGTTTTTCTGTAACTTACCACAATATATTAAATCACCTTATAAAAACTTTATAGAAAATCAAATAAGAAAAATTTGGGATTTTACGGGCGTACCTATTCGCTTAGTTTTTAGAAAAAAATAAAGCATGGCAAAGCAAGAACGTAGTGAAGAAGAAATTTTAATTGACCACCGCTGGCAAGATTTGCTGTACGAAATGAAAGGCAAACTCGGCCGTAAACCCGATTTTCAGGGTATGTTATTTTTAATTGGTGTGCAAGAGCTCAATCAAATAAAAGAAAGTTTTACCAAAGAAGAAAAGCAAGATTTAATGCACATTGCAGTTTGTAAGTTGCTGAGTACCGAAGGCTATTACCAATTTATGTTTAAAGATGACGAAGGCTGGCCGCATTACAATTTGGTAAAAGAAGCTCCCAACCTTAATCTTGTACAACAAGAATTTTTGCTAAAAAAACAAATACTAAAGTATTTTGAAATGATTTGAAATTTGGTTGGTCTGCTATTCCAATAAAGTATTTCTATAAAAAAAATATTATTTTTTGTGTTTACCTTAAATACAAAAATCGCTACCTTTAGCAAATGAGTATGAACCAACATCATATCAAAACGCTTGAAATACAAAATTTCAAATCGATAAAACAGTTGCAATTTGATTGTAATAGAATTAACCTGTTTGTTGGAAAACCTAATGTTGGTAAGAGTAATATTTTGGAGGCGGTTAGTTTGTTTGCGGTTGAGGATTTACATTCTGAAAGTAAAGATGAGTTAAAAGTTATTTTATCCTCATTAGTAAGAAATAACAGTTATAAAGATTTCTTTTATGATCAAGACATCTCAAATAAAATCAAAGTCTGTAATAATAACTTAACTATTGAATTTGAATATTCTGGCTATAGTTTTGATTTTATTTTTTATCATAGCGATTTAAGCAGCGATTATTTAGAAAATTTTTTCTCCCGTTCTCCTCACTTACTTGAAGAAGTTGAATTTAGCACAGATTCTAAAGGAGTTGTGAAATTTATTAATTCAGAAAAAGACAGTTTCACAAATGAATATAAAAGTAATTGTAATATAAGACCTTACTTCTTTAGCAATAAAGAAAGAAATTTAAATGGTAAATCCGCAAAAGCATCATTAAAGTGCATCCTACCAAAAGAAATATTTCAAATACCAAATGGAGGCAATTTTGTAACACTTATGCAGACTAACAAAGTCTTACGAGAAACAGTTACTAAATACTTTGAGCCATATAATTTAGAATTGTTGATTGATGCTTCCAATAATACAGTTGAAATTCAAAAAAGAATAGATGGCTTAGTTTATAAAATTCCGTTCACCTTAATTGCAGATACTTTGCAGCGTATGATTTTTTATATGGCTGCTATTTTGTCTAACGAAAATGCAACACTAATTTTTGAAGAGCCCGAAGCACACGCTTATCCACCATTTATTAAACAATTTAGTGAAAAGGTACTAGAATCTACAAGTAACCAGTTTTTCATTGCAACACATAATCCATACATATTAAATACTTTGTTAGAAAATGATACAGATGATGAGGTCAATCTATTTTTGGTGGATTATAAAGATCATCAAACTACTATTAAACTAATTGATGGTGCGGAACGCAATGAGATGTTAGCGCATGGCATAGATATATTTTTCAATGAACGTTGGTTTCAACAATTATGAGCCATCACATCTATACGGAATGTTATGCCGATAGTTTGCTTAAATAAGCAAGCTAAACAGAGTTTTTCAAAAGTGGATTAATGAACTACTTATTTTTGTCTAAGCAATTTTATAAATGTATATTACAAATGTGTTTGATGAGAATTTAAATAGTTGGAAAAGAGCAGGCACATATATCGAATACAGCACTTTTAAACATAAGGTATTTGTACGTTCTATTGGAAATGAAAAAGCAATAGCAGCAAATACATTATTGTTAATACATGGTTTTCCAGAATCATCTTACTCTTATTATAAAGTTGTTGAAGGGTTGAGCAAAATTTTTGAACGCATTGTTTTGTTTGACTTTATTGGTTTTGGGCTAAGCGATAAACCTACTTCTAATTTTAGTTATAGCATTTTAGAACACGCTGATACCGCAATAGAAGTATGGAAACAGTTAGGTGTTTCGGGTGGCCATTTGTTGGCGCACGATATGGGCGATAGCGTTGCAACAGAAATTGTGATGCGGTATAATCAACAAATATTAGACGCCTCATTTTCAACAGGTTTGCAAAGTATAACTTTTACAAATGGCAGTATGTTGTTGGAGTTGGCTGATTTAAGAATTACGCAAAAGTTGCTATTGACAAAATTTGGCTATTGGCTAAACAAAGCCATTAATCAATCCATATTTCAGCATCAAATAAAAAGTGCACACGGTAATGCTGACTTAAAAAAAGAAGATATGGAAGCTTTATGGCAGGCCAATATTTTAAAAGATGGTCATCGGAAAGCTTATTTAGCTATTCGTTATTATTTAGATAGGAAAAAGTATGAGCAGCCAAAATGGTTGCCAGCACTTAGCGCAACCAATTTACCAATTCACTTATGCTGGGGCGATGCTGATGCCGTTGCCAGAGTAGAAATTGCCTACCATCTTAAAGAAAAAATTTGCCCAAATGCTGAGTTAACTATTATGAAAAATGTTGGACACTTTTGCCAGTTAAGTAACCCCGAAATTTGGTTAGAAAGTGTTGAAGCTTTTTATGAAAGGTTGAAGTAGATTTAAATTTTATCACCAAATAAAAAACACCCAACCAAACATTACTTATTTTTGGCACAAAAAAATATTATGGTTCAACTACCGCCAGAAAAACTCGGTTCGTTTTATTTGGGTGCAGCTTATAATTTTGAAAACAGCAGCATTACCGAAGAAAGCATAAACTATGATGCGAAAGATTTGTGTACGCATGCCGTATGTGTAGGTATGACGGGCAGCGGAAAAACCGGTTTATGTATTGGTTTGTTAGAAGAAGCAGCAATGGACAAAGTGCCTGCTTTAATAATAGATCCGAAAGGTGATATGACTAACCTTTTACTACAATTTGAAAATTTAAACCCAAGCGATTTTGAACCTTGGTTAAATGCTGATGATGCTGCCAGAAAAGGTTTAAGTATGCCAGAATATGCCAAAGCTACTGCTGAAAAATGGACTAATGGTTTAGCCAATTGGGGACAAAGCAAAGAAAGAATTGAGACCTTAAAAAACACAGTTGACTATACCATTTACACACCAGGTAGCAATGCAGGCGTACCCATAAACATACTTGGTTCATTTGCTGCGCCTAAAGTTGATTTTGATAGCGATGCCGAAATGTTGCGAGAACGCATACAAGGTACAGTTGCTGCGCTTTTAGGTATGATAAAAAACAAGGCCGATGCAGTAAGAAGCCGTGAAGGTATTTTGCTGGCTACTATATTTGAACATTATTGGCGCAACGGTGAAGATTTAGATTTGGCTAAACTCATCACCAATATTCAAAAACCACCTGTAAAGCAATTGGGCGTTTTTGATGTAGATACTTTCTTTCCTGAAAAAGATCGTTTTGATTTGGCAATGGAATTTAACACCTTAATCGCTTCTCCACAATTTAGTTATTGGTTACAAGGTGATGCTTTAAATATTGATAAACTTTATTTTACCGCCGAAGGTAAACCTCGCCACAGCATCTTTTACATTGCTCATTTAAGCGATAGCGAACGCATGTTTTTTGTAACGCTATTACTCAACAGCCTCATTACTTGGATGCGCAAGCAAAGCGGAACATCAAGCCTCCGTAGCTTGTTATATTTCGATGAGATATTTGGTTACTTTCCACCAACGGCACAACCACCCAGTAAAAAACCCTTGTTAACCATATTAAAACAAGGCAGAGCTTTTGGGCTTGGAGCGATTTTGGTAACTCAAAATCCGGTTGATATTGATTACAAAGGCTTATCAAACGCAGGTACTTGGTTTATTGGTAAGCTGCAAACCGAGCGTGACAAAGCAAGGGTTTTACAAGGCTTACAAGGTGCGATTGCCGAAGCAGGTAATACCAATCAAATTAATTTTGATGAACTGATTACCGCTTTAAAATCCAGGGTGTTTTTGTTGCACAATGTACATAGCGATGCACCAGTAGTTTATCATACGCGTTGGGCAATGAGTTACTTATGTGGTCCTATAACTCGTCCTCAGATTAAACAATTAATGGCTGTAAAAAAAGAAAAGTCAGAAATTTTAAAGGTGGAAGAAAGATTGGCTATTAGGCAACTGGCAGTTACAACTCCACAAGTGCAAACCATAAGCGAAGCATTGCCACCAAGTATAGATGCAGCGGTTGCGCAACGCTTTTTTACGGTTTGGCAATCGGCAAAAGAGGCGGCACAAAAATTGGGCAGTAATGATTTGAACATTATTTATCAGCCCGAAATTTTAATGATGGCAAGTTTGCGTTTTTATGATGCCAAGCGACAAGTAGACGAAGTTAAAACCTATAATTATATTGCTGCAGCACCAGATGAGTTTGGGCGAATTGATTGGAATGCTTTAGTAAAATTGAACAAATGGGAGCAATATGTTTGTGATGAACCAGACTATCCAAAAAATGTGGCAGTAACTTATAGTAGTTTAAAAAATACTCTAAATGATGCTAAAGATTTTAAAACTATTGAGAAGGAGTTGGCCAATTGGTTATACCAAAATGGAAGTTTAGTTTTAAATGAGCACGAAAAATTAGAACTGTATCAGAAAGCAGAGGAATCTGTTGAAAGTTTTAAAATGCGCGTACAACACGCAGTACGAGAAGAACGTGATGAAGCATTAGAGCTGTTAGAAGAACGCTACGATAATAAGTTAGAAAAAATTGAAGATCGTATTAGAAAAAAAGAAAATAGCTTAGACGAAGCCAAGGCGGAAAAGCAAGAACGAAGAACAGCAGAAGTAGTTACCATTGCAGAAACCATATTTTCGATTTTTGCTAAAAGAAGAACCCGATCGTTTAGCAGCGCAGCTACAAAAAGGCGTATGCGTAGAAAAGCTGCCGAAAAAGTTGATAGCGTAAAAGACGATCTACAAGCTTTGGAAGAAGATTTTGATGCCATAGAAAATGAGTTAAGAGAACATCTATCTGAACTAAATGAAAAGTACGATGCTATTGCCACAAACATCATCACTAAAACCATTAAACCCCGCAGAACAGATGTAACTATTCAGCAAGTGTTTTTGGTTTGGCATCCTTACTGGACAGATGGTAAAGGTTTTATTTCGGCGGTAGGTAAAATTTAATCTATTGTGCCACCTATATATCTTGTGTTAAGCTTCTAACAATTTTAAACTCGCTTAAAAATTCTTTGGCAAAAACCCGTAAAATAGTGTAAGTTGGTATACCCACTATCATACCAACTGCGCCACCAATTTGGGCAGCGGCTAAAATCACAACAAAAATTTCTAAAGGATGAGCCTTTACGCTGCTGCTGTGTATACGTGGTGAAAGTATGGCATTATCTAGCATTTGGGTAACAAAAAATACTAAAGCTACAAAGCCACACATTGGTAGTATTTCGGTATAAAAATCTTGGCCTAAATTGGTGGTAATACCAACATATATACCAAAAGCTGCACCTATAATTGGGCCAATGTAAGGCACAAGGTTAACAATGCCAGCAAAAAAACCAATAATTAAAGCATTTTCTATACCAATAATTAACATACCTATGGTTACTACAATTGATACTAAGGTAACTTGCAAAATTATACCCAAAAAATAGCGTATTAAGTAATATTTGCTTTTCGAAAATATATTAACTACTTTATACTCAAACCTATCCGGACTAATGGTTTTTAATAAATTTTCGAACAAATCTTCATCCCTCAAAAAGAAAAACAATACAAATAGAATAGAGAAAAAGGCAGCAAGAAAACTACTGGCAAAGCCCAAAATAGAATTAATAAAATTAAAACCCGTTTCAAAACTTAAAGCACTTTTGGTTTGATTGAGCATGCTTTCTAAAAAAGGTGTTCCTTCATTTCCTGTAACGTTAAAGCGTGCAAAAAATTGATTAACTTGTTTAATAGGACCACTTAAATTCTCGCTAATTTGCTGGTAATTAATACTCGAAATAATGCTGGCTTGTTCAATTACTAAGGGTATAAAAGCAAAAAACAAAGAAAATACTACCGCTATAAATACTAAAATAGCTAGTAGTGAGGCTAAATTATCGCCAACAACTAATTTACCAACTCCAATATTTTTTAGCACTTTTTTTAATGGGGTTAGCACCAACGAAATAACCGCCGCAATAATAATATAAACTACTATGCTTCTAAAATACCATAACAAATATAAACCCACGCCTAAGGCTATAAAACCGCTAATTAGTTTTATTCTATCAATACTTCTATTACCCCTGTTGGGGCTTTTCCTTTGATTTAAAGGATTGTTATCTGGACGTGGCACAAATTTAATATTTTGGTTAAAATTGCATTTTTTTATCGAAAATCAGGCATTTCTTTCAAAATAAATAAAAACGATGTGAAAATTATTTAAAGTATTTATTTTCAATACATTAAACATATTATTTACACTTAAAGTTTGTATTATGTTGGTAATTATAAACAAATAAGTTACTAACTTTTAAAAAATAACCTACATTTGAACTATTGCTATAGCAATTAATTAATTTTTAAAAAGGTTCATTTTTATGTTAATGTAAAATTTATTTGAACTGTTTTGCGTTAATTTTGCTTTAACAATAACATCCATTTATTACTTGCTACTAAAACAAGTAATATAATTAGAGCACATTATGTTAAATTTTTATTAGTGTGTTGAAAAAACTTTATGAACTGCTTCAAATTATTACGAATTTGTATTGCAAGTTTATTGCTTGTAATAGCTTCAATGTTTACTTCTTGCATTTTTAAAGGTGCTTTAGCTCCTAATAATGTTGAAAAAGGTATTGCAAATAGTATTGAAGATATTAAGGCAATTGGCAAGCTTAGGGTGGCTTTAAGCTATTCACCTACAGGTTTTTTTGTATATAAAGGCTCTGCAATGGGTTTTCAGTACGATTTAGCTCAAAAATTAGCACACTCTATAGGTGTTGAATTAGAAATTGTAATAACTGAACACGAAGACGAGCAATTAGAATTACTTAAAAACAGAAAGGTAGATTTAATTGCCGACAACTTTGAACATTTGCACTACACCGAATCTTATGTAGATTACGTAGTAAATTTTAAGGAGAGCAACTTAGTACTTGTGCAAAAAAAGAAGCGCAAAACAGCTAAAAAGGTAAGCGACTTACAAGGTAAAACGGTTCATATTGCCCAACAACGTTCACATTTAAATTGTGTTAATGCTTTAAATAAAGATTTAGATACAAACATTTTTGTTTGGGATGTTGATGAAAAAGTTACTCCTTTTCAACTGGCCGAAGAAGTTTCTAACGGAAATATTGATTATGCAATTGTAGAGCAGCATTTGGCCAAGTTATTGAAAAGCAGATATAAAAATATTGACGTAAGTCTAAAGCTTACCGAAGCACAACCTATTGGTTGGTTAACTAATACTAAAGCTCAACAAATTACACAATATGTTGATGATTGGGTTTTAAAACAAAAGAAAGGTGCTTATTTTAACAACTTATATAATCGCTATTATAACGATCAATTGGCTTTTAACAATAGAGTTGATAGTAAATACTTTAGCCATGTTACTGGTAAAATATCCAAATACGATGAATTAATACAAGCACAAGCACAAGCCAATAATATTGACTGGCGTTTAATTGCGGCTTTAATTCATCAAGAATCTCGATTTAATTCCAAAGCAAAATCGTGGGCTGGTGCAAGTGGTTTAATGCAATTAATGCCCAAAACGGCAGCACAATATGGTTGTAAAAATTTATTTGATCCTAAAGCCAACATAAAAGCCGGTATGGAACATTTCCTATGGTTAGAAAGATATTGGGATGATAAAATTAAAGATGAAAATCAGCGAATAAAATTTATTTTGGCAAGTTACAATGTTGGCCACGGGCACGTAAACGATGCTATTAAACTGGCTACAAAATTTGGCAAAAATCCAGCAATTTGGGATAATAATGTTGATGAATTTATCTTAAAAAAATCAGATCCTGAGTATTATAAAGATCCTGTAGTAAAATATGGTTATTGCCGGGGCAGCGAGCCTTTCAAATATGTTAAAATCGTATCTAAACGCTACAAACACTATAAACAAATTATTCAGTTAGATGAAGTAGTTGCTTCTGTTGCAGAAGCTGGCAGTAAAATATCTTTCTAAAATTTAATGCGCCATATCAAAATAGTGTTTAAATTTGTACTTCATAAATTAAAATTTCAAAACAATATTGATTAGTTTTTTTTGGGTACTATTTGCATTTTTTGCTATGGAAGGTGTGGCCTGGTTTACGCACAAATATATAATGCACGGCATTTTATGGAGCTGGCATAAAGATCATCATCAGCCAGAGCATAAACACGGCTGGTTCGAAAAAAATGATCTGTTTTCTTTAGTTTTTGCCGTACCAAGTGCTACTTTTTTTATTGTAGGCAGTTTTAATTTTAGCTGGCCTTTCTTTTGGTGGGGCTTAGGTATTCTTTTATATGGCCTTGCTTATTTTTTAGTACACGATATTTTTATACATCAGCGGTTTCCGCCTTTGTTGCGTTATACCGATACAAAATATTTTAGAGCCATTAGAAAAGGCCATAAAGTGCATCATAAAAATAAATACAAAGAAGATGGTGAATGTTTTGGAATGTTATGGGTTCCTATTAAATATTTTAAAGAGGTTTTTAAAAAGTAAGATCACTTTTTAACTATTATACACTTCATTATTATAAGCCTTCAAAGTATTGTTCATTAAGCTTATTACCGTCATTGGGCCAACACCACCAGGCACAGGTGTAATATAACTACATTTAGGCGCAACTTCATCATACTTAACATCACCAGCTAAGCGATAACCTCTTTTTTTGCTTGCATCTTCTACTCGCGTAATACCAACATCAATAACAACTGCACCTTCTTTTATCATATCGGCAGTAATCATTTCTGGCCTGCCTACTGCTGCTACAATTATATCTGCATGTAAAAGGTGTTCTTTAAGATGCTTTGTACGGCTATGTGCCAAGGTTACTGTACAGTTTCCATATTGATGATTACGAGATAACAAAACCGCCATTGGTTTACCAACAATATTGCTTCTACCAACAACAATACAATGTTTACCTTGTGTATCTATTTTATAAGCTTTTAATAATTCTACAATTCCATAAGGTGTTGCTGATAAGTAAGCTGGTAAATCTAACAACATTCTACCCATATTTACAGGGTGAAAACCATCTACATCTTTTTTAGGCTCAATTGCTAAGGTAACTTTTAGCTCGTTAATAAGCTTTGGCAAAGGTAGTTGAACAATAAAACCGTCAATTTCATCATTTTCATTTAATTGCTTCACCTGCTCTAATAAAAACTCTTCTGTAATATTACTATCAAATCTTAGTAAGGTAGATTTGTAACCAACTTCATTACACAATTTTACTTTATGGTTTACATAGGTTTGGCTTGCTCCATCTTCACCTACCAAAATGGCGGCCAAATGTGGTGCCCGTTTACCTAAATTTGTCAATTTATTTACTTCAATTTTTAGCTCATTTTTTATGTTTTGAGCCAATAACTTACCATCTAAAATTTGCATACAACAAATATACAAATCGCCAGCATTTGAAATATAAATACTTTATTTTATATTGTAGGTCTATAATATTTTACCAATATGACTTTAGTAAGCAATTTTGAAGCAGCGCAAGTACCACAGACCCTTAACAAAATGCGTACCTTTTTTGAAACAGGGCAAAGTAAAGATGTAGACTGGCGCATTGCTCAATTAAAAAAACTAAAAGAATGTATTGAAAAATATGAAGATGAAATATGTGATGCCTTAAAGCAAGATTTAAACAAACATCCCTACGAAGCTTATGCTACCGAAATTGGCATGGTAGTGAAAGAAATTAATTCTGCCATAAAAAAAGTTAAAAAATGGGCTAAGCCGAAAAAAGTTAGAACGCCACTTTTTTTAGACTGGGCCAGAAGTTATGTTTATCAGGATCCGTATGGTTTGGTATTAATTATTGCTCCCTGGAATTTTCCATTTCAATTGCAAATATTACCAATGATTGGAGCTATAGCTGCCGGTAATACAGTAGTTATAAAACCTTCCGAATTTTCTACAAACACAACGGCTATTATTTTTAAAATTGTAAAAGAATGTTTTGATGAAAATTTTGTAAAAGCTTATGAAGGTGGACCAGAAGTTAGCCAGGCATTGCTAAAAGAAAAATTTGATTACATATTTTTTACTGGAAGCTCAAGAGTTGGACAGATAGTTTATGAAGCGGCCGCTAAACATTTAACTCCAGTAACTTTAGAGTTGGGCGGCAAATGCCCTTGTATTATTGACGAAAATACACATTTAAAATACACCGCAGAACGCATTGTTTGGGGCAAATTTGTTAATTGCGGACAGGTTTGTTTAGCACCAAATTATTTGTTTGTTCATAAAAACATAAAAGAAAAAGCTTTAGAAGCCATACTGAAAAACATTAAAAAGAACTACGGAGAAGACGCCAAACAAAGCGAAGATTACAGTAGAATAATTACCAAACATCATCATCAACGTATAAGCGATTTAATAAAAGACAAAACTTTGCTTTGTGGTGGCGATACAGATGTTAGCCAAAAATACATTGCCCCAACAGTTGTTGAAGTAAATGATTTTAACGACCCAATTATGGATCGAGAAATTTTTGGTCCTGTTTTACCGGTTTATACTTACAGCGATATTCAAGAAGTAATAGATTACATCAATAGCCAACCCAAACCATTAGCCACCTATGTTTTTACAAAAAATGATAAGTTAGCAGATCGTGTATTTACCGAAACTTCGAGCGGTGGTGCTTGCCAAAACGATACCGTAATGCACATGGTAAACGACAATATGGCTTTTGGCGGTGTTGGTGAAAGTGGCCTTGGCGGTTACCACGGCAAATTTAGTTTCGATGCTTTTTCTCACCAAAAATCCGTGTATCGCAATAGCTTTTTAGTAGATTTTCCGTTTAGATATCCACCATACAAATTCAGCAAAAACTTAATTAAAATGTTGATTAAGTGGTTGGGGTAATTAATTTATAAAGCAATACGACATTAAGGCAATCGCATAAAAAAATGCATCCATTGAAAATCAAACAATCATGACCATATTAAATGAAACTTATTCAATTGTCCAGCAGTAATCACAAGTGAACAGGTTCACTTAGAGCATAGAAAAATTTTCAATCAAATGTCAGGATACAGTATTCATTGCGTTAACATAGCAACAATATCTTAACCTAATAACTGATACGCGGCATCCCAATCTTTCCAAACAGGTTCGTAACCTTGTTGTTTAATCATTGCAGCTATTTCTGCAGTTGGTCGGGTATCGTCTATTTCAAATTGTTCTAAACTGGTTTCATCAGTAGCATAACCGCCTGGGTTTGTTTTACTTTCTGCACTCATAGAAGTAATGCCCAATGGTACAATATTATCTCTAAAGTGCGCCGACTCTCTGGTAGAAAGAGACAATTCTACATCTTCATTAAACAAACGGTACGCGCATATTAATTGTACCAATTGTTTTTCGGTCATGTATTGCTCGTTATGTTCATTGCCTTCGCAGGGTCGCAAACGTGGAAAAGAAATAGTGTATTTACTTTGCCAAAATCTTTTCTGCAAATAATCTAAATGCAAAGCCGTCATAAAACTATCGGTTCGCCAATCCGATAAGCCTAACAAAGCACCAATGCCAATTTTATACATGCCCGCTTCGCCTAACCTTTCGGAGGTAGCTAAACGCCATTCAAAATTACTTTTTCTACCTTTGGTATGATGTGTTTTGTAAGCCACTTTATTGTAAGTTTCCTGATAAACTAAAACGGTGTGCAAACCCTCGGCTTTTAGTTGCGCATATTCTTCTGTTTTTAAAGGTTGCACTTCTAAAGAAACATTATCAAAATGCGGCTTAATTAATTTTATAGCATTTAGTAAATATTTGAAACCCACCAACTTGTTGGCTTCGCCGGTTAACAATAAAATATGTCTATAGCCCAGTTTTTTAATCGCCTCAACTTCGTTTAATATTTGTGCATTGCTAAGGGTAATGCGCGGTATTTTATTATCCATAGAAAAGCCGCAGTAAGTACAAATATTTTGACACTCGTTACTCAAATACATTGGTATAAACATTTGAATAGTTTTACCAAACCGTTTTTGCGTAAGTGCTTTGCTTTTTAGAGCCATCTGTTCTAAAAACGAACTTGCCGAAGGGCTTATCAAAGCCTTAAAATCTTCAACGTCCAGTTTGCTTTTATTAAGAGCCGCAGCTACATCGTCTTTTGTTTTTTGCAAGATGGATGCTTTGGTTTCCGCCCAGTTATAAGTATCTAATATTTCTAAAAATGATTTCATTACCAAATGTAAAGGTATTGTATTTGAGTAAATGCGTGTAACTTTCTATCCTGAAATTTATTAATAACTAAAGAATAGATAATATGATGAAAAGTATATTTCAGGAGATGGTTGACAAAAAGCCTCTACCCTATTGGCTACAATTATTTATTAGTTGCTTTTCAAAAACTCAGTTAAATCGGTTGGTTCGGCTCTGTTGCGATAATCTTCATCTAAAAAAGCATAAACTATTTTTCCATCTTCATTAATAATGTAAGTTGCAGCCAAAGGAAGTTCATTAGATTTATCACCATTGTGGTTGTTTAATTCAAACGATTCGTTGTACATCTGCGCTACCTCATCTGTAAGTTTAAATACTATGCCATACTCTTTCGCAACTTTGTTTCCTAAATCACTTAAAACTTCAAATTCCAGATTATTCTTTTCCGCAGTACTTATTGATTCATCAGGTAATTCTGGGGTTAAGGCGAGTAAATTAGCTCCATTTAAATTAAAATTTGGCAATTCTTCCTGCAATTTGTGCAACGTTAAATTACAATAAGGACACCAGCCACCTCTATACCAAGTCAATATAACTTTTCCTTTTTTTAGGTAATCTGTCAAACTTACTGGCTTGTTTAATGCATTTTTCAACGTAAAATCAGGTGCTTCATCACCTACGTTTTTTGCGGTACTTACAATTTTACTATTTACAACGGCTTCTATTCCCTCTTTATAAGCTCTTATTTTATTATCATCTGCTTTAAGTGAAAAGCTTGCCTTTCGCTCGTCTAATTTTGATTTGAGCGAAGTTCGATCACCTTTCTTCATATTGTTTTCTTTTTTAAAATCTTCTTTTCTTATTTCAGTATTAAATTTAATGTTTGACCAATTTACCTTTATCCAGGGTTTGTCGGTTACAGCAGCATTCCATGTAGAGTTTTTGTATTGTCTTTTGCTCGGAATTAAAATTCCCTCAACTTCTTCATATTCTACTTGCATCAGTTTAGGCTCCATAGCTCCAAAATCAGCCACCGTAAATAAAAATTGATCAACTAAAGATGTTTTTTTATTGATGTAAATTTGATATATATCTTTCAGCTTTCCATCCTCCGAATTAAAAGTAATTTTAACAATGTCATAATTCTTATTATCTATTAATTTTTCTTCAAGATATTCGTAGTTCAATCCATCATCTAACAATTTTTGCATCATAGTAAACCAATAAAAGTTAGTAGGTCGGTTAAAAGCTACTCTTTTCAACATTTTTTCATCTTGTAAAAGTTTTCCATTGTGTTTTAACCAATATTCCTTTCCATCATATCCTTGTTCAATTACTCCTTTTAGCTGAGCTAAGGTTCTTTCATGTTTCTTGTACTTCCCATACGAGTACGCTCCGTCAAAAATATACTTCTCATTAGAAATATCAGTTTTACCATCTGGTGTTTTGTAAGTGTATGTGTACGATACATTATTTTTTTCAACAAGACTATTATAATCTCCAACTTTCTGTACCATGTTGTACACTAACTCGTGCCCTTTGTTTTGAAATTTTGGGATCGCTTTGTTATCATTATTTTTTTGATTTTCGTTACTGCAAGAAAAACACAAAAAAACAATTGATGTGATTACTATAATACTAATTTTTATATTCAAATTTACTAATTTATTCCTCTAAGTGTTTTGTATTTACTTTAAATTTTTGATTCAAAAAACTTTATCATCTTATCATATTTATATTGAATATTTTTTTTATACTTAATAATAATTGGTATGCGTTTTACTTAGTTAAGATGGCAAAAATATTCTTTTCTTTTATTCTTCATAAGCAAAATATTAAAACTAAAATCACCATTTGTTGATCAGTTTTTTAGTGATGCTAATCCAAATCGGACTAATTAGCAAAGTTAAAGAAATAACAACAATCATTAATTGATAAGTAAATTCGGTTATAATTCCTGAAACAAAAGCACTTGCTCCAAGCACAAAACCTAACTCTCCGGCTTGTGCTAGCAATGCTCCGCCATAAACACTATTTTTATAATTTCTACCAAAGTAATGTAACACGGCAGCATTAACAAAATGGTTAGTAATATAAACTGCAAAAATTACCGCACTTACTATTTTCCAGTTTTCCACCAAAAAATTTAGATCTATTAATACACCAATCGAAACAAAAAACATAGCTACAAACATTACCCGGAAGGCATACAAACTATCGTGAAACCACTCTGTTGAGCAAGCGGCATTTATTACCATACCTCCAACAAATGCTCCCAATGCAGCAGATAAACCAAAAAATGAAGTGATAATAGCACAGCCAAAACAAACCACCATAGCTACAAAAACCTGTAACTCATGATCTTCTTTAAACCGTTGGCTAAAAGGAAATGTAATCTCTTTTTTTCTCCATATCCAAATTATTGTTCCTATAACTAAAACACCACCTATAATTTGCAATACGGATTCGGTAAATGTAGGTATGTGCCCTCCCAAATAATTTGTAGCAATAAGCATGGGTACAATTAAAATGTCTTGCATTAGTAATATACTAATAACGTTTTTGCCTGTTATCGAATCCGTTTCGCCAGTATCTTGCAATAATTTAATTACAACTGCTGAACTACTTAAACTTATTACGAAACCAATTGTTATAATTCTGGCCGAAGGCCAGTTAAAGTATAAACCTATTAAACTTACTAAAGCAATGCTACCAATTATTTGAAAGAGAGTTCCTAAGGTTGCAATTTTCCAGTTTTTCACTAAATCAGGTAAATTTATTTCCATCCCAATAAAAAACAAAAGTAAAACCAGGCCAATTTCGCCTACGGCTTGAACCATTTCTTTATCAGTAATTATTTCAAAACCAAAATCTCCTAACAGTATACCAGCAAAAATATAAGCTACAATATAAGGTTGTTTAAAATAGCGTAAAACTACGCCTAAAGCAATAATGATTATGCCCATTAATACAAATCCGAAAAGGTTAGGATGGATTGTGGCTAATATCATATTGTTGTTTGTTTGTCGTACTTTTTTACAATTACTAAAATAAAAATTATTTTTCTTATTAATAGATGGTAGCAATTATATTTTCAGCTAAACTAGCGATAATTGTTATACACAATTGTTAAATTGAGTTTTTCATGTCTTGATATTAAGACGTCTTCAAATGTCTGAAAAACGAAGCTTAAATCCTAATGAAACAATCTGAAATGTAAAATTTTTCAACGATTTATTAAAGATAAATCCTCTGTGTAATTTTAAAGAATCTCATATTGTTTCTGAAACCCAAAACAACCTGCTAAAAAGTGGATCGGTTCAATTACCTTTTCAAAATTAACAAACAATCACAACTACTAAAACTAAAAAAATTTATCTTTAAATGATAAAAATTAAAATACTAACTAATGAAACAAATATTTACCATTTCGCTTTGTACATTTTTATTAATAGCCACAAATACAAGTTACGCTCAAAACAATGAAGTTTGCGGTTTTATAAAACATTACTTTGACAAAACACCAGTTGCAAATGTTACCTTATATATTGAAAATTCGGACACAAGCATTATAACCGATGAAGTTGGTGCTTTTTGCATTGTTTTAACAGGTGTAAAAAATAAGTTGATTATTGAAAAGGAAGGTTATTTTGAAACTCATGCAATTGCAAAAAAAGGAATTTTTCTTGCTGTTGACATGATAAAAACAACAGAACAGGAATTAGCAATTAGTAAGGGTTTATCTCTTAAAAATATTGCGGCTCTAAATACCAACACTAAAAGAAATTTAGATAGAAAAGAAATAAGTGAAGAAGATGTTATAGATATTAGTGAAGATGCATTATTTGATTTACCACCAAGTACTCTTTCTCCTTCTCGTGCACCTATTGAGCCAACAGGACCAACTGGTGCGGCAGGTTCTCCAGGTAAAATGTCAAGTAGTGTTGCAGCAAAAAGATCTACAGTTACCGAAGCCAGGCGTTCAAAAAATAGTACTTCTTTGTATGATGCTGATGTTATGGATAAAAGAAGCGCAAGATCAATAGCATCAGGAGAATTTGCAGAGACTAAAGAAAAAAAACAAATTAAAGCAGGAAGATTAACCGCTGGTGAAATTGACGATTTCAGCAAGTGGGATTTATGGAACGATTTAGGTGAAAATGAGTTAAGTAGTTATAAAAATGTTTGGTCGCTTTACCCAAAAGATCGATACATGGTGCAAGCTGTAACAGAGCAAGGTTTTCCTATTGTAGATGCAACCGTAACTTTAAACCTTAAAGATAAAACAGTTTGGACTGCCAAAACCGATAACACCGGAAAAGCCGAATTATGGAATGTTTTATTTGAAACCGATAACACATCTAAAAAAGAAAATAATAACATAAAAGCATCAGTAAATTATAAAGGAATAGAAAACACCTTACCTCAACTAAAACCTTTTAAAGAAGGAATTAATATTATCACTTTTAAGCAAAATTGCAACTATGCGAAAAACTTAGATGTTGCATTTGTAGTAGATGCCACAGGTTCAATGGGTGATGAAATTGATTATTTAAAAGTAGAACTGTTAGATGTTATTGATAAAGTGCAAACCAAATTTGAAGATTTGCAAATACGCTTAGGCAACGTTTTTTATCGTGATGAAACAGACGCTTATTTAACCAAAAACTCACCATTAACCAAAAACATTAAAGCTGGAGTTGCTTTTATTAAAGATCAAAGAGCTGGCGGTGGTGGCGATTTTCCAGAAGCAGTTGAAGAAGGTTTAGCAGAAGCAATAGACGTGTTACAATGGTCAAACAATGCAGTCGCTCGTATTTTGTTTTTAGTATTAGATGCTCCGCCGCATCAAAACGAAACCGTTAATAATAAGTTGAAAGCAACAATTGCAAAAGCCGCAAAAAAAGGTATTAGAATTGTACCAATAGTAGGTAGCGGTGTTGATAAAAGTACCGAGTATTTGTTGCGTAGTTGTGCTTTATCTACCAATGGTCATTATGTTTTTTTAACCGATCATAGCGGAATTGGCGGTTCGCATTTAAAACCTTCAACTGATAGTTACGATGTAAAAAATTTAAACGATTTACTGGTGGATATTGTAAGCCGCTATGTTAAAGTGCAGGATTGCGATACAAAAGAAGAGCCAACAATAATTGGTTCTGAGCCAAATACTATAGTGAAAATTTCGCCCAACCCTAATGATGGCCGTTTTATAATTGAATCAACAACCGACTTAAAAGAGCTGTTTATTACCGATGCCAATGGTAAAATACTTGTACGTTTTACCGATTTTATTACCGGCCAAAACCAGGTAGATATTGCCAACTTTCCAACTGGTACTTATTATATTAGGTATGAGCAAGCTGGTGAAGTAATTACAAAAAAGGTGGTTAAAAGATAGGTAGGCAAACATATTACATTAATAAAATTGAGCTATGGCGTTTAAAGGTTTACGCTCTAATTTTGGTACCGTAGCATTTTCGGTTGGGTAACCAACTGGTATTAATAAAAATGGTTTTTCATTTGCAGGGCGGTTTAATATTTTTTGTAAAAAATTCATTGGGCTTGGGGTGTGTGTTAAAGCTACCAAACCTGCATTATGAATAGCTGTTAGTAAAAAACCAGTAGCTATACCAACCGACTCGTTTACATAATAGTTTTTAGCTTTTTCGCCTTGTTCATCTAAATCATAAGTTTTTTTAAATATTATAATTAGCCAGGGTGCAATTTCTAAAAAAGGTTTATTCCAATCAGTAGCAAAAGGTTCTAAATCTTTTAACCAATCATCAGTCATTCTGCCATTATAGCTAATGTATTCTTCTTCTTCGGCAGCTTTTTTTATTTTAGCCTTCATAGTTGTATCTGCAACTGCACAAAAAACCCAAGGTTGCTTGTGCGCGCCAGAAGGCGCTGTTGAGGCACTCTTAATTATGTTTTCAATAACTGCTCGGTCAACTGCTTTGTTGGAGAAAGTACGTAAACTTCTGCGCTCATCTAACCATAAAAAATAGTTGAGGCTGCGTTGTAACATTTCCTCATTACTGTAAGTAGTTTTTTTGTACGAAATAAAATTTGAGCCCTCTGCCATATTTAATGTTGAGTTACAAAAATAATAATTTTGGTTTCAGCAGGCATCGAAATTTAGCGGTAAATAAAATAATTATTTAATTACATTTGCGCCTTAATTTTAAAAAAAATTTGTTTTGAGGTAACTATTCAGAAGTAAGACTATTTCATTATCAGACGTTAGACATCAGACACAAGAAGGGCGAAAAAGAGCGTTTTTGACCTTACTCAACCGAATTTATCTGACGTCTGAGAGCGAAGCGGTCTGACTTCTGACCTCTACTGAATAGTTACGTTTTGAGGAACTTTTTTTGTTAAAAAGCAAAATTACTTTTAAACTTCTGCTAAAATCAATTGGTCGTAGAACTATCTTATAACAATAAAAACAAAAAATATGTACCGACTACTAATTTCAATTTTATTATTTACATTTTCATTAACTTACCTTGGTGCACAGAGTTGCAATAGCAATAGTAATTATAACTACAATAATTACAACAAAAAAAACAACAACCAAAGTCAGTCACCACAAAAAGCCATATTTGTAGAATGGCGCGGCAATGGCATTGGTAAATCTATCAACTTCGATTCACGTTTTGGTAACGGAAGCAATGGTTTTGGTATGCGCATTGGTTTAGGTGCTACCGATTTAGAGCTAAATACTGCCGATGTCTCAGATGTAGAGTACACCGCACTAACCATACCAGCAGGTATAAACTACATTATGGGTAAACGTAGGCACGGTTTAGAAGCAGGTGTTGGTTATACTACCATTTTAGATAAGAACAGCGATGAACATGAAGGCCAGGCGTTTTTAAACTTTGGTTACCGTTTTAAGCCTAAAAAAAGTGGTATTTTATTCAGGTTTACTTACACCCCAACTTTTGATGCTAATGAAATTGAGTTTGGTAAAACAGGTATTTCATTAGGTTGGGCATTTTAATAAAATCAGGTTAAATATATAGTTTATTTTTAACTATTCAGTAGAGGTAAGAAGTCAGACCGCTTTGCTGTCAGACATCAGATAAATTGGGCTGAGTGAAGTCCAAAACGTTCTCTTTCCCCCAAATTATGTCTGACCTCTGACCTCTGACAATGAAATGGTCTGACATCAGAATAGTTACGTTTATTTTTAAATTTCTAATTTAATTAATAAGGGGGCAAACTAATTTTAAGTTTGCCCTTTTTTATTTATACTTATTAAAGCAAGTTATATTTGCCAATCAATAAATGAAAGACCAAAGCAAATATAATCAGCGAGGCGTTTCTGCCGATAAAACCGATGTACATTCAGCAATTAAAAATTTAGACAAAGGCTTGTACCCAAATGCTTTTTGTAAAATTTTACCCGATTATGTAGCGGGCAATGAAGATTATGCCAACATTATGCATGCAGATACAGCTGGCACTAAAACCGCTTTGGCTTATTTGTATTGGAAAACTACAGGCAATATTAAAGTCTGGGAAAACATTGTGCAAGATGCCATTGTTATGAATGTAGATGATATGGCTTGTGTAGGCATTACAGATAACATTGTACTATCTAGCACAATTGGTAGAAATAAGCATTTAATAAACGGTGAAGTAATATCAACCATTATTAATGCAGCCCAACAATTTTGTGAAACTTTGAAAGCTTACGATATAAACATTTATTTAAGCGGAGGTGAAACAGCCGATGTTGGCGACATTGTTAGAACTATTGATGTTGGTTACACCACATTTGCTCGTTGGCCAAAAAGCAAATTAGTAATTAATAATATTAAAGCAGGTAATGTTATAGTTGGCCTTGCATCTTATGGGCAAGCAACTTACGAAAATACATACAATAGTGGCTTGGGTAGCAATGGTTTAACTTCTGCAAAGCATGATGTACTTTCAAAATACTATGAAAATAATTACCCAGAAGTGGTGGATCTTAATACTCCGGAAGGTGTTAGATTTAGTGGTAGCAAAAAACTAAACGATACTTATAATGGTTATATAATTGGAGATTTATTGACCTCACCAACGCGTACTTATTTACCAGTACTAAAAGAAATATTTAATAACATTGAACCTTCAGAAATTAATGGTTTAATACATTGTTCTGGTGGCGGGCAAACTAAAGTACTTCATTTTGCTAAAAATGTTCATATTATAAAAAACAATTTATTTAACATACCACCAGTTTTTAATTTAATTAAAAACGAAGCAGACACCGAAACAAAAGAATTATATAAGGTTTTTAACATGGGTCATCGTTTAGAGTTTTATGTAAAACCATCAATGGCATCTAAAATAATTGATATAGCTCATCAATTTAATATTGAAGCTCAAATTATTGGTAAGGTAGAAAATTTTGAATCTACTCAACTAAGTATTCTACATAATGGTGAAAAATTTGTTTATAATAAATAAATAATTCACAAACTAAGATAAATACTATTATTATAACTCGTTAAAAATCAATTTCTTACCAAAAAAAATAACACATTTTATCTTTGTTATTTTATCACAAACTGTCATTTTTGTTACCAGTTACAAAATTATGTTGTTTTACTTTTGTAACAAATTGCATTATAAACCATCTTACTTAAGAGGCATTTAATGCAAAAATAATTACGCACTTTAATAATCTTATCATGAAAAGAAATTTTACAATTGTACTGCTGTTAATTTCAATTATAGCAGCATTTATACCCACACAAGCCAAACAGGTTAATATTGATGAGGCCGAAGCTATGGCAAAGCAGGTTTATGCAAAAGCATTGCAGGCCCAAAACATATCATTTAAAACAAGTGATGTTGTTATAAGTTCGTTTTTCACCCAAAAAGATGGTGATACGCCTTTATATAATATTTTTAATTTTGCCTCAAAGGGCTTTGTAATATTATCAGCAGAAGATAACTACAATGCTTTGTTAGCATTTTCAACAGAAGGTACTATTAATTTTGAAACAAAAGACAGCAACCCTGTTTATACTGGTATTTTAAAAGAGCACGAAGTACGTATTAAATATGTAAAAGAAAATCAAATTAAAGCCAGCTCAGAAATTGAAAAAGAATGGGCTGATTTAAGACTTGACTTAAACCAATCTGCAAAAAAATCACTTGATTTTGAAGTAGTAGTTGCACCTTTAACTACAACCACTTGGGGGCAAGGCACTTATTACAATCAGTTTTTACCGGTAGATACTTCTGCCACACAAGATGATCGTGTTTATGGCGGTTGCGTACCTTTAGCAATGGCTCAGTTAATTAAGCATCACGAATATCCGGTAAAAGGTAATGGTTCTCTTACTTATACTGATGATAGCTATGGAGAACTAAGCGCAGATTTTTGTGCCACTACCTATAATTGGGATAATATGCCCAATGAACTAACCGATTACAATGAAGATTTAGCTACTTTAATTAGCCACGTAGGTATTGCTACCAAAACTGACTATAGTCCTGTTTACACCTCAACTTATTCAAGTCGTATTAGAAATGCTTTAATAAATTACTTTGGTTTTGATAATGCTGCTACCTACTTTTTTGATGCTTATAACGATTTCCCCTGGGTTGCCCGGCAAGAGTTAGATGCTGGCCGTCCACTTATAATTACGGGAAACAATTCTACTGGAAATTGGAATCACTGTTGGGTAGTTGATGGTTATGGCTATTTAACAAATGCTACAGTAACTCAACAAGAGTATTTTCACATGAACTGGGGTTGGTATGGAGAATACAATGGCTGGTATTTAGATACTGGTTCGCATTGGGCACCTTTAGAAGGGCAAGATTTGGACAGAGACATTATTTATATATATGACCGCTATGTGGTTCATAACCTATATCCTGCCGAAGCAGTATGTCAGGCTCCAAATACAGCATACGTTTCTACAATAAACGATACTTATTTGTATTTGTATTATAATAACAGAGACTTAGAAGAAGATATTCAATTTAGATATAGATTAGCAAGTGATACAGATTGGACAGAAACTGCGGTTACTGACAAATTTTATCAGTATGTGAACAGTTTAACCCCAGATACACAATATGAGTTTCAAGTTAAGAGAACCTGTTGTGGTGGTATTTGGTCGGATTATGGACCAACAGAAACATTTAGAACTGCTTTCGAAGGTGAGTCGTGTGAATTTATTTCCTCTTCTGGTGCAGCTGATTTTGCCGAAGCTTTAGGTTATGATTTAGAAACAAATGATTTATATAGGGTAGATTATAACCAAAACGGTTACGAGTATATTTACGCATTTAGAGCCTCGTGCGACAGCGAATCTGTTGTATATTATTATGATTGTTATGGCAATAATATTTCTATAGATAATTTGGGATACGTGTCATATTCCACTCTAAATTATAACGATTGTGTAGTACCAGTTGACTGTGCCAACCATACAGGTAGTTTCTTTTTTACAGAATGTGATAATGGTGAAAACTATTACTTTATTGAAACTGAAGACGGTACAATTTACGATCCCTATTTTCCAGATAGCTTAGATATTGATTTTGTAGAAGGTACAATTGTAAACTTTGATTTTGTTTTTACCGATTTCACAACACCTTGCTCTATTGCTGCTGGTGGCGCAATTTGGTTTACTTGTATAGAGTACAATTCAAACAACCCAGAAATAACACCAGAACCAGATTTAGAAATTTTTGAAACTTATCCATTTTTAGAAGACTTAGTAGACCCTGCAAACTGTAGCACCGAAAAAATTGATGTTTACGACAGAGGTGCGTATGCATTTATTAATATTGAATTTGCTAATGGTGATGTTGATTTTTATTTAAGCACTGGTACTTTTTATTGTTCTACCAGGGCTAACTTTATTTGTACAGAACTTTATAACTTAACTGATGATGATATTACTGCCAGCTGGGCTTGCGGCGACACCACAGATCCTGATCCAGAACCCGACCCAACCTGTAGTTCTGATGTAGGAGATTTATATACTAGCTTCCGTAGTTCAAGTTCTATATATTTATATACACCGCAACCTAATGGAGAAATTCCAAATCAATTTAGATTTCGCCAAGTAGGTTCAACAGAATGGACTTTAACTGATATTTCTGGTAAATATTACAAAACTGCCAAAGACATTACAGCAGGTGTAGAATACGAATTTCAAATGCGAAACGAATGTTTGGAAAACACTTGGTCAGCCTATACCAATTCTTATTATTTTACAATAAGTACTGCAATGGCTAATTCAAAACAAACTTTACCTGCTTTAAGTAAGTTTGAATTACACAACACAGCAGTAGATCGGGTAATGAAAATATATCCTAATCCGGCTGTACATAATATTCAAATAACTGGCTTTAGCACAATTGAAAATGAAGTAACACTTACTGTAAGCGATTTAATTGGTAACGTTATTATAAACGAGCAATATAACACTCAAAACCCTGCTATCAATCTTAATATTAATGATTTTCCAACAGGCATTTATATTGCCGAATTACAGCAAGGTGATCAGTATTTAATTAAAAAATTTATAAAAGAATAAAGCCTCAGAATTCCTCCTGTAATGTGCGTCTAAGTTTAAAAAGCTTAGGCGCATTTTTTTTTAATCTTTTTTTTGAGGCTTTGGTTTCCATATTTGCCCACCAACATTATCTTTTATGGCCCCTGTTACTACTTTTAAACAGTTCACACTATTATTCATCTTCAATACACCTAAAAGGCCAAAAATAATAGCCTCTTTATATTCAATAATTTCAGTAGCAGGCACAAACACTTCAATTGGCAAAGCATGTTGTATTGTTTCTACCAAAAATTTATTTAATGCTCCACCTCCACTTAGTAAAACTTTTTCATTTTTGTTTTTATGATGCTTTAGTATATCAGTTTTAATCTGATGCGTTATATGCAAATAAATAGTATTTAATTTATCTTCTACCAAAATATCAAACTCATCAATTATTGGTACAAAAACATTAATACAATCTTGCGCATCTAAACTTTTAGGCGCTTGTTTTTTATAATATAAATTTTCGTTTAGTTTGTCAAACAATGGCTTATTAAACAAACCTGAACGACCAATTTGGCCATCTCTATCAAACTCAAAACCTGTTTGCCTTGTATAATGGTTTAGCAAAACATTGCATGGTGAAACATCATAAGCTAACACAACTTCATTTTTATTTTGAACAGTAATGTTACTAATACCGCCCAAATTTATACAATAGTTATACTTATTGTAAAAGTGAAAATCGCCAATTGGTACAAGGGGTGCTCCCTGCCCTCCTATTGCTACATCTAAATTTCTAAAATTGTTAATACAAGTAAGTTGCGTAATTTCGGCTATAGTGGCACCATCACCTAATTGTATCGTAACTTTTTCTGCTGGTTTGTGATATACGGTTTGCCCGTGGTTAGCTACAAAATCTATTTCAATAATATTATGTTCATTTATAAATTGATTTATAATTTTAGCATAATACATACCCAATTTTATATCAGCAGCTTTGTAACTTTTAGGTTTATTTTTTATCGTTTCTTCAATTAAGCTTAATATTTTAAAATTGAAGCTATATGTTTCAGCCGCTATTAGTTTGAAATTCCACTTATCATTTTCAAAAAAATATTTACTGTAGGCTACATCTATACCATCTAACGAAGTGCCCGACATAACTCCTATTACATAATATTGTTTCACCGTTGTTCTAAAATTTTAATTGTATCCATTTATTTGATTTTATATACCAGGCAGACCAAATTAATATAATAATCCAATATACAAACTCGGCTGTCCAGGCCATTAACAAATTTCCTTTAATTAAGTAAACCACCGTGTAAGTATATAACAAATAACCAACTGCTGCTACAATTTGTATTTTTAAAGAAACCCCAATAGCGCCAACCCCAATTACTGTATAATATATTGCAGAGCTTATACTATACAATACCAATATAATAGCTAACAAATATAATATAGGTTTTGAAGCTTCTATTAAGGTATAATCGTTTGTTATTATACTTAATAAGGCTTCTGGAAAAAACAATATTAACAGACAGAAAACAGCTGTACAAATTATGCTTAACCAAATTATTTTTATAGTTGTAGGCCATACCATTTTTTGTGCGTGTTGACCTAGTAAATTACTTATAACTGTTTGCCCAGCCGAGCCTAAGCCAGTAGTTGGTACAATAAAAAATAAAAATAGAGTTTTTATAATATTAGAAATCGCTAACTCCTGCTCTCCCAATTTTTCTATAAAACTAAAAAACAAAAAAAAACTGCCAATGCCAAATAAAAATTGAGTTACTATAGGCATTGATAATTTTATCATTTTGGTTACCAGGCTAAAGTCTAAAATATGATTTTTGAATAGTTGAAACTGCTTTTGCACGTTACCAAAAAAAGTAAATACTAATAGATACAAACTTCCACAGGCCTCGGCAATTGTAGAAGCTAAACCTGCACCAACAATACCCATTTGTGGAAAACCAAATTTACCAAAAACCAACACATAGTTTAGCACAATATTTAATACTGTTATTATAATTGTACTGTAAATTATTATTTTTGTTTTTCCTATACCTGTATAAAACGCAATTAAAGCAAAACCAATAAATGAAAAAAACAAGCTAAAGTTGCGGTATTCTAAATAAGCAGAACTCGCATTTAAAATTGAAGTAGCGTTTACAAAGCAATTTAATATATGATCTCCGTAAAAATGAAGCAGCAAAAAAATTACCAATGCGGCGGTTAGCTGAAAATATAAAACATTCCAAAGTATTTGCCCAATAGCACCAAAGTTGTTTTCACCAGCACGGCGGGCAATTATAATTTGTGCACCTTTGCTAAAACCTAAACCAATCATAACAAAAGAATAAAAAAAGATACTTACTAAACCTATTGCTGCAAGCTCTGTTTGGCCTACTCGGCCTAAAAAAATGGTATCAGTTAAGTTTATAATATTTTGTGCCAAACTACTTACCATTATTGGATAAGCAATGCCCCAAATATTTTTATATGATGGATTTAATTGCACTATAAATATACTATTTTAGCTTTCATTAGAAATGTTTAAAAATTGTTGTATCAAATTACTTGCAAATTAATGACTATTTTTTTTCAAAAAAACCTTATAATTGCATAAGCCTAAACATATAAACGGTATTATGTCTATAATTAGAATTATTTTAAATTTGTTATTAGTTGCTTTTGTTGCCTTTTTAGGTTGGAAATTAGTAAACGATATAAAAGGACCTATTGAGTTTGAAGAAAACCGAAAGGTACGATATGCAGCCACAGTAGAAAAACTTAAAGAGATAAGAAAGGCTCAAATCATGTTTAAACGTAAATATGAAAACTACATGGGAAGTTTGGATACCCTAAAACAATTTATTACTACTGATAGTGTAATGATTATCAACCAAATAGGCGATCCTAACGATTCTACTGTTGTGGTAAGAAAAGACACAAGTTGGGTAATGGTTTTAGATAGCCTTTACAAAATTGACAAAAACAAACCGAAAACTTTAGATGAAGTTCCTTTTAGTGACGGCGAAAAGTTTTTTGCCGACGCCGGAGAAATTACCAAAAACAAGGTAAAAGTAAAGGTTTTTAAGGTTTGGTCAAATTTGGGTACAATATATAAAGGTCTAAACAGACAATATTACGATCCGAAAGAAGAATTGTTTGTTGGATCATTAGAAGATGCTACTACCTCGGGCAACTGGGAATAATTATTTTTAGTGGAACATAGGCAAGTTTACAAAACTGACTCCCCTTTAAACAAAAATGGGAACAATATTTTATCAATTTTAATTGGCAAAAATACAATTAAATATGCTTTATATAATGATGCATTTAATTTGTTAGATCTGTCTTTGATAACGCATTCAAATCTCATAAGTAAAGATGTAGCCTCAATTTTAGATTCTCCATTATTTAACTCTATTACATATTCTAATTGTATAATTGGCTTAGTAAGTGAGTTTGCAGTTATTCCTCAAGAATATTTTGATGATAACAAAATGGATGGCTATTTGGCTAAGCAGTTAGGCCAAGATTATAAAATTGCTTACAGTTATGATATTTTAGAAAACCCGAATGTGAGGATTGTTTATAAAAAAGATAATGATTTAACGCTTCAACTCAACAGCTTTTTAAAAAATACAAAAGTTTACAATAGTGTTAGCCCTTTAATAAATAGTATGGTAGCAAATTATACTGAAGATACTGCTATTTTAAATAATTTTTTTGAAGACCAATTTGATTATATTTGTTTAAAGCAGGGTAAATTACAAATGGCAAATCGCTACAATTGCGATACGCCTGAAAATTATTTGTATTATTTATTAAATGCAATGCAAATAAATAAAGCATCTTGTACAACTGCCAAAGTAATACTAAGCGGTGTTATTGACGAAACAGACAACCGTACAAAACTTTCGCAAAGCTATATATTAAATACAGCCTTATTGTATGATAAAACTGTAAATGACAGTAATAATAACTCAGCTGCTTTAAGCCAACATTATAACTTATTAGCACTTGCAAAATGCGCATTATAGGTGGCCAAAATAAGGGTTATCGATTTAACCCACCTAAAAACAACCCTGCCCGCCCAACAACAGATGTTGCCAAAGAAGGTTTGTTTAATGTGTTAACTAACGAGTTTGATTTTAGTGAGTTAAAAGTGTTAGATATTTTTGGTGGTACAGGTAGCATTAGTTATGAGTTTGCATCACGCGGCTGTGAAAACATTACTACTATTGAAATATTTTACCCAAATGTAAAGTTTATAAAAACTACAGCTGAAGCGCTAAACCTTAACATAACTGTTTACAGGCAAGATGTATTTAAATTTATAAATAATTGCAAATATAGATATGATGTAATTTTTGCCGGACCACCATACCCTTTAAAAAAAATACCTCAAATACCAGAGCTCATATTTCAACAAAAGCTGTTAAACAAAAATGGCTGGCTAATTCTTGAGCATAATCCTAATCATAATTTTGAAAATTCAACCAATTTTTTGAAATATAAAAATTATGGCTCTACCATTTTTAGTATTTTTGAACAAGCATAAACCAAATTCATGAACAACAAGGTTGCCGTATGTCCAGGATCTTTTGATCCTATTACCATTGGTCATATTGACATCATTAAAAGGGCATTACCCATTTTTGATAAAATAATTGTTGCCTTAGGCCATAATCAGCAAAAAAAATACTTGTTTGAAGAGGCCAAGCGAGTCGAATTTATCAATAAAATATTTAAAAATGAGCCCAAAATAAGTTGCACTACTTATAAAGGTTTAACCGTAAATTTTTGTAAAACAGTTAATGCTAATTTTCTGATACGTGGTTTGCGCTCTTCTGCTGATTTTGAATATGAAAAAGGAATAGCATTGTTAAATCAAAGTATTTCAGAAATTGAAACCATATTTTTAGTTAGTCGCCCTCAATATTCACATATTAGTTCAAGTATAGTAAGAGAAATAATTATAAATGGAGGAAATGCCCGACAGTTTTTACCTGATGAAGTTCAATTTTAACTTTCTATTTTACTTGAAATAGATGCTGCTATTTCGGCAAATTCTTTTTCGTTTATTTCTACTCTTGGTTTTTTAAAATTTAAATCGTGTACATTATTTATAGGTACCAAATGTATATGGGCATGAGGCACTTCTAAACCAATTACGGCTACACCAATTCTATTGCATTTAATAGTAGCTTCTATAGCAGCAGCAACTTTCTTACTAAAAGTAAAAAGGCCAGTATATATATCGTTTGGCAAATCAAATATATAGTCTACTTCTAATTTTGGTATTACTAAAGTATGGCCTTTATGCAAAGGATTTATATCTAAAAATGCAAAATAATTTTCTGACTCTGCTACCTTATAACAAGGTATTTCACCATTAATTATTTTAGTAAATATAGTTGCCATTAAATTGCAATTTCTTTTATTTCAAATTCCATTTCACCTGCTGGCACTTGTATTTTTGCTATTTCGCCAATTTTTTTACCTACTAAACCTTTACCAATTGGAGAACTGATTGATATTTTCATTTTTTTAAAATCAGCCTCCTCTTCAGAAACGATTGTATAAGTAAATTCTTTATTCATTTTTTTATTAAGTACTGTAACTTTAGATAAAATCATTACTTGAGAAATATTCATTTGGCTTTTATCCAAAACACGTGCATTACCTAAAGCACCTTCTAATTTTGCAATTTTTGCTTCCATTAAGCCTTGCGCTTCTTTAGCTGCATCATATTCTGCATTTTCCGAAAGGTCGCCTTTCTCTCTGGCTTCGGCTATTTGCTTTGCCATATTTGATCTTCCTTTAGTTTTTAAAAACTCTAACTCGGCTCTTAGCCGCTTTAAACCATCTTCAGAATAATATTTTACGTTTGACATATTTTATAGATATTGTTAAAAAAAAAGAACGCTTCGACTTGCGAAACGTTCCCTTAAACATACATTTTTTTCTTAAAAATTACAAATCTATTCTTATTGCAATTTTATGAGTGCCTTCATAAATTCTTGTAGCTGCATAACAGTAATCTAAACCTACTTTACTATTGTTTTCTTTGCTCATTGGCAATTCTACTGAAAAGCCACCACTATAGCCATTATGAATATTGGTTGACCCTTCTTCATCAAATGGATCAAAAATACCGTCTTCATATCTATAACCAGCTCGTAGCATAAATATGTCAAAAAGTGCAAACTCTGCGGCTAAACCAATCATATCACGCGTAAAAGAATTTGACCTAAAGTTACCCATTAATGTTAGTCTGTTTTTTTCGCCAAAGTTAAAGTCGTAAGCAACACCTATATTCAATAGTGTAGGCAATTCAAATTTTTGAGTTCGTTGCTCTACAGTTATATTATAACTTCCGGCATCTGGTTCTAATAGGGCAATTGACAAACCATCGCCATTATAGCGCATTGGTGCACCAACATTTCTTAATGCAATGCCAAATCTAAAATCATCTTTTGCACCAGCAGTATATAAAATACCTACATCTAAGGCAACGCTTGATGCGGTTACGTTAGAAATTGATTCGTTTACTAAACGCAACGTTAAACCACCGCTTATACTATTAGAAAATGTGTGTGCATAAGCTAAACCCATATTAAAGTAAGAAGGACTAAAAGTAGCTCCGGTACCTTCTGGCAAATTTTCAGTTGTAATTTCAATATCACCAACAGTTGTAGACATAATAGTAATACCCATTACACCAGATTCGCCTATTTTTTGCCCAAAACCAGCAGCACTTATGCTTATATCGCTACCTCTCCACCAAAAATTATGTGATAAAAGTACTTGTGTTTTGTTTAGCTTAGCTAAGCCACCTACATTTAAACGCATTGCCTCAATACCATAAGCGTGTACCGAATTTAAGCCCATAAAACCGCTACTACGAGCCCAGGGGTTTATTAAAAGCTGGTAGGCTCCTGCTTCACCTGCTCTATCTGTGTTTCCTGCAAAGGTAGTTGCACAACTTAGTGCTATTATAATTGTTAATATTAATTTATTTTTCATTTTTTGGTTTTGATAATTATTAAAAGGTATCTAAATCTGTAGGTCTAAGCACACCAAACCACTTCATGGTTCGCTCACCAATTTCTGGGGCTTCAAAATGGAATATGTACATACCACTTGAAACTTTGATGTTTTTACTATTGGTTAAATCCCAATCTTGCGTATTTACACTAAAGTCTCCTTTTGAGTAATCAAAGTTAGGGCCTACATCACGCTTAAATTTACGTATTAAAGTACCATCTAAAGTTAAAATAGTTATATTAACTGTGTTAGGCAGGTTGGTTATTTTAACCCTGTTATCTAGCTGTCCGGTTTCGTAATTTGAAAAGCCGTAATATGGGTTTGGTACAATTTGTATCATGCCTAATGCTTCTTCTGCAGCTTCGGCATCGCCTATAACTGCAGATTTATTTTGAAAGCTGAACTGATAGGCTGGCTGCTCTAAAGTTCCATCTCCATCATTATCATATAAACTATATGGTTTAGATACTCTTGCTTTAATTGACACTTCATTAGGTACTAAGCCATCAGCAGGGGATAGTAATTCTTTTCCTCTTTCTAAAACAGGCAATAATACCCAGGAAGCATCTTCATAAACATCATTAAGTGCGTTGTTTGTTGGGTTTCCATCTAACTTAGATCTTATAGCTTCGCCTTCATCATAAGTGGTTTTCATAACATAAACATAATGCATACCTCCAAATACAATACTAGCATTACCACCGCCTGGCCGAGCTAAATTAGCAGTTGGATTCCAAATCATATCTCCTCCATTTTCTCCTAAAAAGAATGAATTTTCACCAAACATAATGTTCAATCTTCTACCTTTTTCAACATCAATAGCATAGCCCGGGAAATAAGACATACCTGTACCATCTATATCATTTCCATCTATATCTTTTGATTTAGATTTTCTTAATGCATTTCTTTTAGCACCACCAATACTTAACTCGCTTGAGTTAGCTAATTCAACTACTGGGCATTTAGTCCATTTCGTTTTATCTGATGTAAAAACAATATCTACACTTAATAGAGAAAATAATGTGTTCTTTGGGATGTCGTAATCATCTACAGCAAATGCAGGGCCAGGGTATTCATTTGATGTTAAACAATATGGGGCAATTTGCCTATCAAGAGCATTTTCATAAACACCTTCCGCATCATGTGGATAATCTTCATAAATTTGATAATCTGGTGGTTCTGGAGGATCGGCACTTGTATCTTGATCTGGTGGTGATTGGGAAATACCTTCTGAATCGCCTGAACGTATCCAATTTAAAGGGGTTGCCCCATTAACATCGGCTACTAAATTTAGCCATGTATTGTTTAAATCTGACTGTGTTAAAGTTGCTCCTATAAATTCGTTTGTTGAATCATTTTTATCCTTATCAGGATCGGAGCCTGTTACATAAGTAGCACCTACTGTAAAACCTTGCGGTGCAATAGCACTAATATTGGGTGCTACAAAATATGGTATGGCTTGCGCTGCTGCAAAATTGTAAAATCCATTTTGAGGATATGTTTCACTAATGGTTAGGTTATTGATATTCCAGGTAGATTCTGGGTTTAAAATACCTACTACAGTGTCACTATCAAACATGTTAACAATGTACTCATTATTTTGTATAATAAAAGGATCATAAATTTCAACCTTAATAGGGCCTGCGCCTGCTATATAAGTTGGGTTAGCAACGGTGTTGTTTGTCAAAACTTCCTCTATTGTTTCATCGGTAAGATCTAAAAACAAACCGCCGTTACCTGTGCCGCCTAAAGTGGTTACTTCTACAGATTCGCCATAGTCGGCATTTAGTACTAAACCGTTTCTTTGCGGTGTTGGTAAGTGAGGTATTCCTACATAACGTTGTATGTTATTTCTACCAGCTAAATAAGCTACTGTTTGGCCTTTGGCTTCTCCACCATCACCTATTTCAAATGCTTCAAACTCATTATGTGCATAAGCAATTGCCATAAAATAATAGGCTTTATTATTTACAATTGGTGTATTGTTAAATACATCTATAGTAAAAGTGAAAGTACTTTGAATACCTTGATTTGCGCCACTTACTTTTAACTCGCCTAAAAAGAGTTGAGTTGCTGCATCTCTGCTATAATTATAAATTTCCGAAACACCATCTCGCACATCAACTTGATATACTAATTTTGCTCTATCTGGATCATTTAAATCACCAGCAGAAATGGTTGCATCTCTTAACTGATATACTTGATAGCCTTGAAAGGTATAAGTAGAATCTTCCTGGCCGCCTAATAATGGATCAAATTCATCATAACTTAAATTAATGTTGTTTGAATTTTGCTCGTTGTATAAACCAATAATCAATTGTCGGTCTAACTCTCTAACAAACAAGTTAGGTGCATCTGGGCCATCTAACAATTCAAAATTATTATCAAACAATGCTTGCGCTTTTTTATCTGCTGCTAATATTGGACTGAAAGATGGACATGGATAATTGGCTTGCGGTATCCAAACCACTCCAACAATAACATCATTTACTTTGCCTGGTTCTAAAACAAAAGGGCCTGATACTTGTAAAAATCTTCTATCAGCAGGCTCGTTTGGAACGCTACATTCCGACCAAACGTCTTCTCCATCTGCTAATGAAGGATCGCTTGGAAACATATAGGTTGTAGGCCTGCCTCCAGCCGTTGTTCCATTACCTCCAAAAGTAATTGGATTACCGTTTTTCCATACACCTGCCATATAGCCATAATAGTGAGAAGCATTTTCAGGATTACCAATGTCGGAAAAATCATTATTATAAAATATAAAAGCTGACATACCGAGTTCATTACCTTCTTCATCTAAGGGGCCTTTAAAATAATCAACCCCTAACATTGGTATTTCATCTCCATATCCATTTGCGGTATCGTCAAAATCATCACCATTGTAAACAATACCCAAACTTTCTTCAACATTACAGCCCACAAAGTCATCTTCAAAATTCCCTAAATCCGGATCAACCCATTGAGCGAAGTATACAGAATCTAATGTTGAGGTAGCTTTATTATCTGTGATGTATTTATAAAACGTCATGTTGTTTATTTCGTCATTAGTTTTAAAAGCAAAAGCGGTTGCACTTATTTCAAGGCCAATTGCTTCACCACCGGTTTCGGTATGTACGTTACCTTTGTCGTTATAAATCCACCATATTAGTTGGTCTGGCACAACATCCGATTGTTCTCCTTGTAATTCTCCGAGAGAGGGAAAATCACCTCTTGTTGGATCATAAATATCGTCACCATCAAAATCAAAGAAAGGCGCCATTGTCTTACCAGATGGCAAAGCAAAACCTGTTGCTATTTCAAAATAAGGATTATCTCTTCCTGGCCACTCTAATAATGAAGGACTGATTGATCTAATATCTGATTCAGATAATGAAGTTCCCCTTTCTTCAAATCTTGCTTGTAACAAAGCAATATCTTCGCTACTTACTTCAAAAAACCGATCATAATTACTGCAAGTTAATGCCTCAACATCGCCACTATCATCTAGGGGGCCAGACCAAAAATCATTACCGCTTTGTCGATAAGTTTGTGCAGCCACTTTTAACTGCCCACTTCCATCAATACCACCTATCCAAATAGATCCTGCAAAAAGCGAATGTTTTGAAACACCGTCTCCAGTTACTTTGGGCACTTCATATTGTGGGTTGTTATTTAAATCCCACCACATATCACCACCATTTTGCAAACGGGTTTTTACATTATTTACATTTAAAAATGTAAAAGCAGTTGGCGCTGCACAATCTGCTGCAGATTTTTTTAGTAAGGCATCTGCATAAGTACTTTCTTTATTTTCGCCTTTTAAAACATTCATTTTTGCCGAAACATGTGTAGCAAAAAATGATGTGATTGTTAACGTAAAGAATATTTTATATATAATTTTCATTTTATTGTTTTCTGATTTTTTTTTAAAAATTGAAAGAAGCACCCAAACGAATTGTTCTTGGACGTGAATAATTGTTTGGATTGTTTACTGCAATTTCATACAAATCTTTAAATGATTGTGCATTATCAACCTGCGAAACTTCGTTTTGGCCTTCAATTGAGTTAATATAACCATCATCAGTTGGTACACCTGTAAAACCGTAAACATTTACTATGTTAAGCGTATTAAATAAGTTTTGAACCTGTAGATAAATGTTAAAGAAATTCTCGCGTTGTGTTCCTTTATCTTTATCTCCTGTTTTAAATACGAAGTCTTTGTCTGCTCTAATATCAACTTTTGCATTCCACGGCAATCTTGATCCGTTAGGGCTGCCTTCTAAAATAGTTCTACCAGCTCTCTGTAAAATACCAGTAGCAGAAGGTGAACCTGTTACTTTTGTAAATGGCTCACCAGAGCGTGCTCTTATGGTTGTGTTTAAACCAAAATTTGCGAGAATTGGTAAGTTGCCAATCATTGGGCCATTGTATTTTTTACCACTCGAAAAACGATAGTCAATAGAAGTAACCAATAAATGTCGGGAATCAAAATCTAACGGGAAGATAGCTCTTAGGTTTGGTTGTCCAGAGTCAACAATTGCTGCACCAGTAATATCGCTGGAACCAGTACCTTCTGCAAACTGTAAAGTGTAGGTTGCTAATATTCTTAAATTACCTGTTCTACGTAAATCATAAGTAACCTCTAAACCTTTAACAGTACCAAAATCCTGATTTAAGTAAGTCGTATACTCTCTTGGATAAGCGAAGTTTACTCTGCCAATCTGTACCATATCTTTCATTTCTCTGTAAAAACCTGCTAATGTTAAAGCTGATGCTTTACTTAAACGTTGCTTAAAACCAATTTGATAATCAATCGTTTTTTCTGGCTTTAAATTCGGATTGTTTAAGATACCAGTACTGTTTTCAATTGAAAAGTAGTAATCGTAAGCAGTTGCTAAAAGTCTGGCTTGCGGGCGCTGTGCTAACCTGTCGTAATGTGCAAAAAACTGTGCATTGTCTGACATATTGAAAGAGAAAGCCAAACGTGGGCTAACGCTTATTTGGGGTTCGTAATCTTCAAAAGCACTATTAGGATCGAATTGAGCATTTTGTATATTTAAACCTTCGCCAGAACTTTGAGCCGTAACTGGTATTGGGTTTACATCTGATAAAGCTCTAGGATCTTTTACGAACTCACCTATAGCATTATACCAATCATTATCGTTTCTGTATGCAACTATTGATGATAAGTTATCTCTTACGTTGTTTGGGTTGTAAATTGGGCTGTCTCCATATACTACCCAATCAGATTCTACATTATCCGGGTGAACACCACCTAATTCTCGGTTAAGCTCACCAGGAATTTCATCAACAGTTTTAACACCAAAAAGGCTGTATTCATCTTTTAAAACTTTTTGGTTGGCATCAAACCTGTCAACTCTTACACCAACGTTAAATACTAAATCTTTAAAGGCAAATTTATCTTGTATGTATGCTGCTGCATAAATTGGTTGAAATGCTGGTACTGAAAATTTTAAATTACCAAATTCGTCTCTTTCTCTAAAATAGTCTTCAAAATTTGGTTGCTCGCTTAACTTATTACCTAAATAATCATAACCATAATAACCGCCAATTGCATCTGCATCAATAAGCTCACGGGCAGAAAACATGCTAATATCAAAATTAGTAGGATCTAAATTATCAATATCTACCCAATCGTTAATTGAAACGCCTAAACTATTTCTTATTTGTCCTGCAAAAAATGTTGGGTCGGTTCTGGTACCATATTCGTAGGTTAATAAATCTCTTGTATCAATAAAATTATCACTATTAGCAGTAAAGTCATATACACTTACAGAATCTATTATTGCATAATTAATAACAGGATCACCATTTTCGTCGGCTGTAAAAAAATCGCTTTGTTCATTATTTAGATCATCTTGTGTAAAAGGTATTTGTTCTTCATTTATATCTCTGGTTAGTACAAATAACCTTGGTCTCCCTTGTTCATCTTCTAACAAAGCATCTAAATGTGAGTTAGCACTTAAACGCATACGTGGCCATAAACCTACTGGAGAAATGCCCCAACCACGTTCAATGCGTTGATCGTATTCTAAACCAAATTCAATGGCGTGCTTACTTCTTTCTGATTTGCCAGATTTTATATCAACCGAACCATTAAAAACTGCTCGATACTGATCATTATCACGGTTGGTGAAACTATTAATTACCCTACCCGGATTAAACCATATATTATATGCTGTTTGGTCTGATAAAATTCTTGAACCGTTAACTAAAGCTGCACCTGCTTCAATTGCATTTACAGATTGAGTTGCGGCAAAATCATTACCAAAGAAATCTAAATATTGAGTAGTATAATTAGGTAAAAGTGGGTTAATATCATAATTAGGTGTAAAAGTTACCCCAGAATTAGAAAAACCAGAAAAAACTGGTCTGAAGGTTGTTTCGCTATCACCAAACTCCGGAAAATTGCCAAAAGAATTTAAACTTGGTGTTCTGTTGGTTTCAAATTGCCCTACATAACCGTAATCAAAAAATCTGTCTTCATGGCGTGAACTAACCTGAGAAAATAAATTTTTAGTATAATCTACTTGAATAGAATAGAACGCATTTGAAAATATAGATCTTTTTGCATCTTCTCCTTCTGCTGGTGCAGATAAATCGTTATTACCAAAACGTTGCGTAAATCTAACATAACCTCTATAGGTTTGATCTGTAGTGATAGGGTTTCCTTCTGGATTAGCTAATGCATATCTATAAACCGAAGTATTTCTTTTTGAATAATTACCTGTACCACCAACTGTAACACCAATGTTACGTGATGGTGCAAAATCAATTTTTACCGAACCACCTGCAGATTCTTTGGCTACATTTGGTCTGGCTTTCAACAGATCTAAATCATTTCGGGTAATTTGCTCCATGCTTTTACTTACCGAACCATCAGAATTTAAAATTAATGGACTTTCGCTAACCGCTTGCTTTACCTCATCTTTTAAAACGTAAACTCCCGTTGCTGGTGGATCATCATCTTTTTCACGCAAATACTCTCCGGCAATAAAAAAGCCTAATATTGATCTTTCGTTTTTCTCTCCTTTATTTAATTTAAGTAATGGGCCAGAAAGGCTACCTGTAAATAAGTTATAGCCATAAGGATCTAAAAATTGAGAGGTTAATACTTCTACTCCACCAGAAAATTGTTCGGCTGCACCGCGTGTTGTAATACTAATTACACCACCAGTTGCATCACCATATTTTGCTGGCAAACCACCTGTTAATACCGTAACCTGCTCAATAGATTGCTGCGGTATTGCTGAGGAACCTCTAACCCTAATACCATCTATAAAGTACTCTGTAGCATCAGACCTAGAACCCTTAATGTTTACACTACCACCTTCATCAGACTGATAAACCCCAGCCGAGGTTGATGCAATGGAATTTACATTACGAGTTGGCAGGTTTTCAATGTCTTCTTTGGTAACAGTACTTCCTGTTGAGGTTTTATCTTGCTCTATTAAAGGTACTTTGTACTCAACAATAACAATCTCATCTAAAAGTTCACTTTCAGTACCCATTTTTATATCTAAAAATGTGGTTTTATCTGCAACTACCAGCACACCTTTTGTTATTTGCGATGAATAGCCTACATAGTTCGTTTCAACATCGTAACTACCACCTGGAACTGGTTTTATAGAATAATAGCCATCAAAATCTGTTTGTCCACCAACAGTAGTACCTGCAACTTTAATGGTTACGTTTGCAAAGGGCAGCCCTTCGCCAGTATCAGCATCTGATACTTTACCCTGTATTTCACCAGATTGTGCATAAGCACACGTATAAAAAATAAAAGATAATACAATTAATATGTAATGTTTAGTCATAAGCTTCTAGTTGTATTTTGCATTAAGTAAATGTTAAGTTTTGGTATTGTCGACAAAAATATTGAAATCATTCTCAAAAACAAATATATCATCAAAATAATGTAAATTTAATGCTGTAGCAATTACTTACAATTTAATGACACCCTTATGACTTGACAATGAAAATAGACCATTTTTAAAGCCAAAAACTATAAATTTAACTGTTTCAATAAATTGCGCCTCTAAATCTATTATTATTGATTTAGGTAAAGTTTATCCGTATAAAATGCAATTATTTTCTTTGATAAGATATTGGCAATTTTAAACTCGGCCTCGGTGGACCAACCCGCTACGTGTGGTGTAACTATTGTTTTGTTAGATCTTGCTATTTTTTTAAACATTTGTTTTTGCCGGAAAGTAATGGTTGAAAGATCTTCATTTTCAAAAACATCTAAACCTACACCAGTTAATTTTTCACTTTTTAGCGCACGCCAAACATCGGTTGTGTTCATTATCATTCCTCTTGAAGTATTAATTAAATAAATAGGTTTTTTAAACTTATTAATAAAATTAGCATTAATGTATTCTGCTGTTTCTGCATTGCCTTGTAAATGCACACTTACAATATCTGCTGTTTCAAAAATTTCATTTAAAGTACTTTCTTTTATTTGTTCGTTTCCAAAATTGCTTAAATACTTATCAAACACCAAAATATTACAACCAAAAGAAGAAAGTTTTTTTGCAAGGCAAGAGCCTGTATTACCATAACCTATTATACCAACCGTTTTAGTAGCCAACTCCGTACCTGTATTGCGCCTTCTATCAAAAATAAAACGGCGCATTTCTCTGTCAGATTTATTTATGTGATGTAAAAGACTTAAAATCATACCAACCGCATGTTCTGCAACAGCATTGGCATTTCCTTCTGGTGAGTTAAATACTTTTATGTTTTTATTTTTGGCATAGGTTATATTAATCTTATCTAAACCACTTCCACTACGCCCAATAAACTGCAAATTTTTACCAGCATTAATTATTGCTTCGCCAACTGGGTAAGTTCTTACCACCAAGCCACAATAAGGTTCAATTAAACTTGGTAATTTTTTAGGATTAATATTTTCTTCATAATCACATTGAAAACCAAAGGCATTAAGATTTTTTATTAAAACCTCATTTATATTACCAATTACTAAAACTTTTCCCTTCATATAAAAATAATAATGTGTGCAAAAGTAAGTTGGTAAAATCACCTTTCAAAAAATAAGTTGTTGGTAATTTGATGCCGATTAGCTATACTTGTTTTCAATAGAACATTTTTATGCCAAATTTTAACGGATATATTAACTCAAAGCTGCCTGGTGTAGGTACTTCAATTTTCAGCAAAATGAGTGCTTTAGCCAAGCAACACGAGGCAATAAATTTATCACAAGGTTTTCCGCAAGATAATCCGCCGCAAGCCTTAATTGACTTGGTAAATAAAAATATGAAGCAAGGCCACAATCAATATGCGCCTATGCCCGGCCATCCAAAGTTAAGAAGCAATTTAGCTGCTAAAGTAAAACAGTTGTATAATGCCAATTATAATGCAGATACAGAAATAACCATTACCGCAGGTGGAACACAAGCCATTAGCACAGCAATTTTAGCATTGATTAATGCAGATGATGAAGTAATAATTTTACAACCTGCTTATGATAGTTATGCCCCATCGGTAAAATTAGCAGGTGGCATGCCGGTGTATTTCAATTTAAGTTTTCCAGATTTTGCTATAGATTGGGATTTGATGAAAAAAAAGATTAACTCGAAAACTAAAATGATAATAATTAACAACCCACACAACCCTACTGGAAGTATTTTAAAAAAAGAAGACTTAAAAGCATTACAACATTTGTTAGATGGCACAAACATTTTAGTTTTAGCCGACGAAGTGTACGAACATTTGGTTTTTGATGAAGCCCAACACCAAAGTGTTATGTATTTTGAAGAATTAAAGAAAAGAAGCATAATAATTTATTCGTTTGGAAAAGCCTACAATTGTACTGGCTGGAAATTAGGCTATTGTTTTGCACCAGAAAAATTAATGAAAGAAATTAGAAAAGTGCATCAGTTTGTGGTATTTTCGGTAAACAACCCAATACAAATGGCTTTGGCCGATTTTTTGCAAAACACCGAATATTTAAAAAACCTTACCAGCACCTTACAACAAAAAAGAGATTTGTTTAAAGCAGGCTTAGAAAACTCAAAATTTGAACTATTACCTTGCAATGGTACTTATTTTCAGTTAGCAAGGTACAAAGCCATATCAAACAAACCCGATATGGAGTTTTGTGAAGAACTAACAGCCCGCCACAAAGTTGCTGCCATACCAGTTTCTGCTTTTTATAATGATAAAACAGATGATCAATTAATTAGATTTTGTTTTGCCAAATCGAACGACCTTCTTACACAAGCAACAGAAATATTATGCAAACTTTAAACGTAACACTAATACAAGCCAATTTAATTTGGGAAGATGCAAAAGCCAACCGACAAAACTTTGAGGGCATTTTTAAAAACATAGCACCAAACACTACCGATATAATTGTATTACCAGAAATGTTTAGCACAGGCTTTACCATGCAACCAAAAGGCTTAGCAGAAAAACCAAACGGAACAACCGTAAATTGGATGCGCAGCTGGGCTGGTAGGCTTAATACCGCAATTGTTGGCAGTTTAATTATTAAAGAAAACAAACAATATTACAACCGTTTAATTTGGATGCCGCCAAACGGAGTACCGCAACATTACAACAAAAAACATTTATTTAGTTTGGCTGGTGAGCAGCATAATTACACAGCCGGTGAACAACGTTTATTTATTAACAACTATAAAGGCTGGAACATTTGCCCCTTAGTTTGTTACGACTTACGTTTCCCCGAGTGGAGCAGAAATACAAATAATTACGACCTTCTAATATATGTAGCCAATTGGCCAATAAATAGAATTGATGCCTGGAACAACTTATTAAAAGCACGAGCTATTGAAAACCAAACCTACACCATTGCCGTAAACCGAGTTGGTAAAGATGGCAGCAATATAAAATACAACGGCAACAGCTCGGTTATTGATTACAAAGGCAACACCATTTTAAACATTGCCGACAATGAGTTTACAACCACCATAACCTTACAAAAAGCATCTCAAACAGAATTTAGAAAACGCTTCCCATTTTTAGAAGATATGGATAAAAACTCTCTAGCATAACCTTTATTTTTTTAGAAGCGAAAGCGATTTACCCGCAAAAGCAGCCTCCCCACTTTCCGCTACTTCCACACCCTTAGCGGGATGTGGAAACGCTACAATTGGGGCTATTTCAAAAACCTTAAAGCACCGCAACAAGCTTTCTTTAATTCTTAAAAAACACATAAAAGCCTACGGCAAACCTTACAAAAAGTTACTTATTAAAGTTAAAAGACAAAAGACTTAACCCTAAATTTACAATGGCTAAAATAGCTAACACAAAATTAATATTTTCAAAAATCAATCTTAACATCTACATAGCAACTTTGCACGATATTTGAAACAAATAGGGTAAACATCAATTGATTTAAAACAACCCTATCAAAAATTATTTTTTATCACAAACATATTTTAATACATAAACAATGAATTTTAGATTATTAGGCCTAATAGCAGCACTTTGTGCATCTATCTTATTTACTTCTTGCGAAGAAAAATGTACTTTCGATTGCAAAAATGATGGAACTTGCATAGACGGGACTTGCGAATGTGCAGAAGGTTTTACAGGTGTTGATTGCAGCACTCAATTATCAACCGATTGCCCAACCGATTGCTTAAATGATGGCATTTGTGTTGATGGTAGTTGCAACTGCCCTCAAGGTTGGGAAGGTGATGATTGCGGCACCCGTACCTCAACAATTATTACTGGTGCTGCTTTAAGAATTACAGGAGCAACTACTTTAACTGCCGACAATATTTACCAAATAGAAGGCAGGCTTACCGTAGAAAATGGCGGCGTTTTAACTATCGAGCCAGGCACAATTTTAAAATTTGCAGAAGGGCAAGAGGCATCTGCGTCTGCATTATTGGTTGCCAGAGGTGGTACAATTAATGCTGTTGGAACAGTAGAAAAGCCAATTATTTTAACATCAATATTAGACAATATTGATTTAGGCGAAATTACAGGCACTTCTTTAAATAAAGATGATATTCAAAAATGGGGTGGCTTAATAATATTAGGCAATGCTAAAATTTCTGCCGGTGATGGCGATACCGAAGCAAACATTGAAGGCCTACCAGTTGGTGCAGATTCTGTTTATGGCGGCGATGATGATAGCGACAACTCAGGTACAATTCAATATCTTTCTGTTCGTCACGGTGGTATTAACATTGGTGAAGGCAACGAAATTAATGGCATTACACTTGGCGGTGTTGGTAATGGTACAACTATTGATCACGTAGAAGTTGTAGCCAACTTTGATGATGGTATAGAATTTTTTGGTGGTTCGGTAAATGTAAACCACGCTATTGTAGCCTACCAAGGAGATGATGGTATTGATATAGATCAAAATTATTCTGGCACAGTAAATAACTTTGTAGTTAAACACGGTAATGGAGATACTGACGAAGCTTTAGAAATTGATGGCCCAGAAACCGCAACTTATACTGATGGAAAGTTTACCCTAAAAAATGGTACAGTTATTAATGATGGTACAGATGGTTCTGGTGGCGATTTAAAATCAAAAGCGCAAGGCACTATTGACAATGTTAATTTTAGCGGCTACCCAAATGGCCCTATTTTAAAATTAAGAGCCAGTTACGATCCAGCTAATGATTGTGCACCTAAAGCAGATGGTTACAGCAATTATATTGATGGTGACTTAACGGTTACTAATTGTGGTTTTGAAGATTTAAACTCGCTTACAGATGCACTTACCGCTTATAAAGATGATGATGATGCACCTTGCCATACAAGAGCAGATGTTTTACCAAATGAAGCTGGTGTTGATATGAAAACTATGACTGATGGCAATACAACAAGCAAAGTAACAGGCGCAGATTTAACAGAATTTTCTGCCTGGTCCTGGGCTTCAGCCAATGGTGAAATTTAATAAATGATGTTTTAATAATCTTACCTTATTAAACTCAAAAAAATTATTGATAGTAACGCCTGTCAGGTAATAAAAACTTGGCAGGCGTTTTTTTTAAATTATTTATATATGAATTTTTCGAAGTTAGTTTCAACTTTTATATTGTTAATATTTTTTATTACAACAGCAGTTGCTCAAAAAGGTACAATAAGAGGTAGTGTAATTGATGATGGTAACGGTGAACTTTTACCTTTTTTAAATGTACTAATTGAAGGCACTACAATTGGCACTTCTACCGATTTAGATGGCGCTTACAGCATTTCTGTAGATCCTGGCACTTATGTACTTATTTTTTCATACTTAGGCTATTCTGATAAAAAAATTACAGATATAACAGTTGCTGCAAACGAAGTAAAAGTAGTGGATGTTAGAATGGGCAACAGCAGCGAAACTATTGAGGAAGTGATAATTACGGCTAGGCAAAACCGAAATACCGAAAGTGCATTATTAACCTTGCAAAAAAAATCGGCCAATTTGTTAGATGGTATTTCGGCACAATCATTTAGTAAAGTTGGAGATGCCGATGCTGGTGCAGCTATAAAGCGGGTTACTGGTGTTTCTGTGCAAGATGGTAAATATGTTTTTGTTAGAGGCCTGGGCGATCGTTATACCAAAACCCTGTTTAATGGTAATGATATACCTGGCTTAGACCCTGATAGAAACAATGTACAAATGGATATTTTTCCAGCAAATTTAATTGATAGAATTGTAGTAAAAAAAACCTTTACCCCCGACTTGCCTGGCGATTTTACAGGTGGCATTATAGATATTACAACCAAAGATTTTCCAGACTCTTTAAGTATCAATTTCAATTATAGCACATCATACAACCCGCAAACACATTTTAATGAAGATTTTATTTTATACGATGGTGGTAAAACCGATTGGTTAGCTTTTGATGATGGTACAAGAGCGTTACCTTTTAAAATAGGAGCGGCAGTACCCGACGAATCTAAAAACAACAATGATTTAACAAGTTATACTTCAATACTTAACCCTACCCTGGCAGTTAGTTCATTTAACAACTTTTTAAACCAATCAATATCAATAGGGGTTGGTAATCAAATTAATAAAAAAAATGTTGACATTGGTTTTAATGCTGCCTTAAATTATGGTTTAAAATTTCAATATTATGATGAGGTAATAAATGGAGAATATTTTAAAAACACTTTAGACAAAACAGATTTTAATCTGGAAAAAAGAAGGAGTAGTGTTGCCAGAATAGGAGAACAAGATGCTTCCTGGTCCGCTTTAATAGGTACATCTTTAAAAATAAAAAAAACAAATAAGTTACGGTTTAATCTTTTTCATACTCAAAACGGCAATACAAAAGCGAGTGATGGCATAACCAATAATGGAGAAGACAACCCAGCTGAAAAACTAAACAATGCTTTATTTTATACCCAAAGAGCGATGACCAATTTAGGTTTTTCTGGCGATCATAGTATAAAAGAAATTAAAGTAAGCTGGAAAGGCGCCTATACAAAATCGCAAATAAGTGATCCTGATTTGAGAATTACAGATATGAATTGTGAGGTGGACAATACCGACCCCGAAGACAATTGTGGTGTTGGTGTGTATCATTTAGATCAATCTGTAGGTGCACAAATAAGAAGAGATTTTAGAAACTTACAAGAATATAATATTACTGGTGGTGTTGATGTTGAAATCCCCTTCACTCTTAAAAATCAAAATAAAACAAAACTAAAATTAGGTTTTTTAGAAACTTACAAAGAAAGAGATTACAGCATACAAACCATATTTGTTTTAAATAATGATAGACCAAATGATTACAATTTTGATCCAAATTGGTTTTTTCAATCAGAAAATATTTGGACTACTGATGATACAAGAGGCACCTTCATTAGATATAATTTAACGCCAAGTAATACATACAATGCCACTCAAAATACTTTTGCTGCTTATGCAATGAATGAAATGCCTGTTGGTCAAAAATTAAAAATAATTTATGGAGTAAGAGCGGAATATTTCACTAACTGGTTTACTGGTAACGATCCGTCCGCTCCGCCAAATGCACCTTTAGATTATGTAGATTCATTGTTAGTAGAAGATTTAAGCATATTACCAGCATTTAATTTGGTGTATAATGTTAACAATAATATGAACATTAGAGCAGCTTATAGTAAAACAGTTGCCAGGCCTTCATTTAAAGAAAAATCAACCGTTTCAATTTTCGATCCTATCTCTAACAGAAGGTATACCGGTAATATTGAACTAAAGCCAACTGATATTCAAAACGCTGATTTACGTTGGGAATATTTTTTTGGAAAAGGAGAGATTATTTCTTTTGGAGGTTTTTATAAATTTTTTACCAACCCAATTGAGTTAATAGCAAAAGAGTTAAACCCAAGTGAAATAACTCCAGTAAATTCGGGTAATGCCAACGTACTTGGTTTAGAGTTAGAGTTTAGAAAAAACTTTGCTATTATAAACGAAAGATTAGCAGATTTATCCTTAGGAGCTAATTTTACTTATGTAGATGCTAAAGTAAAAATGGATAGTATAGAATATATAAGCAGAGTAAGCAAAGCCTTAGAAGGCGAAGTAATTGAAAAAACCAGAAGCCTGTTTGGCCAGTCTCCATATATAATTAATGCTTACATTAACTACTCAATACCTAAAACAGCAACCGAGGCCAACCTTAGTTACAACATACAAGGCGAACGCTTAGCAGTTGTTGGCATTGGCACAGTACCCGATGTTTTTGAACAACCAATTAACAACTTAAATTTTAAAATTACACAGCCTTTACTTAAAAATAAAGCAAGGCTAAGTTTTAATATTGATAACATTTTAGACGCCAAAAACCTGCAAATTTACAAATCTGATTTAGCTATTGAAGAGGTTTACAATAGTTTTCAAAGAGGCAGAACTTATGGTTTAGGTTTTTCATTAAATTTTTAAAAACTAAACGTATGAACATATTATTTGTTTGTGTAGAAAACAGTAACCGCAGCCAAATGGCAGAAGCTTTTGGTCATATTTTTAAAACAAAAAATGTTGAAGTATATAGTGCTGGTTCAAAGCCATCTGGCAAAATAAACCCAAAAGCAATAAAGGCTTTAAAACTGTTAAATTATGATATGATGGCGACTCATCAATCAAAAAATGTAGATGAACTAAAAAATATTAACTTTGAGGTAGTTATATCAATGGGTTGTGGCGATGATTGCCCGCAAATAAAAGGTACAAGCAGAGAAGATTGGCAAATACCAGATCCAAAAGATTTAAGCGAAAAACAATATTTAACCATAAGAGATTACATAAGTATTAAAGTACAACAGTTAATAGAAAGCTTAACAAGTTAAACCATATGAAAGATCAACAAAGAGTACTTTTGGTAGATGATGAACCAGACATTAGGGAGTTTATCGAATACAATTTAGTAAAAGAAGGCTATACTGTTGAGTGTGCAGAAAATGGCAAAAAAGGCTTGGAAAAAGCAAAAGAATTTCAACCCGATTTAATTTTGTTAGATATTATGATGCCAGATATGGATGGCATAGAAGTATGCAGCGAACTACGCAGTATGGATGCTTTTAAAGACACCTTAATCGCCTTTTTAACCGCCCGAAAAGAAGATTTTACCCAAATTGCCAGCTTCGAAAGTGGTGGAGACGACTTTATAAACAAACCCATAAAACCAAGAGTTTTAATGAGCCGTGTAAAAGCCTTGTTAAAAAGAAAAAAGAAAAACAAACAACCTAAAGTAGAAACCGTTTTTGGCGATTTAAAAATAAACGAAGAGCAAATGCTTGTTTATTTAAACGGAGAACCACTAACGCTCACCAAAAAAGAATTTGAAATATTACTTTTACTATCAACAAAACCAGGTAAAATTTTTAACAGAACCGAAATTTTTCAAAAAGTATGGGGCAACGATTTAATTGTAGGCGATAGAACTATTGATGTACACATTAGAAAAATTAGAGAAAAAGTAGGCGACAGTTACATTAAAACAAAAAAAGGCGTAGGCTATAAATTCGATTATTAAACCGTGCAAATAAGTTTAAAAAAAAATGCAAGCCCCAAGTATATTGCTATATCAACGGCGTTAATTATTTCCTGTATTAACGTTATATTTCTACTCGTATTAAAATTTACAATACTCAATACTTTCTCGCTTTGGCTAATGCCCTTATTTTTTGTAACCATACTTTTAACCACCTATTTTATTACACTCAATGCCATACAAAACTTTATATTCCGTAAAATAAAACTGATTTATAAAAAAATATCCACCACCAAACTATCCGACATTGAAAAGCTAAACTTTAGCAACAACAATGTAGATATGATTGCCGAAGCAGATGATGAAGTAGATTTATGGTTAGAAAACAACAGCCAAGAAATTAAAAAATTAAGAATAGAAGAAGCCTACCGTAAAGAATATTTAGGCAACGTAGCACACGAACTAAAAACACCGCTATTTACTATACAGGGCTATGTAGAAACCTTAATTGATGGAGCACTCAGCGATCCAAAAGTAAATATGAAATACCTAAACAAGGCGAAGAAAAACATAAAACGCCTTAACAAAATTGTAAATGACTTAGATGCAATTAATATTTTTGAATCAAACATTGTTAAGTTAGAAAAAGAAGTGTTTGATATTAATGCCTTAGCAAAAGATGTAATTGAAGAATTAGAACCACGGGCAAAAGAATACGATGTTAAGCTTAGCATAAAAGAAGGTACCGATTACAGCTTTATGGTATATGGCGACATTGAAAAAATTCAACAAGTATTAATTAACTTAATAGAAAACTCATTAAAATACGGCAAAGTTGGAGGCAACACCTTAATTGGCTTTTACGATATGGCAAAAAACATTTTAATTGAAGTTTCTGATGATGGTATAGGTATTGCAGAAGAAGATTTGCCCCGCCTTTTCGAGCGTTTTTATAGAGTAGAAAAAAGCCGTAGCCGCGACAGAGGCGGAACAGGCCTCGGTTTAGCCATAGTAAAACACATTATTGAAGGCCATCGCCAAAGCATAAACGTACGCAGCAAAATAGGCTTAGGCTCAACTTTCGGCTTTACCTTACAAAAAGTATAAAAATTTATTAGCCTTTTATTTTTTTTAAAAATTCATCAGAATTTAAAACAGAAATTCTTGGAAATTCTATAGCTTTTAAACAATTGAAATGTTTGTCATTACTAACAATATATGTTGCATTAGCTGCTATTGCGCAATCTACAAACTTGTTATCATCCTTATCAACGTCTATCAAATTCCAATTATAATACACCTCAACTTTATAAAATGCTTTTAACTGAAGTACTAATTCTGCGAAATTATCGGCTGTATTAGGTTTCGAACTCTTTAGGTCTATAATTTCCAAATACTCTTGCAAAATAGATTCTGAAACAGCCCATTTAATTTTATTAGCTAAAATTGCGTTAAAAATAGGCCTATAATTTGATGTGCTCGGAATGGTAGTTATTAATACATTGGTATCTATAACTACTGTCATTAAACATTATATTTTGTTCGCATATGCTCTTTGGACCATTCCTCAATTTTTTCGCTACCCCAATTGTTTTCTTCAAACATATCATCAAAATCTTTTGTAACTCTTTTAGCAAAATAATTCATTAACAAAATTTTAATTTCATTCATTTGCTCATTACTCAATTCCACACTAAAAATTTTTAGTAACTCCAGCTGCATGTTTGATAAACTCTTCTGTGTTTCCATTCCCTACATTTTTTATGCAAAATAATTTTATTAAAATAACAATAATATTTATGTACCCAACAAGCTTCAAACTATAATATACTTCACAAGTATGTAATTTACTAAAAACTAATTGATTAATTCAGTCAATAAAATTTTTTCAATAGAAGTACCAACAGTCACATTCCAAATATCATCATTTTTTTAATCAAGTGCAAATTTTCATACAGTTTATAAAAGCCATTTTGTTTGAAGCGAAACCGCCTTACTTGCATTAACTTTTCACTCGCCTTCCGCTCCAAATCCTCGCCTTTTGACAAAGGCTGTGGGTTTTCCGCTACAGTCAAGGCTATTTCAAAAACCGCGTATCCCATACAAAAAGTCCGAAAAAAGGCAATTTTATAAAAACTAACAAATTAACTTGCACATATCAGTTATATTTGCAAAATAATGAGAGTAATAATTTTATTTTTTGTTTGCCTGCCAGCTTTTTTAACAGCGCAAAATAAAGCCACCATTTTTGGCACTATCAATAACAATACTGCCGAAGATATTGAATTTATAATAGACAAACACTACATTGGCGAAGGTCCTGCAGGTGATAAAATGCCCATTTTAAAAGAAAAATTCACCTACACCTTTTCAACAGAACAACCAATATGGGTAAAAATACGCTATAACAAAAAAGCCACCAAAATATATATTGAACCAAACGATTCAATTGAAATAAGCATTTTAGATAACAACATTGACAGCCTGTTACTAAAAGGTAAAGGTGCTGCAAACAATAAATTTTGGGCCGCTTTTGAAAAAGAGCAATTTAACGTGCCAGATAATAATGCATTAAAAACAAAACTAAAAACCAGTTCAATTGATGCCTGGGAAATATTTTTGTTTGATAAAAAAAGAGCCTTTAAAAAGTTTTTCGAAGAAAACCAAACAGAATATAATATTAGCTACAATTTTGAAAAATATTTAAAACAATCTTGGAATTATTACTACCTCAGCAACTTAATGAAATACCCAATTGAAAAAGCGCAAACTTCTGCCAACAGCACAGTACAACGTGTACCCGAAATTATGTTTGATGTAATTAACGAAAAAGAAATATCGAATAACGAAGCCATTATAAACCCTTACTATCGCAGTTTTTTAAACTATTTTGTTAGGTACAAAGCAGCCGAAGAAAATAGTTTTAACAAATTTGAAGATCGTACCTTATGGCTACGCTTAAAACAACGAGTTTCTGAAAAATATTTTGACCAAACGCCGTTACAATATGTATTGGCAGATATGTTGTACGATAATGGTACGGAGGCAAAAAAGATTACTACAAAAAACATTTTTAAAACTATGCGTTTGGTAGATCCGGAAAGTGGTTATCATCAAATTGTAGAAGAAAAAATTGGAGAATGGTTGGCCAATGAAGACAGCAACGAACCAAAACTAACAAAAGAAGAAATATTAGCCGAAATTGAAGCCGACCGTGAAGAAATGAAGGCCAACGATGGTAAGTTTCGTTTACCAGATTTAGAGGGCAATATGGTAGCTATTGAAGATTACGTTGGCAAAGTAATTTATTTAGATGTTTGGGCAAGTTGGTGTGGCCCTTGTATAAAACAAATGCCTGCCGCCAAAGCATTAAAAGAAAAGTTGACACCAGAGCAAAAAGAGCAAATTGTATTTATGTACATTTCAATTGACGACCACGAAAGCCGCTGGAAAGGCGCTATTGAAAAGCACAATATTAAAGGTGTTCATTTACGCTCGCCTGGTGGTTGGAATAGTGAGGTAACTAAAAAGTTTGCTATTAGAGGCATTCCACGTTTCATTTTAATTGATAAATTTGGTAAAGTAGTGGCTCTAGAAGCAAAACGCCCTAGTGATGAAACCCTTTACGATGAATTGGTTGAAATGATTAATACCGTTGGGCCAGAGATTTCAAAGCCATCTAAAAAAGATAACAAAAACGAAAAATCGGATAAGACAAGCCCCAAAAAGAAAAATAAAAAGAAGAAAAAGAAAAGCAAGAAGGATAAGACTTAGTTTTTAGCTTTGTCTTTACTCATAGTAATAAATTGCTTGGTAATAGTTCTCCTGATTGTAATTATTAGAAAATAAATTTACCATCTTATACCAAATTGACTATAAAATGTTACACAAATTTAGTTTTAATATTGGTAATATTTTCGTTAAAAATACTCGCCATAGCTTAGGCTATGTCTGCGTTTTTTGCCTCAATCTTACCAAATTAAATTTTAAATTTTTATGCAACATCTTATAATCGAATTGGTATCACTGATAGCCATAAGGCAGTTAGCCCAACTGACCCAATTATATTTTGAATTCAAATTTTAAAATAATATTTTTACTTCTATTTAGAAGCACTTACTCTAAAATATTTTAGAATATCTGTTTGTTCTATTTAATTAAATAATTAAAAGATATGCAAACAATAGTTGTTACAGTTTAAAATAACTACGCCAGCCCCAAAATTTGCGTTCTTTTAAATAGCTTAAATTATTATCATTAGCGAAAGCTTCTTTTTCAAAACTAATAGCAAAGTATGCGGTATTAATATTTTTATGTTTTATAAAATGGAAAAAAAACTCTACAACGTAAAGCAAATAAAAAAATATTATTCCCATTTCTAATTGTTGCCTAAGGTGTATACGCTCGTGATTTAGTAAACGAGGGTTGCGTTTTAAAGTGTTGTACTTAATAAAAATGAAAGGCCATAGGGCCATAGCAATTACATCTTGCTTTATTAAAAAATTAAATAAAATGGGTAAGGTTATTATCATATTACTCCACTAAAGCATCAAACCAAAGCATTGGGTGACACAGGCTTTTAACTTTTGGCTTTCTATTAATAACATTAATGGCCAACAAGGTATTGCGCACATCTTTCAACATTTTTTTAGATATATAATTATTGGTACTCCAACCAGTTTGCCTAAACCAGGTTGCTGCATCTTTTGTTAAAATATTATATCGTTTGGCCACTAAGTCCGCAGCACCTTTTCTATGCATAAAAGCATCGCAGTACTTTCTAATAATTTTTAAAGTTTGCTCAATAGCGGGTAATTTTTCTTTTAATGCATTTTCGGTAGCCGCTATCATAAAGCAACTCCAGGGGGTAATAGTTTCGCCAACTCGTTTTAGCTCGCCACTATCTACAAAAGGTTTTGTCATAAATTTTTCCCAAAGTAAAATATCGGCCTTGTCATTTTTAAAAGCTTCGAGTGCACCATCAAAATTACCCACCACTACAGTTTGTATTTCGGTTGGGTTCCAGCCTTGTTGTTCTGCAAATACATAAGCCATTATATGCGAACCGCTGCCTTGTCTGCTTATGGCGAAACGAGCATTTTTTATATCTGCAATAGTATTAAAAGTTGCATTAGCAGCACAATGAATACCCCAAATTAATGGTGAGCGAACAAACTGTTGTATTAATAAACTTGGGTTGCCTTTAATAATATCTGCAATTATACCTTCGGTTAATAAAACAGCTATGTCCAAGGTTTCATTGCGCAAGGCTTTAGTCATTTGGCCTGTGCCGCCAGGTTGGTCAGTCCATATTAAATTGATGTTTGCTTTTTTAAAAGCTCCGTCTTCTAATGCCAAATGCCAGGGTAAATTAAAATGTTCTGGCACGCCACCTACTTGTAATGTTGTCATGTGTTGTTAATTACGGTTTCCAAATATAAAACTTCAGTTTTAACTTGTGCTTTATTAATATTTTTTATTTCTTTAAGTTATGTTGAAATTAAAGAATTTGAGACCAATAATATTGTTTACAATTGTTGTTTTACTATTTATTGGATGTAACAATAATTATAAAGTAAAAAGCGAATTTGGAAATGAAAGCCCGTTAGACCATAGCGAATGGACAGCTTTGTTACAACAACACGTAAACGCAAAGGGCTTTGTTAATTATAAAGGTTTTATAAAAGATAGTGTACAACTTAATAAGTATTTAAACAAATTAACGGCCAACAAACCAACCGATAGTTGGAGCAAAAATGCTCAACTTACTTATTGGATAAATGTATATAATGCGTTTACAGTTAAAATTGTTGCAGACAATTATCCGATAGCCAGTATAAAGGATGTTAAAAAGGGAATTCCGTTTATAAATAGTGTTTGGGATATAAAATTTATACCTTTTAAAGATGGAAAGATGGATTTGACAGAAGTGGAACACGGTATTTTACGAAAACAATTTAATGAACCACGTATTCATTTTGCTGTAAATTGCGCTAGCTTTTCTTGCCCGCCTTTGCTAAATGAAGCTTTTACAGCCGAAAAATTAGAAGCCCAGTTGACAAAAATGAGTAAGGCTTTTTTAGCTGATGAAAAGAGAAACATTGTTAGGGCAAACAAGCTCCAACTATCAAAAATATTTAGTTGGTTTAAGGGTGATTTTGAAAAAGGGCAAACTTTAATTGAGTTTTTAAATTTGTATGCTCCGTTAAAAATTAATGATGATGCGAAAATTGATTACCTACCTTATAACTGGGAGTTGAATGAGGTTAAAAATCAATAAGCAAATTAAAATATTCTATTTGGGGAAGCAAAGTTTGAACCCTAGCCTTGACAGTAGTGGAAATCCTTTTTTACAACGCGGTTTTAACCCGTTGTAAAAAAGATTGGAACGGATGGCAAGAGTACTGTTTATGCAAGCTAATTAGTTTCGCTTCTAAAACTTAAAAATTTTATATTTTTATTTTCATGCATTTGTGACACATTTAATTTTAATGAAAGTTCATCATTCATTTTTTCAATTAAATATTTTGATAATAGTGGAGAAGCTTGCTCGTGATTTTGATGCACAAAGAACTAAGTTGATTTGTGGTGCATCATCGCAATTTTTTAGTCGTTTAAATTAACTTACATTTTGTGGTATTTTTGGAAAAAAACTTAAAATCGTTACCTGTTTTGTTGTATCAATTCTGTGTGGTTTCTGTTGGAAAAATTCGTTAGAAAGTTGCTTTTAACTCAATGCCAAATATTTGGCTTCGATGTAATTTGGTTTTGTTTAGCCTAATTATATTATTTTCTATCAATGTATTTTCGCAGCAAAAAGTAAATGAACTAACAAACATAAATAAACAAGTGTGGGCAAAATTTTACGAAGCCTTTGCTACTTTAAATTTTGAATTGATGGCAGATATACATTCTAAAAACTTAATTAGAGTTAGCGGCAACAGTAAAAAGATTTTAGATTTTGATAGTTATATTGATGGCTATAAAAAGTCTTTCCAAAATTCGAAAGATGACAACGAAAACCGTGAAATTGAGTTGCGCTTTTTTGAACGCATTTGTAATGAAGTTACGGCATCGGAAAGAGGTATCAAATAACCATAAACAAAGGCAAGGCAAATGAGCGTAAATTTTATGGACAATTTCTTGTTATACTTATAAAAGAATTAGGGCAATGGAAAATATTAATGGATTACGATTCTAACGAAGACGATACAATAAACCAAGCTGCTTTTGATAGTGCCAAACTTATTAATGAGACAAAGGATTGATAAAACACATTAGTAATTTATATAATGAATATCGTACGTATTTCTAAAATTTTGTTTGGCTCGCGATACCCAGGTTTTTAAAGTATTAGCCGGAATTTTCATTTCTTTAGATAGTTCTTTATAAGTTTCTTCTTTTATAAATTTTTTGGTGATTAACTTTTTTAAAGGTTTTTCTAAACTATTTAATATAGTATTTAAAAAATCTACCCTTTGCTGCATTATAAATACTTGAATAGGGGTTAAACTAGTATCTGGTATTTGTATCGTATAAATTTCATCATATTCATTTGATTTTTCAATAGGTAATGTATTCATTTTCCCTTCTTTTCTCATAAAATCAATAGCGGTATTAGTTGCAATTTTGTAAATCAAATTTAAGAATTTGTATTCAAATTTATACTGATGAATTTTCTCAAAAACTTTGATAAAGATGTCTTGTGTTAAATCTTCTTTTAATGCATCCTTTTTAATTATTGGGCCTACAAAATGTTTTATAGCACTAAAATAGCGATCGTAAATTTCTTGATAAGCTAAACCATCTTTCTTATCTAAAAATAGTTTTATCAACTCCTTATCCTCTAATTTTTTGTATTCCTTCATAATTTAAATGTTTTGTTAAATTAATATGTCAACACTACGTAAGGAAAAGTAGTAAGGTTTCATTTTGTAAAAATTATTTTAAAATGAAAAGGTTTTATATTAATGTGGCAGCTTTTCTCTTAACAAACCATACACAAAAGTACCCAACAAAGCACTTGCAATTACCACAATAAAAATGCTAAAGCCATTGCCCAATAAGGTATATAGCGGACCCGGACAAGCACCCGTTAAAGCCCAGCCTAAACCGAATATTGTACCACCGAACAAGTACCGCCAAATGCTAAATTGTTTGTTGTTGAATTGGATAAATTGCCCTTCTAAGTTTTTGAGTTGACGACGTTTTATAAATTGCACCATCAGTACACCAACTGCCAAAGCCGAGCCAATAATGCCATACATATGAAAGGCCTGGAAACGAAACATCTCTTGAATACGGAACCAGGAAATGGCTTCTGACTTGGTCATTACTATACCAAACAAAATGCCAATGAGTAAATATTTTATATATTTCAATGTTTTTATTTTAAAAGATGAAAGGAAATAAAATGTGTGTCATTAATAAGCCACCAATAAAAAAACCTATAACAGCAATTAAAGAAGCTACTTGCAAATTAGACAAGCCACTAATGGCATGACCAGAGGTGCAGCCACCTGCCCAACGTGTACCAAAGCCAATACAAAAACCACCAACTATCATTATTATAATGCCTTTAAAAGTAAACAGATTACTCCAATTGAAAATCTCTGTAGGCACTAAACCACCAGAAAAATTGATGCCATAGTTTGCTAAATCAGCAATGGTGTTTTGCGACAGTTCTAAAACATTTGGGTTGCTTAAAAATTGATTGGCCAAAAAACCGCCAATAATTGCACCAGCTACAAATATTAAATTCCAGGTTTGGCTTTTCCAATCGAAATTGAAAAATTTTACTTTTTTACCTGCACCGCCAATGGCACACATAGTTCTTAAGGTAGAACTAACACCAAAATTTCCACCTGCCCATAGCAAAAAAAACATAACCAATGCGATTGCAGGACCAGATACATACCAAGCCCACGGTTGACTTATAAATTCTATCATTGTATAAATTGTTTTGCAATTTCTTCATCGTACCGTACTATTAAATGAAGGTACAATGAGCGGGAACCTCGTAATAGTTTAAAAAATATTGACACCATTATAATGCCCATTATTATAAAAGTTGTAGTTAAACTTAATTTAAAAAAGAACAGTAAAAATAAAGTAGTGGGCAGCAAAATGAAACTGGCAATGCCATAGCTTAAAAACATAGCTCCATAATAAAAGCCAGCTTCTGGTTCGGTTGCTTGGCCGCAAACTGCGCACTTTTCAGGCATATCTAAAGGGTTTAGAATGTCTAAAGGTTTTATAAAAATATCGCCTTTACGGCATCGCGGACATTTGTTTTGCCACATGGCTTTGAAAGAGAAGTTCATTTTTTAATTATGAATTATTAATTTTAAATTATGAATGTACATGAAAAAGTATCTTTAATCATTATTCAGCAACTGCTCAACCTCATTTTTAAGCACAGGAAGATGCCTTTTTAAAATAACCCATACAATAGCATCATCAATATTATCGTAAGAATGAATTAAACGATTTCTAAAGTTTACCATTGCTCTAATATTGCTTAGTCCAGAGTTTTCTTCTAATTTTCTAAATTGATTCACGGCTTCACCAATAATTCCTAATTGTCTTTCAATCGCACTTTTTGTTTTTAAATTGTTTTGGTAGTCACTAAAGTTAGTAATGCCAGTTGAAAATGCTTCAATTAATTCTATAGCCAGTAAAATATCAGCTAAATACTTTCTGGCTCGTTCTGTCATAAATCAAAACTTTCGAATTTTCAATGTTCGCTTTTAAGATGCTGTTTTTAATGGGCTGATCAGTTATCAAATCAACTTTTCTGGCAAACAAATATTCAAGCGCATCCCATAATTTTATTAAATTTTCTCCTCTATCTAAAGGAGGCATTTCTTCTAATTCTACTTTAAAATCTAAATCACTTTTTTCATAATCAAAATTACCAGATACTACCGAACCAAAAGCATACAATCTTTGCACACCAAATTGATCACATAACTTGGTGACTTGTTCTAAGTTTTCTTTTAATATTTTTGATAGCTCGTTCATCATTTGCAAGTTACATTTTTTTTAAATCATTTACCTCGCCCTAACAATATACTGAAACTCCAACAAATCCATCTCCACTTCAAACTCAGCAAAACCAGCTGCTTTCAATTCTTCTACAACGGCATCTGCACTAACGCAATACCGCTTCGGTGGGCCAACTTTGTTTTGTTTTTTAAAGAAATCAATTACAATTGCTTCACCCTTTGGTTTTAAGCCGGCTTTTACTTTCTTAAAATAATCCACTCTATCGTCTACGTGATGATAGGTGTTTACGATTAAAAATTTATCTACTTCATTCGGTTTTAATTCTGGTGAATCATAAGGTACTTTTCTTAACGCTACTTGATTTGTTAAATTTAAAGAGTCCGCCTTTTGTTGCATATAGTTGATAAAGCGATCATCAACATCAGCGGCAATTACTTTTGCGCCTGCCTTTGCCAATCTAAAAGTAAAATAACCCGTTCCTGCCCCCAAGTCCATTATGGTTTGTCCATCAACATTGCCAATATGTTCCATCACTTTTTCAGGTTGCTGATAAGCGGCTCGTTCTGCACTTTCAAAACGGTTGACCAAAGTTTCAAATGAATTGCGGTTCATAAAAGCATTGGCAGAATCTTTGAGTTGTTGGCAGGCAGTTAGGCTTAAAAACACTAAAAATAAGTGCCATATTTTTTTCATATAAAATTGAATTTCATTTTAATAACTGGTTTTGTTTAATTTGCTTTCTTCCAAAAAACGCAGAAAACAACAAAGTAAATGCGTAATTTAGAGGTATTTCAAATACAATTTTAAATGCTTATCGTTAAAGCAATTGCTTAGTTTTATTAATAATTCCGTTCACTCTTTTCTGTAATTTTTCTATATCTTTTTCAGTAAAATTATCTTTTGGACTTCTAAAAATTTGTCCTTTTATCATTTGCGGATATAAGCTGTGGTTTCTCATACTCAAAATTTATAGTTAAGTTCAAAAGCAATCTTGGCTATTGATTTAAATTTTTGTTTACTTTTTATTATCACATAAAAAGTAGTGAGCTTACTTGAGTGTGTTTTAAGAGGTATGCTTCTTTTAAAATGACTGATTGTTGAACAGGCCAAACTTTCATAAGCATGATAAACACAAAATGCGGCAACTTCTATTTTGGTATTTTCTTTTAAAAGCTCTTCCTGGTATACGGCAAAATACCTTTCTGCCAATTCAAGGTATATTTCTTTTTCAAGCATTGAATAAGAATATTGAATGCCTTATAGTGGACTTATAAGTGCTATCTACTTCAGCATCAAAATTTAAACATATAATTTGAGGAAATAAAAGTGTACTATCTGTAAACTGAAAAAAAGCTTCCGACTTTGATATTTTATCAACGATCTTAGAGTGGTTTCGGCTTGCATCCTTTCCAATTACAAACATTTTAAACGTGCCATCACCGTATTTAAATTGCTTAATTTTTTGACTTTTGTTTAATATATTCCCTATAATAAACTTGATACCAAGCTTTTCATAAATTGAACTTTCTTCATTAATGGCTGTTACCAGCTTAATGAAGCCTTCAAGATATTCAGATTTTTCATTTTCTAATTGATGTAAAAACTTAGTGTTTTCATCAACGAAATGAGCCAAACTATTTTTATTATGATTGCTGATTTTTACCATGAAACCCAAAATTATATTCTATACAATAATAACTAAAATTTAAGAATTTTGACAATACTATACTCAATATCAAAATACTACTAACTCAAAGTCGAAGGACAAACATAATCTGTAACCGGCAATTCACTTTCTTTGATTGCCTTAAAACCACCAGTTATATCTATCACTTTAGCATATCCTCTTGATTTTAAAATAGAAGATGCGATCATAGAACGATAACCACCGGCGCAATGCACATAAATTTTTTCTTCTTTAGGAAAGGCAGATAGATGGTTATTGATTTCGCTTAAAGGAACATTTGTCACTTCAACTACATGTTCTGAGATATATTCTGAAGACTTCCTCACATCATAAATTGACGCTTTTTCTTCCTCGTATATTTTATTTAAATCATCAGCTGAAATCATGTCGATTGTTTCAATTTCTTTGCCGGCTTCTTCCCATGCATCCACTCCTCCTTTTAAATAACCCATCGTGTTATCAAAACCAACTCTTGATAAACGGGTGATGGCTTCTTCTTCTCTTCCTTCGGGAGCAATTAAAATGATGGGTTGTTTTACATCTACAATTAACTCGCCTACCCAAGGGGCAAAACTGCCATCTAAACCTATAAAAATACTGTTCGGAATATGACCGGTCGCAAAATTGAAGGGCGTACGAACATCTAACATTAAGGCATCGGTTTCATTAGCGATCACTTCAAATTCGTTTGGTGTAAGTGGTTTCATTCCGGTTGAAATCACCTCATCAATTGCTTCATATCCTTCTCTGTTTAATTTTACGTTTAAAGGAAAGTAGGCAGGTGGAGCTAACAAACCATCGGTTACTTCTTTAATAAATTCAGCTTTGGTCATGTCAGCTCTTAAAGCATAATTCATCTTTTTCTGATTGCCTAAAGTGTCTACCGTTTCTTTCATCATGTTTTTTCCGCAAGAAGAACCAGCTCCGTGTGCAGGATAAACAATCACCTCGTCGGGCAGGGGCATAATTTTATTGCGCAGACTATCGAAGGCATAACCAGCTAAATCTTCCATCGTCATATCGTCCGATTTTTGAGCTAAATCAGGTCTTCCAACATCCCCCAAAAATAAAGTATCGCCTGTAAAAATGGCGTGTTCCTTGCCTTGCTCATCTAACAATAAATAAGTTGTGCTTTCCATAGTGTGCCCGGGTGTATGCAAAGCACGTATAGTTATTTTTCCTACTTTAAACTCCTCACTATCTTTAGCAATATACGCTTTAAACGTTGGGTTCGCATTGGGTCCATATATAATAGGTGCGCCTGTTTCTTCGGCGAGCGTTACATGTCCACTTACAAAATCGGCATGAAAATGGGTTTCAAAAATGTATTTGATTTGAACCTTATCTTTTTTGGCTCTTTCTAAATACGGAGATACTTCTCTTAAAGGATCAATAATGGCGGCTTCCCCATTGCTGTGAATATAATACGCACCTTGTGCGAGACAGCCTGTATAAATTTGTTCTATATGCATTGTAGTTATTTATTTTAATATTTAATAAATTTGCGATCGTTGGAAAGACAATAATATATACCTTACAAACTATCACAATTCAATATTTCTTGTTTTAGTTTTCATCATTAACATATTTATATAATATTTCTAATGCTTTGTCAAATTGAATTGGGCTGTTTGGAATTTTAGTATAGGCGTAAAACCGATCTTTAATTTCCATTTGCTGCCACGCTGGAATTTCTGTTTGTATTCTTGTATTTTCTGTCTCGTTTAGTACTTTCATAAATTAGATCAGCAGCTATATTATATACTTTTATGTTTCCTCGTTAAATGCTGCGCGGTTGGGTTAGGAAAAATTTGAATGCCTGTTTTTTCATTTACATCATCAGTTGGCAAAAGCCCATCGGTTTTTAAATTGGTGGTAAACAAACCGATTCCACCACGAGAATTCCCCACGGCAAGGTCGAGCTGTTGATCACCATTTAAATCTGCTATGGCAGGGCTTGTATTTCTGCCCATATTAATTTCACCCCAATGTGAAAAGGTTGATTCAAACGCTCCCGAAAGATCACTTTGGTTAACCGTATAAAACTGCACTTGCCCAGCTTCATTGCCTGCAATAATATAGGTTTTATTTTCAAATGTTTTTACGATGGGTGCACTACTGCCAATCACACCACTAACAGCCGTGGTAATTTTTCCTAAAAAATTATTATTCGGTGCTTCATTAGGGTCGGCATGAAAATTAGGATTTGTATTGCTGTCTTGATTTGGGAAAAAGTTGATATTACCGCTCCGTTCACCAATCAACAAGTCAGCTTTGTTATCCTTATTGAGGTCGGCAATGCAAGGTGTTGCAAATTGCCCTACTGCTATATCTTTCCAATTGACTTGTATTTCTCCGAAGCTGAAAGGCTTACCAGTACCAGCAATATTTTCAACATAAAACAGTTTGCCGAAACGTTCACCGACCAGCAAATCCATATCGCCATCGCCATCCAAGTCGCCAAAGCAAGGCGCAAAAGCATAGGATGCATTTCCAAAGCGGCTAAAATTAAGCCAGTCTTTATCTACAAATTGAAAACGGATTGCTGTTGCCGTACCAATATTTTTATATAAAAATAAGGAGGACTTAAAGGTTAAATCGGCTTGCCATTGATTGTCATTTCCAACAACAAGATCAGTTAAACCATCGGTATTGTAATCTACAAAATTGGGATGCGCGCCGGTTCCCACATCAATCATATCTTCAATTAAAAATTGTTTGGTTTGAATTTCAAAATTAGGAGCTTCGTAGGTGTTGGTGTTTTTATATAACCATGCCGATTCAATATCAGGCCCGTTGAACGGCAAATTGGGCGCAGCCAATAAATCTTTTACACCGTCTCCGTCTACATCAAGATGGAAAGTTGCGGCAAAGTCGGGTATGAAAATTGGGGTATCGTAATTTGGGAAAGCCGTATCTTGTTCCTTCATCCAAGCCTCTTCTGCGCTTCCTCCATTTTTGGCGCAAATAATTCTTGGATTGGTGGTGTCTCCATAAAAAACTTCTTTGTCACTGTCTCCGTCAATATCAAAGGTGGTTACGGTAGAGCCGCCATGCTTTTTTTCATCTCTCTTCCCAACCATTTCATCAGAACAAGTTAATGCATCTTCACTCAAGGTAAATTCTGCACCCGACCCATCAATGTAAAATTTCCCCCAGCATTCGTCTGCCAATTCAAAAATTAAGGTGTCTGTTGTAAAACCTTGTTCAAGTGCTACGTTTTTAAAATAGAATAAATAACTATCTCCCTGGTTGGTCACTATGTCTAAATCACCATCACCATCAATATTGTCTATTGCCAGAAAGTCAACCTTATTGGTAAAAATCAACTGATCTTCGTTGGTGGAAGGGTTTCGAAAACTCAACAAATCAAATTCTATATGATTAAATTTTACCCGGTTAAACTGTAACACGCCATCTTGAAACCTGCCCCGATAGACTTTAAAACCTGCAATAAATTCATCGCCCGAATGTGCATAGAAATCCATTATTCCATCTTGATTAAAATCTCGCAGCATGGCAAAATTAAGTGCTTTTAGAAAGATCGGTTCATAGTTTGGTGCACATCGATAGATGGGATTTTTTGAAGTACCTTCATTAATAAAAGCCGTTTGAAAATTACTACTTCTATCAAAAATATAGATATCCGTTTTGCCATCCTCATTTAAATCGCCCATTGAAAACTGTGGAGAATTTAAACCCCCCGCCCAGGGATTTAATAATGCACGACCGTCTGTTTCAATGGGAACATGCAGTCGTTGAAATTTTTGTGCCACCACATAATTTCCTATCATTAAAATAAGCGAGATGAATAGAGACGATTTCATTTTAACCAATGATTAATTTTTAATATTTTGAGGTTTCATAAAAACGATTGACAAGTTTATATTCGTTATTCATATGACGGTTAATAAACTTGATCAAAGTTAAACAATATATTTTCCAATTTTGAGGTGGTTGTAAAAGTGGAGGAGAGCGCTGCTTTTGGGGGAAGCAACTCTTTGAGGAATAAATCAACCGCCGGAAAAAAAATTCCATTGAGGTTGTTCGTTTTTGTTATAAAGCAGCAATCCCTTTTTTTTCATTTATTTTTCTAAACTTAAACATTTTAAATAATCACTTTCCGTTTCAATAACAATCTTCTCAGGTGATGGGTCGCTATCATATCATTTACGCCAGTTCCAAACCGAAACAAGACTAACTCCATAAGTATTCACCAGGTCTGCCGAACGAATTTTGCCTTGTTCCAACAACCTAATCTTATTGCGTTTCCATTCTTCTGAATAACGCTTGTAAGCTCTTTTTTTCATAATTTGTTTTTCTAAACTCATTTTAATTATAAAATTGAGAAAAAATTTATTAACATTAAAGTTGTCAACTTATTTTATGAGACATCATTTTGATGAAATAATTGGTTACAAATCGTATCAATTTTAAATTAAGAGATAATTTTGAAATACACAAGCAACTAATTGAAGATTTAGACCGAAAGGAAATAATTAAAAAAGGAAATGGAAATTAAATATGCCTTTCGAAATTTAATAAAAGCTAAATACGAATGAGCTATAAAAATAAACTGGCTTACTTAAAGCTGAATTTTAAGTTAAAATACGAAAGTTTACTCGAGCTTTTACGCACTACTTCCCACTCAAAATCTTTTGATAAATAGAGCTGTTAACAGGGTTTAGTTGCGAAAGTTTATTATAAGCTTCTTGCTTTTGGTAACCAGTAGCACCCGACATAATATCTACTAATTCTTGAGATTTTGTGTCGAAAAAAGTTTGCAAAGTCATTATACTAACGCCAGGGTTGTCGCTCTTTACTTTTTCTAAAGTAGTAATGGCCTTCATAATTTCCTCTCTACCACTTATTACATCATCGTACATAACATCCAAACCTTTACGGTGATAACTGTAGTTAATTTCTCTTATTTCCTTTAACTTACTATCCAACATATTGTCTACATAAATAGCACGGTTATAAATACTAGAGAATGGTTTCCAGGCATTACTTCCAGAGCTGTTTTGTGCAAAACCAACAATGTTTTGGGCTTTCAAAAAATAAGGAGTACCGCTCATTAAACTAAAGGTATCGTAATAATTAGCAATAATTAGGTTGGCATAATAACCAAGTAATACGGGTAGTTCTTTGGTATAATTTCCTTCATTAAAATTTAAATCTTGAAACTGTTGGTATTGAAACTCCCAATTTTTATCTTGAAAAGTATATAATGGCGTTTTGTAATCTGCATTGAAAACAGGTCGTGTTAATTGTATTGAAGCATTTGCTCTGTAAAAATCGTTTCCGGCATCTTCAGTAATTATTATATTTAAAACACAATCTATTTTTTCATTTTCTGTATAGGTGTCTTCTGTCCACTTGCGTTCATTCATAAACTTAGTAATGGCATCTTCTAAGGTTTTAAAAACTGCCGGATCGGTATTTGTAACTCTTGGAGTTTGAACGTTTACTCTACATTTTAATTCTTGTGCTAAAGCATTAAATGTGATAAAAGTAAATATGGTTAAAAGAATGATAAACTTATTCATTACTTAAAGCTATTATTTTATTTAAAATATCGACAGCCACTTCGGTTTTTGGTTTAAGTTCAAATGCTTCTATATTTTGAAACCTATCAACAAAAGTAACCTTATTGGTGCTGTGTTTAAAACCTGCATTTTCATCTTTTAAAGAATTCAATACAATTAAATCTAAATTTTTCTTAGTTAGTTTTTTCTGTGCGTTTTCTAAACCATTTTGTGTTTCTAATGCAAAACCTACTAAAATTTGCTTTGGGCTTTTTTGTTTACCCAAATGCAGTAAAATGTCGGGCGTTCTTTTTAGTGCTATTGAAAAATCGTCACCATCTTTCTTTTTTATTTTTTCGGTAGCAGGCTTAATTGGTGTATAATCACTTACTGCGGCGGCCATTATTATTATATTTTGCTTAGTAGCAACGGCAGTAATTGTATCAAACATATTTTGTGTACTAACTACATTTTTGGTGCTAATGTTGCTATGTTGAGTACTTAAATTAGATGGACCTAAAACCAAGGTTACCTGCGCTCCCATTTTTGCAGCTTTTTCTGCTATTGCAATACCCATTTTTCCGCTGGAATGATTGCCAATAAATCGAACAGGATCAATTGTCTCAAAAGTTGGGCCAGCACTAACCAACAATTTTTTACCCTTTAATGGTGCCGTTAGCTCATTTTTAAATAAATTGTTTAAAATATTTTCGGGTTCTGCCATACGGCCTTTGCCACTTAAACCACTTGCTAATTCCCCATCTTCAACATCAATTATTTCAACACCATCTTTTTTAAGCATTTCTATGTTTCTTAAGGTTGAAGCGTGTAGCCACATGTCTAAATCCATTGCAGGGGCAACATATGTTTTACAACGGGCAGAAAGGTAAGTAGCTATTAAAATATTATTAGCTATGCCATTAGCCATTTTTGCTATTGTATTGGCTGTTGCGGGGGCTACTAAAAATACATCAGCCCAAAGCCCCAACTCTACGTGGTTATTCCACAAATAACCATCACTATTATAAAATGATGTAACTACTTTATTTTTTGAAAGTGTAGAAAAACTTAGAGGTTGAACAAAGCCAACTGCACCTTTAGTCATTATTACTTTAACCTCGTGCCCTTGTTTAACTAACAGGCGAGTTAATAATAATGCTTTATAGGCTGCTATACTTCCGCTAACCCCAAGTAGCACTTTCATTATAAAATTTTATTTTTCGGCAGGTGTTTCTGCATTTGCTTCTCCAGTAGTTGCTTCTGCACTTGCTTCTTCGGGTAATTCAACTGCATCTAAATCAATTTCTGCATTTTCTTTTTCTTTTAACCGGTAGTAAGTTTTTTCCTCCATAAATTCGTTTAGTGCTAATAATGCCGGGTTGGGCATTTTTTCGTAAAAACGACTTATTTCAATTTGCTCTCTGTTTTCAAATACTTCTTCCAAATTGTCGGTAGTGCTTGCAAACTCATTTAACTTACTAATTAATTCATCTTTTATTTTAGAATTAATTTGACGAGAACGTTTGGATGCAATAGCAATTGATTTATACAAATTACCGGTTTTGTTGGCAATATCAATTAGGTTTTGGGTTTCTGTAGTTGAAGAAATTTTCTTAACTACTTTTACTTCTTTTTCATCTACTGTATTATCTTCCATATAGTAATTTATTTTATTTTTTCTAAATATGCTTCGGCAGAAACTAACAATTTTTCTGCTTCTCTTAGCTGCTTAGTATTTTTAATTTTATTAATATAATCGTTATATAAATCAATAGTATTTTGAAAGCGTTCTGTTTGTTTGGTAACAACACTTTTTTTAGCATATTCTAACTTCGATTTTAAAATAAAAACTAGTGCTTCATCTCTCAATTTAGTATCTGGAAAATCTTTTAACAAATTTTCAAAAGAAAGCGCAGCAGCTTTGTACTGCTGTAAATCAAAATACAACTTAGCATTACTATAAGCCTTTACTTCCATTTTATTTCTAAGTTCATCAATGGAGGCGTTTGCTTCTCTTACCAATTCGCTTTCTGGATAAGTGTTAATAAACACTTGAAACATTTCAACGGCTTTATTTGTATACGCTTGATCTAAATTATCTTTTGGCGAAAGTTCGTAATTACTGTAAGCCACCATATATAAGGCATCTTCAGCATAAATACTTTTTGGATAAAATTCGTTGAAATTTTTAAAGTAAAATTCCGCTAACAAATAATTTCTTTGTGCATACAAACAATAAGAATAGAAGTAATAAATTTTTTCTAAACTTTTAGTGCCTTTATAAACTCCAATTAATTCTTCAAACAATGGCGCAGCTTTGCTATACTGTGCATTATTATAATATTCTTTGGCTTTTTGTAGTTTAAAATCATAATCAGTACTTTTTAATACTTTATTATAAGAATTACAAGCACTTAAGCCAATTAAAAAACAAAAAATTAAAATTGAAAATACTGGTATTTTCATAAGCCTGCAAAGGTAAAACATTTTAGCTTAAACGTACAATGTTATTTATAATTATTAAAGGCTATAAAAACTTACATGCTATTTAAGTTATTTTATGTTTAAGCCAATATTTAAACCAAATAAATAGCCATCAGGTGTAAAAATGGTGCCTTCATTAAGTTCTAAATTAATAAAAATTCTGTCGTTACAAAAATTACAATTAATTTCTTCTACATTTTTAATTACGTTAAGCTTCACACCCAAACCAAAATACCATTCTATAAAAACTTTTTTGGTTTTGCCTAAATACCACTGATTTCCATAAACAATATTACCACCCACAGAAGTAACTTTTCTTTCACTTAACTTTGTTTCAATAAACTGATCTTGAATTAAGTTTTCTTTGTATTGTTTATTTTTAATTACTCTATTATTAAATAATATTCCTATGTATGAAAAATCTTTTTTTCGCCAGTCAAAAATATAGTTTACACCTAATTGGGTTTTTAAACCTAAGTATTTTTCTCCAATTTCGTTTGAAAGTTGTTGAGAATGAAAGTAGTAGCCAATTTCGGCTTGCAGTTGCAATTTGTCGCTTAAAAAATAATCTAAGCCAACTCCGGTAGATTTGTAAAATGGATTTAATAAGCCATTTAAATCTAACTTTAAGTTAATTTGAGGTTTTTTTATTTCTGGTATAACAGCTGTATTTTGACTTAGCACACAAAATGGCACTAAAAGTAATAAGCCCAAAATGTATTTCATTTATTTATTTTGGTATGATGCCAGTTTGATTAATATCGGCTATTGAGTTAATGTTATAAATATGAAAGCTTGTTTTGGTAGATACAATCATTTTTGAATCGTGTATAATTAAATCAACCGGATCGGTAATACTAATATTATGATTTATGAGCGGTTGCACATTTGTTGGCTCGCTTATATCAAACATCAATAATTCATCGCTACCTTCATCGCAAACAATTAAGTTATTGCCAATGTAGGCTAAACCATTTGGTGCATCTAAAAAGAATTCACCCACCACTTTAGGTTCGCTTTTATTACTTACATCATACACCAATAACAAGCTTTGTGTATCAAAATTACCACAAACATTGTCAATAACTTTAACGGTTGAGTAAGCATAATTATCTTTCACAACAACAGGATCGCAGCCGCTAAAAAAACCAAGCTCTATTCGGTTAGACTGTGCTAAAATTTCAGGCTGATAGGGCACACTAATATTTAAAATATATAAAGAACTCCTAGAACCGACATAAACCGTATTGTCGTAAATAATTATAGTTTCTAAGCCGTAGTCGGTTTCAATAGTGTTCACTAATTCTGGTTCATCTGGGTTTTGAAGATCATAAGTTTGCACTTCATTAGGGTTAAGGGCATACATATAACCATTATGTATTGTAAATTTTGTAATAGAACCTGACTTTCCTTCACCATTTAATTCTGATCCAAAATCACTATCCATTGAACAAGCTGCTAAAATGCAAACTATTGCTGCCAAAATAAAGTATAATATATTTTTCATTTTAAAAATTTTATTGGTTAAAAGTTCTACAGTTTACATCTTCTAAAAATACATCTTCCCAGCCAACTACCGCACCTTTGCTTTCATCAATACATTCAAAAAAACCATTGTATAAAGCTGGGTATAATAAAGGCTCAAAAACATTGGTTTGCCTACTTAATAGTTTAATATTGTAAAGGTCAGAAATATCAATAGTAACTAAATCGCGCCAACTATCGGCATATAAATAATTATTTTCAATAGTAAAATCGGTTACTGCTGGTATTTGTATGAAGGTTAAACTGCTTATTTGGGCACTATCTGCTATGTTGTAAATATGAATTCCTTTTTTGTACTCAGTCATAAAAAAAAGACTATCTAACAAAAAAATAGGCCCAGATTGTTGCACTATTTGCGGACTTAAATTAGTTATGGCGTCTAATTCTTCAATAGCTTTGTAAATCGGTTTTTTGCCAAAACCTTCAAAATCCGATCGTTCTTCTTTAAAACAACTGCTTAGCATTGTAATAATTGCTATTACAAAAAAAAGTATGCGCTTAAATTTCATAAGTTTCTCAAAAATAAACTTAAAATAACAATATTACGACTATAAAAATAAATTTAACACTCTTAAAATATAGCTAATTATATTAAATAGCCTTTTATTTATTAACTTGTACAATTAAATGTAGACAACATGAAATTTATCATTTATTTAATAATTTTTATTTTTAATATTCAATTGATACTGGCGCAAGTGCCTTTGTATCATAAAGTAAAAGTATATGCTGATAATGTTGGGTTAGAACAGATGTCTAAAGCTGGTTTATGTGTTGATCATGGAGAGCTGCGGCCTGGTTATTATTTAATAAATGAATATTCTGAAACTGAAATTGCTTTAATAGAAAAGCTTGGTTATAGGTATGAAATTTTAATTGAAGATATGGAGCAATATTATTTGCAGCGCAACCGATCTTACAAAAAACAACCAAAAGAAAAAGTTTACAAAAGCGATGCACCTGAATATGAAACGCCTGAAAATTTTGAATTAGGCAGCTATGGCGGCTTTTTTACTTACGATGAAATGTTGGCTAATTTAGATAGTATGCATGCTAAATATCCTCATTTAATTACACAAAAGGCAAGCGCACACGATAGCCTTAAAACTATTGAAGGCAGAGAAGTATATTTTGTAAAAATATCGGATAATGCTGCTACAGACGAAACAGAAGATGAAGTATTTTACAATGCATTACATCATGCACGCGAGCCAGGCAGCATGGCACACCTTATTTTTTATATGTGGTATTTATTAGAAAATTATGAAACAGATGCTTCAATAAAAAGATTGGTTGACAATTTAGAACTCTATTTTATGCCCTGTATTAATGTAGATGGCTACTTGTATAATTATGACTACGCTCCATCTGGTGGAGGTTTTTGGCGTAAAAACAGAAGAGAGAATGGCGATGGAACACAAGGGGTTGATTTGAACAGAAATTATGGTTTTAGTTGGGGCTATGATGATTTAGGCAGTTCGTCAAATACTAGTTCGGACGTTTACAGAGGAACAGAAGCTTTTTCTGAACCAGAGTTGCAGATTGTAAAAGCATTTTGTGAAGCACATGATTTTAAAATTGCTTTAAACTGTCATACCATCGGTAACTTGCTTATTTATCCCTGGGGTTTCGAGTTTGGTTTATTTACCCCCGATTCTGCCCAGTTTGTTAGCTATGCCGAACTATTTACACAACACAATAATTATACTTATGGTACTGCCGACCAAACGGTAAACTACATTGTTAATGGTGATAGTGATGATTGGATGTATGGCGATACTATATCAAAAAACAAAATTTTTGCATTTACGCCTGAGTCAGGTAATCCTGAATGGGGCTTTTATTCACCTCGTGAAGAGATAATACCTATTTGTAAAGATAATATGTGGCAAAACCTTAGTGCCGCTAAAATGATTTTAAATTACATACAAATACAAGATGAAAATGAACTATACGTTTCAGAAAAAACGGGCTTTTTAAAGTTTAGCTTAAAGCGCTTAGGAATGCAAAGTGGTGATTATACGGTTAGCGTTCAATCACCAAATGAAAGTTTATTTACGGATGATATTGTGGCTTCAACTCCATTAGAATTATTAGAAGAAAAAATAGACTCTATTAACTATACTTTGGCTGACATGCTTAATGCTGGCGATGAAATTGAAATTAACTTTGTAGTTGACTTTGGAGAAGCGACCGAAAGTTTTTCTTTTCAAAAAATATATTTGCCAGAGCCAATTGTAGCTTTTGAAGATAGCTTTGAAAATACGGATAACTGGGAAGGCGACTGGGGAATAAGTGCAGAAAGTGATGCAATTGCTGGCATATTTACCGACTCGCCAGGCATTGATTTAGATCAACTTCGAAATACAAACCTAAGCACTCAAACAACAAATTATATTAGTTTAGAAGGGGCTGAAGCAGCCATATTACAGTTTAGAACTATTTGGGATATTGAAGCGAGATATGATTATGCACGGGTATTTGTAGAAACTAAAAATAACCCAGGAGTAAAGGTAAGCGTGCTGGGTAAACACACCGGCTTTGGTAATGGAGCACAGTTAGAAGATGAACCAATATATGATGGTTTTAAAGTGGCCTGGGTTTTAGAAGAAATGAACTTAAACCAGTTTTTAGGTGAAGAAATAAAAATTGGCTTTGAAATGGTTTATGATAACTGGAGTGCTAAAGATGGAATTTATATTGATGATTTAAAGGTGATTAAACATGGCGAAAGTTTAACACCACAAAATGTTGCCCCAATTGCTAATAACGATACTGATACCATTAGTACCTTTGAATTGGTTAATATAGATGTATTAGCCAATGATGAAGATACCGAAGATGATGTTTTAACCCTAACCAATATTATTAAATTACCCAATTTAGGTATAGCAAGTATTAACGGTAACAACATTACCTTTACTGCCGAAAGCAGTTATTTACCATATAATAATGACACCTTAACTTATGTAGTTTGTGACACTTTAAATGCTTGCGATACTGCTAATGTATATTTATACTTAGATCTTATAAGTTCTGTAATTGAAAATGAAACTGCTGTAAAAATTTATCCAAACCCAGCAAAATCATTTATTTACTTTGAAGGCTTAACTGTTAACAGCAATATTAATTTTTACAATGCTGCTGGTAAATTAGTAAAGCAAATTACGAACTTAAAAGCTGAACAAAAAATTGATATAAGCAACTTTAATAAAGGCTTGCATTTTGCAAGTATACAAAAAGGTGAACAACTGTTACTGCTAAAATTTTTGGTTATGGATTAATGTGTACTCAACAAAACTATTGCTGTTTTTGCTGCACCATATCAATCGGTTGCATAAACACGCCCATACCACTTTCTTTTATAGGATGGTAATACTTTTTTTTGTCTTTAATAAATTCAAAATAGCCAGTTTTCTTTTTAATGTCTAAATAAAAGTTAGCATCTATAAAAATGTCGCCGTTAATATTATAATTCATAATGCCAGCCGGTTTTTTAAGCAGTTGGTCAGTATACATTACTTCTTGCGAAATCATAGCAATAAAGCTTTTAGTATTATCTGCATTAGATGACATACTTACCGGATAATCGTAATAAGTAATATCTATACCTTCACACTCATTATAAATTTTAAGTAATACCTCGTTACTTAAAAAAGGTAAGGCCTCGCCTTTAGTTTGTTGCGCCTCTTTTTTGGGTTTAGATGCTTTGTCTGTTTCTGTAGAATTACAGCCAGTAACTGCAATAAATATTATAAATAAATAAATTGTATATTTCATATTAGTTGTTAAAGTGTAAATATAAATGCTTTACTAACATTTTCAATTATAAAATGGCTTAATAAAGTTAGAGTGTGGTAGTAGTAAAGATTCTTATTAATTATATTTTACTTCATTAAATTAGTAATTATAACTATAAAAAATAAATACAACTCATTTTAAGAAAGTGTGAAAACCTACATTTTAATGTGCTTGTAACCAATTATCACCTGTACCAGAATCAACCACTAAAGGTACTGCAATATCCATAGCGCTGCTCATATTATCAATCACTAAAGCTCTCAATTCTTCCAGCTCAGTTTTGTATGCATCAAACACCAATTCATCGTGAACTTGTAAAATTAATTTCGATTGCATTTGTTTTTGCTGCATAGCTTTATGAATTTTTATCATTGCTACTTTAATTAAATCGGCAGCCGTACCTTGTATTGGTGAGTTAATGGCGTTGCGCTCAGCAAAACCTCTAACAGTTGCGTTTTTCGAGTTAATATCTTTCAATCTTCGTGGGCGCCCCAACAATGTTTCTACATAACCATTGGTTTTAGCAAAGGTTTTCATATCGTCCATATATTTTTTTATGAAAGGATATTCAGCAAAATATTCATCAATTAAAGTTTGGGCTTCTTTGCGTGGTATTTTTAAACGCTGCGATAAACCATAAGCTGAAATGCCATAAATAATACCAAAATTTACGGTTTTAGCGTTTCTCCGCATATCGCCGGTAACCTCATCAACACTTACTTTATATACTTTTGAGGCAGTTACGCTATGTATATCAATGCCATCTTTAAAAGCTTTTATCATGGCCTCATCTTTACTAAGCGCAGCAATAATACGCAGCTCCACTTGCGAGTAATCGGCGCATAAAATGGTAAAATCATCATTGCGAGGTACAAATGCCTCGCGCACTTTGCGGCCTTTTTCGGTACGGATAGGTATGTTTTGTAAGTTGGGATTGTTAGAACTTAAACGCCCCGTTGCTGCCACGGCTTGATTAAAAGATGAATGTATTCTACCCGTTTTAGGATTGATTAAAGTAGGCAATGCATCAACATAAGTTGATTTTAATTTGTTAGAAGTGCGGTATTCTAATATATCATTTACAATACTATGTTCTTCGGCTAGTTTTAATAATGTTTCTTCATTGGTGCTGTACTGCCCGGTTTTAGTTTTTTTTCCTTTATAAGGAATTTCCATTTTATCAAACAACATTGTACCCAATTGCTTTGGCGAATCTAAATTAAATTCTGCCCCCACCTGTTCAAATACTTTTTGTTTTAGGTTTAAGATGTCTTTTGTTAGTATTACAGAGTAATCGCTTAAAAAATCTTTATCAATTAAAAAGCCATTGTATTCCATTTCAACCAAAGCTGGTACTAAGGCCATTTCTACATCATTATATAAACTGCTTAATTTTTGAGCCTCAATTTTTGGTTTTAAATAGTGAAACAATTGCAAAGTAATATCTGCATCTTCGGCAGCATATTCGGTAACTTGTTCAACTGGTACATCGCGCATAGTACCTTGTTTTTTACCTTTTTTACCAATTAATTCTTCAATAGCAACTGGCGTGTAATTCAAATAAGTTTCTGCCAATAAATCCATTTTGTGCCGCATTTCGGGCTCTAATAAATAATGGGCTAACATGGTATCTTCTAATGTACCTTTTACTTCTACATCATACCATTTCAACATCAACACATCGTACTTAATGTTTTGCGCCACTTTTGCAATCTTATCATTTTCAAAAAGTGATTTAAATTTGGCAACCGTTGCTTTGGCCTTTTCTTCATCACTATCAATTGGCACATAATAGGCTTTAAAAGCTTCGGTAGCAAAAGACAAACCAACCAATTCGGCTTCGTTAGCATCAACACCAGTTGTTTCGGTATCAAAACAAATTAATGTTTTTTTATTAAGATGCTTTAGCAAATCATCAATTGCTTTATCAGAATTTACCAATATATAATCATGTTCTACATCTTTTATGGTTTTTCCGGCGGGTTTTATTTCCGCTTCAACAACTGTTGAGTTATCGTTTGGTTGATCAAATAAAGTTGGCTGCCCACTTTTGCTTTTTGTAAGATTTACATTATACCCTTCACCTAAAATACGCTGGCCTAAGGTGCGAAACTCTAACTCTGCAAATATGGGTGCTAATATTTCTTTGTTGGGTTCTTCTAATTTAAAATCATCAAAATTGTATTTAACTGGCACATCTAATATTATAGTAGCCAACTGTTTTGACATACGAGCCATATCTGCATTGGTTTCTATTTTTTCTTTTAGTTTACCTTTTAATTGATCCGTATTTTCTAGCAGATTTTCAATATTGCCGAATTGTTTTAACAGCTTGCAAGCGGTTTTTTCGCCTACGCCAGGTATACCAGGTATGTTATCCACTTTATCACCCATAAGGCCCAACATGTCAATTACCTGATCTATGCGTTCAATATCCCATTTGGCTAAAATTTCTGGTACACCATAAATTTCTTCTGCTTTGCCTCTAAAAGGCGGCTTGTACATAAAAATGTTTTCTTCTACCAGTTGTCCATAATCTTTATCTGGTGTAATCATATATACCAAAAAGTCTTCCTTAGCAGCTTGTTTTGCTAATGTACCAATAATGTCATCAGCTTCATAACCATCTAATTCTAAAACCGGAATTCTAAAACCTTCTAATATTTTTTTTACCCAGGGAATAGAGTTAATGATATCTTCGGGTATTTCCTGACGACCTGCTTTGTAATCTTCTACCATTTTATTGCGTAATGTTGGGGCGTGAGTATCAAAAGCAACTGCAACATGGGTTGGTTGTTCTTTGGTAATGAAACGATGTAATGAACTACTAAACAAATTCATTGCCGTAGTATTCAATCCTTTACTATTGAAAAAAAAATTATCACCCACACCGTAATAGGCTCTGTATATTAATGCCATAGCATCTAACAGCAACATTTTTTTACTTGGCTTAGCCATAAATTGATCGCTTTATTTTGCCGGGTAAAGTTAATGAAATGCATTAAGGTTTTATAAAACAATGCAACTTTAGCTTTAACTTAAACCATTTACATTAAGGGAAGCGATAAATAAATTGTGTTTTTCGAAATTCTTTTTTTGATAACGTTTTTTGAGGATACTGCTATTGGACAAGGTCAAATTAATTATTTTTAAAAGCTTTTAATTGTGATGTGCCGTACGAGCAGTTGTTTTATCAACGTAGTTTAAAAATTTAACTTAAGCAAATCGCCTAATTTAGAGATGTTAAAACCAGTAACGATTGTGGATTTTCTTGAGCCTAATGTTGCGCTAAAAATTTTCGTATAAACAAATTGTTTTCAGTCTGAATTTCTATCATATAGACACCTGAAGTCAAAAAATCAAGTGAAAATGAAATTTGATTCAGGTTTACATCTTGCTGATTGAAAACTCTTTTACCTTGTAAATTACGAATGTTGATGCCTTGCATCATTTCCTGAGATGCTAAATTTAAAACGCCAGTTGTAGGATTAGGATAAAGTGTGAATTCTGTAATAGCGCTAATTTCGTCAATGTTGTTAACAGGGGCAACCTTATGACGACGTAATTCCGAATACGCTTCATAAAATTTATGGTCTCGATATCTGCTGCTAAAGTCAGGCCAATTCAAGCTCAAAATTTCTTGCTCTTCGGCGGGCGTAACAATTTCAGATCTTCCCACAAAAACACGATTTAAATGCTTTGGTTTTGGTTTAATGTTTATGGGTAGTAGTTCATCCACAAATTTCTTCGGGCAAATCCAAAAAACTTTACACCCGTGTGATTTAAAATAACTATGCTCCCAGGTTTTAATCATGGCAGCTGCCTCGTCTTTAAAAAGTCCTGCTTTTACTAAGGCTTCTTGTAATTTTTGGTGTGCTTCTTTAGGAGAGTTGATAAATTTTGCATCGTTTTTCAAGCTAATCAATCTTGTTTCCAAACCATCCAAACTACTAAACCATACATTAGGTTCATCTATAGAATAGCGTGTATCATATACCATTACAAAATCTATTTTGGCCTGGTGGTTATTTTCTATTTCCAGATCATTCGTATACTGTATACTCAAAGTCAATTGAGGATCAAAACGAGCTAATCCACGATAGAATAAATATTTCTCAACTTCGCCTTCTTCATTTTTAATAATGTTTGCACCGGTTGCCCGCGGTGCCAGCCAGGTATTATTTACGCCATAGTATACAAAATTTTCAGGCACATCAATTAACAAATCAGGTTTATCTTGCGGGGCTAAAACATCTATATTCCATTGAATGTTGCCTACGTATGATTCTAAAAAATTTAATGATTTAAAACTTTCACCCAACTCACTACTGGTTTCACCAGCTTCTTTTTGTGGATACCATTGGCTTATAGAACCACCTTTAAAATCAACCGTTACATTTATGTTTTCAATAGAATGGTCACTATAAAAGTAAATTACTGGAGTTTCCATTTTAACATTTACACCAGGGAGAGAATAAGTAAATCCTTTTTCACCACAAGTTTCAGAGATTTCATGACCAAATCCAAAATCTGTAATATCAATGCTTCCTTCAACAATACAATCTCTATATTTGTCAGGTTCCATAAGGCTGTATACAAAATTGGGTAAAGCTTCCTCTTCTTTTTGCAAGCCATTTAACTGAATACCATCTGAACTATATAAAGTAGTAAATGTTCCCCACTCGTGAACCGTAAATTCCTGAGCAACCGATAGTAATGAACAAAAAAGAAGAATAAGAGAAAGAGTGATTAATTTCATATTTTTTTATCCAATGTACGATTAAATCTTTTAAAAGCTCGAAGTCTTAAACATTTTAACAAACACGATTCAAAAAAAACTGTTCTTAAACCTTGTCTGTTTGATAAAAAATTGCAATAATTTGACTTGCTAATAAACAAGGAACATTATCTCGAATTATTAAAGATTTCAGAAAAGCCGTTTGAACGATTTGTTCGAAATTGATTCATATTCCAACTGTTTGTGCTACACTTCCTTTGTTAACCATTTGATGTTTTAATTGTTAAATGGCTACAAGATATTGAATTAAACTTTATACCCATTAGACGATTATGAACAAATTTTTAGTAATATTTCATTAGGCTACTTAAACAAATGAACCTATTTTTGAAATGTGCCAAAGCAAAAAAGCCAACAACATAATGGCAATATTTATAACCGTATTTTCAGAGAAAATGCCGAGCAGTTGTTTATTCCTTTAATCGCCAAATTTTTTAATCTCAACATCGTTTCATACAAACCCTTGCAATTAAAATTTACTCAAACTACCGAAAATGAAGTTGATTTTCTTTATGAAATAGTTGAACAAGATGAATCGAAATTTATATTGCATATAGAATTTCGATCTACCAACGATGCTAAAATGCTGGAACGAATGCAAGAATATCATAGTAAAATTTACAAGAAGTTTAAACTGCCCATAAAACCATTGGTAGTAAATTTGAGTAAAAAAGCTTTTTCAGCACCAACGCAATTAAAACCTAAAGAAATATTTACTGGTTATGAAGTGGTCAATTTGTTTGAACTATCTACTGACGAGTTGTTGAGCACACAGATTCCGGAAGTTGTCATTCTCGCATTACTTTCTAATTATCCGCCAGAAGAAATAGAAACTGTTTTGCGTTTAATAGTAAAAAAGCTAAAACAAATAGTAAATACAGAAAAAGATTTAAGACGTTTTATAACGCAATTGTTATTATTGTCAAGATTGCGTAACTTTGAAAAACAAACCGGTAAAATTTTAGATAATATGCCAATAACATACGATATAGAAAAAGATGGTTTATACCTTAAAGGAATTGCCAAAGGAGAATCCAAGGGAGAAACCTTAGGCTTTAAAAAAGGAGAATCTTCAGGCTTTGAAAAAGAATTAGCACATTTTAACTATTCTAATTTTGCTGTTCACGTAATTACATTCTCTTTATTATTAAGTAAGGTAACGTTGGGTGTGGAATGATAAGCCTCTGCTTTCCAAAAGCGCAACAAAAAATCTATATCTTCTAAATAACGATTTCCTAAGCCATAGTTAAAAAAGGGTAAATCATCTTTACAATGCTCCAAGCAAAACATGGCTAATTCTGTAGAAAATTGTTTGTCCTCCAAAAGGCTAAAAACATTGTCATCACTTTCTTCAGCATTAAAATTAGGATTATTAGGCAATGGAAATGCACTATTGATGCCAATAGCCATTTCTAAGCCCGACTTTGGATTGAGAAAGACCAAACCTTCATCTGTGCTGTCTTTGTATTTTTCTGAGAAAAAATCCATTTTTTTATTTTCCTTCAAATAACCATTTTTACTGTTTTGTTCAGGAGTTTCTTCTATTTTATTTGCAGAAAGTCGCATAGCTTTATTATGATATTCAACAAAATTACTGACAAAATCATCTATCTGTTCTACAGGTAAAAATGCAATTTGATTGCCCTCATTAAACTGTAAAAAGTTTTTTAAATATTTTTGAACAGATTGCTGAGCTTGGTTGGAAGCATCTAAAAAATTAACTGCTTTTCTATTAATCGTAGAATTTTTTTCATCTAATACAATGTCGGCATTAAAGGCTTGCTGAAACAAAACACCAGAAAACCACCATTCATCCTTCCATTTAACAATTCCCATAAATAAAATATTGTCCACTTTTTTCAACACGTGCGATCCTTTCATAGAATTTTTAGTTACAGCAAATTTTTTACCTGAAGCAATGTGTTCAATATGTATGCAGGCATCATCTTGCCCTTTGTATAAAAATAAACCAGCTAATCTTACTGACATAATGAGCAACGCAGCACTTAATGGATGCTGTTCTCCCAAAATGGCAGCTGCCCATTCTTTACCAGACAAACTTAATAATTGAGTGCGTGCCGTATTGCCATAGTTGGTATGAAGGTCATATATATACAAATCGAAGTCTTCCAATTCTTCTTTTTCTTCCATCAGCGATTGCTCTTTATTTAGAAGTTTAAAATAAGTATCTGTATGAAACAAATACGATTTAAACAAGATAGATTCAATATAGGACTTCACTACATAATAATCTTCTTCCGTTTCATCTAAGCGATAAAACGATAGGAGTACATCATTTTCTGGTGCCACTTCCCATTCGTCTTCAAAAATTTCCATCACTTTTTGAGCGGCATCTGTAATAAATTTATTGAGCGGTTCTATATAATTTTCATCTTGAATAGTATTCAAAAAATACCAAATTAAAAAGCAAACATCGGGTTGGTTTATTTCTCCTTCCTCATAGGCTTCGGTATTATAAAATGGAAGTAGCTTACCATACATCGCCTGATGTTTATTAACAAAGGCAAGCCATAAGTTGGTTTGTGATATCAAATCTTCAAAATAAGAAGTTAAAAAACAAGCCAAGATGTTTAATTCCTCACTAAAATCTTCTTTTGATAAATATACTGGCAACAAGGATGATAGTAAACTTTTTCCAACTACCCGTTTTACTTTGTTGCAGATTTTGAGATAATATTTATCTGTTGGAGCTTGTTTTTCGTAGGGCTTTAAGGCTAACCAACTTTTTAAGTAAATATTGCTACCCAATTTAATTACCATCTGTTTATACTTTAATGCTGTTACCGCAAAAATATCATTTCAAGAAGATTTTATTGAATTATGGGTGAAGATAATATTAACAAAGTGTTAGAGCTTAGTTGCCGTTTTTTATTTTCAACGGTTACCCTATTTAAATCTTATGAGAATCTACGAGAGTACGAACGGAAGTTTAATACTTAAAAAACACCTCTACCGAATCAAATACTAAGTTAGTGAGATTGAACATAAAAGCAATCATACTTTTTTATAAGTAATAACCTGCTCCTTAATTAAATAAGCCTGCGAAGAACCTGAGTCAACCATTTTATTTAATATCCATAAGTAATCTTCAATTAACTTTTTGTTGGATTTAATTTTTGTAATGTGGTTATAATAAAGTCGTTCAATCATTCTTTCGGCTGATGGGTATTCTAATCCAATATCAACAAATTTTTAGTAATATTTCATTAGACTACTTTAACAAATAAACCTATTATTGAAACGTGCCAAAGCAAAAAGATCAAGAACATAAAGGCAATATTTATGACCGTATTTTTAGAGAAAATGCCGAGCAGTTGTTTATTCCTTTAATCGCCAAACTGTTTAATCTCAACATTGCTTCTTACAAACCCTTGCAATTAAAGTTTACTCAAACCACCCAAAATGAAGTTGACTTTCTATATGAAATAGTTGAACAAGATTAATCGAAGTTTATATTGCATATCGAATTTCAATCTACCAACGATGCTAAAATGTTGGAACGCATGCAAGAATATCACAGTAAAATTTTCAAGAAATTTAAACTACCCATAAAACCATTAGTAGTGAATTTGAGTAAAAAAGCTTTTTCAGCACCAACGCAATTAAAACCTAAAGAAATATTTACCGGCTATGAAGTGGTCAATTTATTTGAACTATCTACTGACGAGTTGTTGAGAACACAGATTCCGGAAGTTGTCATTCTCGCATTACTTTCTAATTATCCGCCAGAAGAAATAGAAACTGTTTTGCGTTTAATAGTAAAAAAGCTAAAACAAATAGTAAATACAGAAAAAGATTTAAGACGATTTATAACGCAGTTGTTATTATTGTCAAGATTGCGTAACTTTGAAAAACAAACAGGTAAAATTTTAGATAATATGCCAATAACATACGATATAGAAAAAGATGGTTTATATCTTAAAGGAATTGCCAAAGGAGAATCTTCAGGCTTCGAAAAAGGATTAGCTCAAGGTATAATTGTTTGTTATGAAGTTGGCCTATCAGTTGAACAAATTGCTGAAAAATTTAATATTAGTGGTGAAAAAATTCAGCAAATAATAAGTTCTTACAAAAAGAATTAAGATGCTTTTGAGGAAAAATAAAGCAGCAGAAAAAACACCCAACACCCCTACCGACTCAAATACCGACTCTTATTTCGATACAACTCCCGAAAATGCGCATCCTTCGTATCTTTAATAAAATAAATACACTCGCCGGTGCTTTTCATTTCGGGACCGAGTTGCTTGTTCACATTGGGGAATTTATGGAAAGAGAAAACCGGCTCTTTAATGGCATAACCTTCTAACTGTTCGGTGAAGGTATAGTCACTCAGCTTTTTGCTGCCCATCATTACTTTGGTGGCTACGTTGAGGTAAGGTATTTGATAAGCCTTGCAGATAAACGGTACAGTTCGGGAAGCTCTTGGGTTGGCTTCTATCACATAAACCATATCATCTTTAATGGCAAACTGAATGTTAATTAAGCCTCTAATTTCTAAAGCGATCGCCAATTTTTCGCTGTACTCACGCATTAAATCAACCGCAAGTGGCGACAAACCATAAGGTGGCAAAACGGAATTGCTGTCGCCGGAATGAATGCCACAAGGTTCAATATGTTCCATAATGCCCATTATCTGAACTTGCTCCCCGTCGCAAATCGCATCTACTTCACCTTCGGAGGCACGGTCTAAAAAATGATCAATCAAAATACGGTTTTCGGGGAAATGTTTTAAGATGTCAATAACGCCTCTTTCCAATTCTTCATTATTAATTACAATACGCATTTTTTGCCCGCCTAACACATAAGAAGGCCGTACCAAAACCGGAAAGCCTACCCGTTTGGCAATTTCTATCGCTTCATCAACTGTAGTTGCTGCGCCATATTCAGGATAGGGAATATCCAACTCTTTTAACAAATCAGAAAATGCGCCCCGGTCTTCTGCTAAGTCCATACCTTTAAAAGAAGTACCAAAAATTTTAATGCCTTTTTCGTGAAATTTTTCTGCCAGCTTTAAAGCCGTTTGCCCGCCCAACTGAACAATTACGCCTTCTGGTTTTTCGTGTTCAATAATGTCGGCAATGTGTTCCCAAAAAATGGGTTCAAAATAGAGCTTGTCCGAAATATCGAAATCAGTAGAAACCGTTTCTGGATTACAGTTGACCATAATGGCTTCGTAACCTTCTTCTTTTAGAGCCAACACACCGTGTACGCAACAATAATCAAACTCAATACCTTGACCAATTCGGTTAGGGCCACTACCTAAAACAATTACTTTCTTTTTATCTGATGGAACACTTTCGTTTTCTCCTTCAAAAGAAGAATAGTAATAGGGCGTGTGTGCTTCAAACTCTGCGGCACAAGTATCTACCATTTTGTAAGTGCGCTTAATGCCTAACTCAAAGCGGCGAGTGCGTACCAAATCTTCATCAATTCTACCCAACAAAAAAGCGAGCTGTGCATCGGCATAACCATTCTGTTTAGCTTCAATAAATAACTCTTTTGGTAGGGTTTCGAGGGTGTATTTTTTGAGGTCTTTTTCCAACTCCACCAAATCGTTAATTTGCTGAATATACCATCGGTCAATTTTAGTTTTATCAACTACTGTTTTTACGGGGATGCCAATTGCTAAAGCGTCTTTTATTTTAAAGAGCCGGTCCCAACTTGGGTTTTCAAGGCTGTCTACAATGTCGTCAACCCTTGTCCACATTTTACCATCTGCCCCTAAACCCAAACGGTTATTCTCCAAACTCTGACAAGCTTTTTGAATCGCCTCCTTAAAACTTCTGCCAATCGACATTACCTCGCCCACCGATTTCATTTGCAAACCGAGCGTAGTTGAAGCACCCGGAAATTTATCAAAATTCCAACGGGGCACTTTTACAATTACGTAATCCAAAGCCGGTTCAAAATAAGCAGAAGTCGTTTTGGTAATCTGATTTTTAAGTTCGTGTAAGTTGTATCCGATAGAAAGTTTTGCTGCAATTTTCGCAATAGGGTAGCCCGTAGCTTTACTCGCCAATGCCGACGAACGAGAAACCCTCGGATTAATTTCAATCGCAATCAACGATTCATCTGCCGGGTTTAAGGCAAACTGCACATTACAACCGCCCGCAAAATGCCCCAACGAACGCATCATTTTAATCGCCATATTCCGCATATTTTGATAAGCCGTATCGCTCAACGTCATCGCTGGCGCAACGGTAATACTGTCGCCCGTATGAATGCCCATCGGGTCCATATTTTCGACCGTGCAAATAATTACAACGTTGTCTTCATTATCCCGCAGCAACTCCAATTCATATTCCTTCCAACCGATAACGGCTTGCTCCACCAACACCTCGTGCGTGGGCGAAGCGGCTAAACCACGCTCTAAAGCATCCTCTAATTCATCTTTGTGATGCACAAAACTACCGCCATAACCGCCAAGCGTATACGAAGGTCTGATTACCAAAGGAAAGCCAATTTCCTGTGCCGTTTCTTTACCTTCTAAAAAAGAATTAGCAATTTTTGAAGTGGCAACTGCAATGCCAATATCAATCATCAGCTGCCTAAAAATTTCACGATTTTCGGTTCGTTCAATAGCCTCAATTTCAACCCCAATAATTTTTACTTGGTGCTTTTCCCATAAGCCCTGCTCATCGGCTTCAATGCAAAGGTTGAGCGCAGTTTGACCGCCCATAGTTGGCAGCACGGCATCAATTTCCCGCTCCTCCAAAATTTGCGCCAACGAAGCCACCGTTAATGGCAACAAATAAATATGGTCTGCCGTAACCTCATCAGTCATAATAGTTGCCGGATTACTGTTAATCAACGAGATCTCAATCCCCTCTTCCCGCAACGAGCGCGCAGCCTGCGAACCTGCATAATCAAACTCGCAAGCCTGCCCAATAATAATGGGTCCGCTACCAATAATTAATATACTTTTAATCGAAGAATCTTTCGGCATCCGCTACAAAAATTAATTTGCGCCAAAGGTAAGTAAATTCGGATTGTTCCTTTTTTTTAAAAAGGATTATTTTTAATTTGAAGCGAAACCCTCAACATCAAACAAACACCCGTCTGGCTCATATCTTTACAATTGTTATTTTTAAGCCATTAGTTAACTTAAAAAGGAAATGTGGTTGTATTAAGAGGCTCTGGCAAAGTAGGCATTAATGTGATACTGTCGTGAAAGGAACCCCGACCACATTTTTTTATACAGCGTTTGAATAGTACCTATGTAGATAAACTTGTTTTATGATACGCAATACTATGAGCAAAGACGATGTATAATTTCCTTTTTTTTAAAATTGTATTATTTATGAAGACAGCAATTAAGACTTTGAAGTATGCCGTTGGTATAGATATTTCTAAAGCTGATTTTAAAGCTTGTTTATCTAAAATCGATAGTAGTCAACAGGTAAAGGTGGTGGCTAGGCGCACTTTCTGCAACACATTTACAGGTTTTAATCAACTCCACCAATGGATCACTAAACACAGAAAAGACAAAGGTATTCCACTAGTATTGGTTT